>Ga0308165_1000150_pt1 | contig 171663 bp, 106 predicted proteins | sample PhyWR2_FD_201032 | JGI IMG/M metagenome (GOLD analysis project Ga0308165, IMG submission 201032) | Phyllosphere microbial communities from UC Gill Tract Community Farm, Albany, California, United States - DLSLW.R2 | ecosystem: Host-associated > Plants > Phyllosphere > Unclassified | place...
CAGCCCTTATTTTACCGGTAATATTTCCGAAATCAGGCTGTTTAAATCGGCTTTGCCCGCAACGAGCATCAGTGCATACAGTTTTACGGCCTTAACCTCAGCACATCCGCAACAGGCAGATTTAGTATTGTATACCAAGGGTAACGAAACATCAGGAACGGTTTACAACGGTACATTGGTTACACCAAAAATAGATATCCTAACCAAAAGCAGTGCAACCATTACACGCAGTGCTTTAACAACAGCTATTTTTTACCGTAAAACAACCGATTACCATGGTGCGCCCTATTTATACAGCGTGCCACCAACCATATTGAGTTTTCTGGGTATTAGCCCACCAAGTTATTATGATGGCCAGGCGCTGGTTAATTTTTAGCTGGGTTATTCAGCATTATTAAAACGAATAAAGCCTGAGATCGTGTGATCTCAGGCTTTACTGTTTTTTGCCCGTTGAATGCGGAGATCCAGGTTTAAATTTCGTTATATTTCCATACACCCGAAATGGTAAGCAAAGTTAGTCCGGGTTGTTTTTCACCATAACTGAAAACGCAGATATATTTTGAATCACAAGTTGGACAATCTGTTCCGAAGTACAAGGTTGGTAAATTATTCACTGTTAGTTCTCCAAAATGGAGTAAATGTACTGAGGTTTCGGAAACAATATGATTGCTTAATAACTCATTTTTAGTTAAAACCTTTTCATCATTATACAATTGAAAAATCGGAAAACCTGATTCGTAAGGTGTTATTTTAGCGATATTTTCATGTCCACAGTTACAACATTTGAACTTTACTGCTGCTGATTGACCGATTTCGGCATTACTGAAAGTGTCTTTTTCGACAGCAACCTGTTTTTCAATGAATATCTTTTTCGAAATTGAATACATCTAAATTATTTTATTGTGCAATAACTACCCCCACAGCTGCCGGGTATTTTCCACTCGGGTTTTTCTTAATGGTTACTTTAATATACCCTTCCTGGGCCAGTTTATTCCAGGTTTTTTGGTAGCCGGTTGCCGGATCGATCGGGATTTTCCACATGGTCTGTTTACCATTACCTACCTGATTAAACCAGGGAATAATATCTGCTGTTTGACCTTTGAAAGTTAATGAATTATTTAAAACTTCGATCTCATAATAAAAATCGTAAGCATTTTCTGCCTGGTTCAAGGCTCTTTGCCCGAAAGTATATACGGCTCCATTGATGATTGGACTTGTAAAACTACCGCCCAAAGTTGGCGCTCCGGTTCCGCTGTAGGTTCCGATGGCGTTACTATACCTGTCGTATTTTTGCCCCATTGTAATTGGGGTATCATCTACCGTATTGAAACCCCCGTTTGCAGGTGGCCATTTTCCGTTTAAATTGTTGTTTGTAAACAGCGTTTCCAGGTCGCTCCACTTTTGTGCCTTGTATAAATCGTAAACGTGATCCCTCACCGTTTGATTTACCGCGTTGGAAGGATCGTAGGTTGCAGCCAGCTCGGTTGCGTTTTTGTAAAATGGGGTGGTTACCGTAGTTGGTGGTTCTTCTAAAAGTCCGTCTTTATCCGAGCGACAGGCCACAGAAAATAATGCAATGTTTAAAAGCAGCAAGTACTTCAATAAATTTTTCATAGCTGTTAATTTAGTTTATTTGAAATTTGATTTTGGGAAATAGATCTGGTGATGACGTATAAATCATACAGGATACCTCATGGTGAATCTAATACTTTTTAATGATAAAAGCTACATTGTGCTTGTTATATTTATTACGTGTTTGAAAGTCGCAAAGTAAAAATAAATGCCACTCGCCTAAGGGCTAATATAGCGCAATAAACAGCTAAAATAGTTGAAAAGAATAAGCCCGAAATAGCTGAAGTTTGAAAAAGAAGCAAATAATTCTATACCTAACTAGGGTGGGCTTTTTGTTGGCTTTCTGTTTTGCGGGGTAACCGTGGCAGCAATTCGTTAGCCAATACCTTAATGTTGGGGATAGAGGCATTTGGTAGTGCTGATACAAAAAAAAGCGGAATAAATAGTTTAGTAATCGGGTAGTTTATCTATAGTTTGTGCGCTGAAAAAAAGGGACTTTGGTCTTATCTGTTTTTAGCCAAATCACATCTTGATGAACACCTGCTCATTAATCACCAATCTTAATGGTATTTAAAAAAATAAATCTTGTGGTGCTTTTTGTCTCTTTGGTTACATGGAGCAGTGCGCAAAACACTAAGGAGGCCGATGGCCAGCATAAAACCGTTACACTTCGAAGCAAGAATTGGTAAACTGCCTGAAAAATAGTCGGTACCAAGAAACAGAAGTCTGTATCGTTAAAAATGATTGGTTGTTTTTCCTGATGGGTGCTGCCCCGGGTTTGATTACCGCCCTGTTAGATTTACAATTTTATCCGGTTCAATGAAAAAGAACAAATTTCTTAAACTGCGGCTAGTTATACTGGCTGCTTTATTTACAACAACTTTAGCAGCGCAGGAGAAAAACCTTACCTGGGAAGAATTGCGTAAGGATTATCAGTTTCCAAAATGGTATACCGAAGCTCGTTTTGGCATTTGGGTACACTGGGGAGCTCAAACACAACCCGAAAAGGGCGGTGGTTGGTATGCCCGCCACATGTACATGCAAAACGTAGGCAGAGAAACCTGGGGTGCAGATGCTTATCCATACCAGTTAAAAACCTATGGCCATCCATCCGAAAAAGGCTTTAAGGATGTGATACACGAATGGAAAGCTGATAGATTGAATACGGATGAACTGTTGCAATACTTTAAAAGCATAGGCGCAAAGTATTTTGTGGCATTGGCCAACCACCACGATCATTTCGATAATTTTGCCTCTACTTACCAGCCCTGGAACTCGGTAAATGTAGGGCCTAAAAAAGACCTCATTGGCCTGTTTCAAAAATCGGCAGTAAAATATGGGATTCCCTTTGGCGTAAGCTCGCATGATGACCGGTTTTTGGATTGGTGGAAACCCGCATTCGGAGCAGACTCAACAGGAGAGAAAAAGGGCGTAAAATACGATGGATGGATGACGAAAGCCGATGGTAAAGGCAAATGGTGGGAAGGTCTGGATCCGGCAGATTTATACGGATTGCCACCTGAAAAACGAACGCCGGAATGGATTAAGGGCGTAAAAGAAAATTATGTAAAACGTACCGAAGAACTGGTAACAAAGTATAAACCGGATTTACTTTGGTTTGATGGTTATGGCTTTCCGTATGGCGATTACGGAAAAGAAGTATGTACCTATTATTTCAACAAAAGTTTGCAAAGCCACGGTAAGGTTACGGCTATTGTTGCAGGTAAATTTAACAATGAACCATCAACCGTAAAAGATATAGAGCGGGGTGGTGCCAACGAAATTTTACCCTATCCCTGGCAGGGAACGCTAACTTTTGGCAGCTGGTTTTATAAAAGCGATAAACCGATCAGGCACAATGCCCGTACGGTGATCGAAACCCTTACCGACGTGATGAGTAAAAACGGGAACTTGCTTTTAAATGTCGAACTCCTGCCCGATGGACGCATTCCTGCCGATCATAAATTGATATTGGATACTATTGGGAAGTGGATTAATACAAATGCTGAAGCAATTTATGCGAGTAAACCCTGGAAAATATATGGTGATAACCTACATGGAAGCAAAAAACAAAAGCATATAAGCGAGGCAGACCTAGAAGCCAATAAAAAGCAGGAGAGCGAAGATTTTAATGAACGCACCATCGCCAGCCCGGCTTATTCCCACAACGAAATCCGTTTTACCACCAAAGGCAAAAATCTGTATGTTTTTGTGCTTAACCCTATCAATGGCAGTATTGAAATTCCTTCGCTGGGCTTTAAAACTGCTCAAAATTTAAAAAAAGTTACTGCTGTTGAAGCAATTGGCAGCTCGAAAAAGGTTAATTTTAAACAGCATGAGGATAAATTGATCATCCAGGTAAATTCAGAAGATAAAATTGGATTTACGAGGGTGTTTAGGATAAAGGGGATTTTATAATCAAATAAACTTTTAACACTTTCACTATAGCTAAAACAAAAAAATGAAAAGATACTTTATTGTCCTGTTGCTGGTTTTTACAGGCCTTTGGCTTCGCGCCGAGGTACGCCTGCCCAATTTATTAAGTAGCAATATGGTGCTGCAACAAAAAGCCAGCGCCACGCTTTGGGGCTGGGCATCACCGGGCGAGAAAATAAAAATTACTACTTCATGGGATAGTCAAACCATCGAGGTTACCACCGATGGCAATGCCCGTTGGCAAACTGCAGTAAAAACGCCACCGGCTGGTGGACCCTATACGCTTACGTTTCAGGGCGAAAATAAAATTGTACTAGAAAACGTGTGGATAGGCGAGGTGTGGGTATGCAGCGGCCAATCGAATATGGAATGGAATTATAACACCGGCATTAAAAGCATCAAAGAAGAGTTTGATCAGTTGAATAAATTGAATATTAAGTTGTTTAATATTCCTAAAACCACTGCCGGTAGCCCACAGGATAATTGCGAAGGTACCTGGACGGCTTGCGACAGTAATACGATAAAAAAGTTTAGTGCGGTAGGTTATTATTTTGGTAAAAGCCTTAATCGCGACCTGAATGTGCCTATTGGTTTGATAAACAGCAACTGGGGTGGCACACCTGCAGAAACATGGACGCCCGAAAATTTGGTAACGGAGAATGCCTTACTCAAAAAAGCCGCCGAAAAAAATGCGGCCACGCCATGGTGGCCCGTAGCGCCTGGTTACACCTATAACGCTATGATTGCGCCTTTGGTTAATTACAATATTGCCGGCGTTATCTGGTATCAGGGTGAAAGCAACAGAGAAACACCGGCAAGCTACACCGAATTAATTAATACGATGCTGGGTGCATGGCGCAAAGCCTGGAACAAGGATTTTCCATTTTATTATGTTCAAATTGCCCCCTTTAAATACGATAAGTACAATGTAGGTGCATTAGTGAGAGAAGCACAGACCAAAAACCTTTCTACCCCAAAAACGGGTATGGTGGTTGTGTCCGATCTGGTTAGCGATACGCTAAATATTCACCCTACCAATAAGGAAGGTGTTGGGTTTAGATTAGGCAATCTGGCTTTGGCAGAAACCTACGACGTAAAAAAAGTAGGTTATAAAAGTCCGCTTTTTAAAGCTTTTAGCGTTGAAAAAGGCCAGGCAGTAATTGAGTTCGATTATGCTGAAAGTGGCCTGATGATAAAAGGAGATGCACCAAAAGCGATTTTTATAGCTGGTGCCGATCAGCAATTTTATCCGGCACAGGTTAAAGTAGCCGGGCATAAGATTTTTGTTTCAAACAAGGCCGTTAAAAATCCTGTTGCAGTTCGTTATCAGTTTAGCAATGCGGGTATAGGCAATCTTTTTAGTAAAACCGGCCTTCCTGTAGCACCTTTCCGAACAGATACCTGGGAAATAAATACCAGCAAAATTCAATAATCCACAACCATTAACTGAGCTTAAATTGCAGCAGATACAGCTGAATTTATTCGGCTTAAGGAAGTCGATTAACCCTTAGCAAAGCAATCTACATCGTCATTTACCTATAATTTACCTGAATGAAAACAAAAATTAAACCCAAAAGCCTGCTTGTGTTAAGTTTGGCACTACTATTTGTTGGCTGCGCTAAAAAGGAAACTGAGCCTGAAGTAACCCTGCCAACCACCCCAACGTATTCTTTCTCGGGCACATCGTCTGATGAGCTGATGTTTGAAGATGGCTGAATTGGCAAAAACACTCCATGAACCAAAAAATAGAAGATCATTCATTTTGTCCTGTTCGGCACCCAAAGAGAAAAAATACCTGTTGGGGCACATGATAAATTGATGGGAATTTACTGTTGGGGTGGGCATCCCGGTTTTTAAAATGAGTAAAAAAGCGGCGGACTGTCCACATCTTCGAATATTGTAGACGGTAAAAAAAATAAACAAAAGTTTACAATAGTTAAACTTTTGTTTATTTGTTTAGTGCTTGCAAAGTAATGGTCCGTGGTTTAAGAGATTAAAGTATTGTTATTTATGCTTATAAAATTTGTAGTGGGTATTGAGCATGTACGATTAATAAAATATAGTTGTTATTGATGGCGAGGTATAAATTATCTGCAGTGTAGCACCTCTTATAAAAACAAAGTAATAAATGTGCCTGGTGAGAAATGCCATTACTGGAAAAGAGGTGATTAAAAGTGTTACAGTTTAATGGTACCAGTTTTTGAAACTATTAATAACCAATAATTTACTTAAAAACCTAATGAAAAAGAAAATGCTTAGTGCCGGTATTGCCGCCCTCGTTTTGATGATGAGTTGTCAGAAAGAAGCCGTGAACCCTTCGGTAACCGAAACCGGATTAAAATTAAAAGTGGTGGATAAACAGTTGAGTTTGGCCACAGGCGCACAACTATTAGCACCCGGCGGCAGCTGGAAATACCTCGACAATGGTTCTAACCAGGGTACGGCCTGGCGTGCTGCTGCCTTTAACGATGCTGCCTGGGCAAGCGGGGCCGGGCAATTGGGCTTTGGAGATGGAGATGAGGCCACTGTACTGCAATCGGGGCACATTACCTATTATTTCAGAAAGCACCTCAATATTGCCGATGTAAATGCGCTTCCGGGTTCGCTCATTTTATCAATGATCCACGATGATGGCGCAGTAGTATATGTAAACGGAGCAGAGGTATTGCGCACATCCCTTTTGCCGCAATCGGGTACCATTACCTATACTACCGGAACCAGTACTTATTTGCCAACCGCACAGGAAAACAATTTTTTCGATTACAGTATCCCTTCATCTTATTTTCAAACAGGCGATAATGTTATTGCCATAGAAGTACACAACCAAACTACAAGCAGCAGCGATGTTTCTTTTGATTGCAAGATTAACGAAAGTGTACCTCAAGACCCCGACGGACCTTACGTGTTTTTTAGAAACAACAGTTACATTGTAAAAAGCATTGACCGTACGCAGGGATTTACCACCCAAACATTTGCAACCCGTAGTCAGGTAGCCTTAAATGTGCAATTGCCCGATGGGAATTCTTTTCCGGTAAGCCTGCAGCCACAGTTAGTTGCACACGAGCAAGCCGAATATACTTCGCTTCCGGCTAAATATTTTGCCACATCGGATATTGAAGGCGGTATTATGGGTTTTATACTGATGTTGAAAAAGGCGGGTATTATCAATTCGAGCTATAACTGGAGCTATGGCAACAGCCATTTGTTTATTATGGGCGATGTTTTTGACCGCGGTCAGTACGTATCGCAATGTTTGTGGCTCATTTATAAACTCGAGCAGGAAGCTGCCGCTGCCGGAGGTAAAGTTCACTTTGTACTGGGTAATCATGATATTATGAACTTAACCGGCGATTTCAGGTACGTACATGCCAAGTATAACAATAACGTTTCGGTGTTGGGCGAAACCCTTACCACCTTATACGATGCCAATAGTGAACTGGGCAAATGGCTCAGGACTAAAAATATGGTTGAACGTGCAGGCAATACCTTGTTTTTACATGCAGGCGTGAGTCCGGAAGTATCGGCACTTAACCAATCGGTAACTACGCTGAATAACCACATCACTTCAAAACTTAACGGTACCTGTACTTCTAACGATTGTAAAACAGCCACCAGCAGCAGTTATGGTTTATATTGGTACCGTGGCATGGCGCAGGAAACCCTTACCCAAACGCAGGTAAACGATATTTTAACCTCGTTAAATGCCGAGCGGGCTTTTATTGGCCATACCATACTCAATAATCAAATTACGCTTCTTTATCAAACTAAGGTGGTAGATCTCGATATCTCGCATGCCAATAACTTTTTACAAGGCTATATGGAAGGGGTGTTTTATAATGGTTGTTATTTTAAGTTTCATACCACACAATCGCAAACCACCTATACACCATTGATAGGGAGCAATTGTACGCAACCTTAACAGCGTACAACCAGGATGATTTTAAATGAACGATCTTCTTTAGACATGTTCAGCAGGCTGAACATTTTAACTAACGTAATGCTAATGGAGATAAATTGGTAACTATTGGTTTTTAGGATGACTGATATTACCTTTTATACTGACATTGTACATCGGATTGGTTATCTAAATGTATAGTTTAATTAGTTGTTTAGTTATTGCGTAGCGACGGATGTTGCTGCGCAATTTTGTTTTAAACTTGTGTGTAACAGAATAAATGTGTTTAGACCATCATAGCAAAACTTTTTATTAGATTCTTTCAGTTATTAAGCGACTAAAAACCACCAAAAGTGGGGATGAACAGTTTCACTGGAATATGTACCTCATTAAGCTTAACAAAAAATTAATTCTGATTTTATCTGTTTTTTATAAACAATGTTTATTTTTACTAAACAATTTTTTAGCTTCAGACTGATCATTTAAGAAATTTATTCCTTATGGTATTTAGCCTGTATGATTTATAAAGTTATTCAGCTGAAATTTTGTGTAATTAATTCAATGTCGCTCTAAATTCTTACCGGATTGCGTGATGGCCATTAAGATAACAGAAGAATTAACCGATCAGCAGCTTTTAGAACAAATTGCAGCAGGAGATGAGATTTCCTTTCAGGCGCTTTACAGGCGTTATTCTGGAAGGGTTTACCTTATTGCCAATAAATATTTAAACTCTACTTTCTCTGCGCAGGATGTAGTTCAGGATATTTTTTGCAAAATTTGGCAGGCCGGTGAGCAGCTTTTAACAATTCAAACGTTTCCGGCATGGTTAACCACTGTTACCCGCAACCATGTTTTTACCCAGCTGCAAAAACAAATTCCCTTGCTTTCTATTGATGAGCTGGAGCATGGGCAGATTGCCTGTGAGGGGAACTGCGCGGATGCAAAGGAACTGGAAAAGTTCATTAATGAAGCTGTAATGTCATTGTCGCCCCGACAAAAAGAAATTTACTGCCTGAGCAGGATAGAAAACCTAAGTCATAAACAAATCTCATCACGGCTTGGCATTTCTTACGATGTTACACGCGAACACATGAGTAAAGCGCTTAAAAGCATACGTTTATTTTTACAAAACAAATATTTAATCGCTTCTTATTTAGGGGTTTTGGTGTTTGTTGTAAAAATATTTTCTTAGCAACCCCCACAACTTTTTAATTATCAAGTCATATCAGGTAATGAGGTCAGAAAGATTTAAAAGCCTGTTGGCATTATACTATAATGGAACAATTTCTTTTGCAGAACGCAAGGAATTAGATGAGTTGCTCCGTCATCATCCCGGTGATGCCGGATTAGCCGACCTGATGCCAGACGAAGTGTTGGATGCGTATACCCAAGGAGAGGTACCGGCCGAATTGATGGCACTCACTTACCAAAATATCAAATTAAATATTGCCTCTCCTGCACCGAAAGTTGTACAGATAAAAAAATATATTCCCTTAATAGCGGCTGCCGTCGTATTGTTTATTTTATCAGTGTGCTTATACTTCAATTCTTTAAAAGAAAAAACAATCAATAAAACAGTTGCGGCACAGACGATTGTTCCTGGCAGTAATAAGGCTACGATTACCTTATCCAATGGTCAGCGTTTGGTTCTTTCCGATTCAATCGGAGGCCAGATTGCCACCCAAAGTGGGGTAGTTATCAATAAAACGGCAAATGGTGAAATAGAATACCAGGTTAGCCCGTCGGCCTATCAACAGTCGGTGGAACCCTTGTACAATACCATTACAATACCCAGGGGAGGTCAGTATCAACTGGTACTTCCCGATGGTACAAAAGTATGGATGAATTCGTCTTCATCGCTTACCTATCCCGTAATTTTCAAAGGCAGTAAACGTCAGGTTAGCTTAACAGGAGAGGCTTATTTTGAGGTGGCAAAAAATAAACAGATGCCATTTATAGTGGAAAGTAAAAAACAAACACTCGAAGTATTGGGCACCCATTTTAATGTAAATGCTTATGATGATGAACCTGCTGTTAAAACCACGCTATTAGAAGGCAGCATAAAGATTATCGCTGTGGCTAATAAAATGAGCCGGGTGCTGGTTCCCGGAGAGCAGGCGCATGTTGATCAAAACATTGAAATCAGGGCCGTTGATGCCGAAGGCGTTGTTTCCTGGAAAAATGGCCTATTTGTTTTTAATAAACAAACAGTTGAAGCTGCTATGCGCCAGCTTGCCCGCTGGTATGACGTAGAGGTTGAATACAAAGGCAATGTTTCGGCAAAAGGGTTTTGGGGTTCTATCCCCAGGAATAAGGATCTGAATTATGTACTGAAAATGCTGGAAGCTACCGGTGTTGCCCATTTTAAATTAACAGAAAGGAGGGTAACAGTTATGCCTTAACACTGTTCTTACGGGACCTTCATTTCCAACTTAATGGAGCCTGATTGTCTACATCTCAGCCATTGAAATCCAAACAACAACAAAACTATCAAGACCACAACCGGGGCCAAAAAAACCAGAAGCGCTTGCAACACTTCTGGTAAAATGTAAAGGTTCTCAGTTTAAAAAATTGCGGTTAACAATTCCACTTAATTAAAACCTAATTATCCAAATGTATGAATTTTTACATTCAATCTGGGGGTAGCCCGTATGCTTATTCATTTCGCAAATTTCTGTTGACTATGAAATTAACCTTTATTTTGCTAACGACCGTCTTTTTACAGTTTAGCTTTGCCCTGCACGCGCAGAAGGTAACGCTTGCTGCAAAAAATGTCAGGCTGGAGCAGGTGTTTAAAGATATTAAAAACCAGACAGGTTATAACTTTATCTGTGACCTGGACGCATTAAATAATGCAAGTCCGATTACCGTATCTGTTAAAAATGTTACGCTGGAAGAGGCACTGGAACAATGTTTAAAAGACCAGTTGCTATCATTTGCCATAACAGATCAAACCATTATTATCCGTAAAAAGAATCCATCTGTAACGGATAGAGAGAAGGATGTAAACATAACCGGTACGATTACCGATGAAAGCGGGCAGCCCGTTCCTGGTGCAACCATTAAGGTAAAGAACAGCCAAATTACAGCAATAGCAGATAATAAAGGCAGTTATAAAATTTCGGTTGCTGATCAAAATGCCATACTAATAGTTTCCAGCGTGGGTTATAGCACCCGGGAAATAAAAGTAGGCGACTTAAAAGTTATTGACATATCACTAAAGGCTGAGGAAACAGGTTTAAATGATCTTGTGGTGGTAGGCTATGGTACCCAAAAGAAAGTAAATTTAACCGGAGCAGTCGATCAGATTACCGCTGCACAATTGCAAAACCGGCCTGTAAATAACCTCAACGAAGGACTGCAAGGCTTGATCCCCAATCTTAACGTAACCATACCTGACGGAAAACCCGACGGTGCGGCCAGTCTGAATGTACGTGGTACTACCTCAATTAATGGTGGATCGCCACTTATCCTGGTAGATAACATTCCCTTTACCGATACCGAGCTTGCACGCTTAAACCCTTCCGACATTGAAAGTGTTACGGTGTTGAAAGATGCTGCTTCGGCAGCAATTTATGGTGCGAGGGCATCATTCGGGGTGATTTTGGTTACCACTAAAAGTGCAAAAGGTAAAGACCTTACTGTAAATCTAAGCGTGAATACTGCATTGAGGACTTTAGGGAAAGGTCCTGAAGTAGTTACCGATCCTTACACGGCAATGGACCTGAAAAATTTAGCGGGCATACCCTTGTATAATTTGTACCCTGAGGCAGTTAGGGATTATGCCAGAAAACGTTCTGCGGATCCTTCACTGCCAGAGGTATTCTTAAATCCTGGCGCCCAAAGCTGGTCGTATTACGGCAGTACCGATTGGATGGGCTTGTCATTTTTCGATGTGGCACCAACCAACAGGGTTAACGCCAGCATTGGCAGGAGCGGCGATAAGCTGAGCTACCTTTTTTCAGGTGAATATTACAATCAGGATGGTATGCTGAAATATGGTAAGGATATTTTTAACCGCTATAATTTACGTGGCAAGGTAAACACCAAACTAACAAATTGGTTAGACTTCGGTAATAATACGTTGCTTACCATGAGTGATTATGATCAACCCGTTTACATGGTATCAAACGGCGATTTTTTTTGGAATATTAACCGTCAGAGCCCTTTAGATGTGCCTAAAAACCCGGATGGCAGCTGGACTAATGCCGGCGCTCAAACCTTGGGCAGGATGCAGGAGGGCGGAAGATCAGTGAAAAAGATTACCGATATATTAACCACTTTTAACCTCAATGCTTCATTGATTAAGAATATCTGGAGCCTGAAATCGGATGTTACTTTCAGAAGATCTTCGGCTAAAACCACCTCATTTGATCTGCCCATTCCTTACCGTACCGGTCCGGATACAGAAGTGAAAAGTATAGCCACCACCTCTTACGCCACTGCACGTACCGATAACAACCGTTACGATGTATTTAATATTTACACCGATGCCCACAAACAGCTTGGCAACCATTACCTGCAGGCCCTGGTGGGATATAACCAGGAATATAGGAATGACAGCTGGGTATCTGCAACCAAAAATGATCTGATAACAGGAATTTTGCCTTCAGTGCAACTGGCTACCGGTACTATGTTAACTACCGAGTCTATTTCGGATTGGGCCGTTCAGGGTGTTTTTTACAGGTTAAATTATAATTATAAAAGCAAATACCTGCTTGAGTTTAACGGCAGGGCCGACGGTACTTCCAGGTTTCCGAAAAACGACCGCTGGGGTTTCTTCCCTTCGGCTTCTGCAGGATGGCTTTTATCAGAGGAATCGTTCTTTAAACCATTGAAAAGTATAGTCGATCTGTTTAAAATCCGCGCCTCTTATGGCGCGCTTGGCAATCAGAGTTCGGTAGGCGCATACGCCTATATCCCAACCATGGCATCGGGCCAAACTGCTTATCTTTTAGGGACTATAAAACCAACATTTGTAAATGCTCCCGGAGCGGTGAGTGATAGTTTTAGCTGGGAAAAGGTATCGACTGTAAATGCAGGGTTAGATTTGGCATTGTTTGAAAACAGGCTGCAGCTTACCGGCGATTGGTATACCCGTTATACCAAAGATATGCTGGTTCCGGGAAGGGTACTGCCGGGAGTTTTTGGAACAGCCTCGCCTACCTTTAATGCAGCGGATTTGAAAACCAGGGGTTGGGAACTCCGTTTAGCCTGGAGAGACCAGGCTGCTTTGGCTGGTTCTGCTTTCAGGTACAATGTTGCATTTGTATTATCAGATAACAAAACCATAATCACCCGTTACAATAACCCAACCGGATTGTTAGCCAATTATTATGAGGGGCAGGAACTGGGCGAAATCTGGGGATTGCAGACCGAAGGTTTCTTTCGCGATGCGGCAGATCTGGCCAGCCATGCCGATCAAACCCCTGTTGGGGCAACCAACCAAAATTTTAAATACCAGGTAGGCGATATCAAATTTGCCGATTTAAATGGTGACGGAAAAGTAGATTTTGGCAAAAATACCCTGACCGATCATGGCGATTTGCAGCGTGTGGGTAACTCAAGAGCCAGACTGCCTTACAGTATAGATTTATCGGCAGGATGGAAAGGTTTCGACTTAAGGGTTTACCTGCAGGGAGTTGCCAAACGCGATTGGTATCCTAATGCGGCCAATATTTATTTCTGGGGTGTTTATGCTCAGCCCTGGACCAACGTAACGGTAGGCAACCTGGATCACTGGACACCAGAGAACCAGAATGCTTATTTTCCGGCAGTAAGGGCTTACATGGCCGAGCGCGCTAACCAGGGGCTGGCCATACCCAACGAGCGTTATATGCAGGATGCGAGCTACCTGAGGGTTAAAAACATCACCCTCGGCTATACATTGCCCAAAACGATTACCAAAAAATTAAAATTGAGTAATGTTAATTTTTATCTCAGCGGCGAGAACCTTTTTGAGATTTCGCACATCAAAGGAGGTATAGATCCTGAAGGCCTTGCCGGAAACATCTATCCATTCCAAAGAACATATTCATTCGGTTTAAATGTTGGCTTATAATATTACAGTTATGCGTATTCAAAAAATATTCATCCTGGCTATAGTAGTTATTCTGGCAGGATGCAAAAAAGATTTCCTCGAGCGGAAACCACAAACCAGTATCACTTTAGAAAATTTCTTTAAAACACCGGCAGATTTGGAAACCTATACCAATGGGTTTTACGGCATGTTGCCGCCGGTGTATGACGATATCTTTTCTGATAACATCAGTACCTACACCGGAAATTCGACGGTTGATGGATTGATTAGGGGGACAGTAACCCCAACCAACGTAGGCGGATGGGATGCCTGGCCAAATATTCGCCGCATCAATTTCATGCTAACCCACCTGGATAAGTTAAGTGGAGATCAGGCTTCCATTAAGCACTTTGTTGGTATCGCCCGCTTCTTCAGGGGAATGGTATACTATGGGGAAGTACAGAAATACGGCGATTTGCCCTGGTATAACCATGTAATTTCTGACAGCGACGAAGCAGACCTGACTAAAGCGAAAGATCCCCGTACGTTAGTAGTGGATTCTATTATGGCTGATTTGGAATATGCTGCAGCAAATGTAAGAGTAGGTACAGAGAATACCCGCATAACCAAATGGGCTGCACTTGCAATGCTTTCAAGGGTAGCCTTACATGAAGGTACTTTCAGGAAATACCATACCGAACTTAATCTGCAAAATACTGCCAATGTGTTTTTGGAGCGTGCGGCTACTGCTTCACAAGCAGTTATTGATGGCACCGGAGCCGGAAAACCTGCAATAAGTACTTCAGGCGGCAGCCCGTTGTCTTTCCGTAATCTGTTTTGCAGCAATAGTCTGGCTGGTAACCTTGAGGTTATCCTGCTTAATAAAAACAGTAAAACCGATGGGGTGACCAACAATTCGCACACCGTATTCGATTACCAATGGGCACTTACTGCCAGCCTGGCCAACGATTTTTTGAAAAAAGACGGCAGCCGGTTTACCGATGTTGCAGATTACGATAAAAAACAACTTACCGAAGTTTTCACCGACAGGGATCCGAGAATGGCCGAAACCATTATGCAACCGGGGTTTTCTACCACACTTACCGGAAGTCCTTTTGTGATCCGCCCTATACTTGGAGGCTATTTGCAGGTAAAATTTTACCCGCGTGATGCTGCTCTGCGTGGTGGTTTTAATCTAAACTATACCGATTTGCCGGTTATGCGGTATGCTGAAGTGCTTTTAAACAATGCAGAAGCTAAAGCGGAACTAGGTACAATTGTTCAGACAGACCTGGATAAAACGGTTAATTTGCTTCGTTCAAGAGTAGCTATGCCTGCCATGTCTTTGGCTACAGCAAACAGCAATGTCGATCCTTTACTGGCTGCCCGTTATGATAATGTAACTGGCGCGAATAAAGGGGTAGTCCTCGAAATCAGACGGGAGCGCAGGGTAGAGCTGGCCTGTGAAGGTTTCCGTTTCGATGATTTGATGCGTTGGAAAATGGGTAAGCTACTGGCTGAAGATCCGAAGGGAGTATACGTTCCAGCCCTGGGTGCTTTGGATGTAACTGGTGACGGAAAGTCTGATATCGCGATTTTGGCCAGCCCAACAGCAACTGGTCCAATCGCAGGGCTTCCGGCCGCAGATCAGGCTAAGTTGGCCAAATATTACCTGAGCGATAATGTTTTTTACCTCTCCAATAACAATAGTGGAAATGTAATGTTTGTAAAAGATAAGAACCAGAAGCGCCAGTTTTTGGATAAATACTATTATTTCCCTATCCCGATTCAACAAACAACTTTAAATCCCAACCTCACCCAGCCAACAGGCTGGTAGGCAATATCACTTACGGGCAGGTTTATCCTGCCCGTTTATTCAGGAAAATCACAAATGAAAGCAAAACTTATTTTGTTATTGCTATGCTCTTGCCTTGGCGCAAATGCACAGTTTATGGGTAAGGTTTATCTGGATGTGGATAGTAACGGTAAATTCACTACACCTGATAAGCTCATTGATGGAGTTCGGGTAAGTGATGGCTTAAATGTAGTGGTAACGGATAGAGAAGGCCACTTTAATTTACCCGGATATGCCAAAACCCGCTTCATAAGCGTATCCTGGCCTGCAGGGTACAGGCCATATGCTAAGCCTTATCGGCCGGTATCAGATACCACTAAAACCTACGATTTTGCTTTGGTCAGGGATGAGAAAATGGCAGGTAAAAAGATTAAAATCCTGCACATCTCTGATACCGAAACAGATGTGTATGGAAACTGGATTGCCGACATCCGCAATACATTAAAGGGCGAACAGGCAGCTTTTACGGTGCATACCGGAGATATATGCTATGAAAAAGGACTTCAATTTCATGCTGCCGAGGTAAATGAATCACGCCTGCAACGGCCGATTTATTATGCCATGGGCAACCACGACCTGGTTAAGGGGCCTTACGGCGAGGCGCTGTTCGAATCCTTGTTCGGCCCGCCTTATTATTCATTCGATGCCGGACCGGCCCACTTTATCATTACCCCCATGGCATCAGGCGATTTTAAGCCTGATTACACCACCGATCAGTTAATTGCCTGGCTTAGAAACGACCTGAAAAATACCGATCCGAAAAGACCGGTGTTTATTTTTAACCATAATCTGCCTTTTGCCAAAGGAAGTTACGTGCTTAAAGGGCAGAAGGATAGTATTGATTTGGCTAAAGCCGGGTTAAAAGCATGGGTTTACGGGCATTGGCATAGTAATTTTGTAACTAAAGACCAGCAGAACGGTATTTACACCATTTGTACCAGTGCATTAAATAAAGGGGGGATTGATAATGCCGCAGGGCAGTATTTTAGCCTTGAAATCGGCGAAAAAGGAATCGATAAAATTACCTCGCGCTACGCTTACCTGAAAAACCATCTGGTAATGGCGCAGCCCCTTACAAACCAGTTGAATGTGCCCGTCGATGGGAAACTTGTTATTAGTGTTAATGCTTATGATAGTGCCAGAGAAATTAAAAACATAACCGTTACCGCTTATAATACCGGGGGTGAGAAAATGGGCATGGCATCGCTAAGCCATCAGTTTGAGTGGAACTGGCGGGGTAGTTTACTGCTTGCTGCAGGTTATGAAGACGGAAAGTACCAGATGCTCGTTACTGTATCTTATCGAGATGGCGCTTCATCCATTACCCGGCACAATTTTGAACTGGCCAGAACAGGAACACCTTCATTAAAATGGAGTACCAACATCCTCGGAAATATCTGGAAATCATCACCGGTGCTTGCCGGCGATTTATTAATAGTAGGCAGGACAGATGATCAGGGTGGTGCAAATGCAGGAGTAACGGCATTAGACCGGATATCGGGTAAGAAAGTATGGGGTTTTAAAACCCTCAATTCTGTTAAGAATAGTTTATGCACAGCAAAGGGAATGGTGCTCGCAACCGATATGGAAGGGATTGTTTATGCGCTGGAGCTAACCACAGGCAAGTTGCTATGGAAAACCGAACTGGGTATGAAAACTTTGCCTGCTTATTTGGGTGGTGCAGTGTTAGAAGATGGTATTTATTATACCGGATTTGGCCCTTACTTAAGTGCAATTGATGTGAAAACCGGCAAACTGATTTGGAAAAACACATCCTGGGCAGGAAGGATGGGCAGCCCTGCCAAAATGCTATTGGCTAAAGGAAAGCTGTTTGTGGGAGCAAACTGGGATGCCCTTTATGCCCATGATGCTAAAACCGGGAAACTGCTCTGGAAGAGGGCAGATGATGGGATCAGGTTCAGAAGTGGAGCGGTGAGCAGCGATAACGGTTTTTTATATGTTACTGCTTTAAATAGTTTGTTGGTGTTGGATATGGAGACAGGGGAGACCTTAAGAAAAATAGATACGCCGTTTGATTTTAAAGTAATGGCAACGCCTTTACTTACCGATAGGTTAATTATCCTGGCTACAGCCGCACATGGTTTGGTTGCTTACGATAAAGCTACACTTAAACCTGTTTGGCAAACCCCAGTGGGGGAGGCATTACTTTATTCTGCACCTTATTTAAGTCCTGATGGTTTAAAACCTGTACAAACTGTAGAATCTGCGGCTATTATTCAGGGGCAATCTTTGATGTTCGGTGCATCGGATGGGAATGTTTATAGCTTCGATATAAAAACCGGGAAAGCCAGGTTTAAGATTCCGCTTGGGGCACCGGTTTATGCTGATTTGCTCATTTCAGGAGCGGTCTTTTATGCAGCCGATTTTAGTGGTAATGTATACTGTTTTGATGGTCGGCTGTTGAAAGATAGTCTTTAGTTCAATCCAATTAATTTATAAATCAACCGGTGCATCACTTCCCTTTCACTAACCAAATAATAAATTAAATTTCTACAGAAAAATATTTACTAAACGTGCCTTCTCACTGGAAGGCACGTTTTTTTACGATGTTTAAGGCTGCACCTTAGTGAAAAGCCCGGAAAACAAAAAACCCGACTATCGTCGGGCTTCGTTTTTTATTCTGCGGGGAAGAAGGGAGTCCATTTGGACACTTGCGAGATCTTTTAAAGACTATTGGGTGTATCTATGAGAATAAAGATCGGTCATAAATTAACAGCTAAGTAAGGGTAATTAATTTCTCTGTGTAGTCGACCAAAAACAAAGGGATGTTAACCAGCCCATCATCTTTTTTTAGATTCTTTAGTGAATATCTTATCCGCACAGATGGTTTATAAAGGCCGTTATATATCGAAAGGTTTTTACTGCGTACATTCTCATCAGATTTCACTTCAATGGGAATAATTTCATTTTTCACCTGAATAATAAAGTCAACTTCAGCCTGGTTACCCGAAGTCCAGTAGTGGGGTTGACCTTCAAAAATTTTGATCAAGTGCTGTAACACATAGTTTTCGGTCAATGCGCCCTTGAATTCTGTAAATAAACGATGTCCTTCTCTAACAGCTATAGGATCTAGTAGTGAAAGTCTATGTAATAAACCAACATCAATCAGATAAAGTTTAAATGCCGAAAGATCATCATAGGCGGAAACAGGCAATCCTGGCTTGTTTATTTTAAAAACCCTATGCACTAGACCGGCATGCGAAAGCCATAGTAAGGCATCTTCATATTCTCGTGAGCGTGCCCCTGTTCTTACACTCTGGTAAAGAAATTTTTTATTATCCCTTGCTAGTTGTGAAGGTATTGAAGCCCAAAGATGGTTGATTTTGGGTACGTCCTTACTTTCTGCATACTTCGAAAAGTCAAGGGCGTACGCATTTACAATATTTTGCAATACCTGCTGTTTTTTTTCTACATCCTGTTGTTCCAATAGTGTAACTACCGCTTCGGGCATTCCTCCACAAATAAAAAATTTCTTTAATTTATCCACTAAAGGATTGAAAAAAATGTCAGGTATAGGTTCAAGCTTATCTATACTTTCTATATATGCAAAAGCTGAGGATCATCTGCAGATAGAAATTCAGAAAAACTGATTGGGTTTACCTGCAAAAAATCAACCTTCCCTACCGGAAATGAATTGCCTTTTGACATTGCAACCCCAAGTAGTGAGCCTGCACTAGCCACCGCATATTCAGGTGCGTTCTCACAAAAATACTTTAAAGTATTCAGCGCCTCATTACATTCCTGTATCTCATCCAAGATAATTAGCGTTTTCTGCGGTAGTATTGGCAAACCGTGCACCAGAGATAGATTTTGTACAATGCGATGTATGTCCTTAGTGTTTTCAAAAAACTGCTTTAGATCTGGTTGTTCCTCAAAATTAAAATACGCGACATTATCAAATTCGGAAGCACCAAAATGTTTCAATAGCCATGTTTTACCAACTTGCCTTGCGCCTTGAAGCACTAACGGTTTACGGTTTGGATCTATTTTCCAGGATGATAGTTTTTTCTGTACAGTTCTTTTAATTTGCGTTTTTCACGGTTTAAGTGTGTATTATGTAATTTTAATCACATAATCGGCATTAAAGTATGTGAATTTATGCAAATTTATCGACTCGACAAGAATTTTAATATCTTTTTGAATGTATGAAAATTATTTAGACTACACGATAAATGCGATGGTTACATATTGCTAATGATTGGTTTGCTATTTCTTCAGGAAAACGTAGATATGGAATGGATTTTAGGGATAGCAGCGGAATAGAGGGTCAAAGAAAGAGGGTTGCTCTTTTTGGAGCAACCCTCTGGTTTTTCTGAAGCAATACCTTCATGCGGAGAGCGAGGATTACCTGCGCTGCGCTCCGGTGATCCCAAAAGGGGGGAGGCTTCATCAAAACGAAGCATTCGCTACGCTCATCTTTTTGTTTCCTGGTTTTCCATTTAAGGCTGCGCCTTAGTGAAAAGCTCGGAAAACAAAAAACCCGACTATCGTCGGGCTTCATTTTTTGGCGGAGAGTGGGGGAACTGAACCCGACCTGTAAATCTCACTCTATATGGTTTAAAAGACACTTCTGGTAATTGACTCACCGAATCACTCACCTTAACTTTTTTAATGCAAATGCTATAATATAAAGATAAGGATTTCACATTGAAATCAAAAAAAGAATAATCAACTCGCGTTGGGTAATTATTTCGTCCTTTCGAACGTTCATCCCTTTAGAAATGAATAAATGCATTGAATACAATAAACAGTTTCGAAATAACATTTAGCAATTCGTTTCCAAGCGATTTCTTACCTCATTCGAACAATATTTATATCACAGGCAACTTGACTTTTGTATAAAATACCAATTGGTTTTTGATACACATTTCGTCAGAATATTCGAACAGACTTTAGGATAAGGATGTTATCGTTTTTTGGCGAAAGCAATGTAAAAATAAAAAAAAGAGAGGTATTGGATAAGTAGAAGCAACTGTTTAGCCAATTTTAAAAGAGTTTTGGTCAAAACTGATATGCCATACATTTAATAGTGCTTAGGTTTGAAATAGCAATTGGGTTATTAAAGCAAACCAAATAAAAAAAACCAGTCAAAAGAAGAAAGCTGTTTTGGCTGAATAATCAACAAATATGAGAAAAATCATCCTTATCTTTTTGCTCTTTTTTACAATTAACCATACCATTTCCGCTCAGATGGTTACCAGGCCGACCGCTCAGGATATCAAAATGGAATGGTGGCGAAACGCCCGTTTCGGAATGTTTATCCATTTCGGCGTGTATGCACAGTTTGCGGGCAGGTATAACGGTATTGAGCAAAAGGTAGCTGACGGCGCATGGCTTTTAAACCGGATGAAAGTTCCTGTGCAGGTGTATAAGGACACGGCAAGAAACTTTAACCCCTTAAAATACAATGCAGATGAGTGGGTTAGGATGGCAAAAAATGCAGGGATGAAATATATTGTGATAACTGCTAAACACCATGATGGTTTTGCCCTGTTTGATAGTAAAGCAACGGATTGGGACATTGTAGATGCCACTAAATACGGTAAAGATTTATTGAAACCCTTAGCTGAGGCCTGCAGAAAACAGGGAATGAAACTGGGATTTTATTATTCACAGGAGCAGGATTGGGGCAATCCGGGAGGCGCAGTACACAGGCGGCCTGTAAAGCAGGGTTGGGATAATCCCGATAGCGCTCGGATCGATGCCTACACCTTGGCACATAAAGGCCATTGGGATCCTGTTCAGGATACCAAAACATTTGATGAGTACATCACTTCGGTAGCTGTTCCACAGGTAAAAGAACTCATGGAAAATTATGGAGAAGTAGCAGTACTCTGGTGGGATACCCCCGCGTACATTACAGATGAGCAGGCAGAAAAGCTGCAAAAAGCGTTGGCACCCTATCCTAATGTGATTACAAACAACAGGCTTAGCAAGAAACCACAATTTGCCGGAGATTATAAAACACCTGAGCAAAAGATTCCAGACCTTGCTGAGCTGGATGGTAAAGACTGGGAAAACTGCATGACAATGAATAATTCATGGGGCTATCGAAATACAGATAAGAGTTGGAAATCTTCTACCGAACTGTTGCAGAATCTGATTGATATTGCCTCAAAAGGAGGGAATTATTTACTTAATGTGGGACCGAAAGCAGATGGCACTTTTCCAAAGGAGAGTATAGAGCGACTAGGCGATATCGGCGAATGGATGAAAAAATACGGTGCATCAATATATGGTTCCCATGCCAATCCGGTAAACGGTGTAAATTGGGGTAGAATTACTGCAAAAGATACTAAAACCACTATACTTTATTTATCCGTTTTTAACTGGCCAACTAATGGTAAACTCAAACTTGATGGGCTATCGGCTCGGGCAGTTAGTGCAACATTAATGGGTGAAAAAGATAAATTGGAAATCAAACAGGATAAACATGGTTCACTGCTTATAAGCGGCCTGCCAACTATTGCGCCAGATAAGTCTGCGAGCGTAATTGCAGTAACACTTGATGCGATTTTAGTAAGGAAAAATTTCAGCCCGGGTAAGAAGATGAAGTCTGAAGCATTAGATTAAAATTACAGGTTATATATACTGAATTAAAATATTAACCAGGGAGAATCAACTATAAACAGCCAGACATATTAATACAGCGGAGTTAGAGGCCTAATGAAGGTCCGGATTTAACCTGTTGTTACATAGCTTTATGGTAAACTCATATGCGTCAGGCAAAAAAGAATAAATAACAAATGAAAAAAACAATCATTCTCCTTTTAATAGCATTAGTATTATTTCAGATTAATACTGCCTCAGCCCAAGAAAAAATATTTGCCAACTATTTCGACATTCAGGTAAACAGCCAAAAAAATGCTGAAGTTATTGGTCGCATCCATTTAGAACGTAATAAGGATGTATTAACCAACCCCATCCCAAAAACCTATAGCTTTTCAATAACAATGCAGAATAACAATTTATTCAGACTTGAAACCCGTTTTGATCCACAAGGTAGATTGATGGGGGTTTTGTTAGCAAACACAAAACTGGATGATAAAAGTTTGGGCAAGCATCAGTTAACTGTTGTATTAAAAGATGGTACAAGAACGCTCAATACTTTTTCCATTACCATAAAAGTAGTTAAAGAAACATTGTTGAAAACGCTTAACGATCGGTATAAAGATTATACGGTATCAAAAGAAGGGCAACGGATGTATGGCCGGAAAAATTTCAAGGACGATAAAGTTGCAGAAATGATAACTGAGCTTGAAGCCAATGATGGCAGGTTTGCAACATTTGGTTTTTATGGGGTAAACCCGATGCTTTATAAACCAAAAGGCAAAAAAATAGAATATGATTGGGAAGAGGTAGCCAATAAAATTGGCGGTTTGGGTTATGCATATGCCAAATCTAAAAAATATGGGCCGAACGGCGAACCACAAGCAAGGGAACAGTTAAAAAGAGCCATATATAAGGCACTAATTGCTTATACCGAAGCCGTGCCTGTTGAAGGGGCAGATGTAACAGTAGAAGGAAAACCGATTGGCAACAAAACCGGTGATGGATTTTCAAATCTGGTTAAGTACAAAATTATAGAAAACGAGGTAGCCACCCACCAATGGATTATTTCTGATGGATTGATTGCCCCGGCCGTACATTTAATGCCCGATATGATACCAGATATTAAAAAAGGAGATAAACAGGCCGAAAAAGTTTACTACGATCTGGTTAGATTCTTTCAGACGCAAATGGCCGAAATTGAAAGTCGAAGAGCCATTAACGATCCCGATAACCGCTGGGGCAATTTAACAGATACTTTACGTTCATCTGGTGCCTGGGCCGATGCCAATCTGGGGCACAGATCGCGTTGGATGCTGGCAATGCCTATTGTTTGGGCCGATTATAACCGGCCATTAACTTATGTGCAATATTGGTATAGCGATTATTATAAAAACAAGCCATTTAAAAAATTTAGCTATTCGTATGGTTGGAGCCCAAGTGGAGTAGTTGCAGATGTGGCCAGGTGGTTAACTAAATATAATGTACCTGCCCATGTGTATGCACAATCTGGTTTCCAACCTGACGGAACGGTGTCGCACCATGTAGAACATGCTACAGACGCGGTAATGGTGGCTTACGGTTTCGAATGGCTTACTGATGGATTGATTGGTTTTAATCAATTAAAAAATACCGATTTTAAATTGGGTAATTCTGCTTACCAGTTTCCAGCCGATCGGTTGGAAAGCGTGTATCCTAAACTGATTTATAAAGGACGTTTTGATTTTTTAATTACCGGACGATCATTCATGAGCGATTTGAAAGGCTTCGTTACCAACACTTATTTGCCAGCTATTGCTGAATTAAAAGAATCGAAAAGCGAAAATATCCAGTTGACTAATCAAACCAGTTTGGATCAGGTTTATAACAAAATTAAAAACAATACATACGAATATTCCGGCACTGATGCATATTGGGTAAATGAGTTTTTAGCACATCGCCGGGGTGAAAATGAAAAACCTTTTTATGTATCGGTAAAATTAAAATCGAAGCGTACGGTTGGTGCAGAAGATTTTGACAAAGTGCGTAAATCATGGTATGCGGGTTATGGTATTATGCCTTTAAAAATAAACGGTGACGAATATTCTGATAAAGTATTAAAAAACATGGATTTTCATGCCTTGCCAGGACTTACCGAAGAGTGGCGTACAGACGCCATGCCAACTGAAGGTGGTGCACAGGCATCCTTACCAGGTGCAAATGAGGTAGCTGGCGTAACTGCTGATGGTGAAAATGGAGTAGCCATTTATCATCATTTGCCAAGCGAAACCTATAGCACAGCATCAGCTTATAAAAGCTACTATTTTATAGGCGATAAAATTATTGCAATAGGTAGCAATATTAAACGGATAAGAGCAGGTCAACAAAAAGATATTGTAACCACTTTAGATCAATCTGCATTTTTACAGCCCCTTACTATTTTTCATGATGGCATAAAAGAAGTCATGCAGCCAGGTGATGTGGTGAATCTGAAATACGGCATCAATGGCCCATTATGGCTGCATACTGGCGATAAAGGTTATATCATTTTTCCCGAGGGAAAAGAACAGTTATTGGTTAAAACGGGTAAAGAGGTTAACACTACCGATCCCGCAATGGCCAGCAAAGTGCCGAACTTTATCATTTCGGTTAACCATGGTGTAAATCCAGAACCTACCAAAGGTTATTTCTATTGCTTAGTGCCCAATGTTTCGGCAGATGAAATGGCTGCTGTAGTAGAAAAATATGCGAAGGACATTATTTACAAAAAAGATGCTGAAGCTCATGGCGTTTACATACAAAGCGAAAAAACGTGGGAAGCTGCTTTCTTCAAGGCATCTAGCCTCAGCCTGGGTAATACCACATTTTCGGCCGAAAGTCCTGCATTGTTGATTCTGAAAGATGCAGGTAACAGCTGGAAGTTAACGGTAAGTAACCCTGCGCCTAATATTAATCAACAGCAATTGGTATTACATACTTCTGAAAGTTTAAAACCGGGACAATACAAATTTACCTACGGAGGTGTTTACCCAAGGGCTGGCGAATATGTAACGGTAACTGCTGAGGGCAAGGGAGCGAAAATTGTTGCTGAACTGTCTGATAAACGTGATGAAGCTTTTTATAACTATCAGGCTGAACTATACAATGCAGCACCGATCAATATCAAGATTCCAAAGAAATAAATCATGTTAGTTATCCAATAATTAATAAAAATCAGCTGATTTTATAATGAATGAAACAGTTTTCTACAAAACTATAATAAGTATCTGTATAGCCTTTGCCATAGGTTTTGGTATGGCCTGTACCAAAACATCTTCTACTGAACTTACAGACAAAAAAATTGCCTCAATTTTTAAACTGGAAAAAATATATGCCAATAATGCTTTCGAAATCGTAAAAGCAACAGGTAGGTTGCCGCGCTCTAACGAAAAAGGTTTTTGTGAAATAGCAGACTGGACCAGTGGTTTTTATCCTGGCTGTTTGTGGATGGTTTACGAAGCGACCAAAAATCGCGACATGCTAAAAAAAGCTGAGTATGCTACCGCCTTAGTAGAAAATAATAAGTTTTTTGTTAAAGATCACGACATTGGTTTCATGATCCAATGTAGTTATGGCAATGGTTACCGCTTAACTAAAAATCCCAAATACAAGGGAGTGATTATCCAGGCATCAAAAACAGGAGTTACCCGATACAACCCAAATGTTAAATCCATTATGTCATGGAATCCCGATGCTAAACGCGATTGGAAATTTCCGGTAATTATTGATAATATGATGAACCTAGAGCTATTTATTAATGGTACCAGATTTTCTGGTGATAGCACTTTTTACAAGGTTGCCATTAACCATGCCAATACCACCATGAAAAATCAATACCGTACCGATTTTAGTTGTTCGCATGTGGTAGATTATGATCCGGTAACAGGTAAAATGCGTAAACGCGATTGGAACAACGGCAATGATAATCCAGTTACCGCTGCCTGGAGCCGTGGCCAAAGCTGGGGGTTATATGGTTTTGCCACGATGTACAAGTACACAAGGAAAAAAGAATATTTACAGCAAGCAGAACACATTGCAGATTATATTTTAAACAACCAGAATATGCCATCGGATATGGTTCCATATTGGGATTATAATGCACCAAAATTCCCGACCATGAGAGATGCTTCTGCGGCAGCCTTGCTGGCATCAGGGTTAATGGAATTGGCTGCACGTTCTCCTGAAAATGGTGAAAAATATTTCGAGGCTGGAGAAAAGATATTAGAAAGTTTAGCTTCTCCAACATATTTGAACACTAGCAAACAAGGTGTCTTTTTGTTAAAACATGCCACGGGTAACTTTCTACGGAAATCGGAATTAGATGCCGGATTAATTTACGCCGACTATTATTTTTTAGAAGCTTTGTTGAGGTACCAGAAAATTAAAGGTAAATTTTCTTAGTGGGGAGTTATGTTCATTTATTGGTTGGCCATTTACGAATAACAATGTAATGACCCCGATAATAAAAAAGAAAACGAATGAGAGACTATGCACAGCAATAATCGCCTTTTGTCTTTGTAAGTAGCTGTTTTTAGTGGAAATTCTGATTCATGTTATCAATACGTTAACACCATTTTAAATTATAAAATATTTTTAGTTTATATCATATAAAAATGTAACTTGTACTAAACATTTTTTACTCATACTAAACATGTCGCCTGACCAGATTAAAGGATTAGTTATTCGGATTAGTCAAAACGATGATCAAGAAGCATTTGAAATTTTATTCAAACGTTATGTAAATGGTTTGATTTCTTTTGGTAACTCATTTATTAATAATTTTGAGGCGGTAGAGGAGATTGTAGAAGATGTATTTGTAAAATTATGGGAAAACCGGCAGATGATGCCTACCATCAATAACCTTTCCAGTTATCTATACGTAGCAACCAAACATGCCTGCCTTAATTTTTTAAAGAGTAAAAAAAACAGGGTATTTGTTGAGCTCGACGAAGTAAGTTATTTCTCTGATCCTAACGCCGAATCTCAATTGGTACATCAGGAGAATGTTGATGTAATTCTTTCCCTGATCAGTTCACTGCCCCCAAAATGTCAGTTGATCTTTAAATTTATTAAAGATGACGAAATGACTTATGCAGAAGTTGCAAGGCTGTTGGATATTTCCATTAGGACGGTGAATGCCCAAATGACCATCGCCATTGCTAAACTAACAGAGGGCTTAAAGGCTGCTTTGCCAGAGCTTGCCAGTAATTATCTGAAAAAATCAATCTAACGATTATCAAATTCATAATTTTTTTATGCGGCTTAGGTAGTTGCTGTTTTTTTGTTGTCTTATAGTTAGTGGACAATAGAATTATAGACTTACTTATTAAAAAGAAACTCGATGGCCTTTCCCTGAAAGAACATTCGGAGTTAACCAAGCTACTTGCCGGAAATGGGGGCGAGGAAAATATTGCACAAACTTTGGAAGATTTTTGGGAACAGCCCTTGCCCTATAAAGTAAATCCGGAGAAAAAAATAGATCCTGATAAATTATGGAAACGTGTTCAACAAAAAATAAACTATACAGATATTGTAGAAATCAGGCCCAAGAAATACCATTGGTTAAAAATTACTGCAATAGCTGCAAGCCTGGTTTTTATACTGGGGATAGCTTTTTTATACTTTGAAAAATCAAAAAATGAAGTAGAGCAAAGCAACGTAGTAGTTACCAAGAAAGGATCGAAATCTTTTGTGATCCTTCCCGATGGATCGAAAGTTTGGATCAATAACGATTCAAAGCTTTTATATGCGAATTTTTCCGATCGAAAAACAAGGGAAGTAACGTTAATTGGAGAGGCTTATTTCGATGTGGTGAAAGATAAAACCAAGCCTTTTATCGTACACACCACCCATGCAGATGTACGGGTATTGGGAACCGCATTTAACGTGAAAGCTTATGCCAGTGAGCCTACTACAGAAACTACTTTGCTTAGAGGGGCGGTTGAACTTACTGTTAAAGGAAAAGATCCAAAGCGTATTGCATTAATACCGAACCAAAAACTAATTATTAGCAATAAGTTTTCTGATAATAGTATAAACCATCAGGCTCAAATGGTTTTATTAAATATTAAAAAAACAATTGCCGATACCCTAACAAACGAAACACAATGGGTTGCCAATAAACTTACTTTCGATCAGGAACGGCTCATCGATATAGTGCCGGTACTGGAACGCTGGTACAATGTAAAAATTGAACTGAAAATTTCGCAGAGCGATAAAAAAATCAGTGGCACATTCGAAAACCGAAGCATTACCGATGTACTGGATGCGATCCAGTTTGCCTGTGGCTTTAAGTACAAAATTAAAGACGGAAACCAGGTGACGATATTTAGGTAGACATTTAATAACTAGAGGTAAATACCGGTTATGAGTTAATAAGATAACCCAATGAAAAAAATACCGATGAAATAAGAGCAATAAACCAAGTATAAACTTAACAAACGGGATATGAAAACATAACTACAAGAACCAAAAAAAGCGGCAAATGCGCTAACATTTACCGCTATGTAATTTCAGTCAATCAGTTGCTTCTTAAAGCAGAAGCAAAAAATCAACATTTTAAACTCATGTAAAGGTATGAAAAAAATTCATAGCATGGCTAGGCCTTTGCCTAAAAGTGCGCTCATAAAGTATCTGATAGCGATGAAGCTTTTGGTCTTTTTAATTCTCGGTTTGTCCCTTCAGGCGTTAGCCACAAAAACCTATTCGCAGGACAAACTTAATCTTGATATTAACAACGTTTCCATTGCCAAAGCTTTTAAGGCGATTGAAGCTAAATCTGCTTATAGATTTGTATACAATCAATCTATAGTGGAGAATAGTCTTAAAGTATCTATAAAAGCAAAAGAGGCTACTTTAGAAGACGTGATGAACCAATTATTGGAAGGTACTGGTTTTATCTACAAAACGATATCAGGTAATTTAATTTCGGTAACAACCGAAAATCAGGCTGTTTTTGCCCCGGTTACAGGGATAGTTACAGACAGTACAAATAGACCGATACCTGGGGCAACGGTTACCGTAAAGGGAACTAAAATTGCTACTCAAACCGATGGACAGGGCAGATATACCATTAATGCCAAAGATGGAGATGTCTTGGTATTTAGCATTTTGGGATTTAATACAGCAGAAAAAACGGTTAACGGAAAAGTGGTGAATGTAAGTTTAACCACCTCTTCACAAAATTTAAACGAGGTTGTAGTTACGGCCCTGGGAATTGTGAAAAGCAAAAAGAACCTCAGTTATGCCACACAATCGGTAAGTGTTGACGAATTCTCGAAAGCAAGGGAGTTAAACGTAGCTAACTCTTTATCAGGTAAGGTTGCGGGTTTGGATATTGTGCGTTCTTCATCAGGCCTTGGCGGGTCTACTCGGATAAATTTGCGTGGCGATCGGTCCATAGCGGGCAATAACCAGGCGCTGATTGTTGTTGATGGTATTCCGATAGACAATGGTGCTGGAAGCGGAGCCATGGCTTCGGGGGGCAGAGATGCAGGTGATGGTATCTCTAGCATCAATCCCGATGATATAGAATCGTTAAATGTACTAAAAGGCGCCACTGCAACGGCCTTATATGGTAGCAGGGCAGCCAACGGGGCGATTTTGATCACCACAAAAAAAGGTACTGAAGGTAAGGGCTTAGGGGTTAGTTATACGGCGAGCTATCAAATGGAAACGCCTATGTACTTATACAAATTTCAAAATGAGTATGGGCAAGGATCAAAAGGAATTTATAGCGCCTCATCAGAAACAAGCTGGGGCCCGCGTTTCGATGGTAGCCAGGTAGCTACATGGAGTAAACAACCTTACGATGCTGGAAAGACATATGCTTATGAAGCACAGCCAGATAATTTCAAAGATTTCTATACCACTGGAGGTAATTTAGTAAATGGTATAGCGCTCAATGGAGGAACAGGTAAAACACAAGCCTACTTTTCTTATACCAATACCCATGCCAGTGGTATTGTAGAAAATAACAAGCTGAACCGCCATAACGTGAATTTTCGCTTGGGTAGCCAATTTGGAAAGAAACTTACTTTAGATGCCAAGATTACTTACTTAAACGAGGTAATTGATAATCGTTTAAAAACAGGTGAAACCTTAGATAATCCAAATAGCCATATTTATCGCGTACCGAGAAATATCAGGACTGCCGATCTGGAAGATTATGAATATTTTACTTCTAGTGGCTTTGCAAGGCAGAATTATTGGCTTCCAACTGGAAATACATCTGCTAACCCATATTGGGTAATGAACCGTAACCTAGCTACAGATGAACGTAATAGGGTAACTGGTTTCGCTTCATTAACTTACGAAATATTAAGTGGTTTTAAATTTATGATGCGTTCTGGTTTAGATCGTTATGTTGACGATGTAGAGCAAAAATGGTATGTAGATACCTATATTCGTTTACCGCAGGGAGGCTATCAGGTTGATGGAAGAACGGTTTTAGAAACCAATAACGACTTTTTGTTCAGCCTGGATAAAAAATTGAGTAGTGATTTCTCTATTAATGCAAATTTTGGTGGTAACATCCAAAAAAACAAACTGGTAACAAATAGTTCGTTTACTGGCCCCTTGCTTGTCGAAAATCTATTTTACTTAGGGAATGCCAGTAGTTTGTCATCTACTAGAGGTGTTTCAGAACGTGAAAAGCAATCTTTGTATGCTACCACAGATATTGGTTTTAAAGATTACCTAACTTTAACATTAACGGGAAGAAATGACTGGTCATCGACCTTACCGAAGGAAAATAGATCTTATCAATATGGTGCAGCAGGGCTTTCATTGATTGTGTCTGATCTGTTTAAAATGCCTTCTTTTGTAAATTTCGCCAAATTACGTGGTTCTATTGCACAAACGGGTAATGATGCACCACCTTATATCGGTGGGCAAACTTATTCATTGCAGCCCGGAGGAAATGGCGCAATGGTTTTTCGCGATGATTTAAAGCCGATAGATAATTTAAAACCTGAGATCACAACCGCACAAGAAGCTGGTTTAGAATTTCGCCTTTTCGGAGGTAAAATAGGTGGAGATATCGCCATATATCGTAGTATCTCTAAAAATCAATTGATACAACGTACTTTACCTGCTGCATCCGGATGGACTAGACAATTTGTAAATGCAGGTAAAGTTAAAAATACTGGGATTGAGGTTACTTTAAACGGAACACCTATTAAAAGCAATAATTTTAAATGGGACCTAGCCGTAAACTATGCTAAAAATAATAATGAAGTGCTTGAAATAGCGCCAGACTTACCAGAATTAATTACAGGCACAGACGGTTATATGAATGTCGTTAAATTAAGTGTAGGTAGACCTTTTGGCGAACTTTATAGCAGGGGATACGTACGTGATGCAAATGGTAAAATTGTGGTAGATGCCAATGGCTTGCCAACTGTTTCTGCTGCACAAAATGTTTATGTGGGCAATACAAGAGCTAATTGGACTGGAAGTGTCATCAATAAGTTTTCTTATAATAACTTTTATGCAAGCTTTGTGATTAGCGGCCGTATAGGTGGTGTAGTATCTTCTTTAACCAACGCAATAACTTATGGTGTTGGCGTGAGCGAAGCTACCTTGGCAGGCCGCGACGGATTTGTATTTGATGGCGTATTTGCAGATGGTACACCAAATACAAAAACAATAACAGCAGAACAATATTGGACTAAAGTGGGCGGTAGGGGAGCACCAGCTGGAGAAGTATTTACCTACAGTGCTACAAATATCCGTATGCGTGAGGTAGTACTGGGCTATCAAATTCCAAAAACGATGTTCAAAAACTTACCTTTCCAGTCTGCTAACATTTCATTAACAGGTCGTAATTTATTTTTCTTCGTAAACCGTGCAGGAGATTTCGACCCTGAACTGACAACAGGTAGTTCTGATAATTCAGTAGGTATAGCCTCATTCTCACCACCCACTACACGTACTTTTGGTATCAATTTGAATCTAACGTTTTAAGTTCATTGCCAAAAAAATTGATTAATAACATTTATAATATTTGATTATGAAAAAGTTTATAAAAACATCGGTGATTGGATTAGCCGCTACCTTGGCACTATTAGGTGGTTGTACTAAAAATTTCGACGATTTAAATACTGACAATTCTAAATTAGCGAAAATGAATAATGTTTCGCTTGATTTTTTGTTTTCAACAGCTCAAAACCGTGGTATTTTTTCTGGAAATAATGCTCAAGGAACTTTTCAATTATTTGAAGCGCTGTTTTCCGACTTGCAAGCCCAATATTTTGCCACTACAAAAACAAGTTTCCCATCCGATAGAAATGTAATGCAAGACAATTGGCTTGGTCCGAGTTGGACCTACTTTTATGGAAATGCCTATCCTCAAATGGATGAAGTATTGAAATTAACTAAAGAAGGCGAATTAGCAGACCCGATAAAGAATGCTATGGCTAAGGTTTGGAAAGTTTTTATGTTTATGCCAGTAACCGATTATTGGGGTGCTGTACCTTATACTGATGCGGGAAGTGGTAAAAACGTAATTTTATACGATAAGCAAGAATTTATTTATAAAGATTTTTTAAAACTGTTAAATGAAGCAAGTGCTGTTTTAGGCACTTACAACGGAACAGGTAAGTTTTTTGAGAAAGGTGATTTAATTTATGGGGGAGATGTAAAAAAATGGGCTAAGTTTTGTAATTCCCTACACTTGCGCGTAGCGATGAGAATCTCTAAAGTAGATCCTAATTTAGCTAAAACGGAAGCAGAAGCAGCCATTGCGGCACCAGGTGGTTTATTAACCCTTGCCGCAGATAACGCTTTTATGAAAGTGACAACTGTTACGCTTAATCCACTATCTCACATCTCAAGTTTTGGTGAATTTAGAATGAGTGCGGCTATGGAAAGTGTATTGAAAGGTTATAACGACCCGCGCTTGCAAAAATTCTTTGATCCTGTAGGTACCACAACAACCTATAAAGGTGTTAGAAACGGGTTAAGTGCTGATCAGATCACATTACCAGTTAATAGTGCTGCGAACAATTCAAACATTAATTCTTCTTTTGGCGTTGCCAATAAATTTATTGCACCTTTTCCATTATTTAATGCTGCCGAAACTTGGTTTTTAATGGCCGAAGCCAAATTGAACGGCTGGAATACCGGTGCTGGAACTGCAAAAGAATATTATGAAAACGGAATTAGCGCTTCAATGGAAAGATGGGGAGTAACCGATGCTAATGCAATAGCTAACTATAAAGTAGGAACATCTACCCCAGCACCACTTGGCGACATGTTTAACACACCGGCAATGAGTAATATTCCTGTAGTTTTTGGTGCAAGCGAAGCGGTACAACGTGAGCAAATTGGCACACAAAAATGGCTGGGTCTCTATCCATACAGCCCTGAGGCGTGGTCAGAATTCAGAAGGACAGGCTTTCCTAAGCTTTATCCACGTGTTAATTCCGATAATGCTGATGCACCTGCGAACGATCCGGCAAGTGTAAGAAGAACACCCTACCCGGGTATAGAAACCAGCACCAATCCGAAAGGACTTGCCTCTGGCATAGCTAACCTCGGTGGGCCAGATAAAGTAAGTACCAGACTTTGGTGGAACCCCTAACTAATTGTCGGTGATAATTTTCGGACGCTCATCGATATCCGCTCCTAGATGTTAGGAGCGGACTATTGCCCCAAGTTCTAAATGACTAATCCAAAATCTTATGTTGAACAATCATCAGCAATAGCTTAGCTTTTTAATGGAGATGATGTGAGATTGAAAGCTATTAAGTTGCTTTTCAAATCTTTAAACAATGAAACAAAACTACAGTTTAGGTAAATTCGCCGGTAAAATGCTGGGATGTATCCTGCTTTTAATACTATTTTTCAGTAATACCTATGCCCAGACCATGTCGAGGCAGAACAAACTCATTATCGAAAAAGGCATCCAATATCAAAGTTGGATACGTGTAGATCATCCGGAAGAATATCCACCTGTTCCACCAAATCCTTCCAAATCCACCGTTGGTCGTACCGGCCGTTTTATTCGTGTGCAATTGGGTACTACTGATGTTTTAAGCCTGGCTGAGGTGCAGGTGTTTAGCGGTGGTGTTAATGTTGCGCTCGGCAAAACTACTATCCAATCTTCTACTAATGGTACTGCCATAAGTAATCTGGCTGTTGATGGAAATACTAATGGAGTATATAGCAGTGGCTCCGTTACCCATACCATTGCCGACCGCTCACAGATTGAACCTTGGTGGCAGGTAGATCTAGGCAGTGTGGTTACTATTGATTCTATTAGATTATGGAACCGTACCGATTGTTGTGGAGAAAGGTTAAAGGGATATTATCTTTTTGTTTCCGATAATGCCTATGGTGGCAACACTTTAAATAGCACCTTGGCACAGGCCGGAGTGACCAGGTTTGTTGGCGATATAGGTGTCGACTACTATCCCATAGGTGCCGATCTGACCAACAGCAATATGTCCCCGGTTTATTATGAAAACCCAAGGTATAATTATAATGTTGCCCAGCAACATCCCGATCTTCAATGGGGGCTCGCTTTGTTTACTGCGGTGGAACCTGTTAGAACACCATCCACTTTTGAAAAAACTACAGATTTTTTAAATTCATTGCAAAAAACCAATCTCAGTAAACTAACTACTGTCTGTTTTGGAGATGAAAAAGTATACTCTACAACGCTCCAAGCTGATTTAACGCAATGGTACGCAGCTTCAAAGGCACTGTATCCCAATGTGCTGGTTCACAATAACCAATATTTCGGGCAATGGAACGAAAGCACCTTAAGAACTTACACGCGAGCAGCCAAACCCGATCTGCTTACTTACGACTGGTATTATTTTTATTCCCATGTTTCGCCTACAGCTGGTACTTCGTATGGAAATATGCTTAGGGATATGATGATGTACAGAAGAGTGGCCTTAGAAGGATATGATGGCACAGGTACCCAACCCATTATTTATGGTGGTTATCTGCAAGCCTATAATGGTTTCGGATACAAAAGAAACAATACCACAAATCCTGGAGGAATGACCTATACCTATGTTCCTTCAGAATCTGAGTATAATATAGGTGCTTATTCTTTCATGTTAATGGGCGCTAAATGGCTTAGTGTTTGGCGTTTATTGGGCAAAGGTTATGGCCCTTATGCCTGGCAAGATGATGCAGGCGGCTGGTTGCCAACTTATTACACCTATTCGCGTATAGGCAAAGAGGTGAAAAACCTTTCTCCGCATTTGTCGCGTTTACAGAGTAAGGATATCCGATTTATACCTGGCCAAAATCAAGTCTCCGGAACTGTAGCTACTAATGCTATGCCAAGCGGTATTTCTGCATGGGCGGCCGATGCAGATCCTTATATCAAAAGCATTACCGCAACCAATTTAGTACTTACAACCAACAACGGACTGAGAGGCGATGTGGCCGTTGGCTATTTTACGCCAGTTGTGGGCATAGATAATACCGCAGGCATTGCTATGACACCTATTGAACATAAAGATGCCAAATATTTCATGCTGATGAATGGGCTGGTAAAATCAAATACCGATACTGGTAATCCTGTTCAGGATACAATAGTTGGAAAAGCAGCACTATGCAAGCAAAAAATAGCGCTTTCAATTGATTTTGGTACTGGATCAATTGATACATTATACCGTGTAAACCGAAGCACAGGAGTGGTGGAACAAATGAACCTAACTATGGTAAGCGGTACACAGTACGCACTTGTAGATACATTAGATGGTGGAATGGCCGATCTGTTCTATTGGAAAAATGCTGGTAAGCCTAGTACAGGCCCAGCTAACGGAACAGCGTTGAGGCTTAACAATGGTACTATATCTGCCGGTGATGTAAGTACATTAAGCGGGGCTTCGAAGTTTACAATAGAAGGTTGGGTGAAATTTAATACACTATCGGCCTGGAGCACTATTTTTTACCGATATGCAAGCGGGACAAACCGCATTGTATTATCTTCCAATAATGTAAATGGTCTGCATGTAGTGGTTACCAATGGATCTACCAATTTTGCCAATAGTGCTGATAATATTGTTGCTGCGGGGCAATGGTATCATTTAGCGATGGTATACGATGGCACACAGGCCAATGATGCTGGCAAGCTGAAACTTTATGTTAATGGCCTGCTTCAAACGCTTACCTTTGGTGGTGGAGTTGGCGGAGCCGTACCAGCAACTACGGGTACAACAACATCACCACTAACAGTGGGTGCTTCTAGTGCTGGCGGCACCAATCTATTTGATGGGACGGTAGACGAAATCAGGATTTGGAATACAGCGCTGTCTTCAACTGATATCAATAACTGGAAGAATAAAACACTTGGATCGTGCCATACCAATATTGCCAATTTACAGGTGTACTGGCCGTTGAATAATAGTTCAAACCCAGCGGTAGCTACGCCTGGTTTAACAACAAGCAATACCGGAACAATAACAACCGGAAGCTATGTTTCTGGAGGTTGGGCAAGTGCTTCAAGTGCCTGCTCCATTGGACAGAACTCGCTTCACTTTTCGGGTGGTTCGGTTAATGGAGGAAACGTTACCTCGTTAAATAGTACCAATAAGTTTACTATAGAAAGTTGGGTGAAATTTGATAATGTTGGTCTATCTCGCACGGTAATGAGTAAGTTGAATAACACAAATAACCGCATTGTATTACAGACAGAAACAGATAACTCCTTGTATGTTGTGGTCGCCAATGGATCCAACGCCTATGGCCGTACGCCCATAAACTCTATAGCGGCTAATCAGTGGTATCATTTTGCAATGGTTTATGATGGCACCCAAAGTACCAATGCAGCCAGATTAAAGTTTTACATAAATGGTAATCCAATAACGCTCACTTACACCGGTACAATACCCGCAACAACTGCTACCAATACCAACGGTTTACTTTTTGGCGGATATAACGAATTGGTTGGTAATATTGATGAAGTAAGGATATGGAATAACAATCTCTCTGCTGCTACACTATTGGCCTGGAAAGATAAAGCCCTGGGCAGCTGTCATCCAAATTCGGCCAATTTGCAGCTATATTGGCAGTTTAATGATAGTTCAAACCCTGCGGTTGCAGTACCTGGCTTATCTACTACCTATACAGGAAACATTACCAATGGAACCTACTTAAGCCCAGGCCAAGCTAGTGGCAGTAGTGGTTGTGCCGAAGGGCTGATGAGTGCCAATACCCTTAACAAACTTCAGGTTAATTTCGAAACCGAACCAACCGATAAACAGTCGTCTGTGTACCCGAATCCTGTGCAGGGTGTATTGAATGTAGAGCTATATAAAAATGATGATAGCCAAACTACCATCAATGTATTTAACACGATGGGACAGGTTGTTTTTCAGGCAAAGAAACAGTTGTCTAAAGGTGCAAATCAGTTTCAGATCGATTTTACCAACCAGACACCGGGTTTGTATGTTCTTCGGGTAAAAGACGCACAGGGCGAAAAACAGTTTAAGGTAATTAAAAAATAAATCCATAAAAGCGGCAACAGTATATCACTGTTGCCGCCTGATTAATACAAGCAAATAATATGATCCCTATTAAACATGAGTAAACTCTTCCTTTTTATCCTGTTATCCTTCTCCGTCAACGTTTTTGCGCAATACAATGGCAAAGTGTTTATAGACTCCAATCAAAATGGCTTAATGGATCCTGGGGAAAAACCGATTTCTAAGATCAGGGTTTCTGACGGACTCAATGTTACAGCCACTGATAATGATGGACGCTTTAGCTTGGCCGGATATGCAAAAACGAGATTTATATTTATTACTGCACCAGAAGGTTACAAGCCAAGTAAAAACCACTATCTACCTGTAAAAGGAATGGATAGTGTTTACAATTTCGGCCTTGTAGCCGATTCCAGTCTGGCAGGTAGCGAAATCCGAATGATGCACATTTCTGATACTGAAACTTATGTTTACGGTGATTGGATTAACAATATCCGCAATTTTGTTAAGGATAAAAAAGCTGCATTTATTGTACATACAGGAGATATATGCTATGAAAAAGGCTTAAATTTTCATGCTATGCAGGTAAATGAGAGCCGGGTAAAAAAGCCGATCCATTATGCAATGGGAAATCACGATTTAGTTAAAGGTCCCTATGGTGAAGCTTTGTTCGAATCGTTGTTTGGTCCACCTTTTTATTCTTTTGATGCAGGGCCGGGCCATTTTATCATTACTCCAATGGCATCTGGTGATTTTAAACCCGATTACACCACAGATCAATTAATTGCTTGGATTAGGAACGACCTTAAGTTTACCGATAAAAATAAGCCTGTCTTTATTTTTAACCATAATCTACCCTTCACCAAGCGGAATTTTGTACTCAAAGGAGCAACTGATAGTATCGATCTGGCCAAAAACGGGCTTAAAGCTTGGGTATATGGACATTGGCACAGTAATTTTGTGAGTAAAGACGAAACTACCGGTATTTATACCATTTGTACAAGCGCATTGAACAAAGGTGGTATTGACAATTCTGTGGGCCAGTTTCTTACCATTGATATTGATACGCAAGGCGTAAAAAAAATTGAACCTCACTATGCTTATTTTAAAGAAAATGTAACGATTATACAACCTGCTGCAGGTAATATGAATATTTTAAAGAACGGTAGGTTAACCATTAGTGTAAATAGTTACGATACCGAATTGGCTGTAAAATCTGTAGCAGCTACAATATTCGATCAAAAAGGAAATAAAATTGCCAGCCAGAAACTTGCACCAACTAATGATTGGAATTGGGGCAGCGAAATGGCTGGGGCCGATCATTGGAAGGGGATGGCTTTTAAGATAGCTGTCGAGGTTAAATTTGCCAGTGGTAAATCGAGAATCCAATATCAGGACTTTAATGTTGACAAGGATAAAAATCGACATCTGGTACTTCAGTGGAATGCTCATTTGCCCGGAAATGTATGGAATGCTGCACCGTTGATTGTAAAAGACAGGCTATTTGTAGCCACCCTAGATGATGCCGGAAACCATCAATGTGGTGTTACAGCGCTTAATGCCTTAACGGGCACCCTGATATGGGAATTTAAAACCCGAAATTCTGTAAAACATACAATCTGTTATGACGATGGTAAGCTGTTGGCCACCGATGTGGAAGGAAATATTTATGCCTTAAACGCAGGTACGGGTAAGCTTTTGTGGGAAAAAAGTTTGGGCATGGATTATCTACCAGCTAATTTAACAGGGAGTGTTGCAAAAGAGGGGATATATTATACCGGGTTTGGGAAATACCTTAAGGCAATTAGGATTAAGGATGGAGAAACCATATGGACCAATATGGCTTGGTCTGGTGGAATGGGAAGCCCTGCACAGATGACGGTTACCGACAATATACTGCTTGTGGGTAGTAATTGGAATGCCCTGTTTGCACATGATCTTAAAACAGGCAAATTATTATGGAAACGGGACGACGAAGGTTTGAGGTATAGGAGCGGCCAGCCCACCGTAAAGAACGGCATGATCTATATTACCGGTTTAAACACACTATTTGTACTTGATCTCAAAACAGGACAAACTGTAAATAAATCCGTAACCAGGTTTGGATATACCGTAATGTCGGCGCCATTAATAACCGACAAAGAAATTATTGTTACTACAACAGCAAACGGAATTGTAGCCTTTAATAAAGTAAACTTAAAGCAGCTCTGGAACACCACTGTAGGGGAAGCATTGATTTATTCGTCACCTTATTCGGGGCCCGATAGGTTAATGCCCGTTCTCACCGTTGAACCTTCCGTTATTGAAAATGGTAACAAGTTGTTGTTTGGCGCATCTGATGGATATTTCTATGAAGTTGATAAGACTAGCGGGAAAATAATATCAAAAATTAACCTTGGTGCTCCGATTTACGCAGAAGTATCTATAACGAATAACAAATGTTATGTTGCCTCTTTTGATGGTGGTATTTATTGCTTTAAACTTTAAATAAGAGGTAGGGAGCGGTTGAAAAACAACTGGTTTTAACACAATACTTATAAATCTAAAGATTTCTTATGGTTAAATCATTAAGATATGAAAACGAAAATTAGTAAATGTTTCTATAATTTTTTTTCAATTGCAAAAAATGATCTGAAATTTTTAATAATGCTCTTGTTGTTCATCAGTTTCAAGAGCAGTTTAAATGCACAATCGATCAATGGCATCCAGCCAGACGGGAGCCGGCAGAACAATGTAACTACCGCGGTGCCCTTTCTTTTGATAACGCCCCAAACCAGGACCGGAGCCATGGGGAATGCAGGAATAGCCTTGGATGGTGATGCGAATTCGCCATCCATTAATACCGCGGCTATGGCATTTCTGCCCGAAGGGGAGCTTGGCGTTGCGCTTTCTTACAGTCCGTGGCTAAAAAGCATTGCTTCGGGCATTGCCTTATCCTATCTCAGCGGTTATTATCGGATCAATGAACGTAATACGTTATCTGCATCCCTAAGGTATTTTTCGATCGGGCAGGTACAGTTCAAAGATAACAATATGCAGGATCTTGGGGTTTACAATCCTAACGAGTTTGCGTTTGATATTGGTTATGCCCGGAGTTTTGGCCCTGAGTTTTCGCTTGGCGGGAATATCCGGTTTATTAATAGTAACCTTTTTGGAGGGCAGGGCAGCTCCGTTGGGCAGGTTGAAGCTGGGAAAGCGGTTGCTGTTGATGTATCAGGGCTTTACCGTAAAAACATTTACCTGTTCGCAAAGCCAGCAGCCTGGTCGGTGGCTGCGGCTTTTACCAATATCGGGACAAAAATTTCTTACAGTAGCGATGGCAAGCCCTATTTCTTGCCGGCCAACCTAAAAATCGGTACAGCCCTGAGCATAGGAGAAAGGGATAACAGGCTAACTTTCGCTTTTGATACCTATAAACTTTTGGTGCCTACTCAACCGATATACGGGGCTGATGGTCAGCTTATTGACGGCCTGGATCCCGATCGGTCTGTTCCTTCGGGCATTTTTGGCTCGTTTAGCGATGCCCCGGGAGGTTTTAGCGAAGAGTTGAAAGAAATTGGTATTTCAACAGGTCTTGAGTTCTCTTTTAAAGAAAAGATTGCTTTCAGGGCCGGGTACAATTATCAAAACCATGATAAAGGCAATAGTTCTTATTTTACTTTGGGTACTGGTATAAAATTCAGTTCGCTCTCGCTCGATTTCGGGTACCTGGTTGGTAACCAGAGTAGAAACCCATTAGCCAATACCTTAAGGTTCGGGCTGCAGGCCAAATTCCACTAAAGAGATTATGTTTAAATACCTACTTGACCGCTAAAATCCGTTTTGACTGATTTCCATTTTGAAAAACCGATTTTTAGAAAACACTGAACAATTATTGTCCCTTATATTTTACCAATACAATATGCACCTGTAAATATTAACTCTTCTTTAAACAGCTTCTAAAGTTTGTGTAACAAATCAATTTTAATTAAGTACTTCACTTCTGGTAACCGTCTTTAATAATAAATATACGCACGCACAAATCAAACAAGCTTACACCGCAATGAAAATCAATCTTACTTAATTAACAACTACGTATGGAAGTTGAGCAATCTATTGATGAGCCAATAATCGATTTCTTAAAACAAATCATATTCAATCAGAAAATGCCATCCATAATTACAATAAAATGAAACCGATATTAACCTTGTTATTTTCTATACTAATAAATATTGCAAGCGCCGATGCACAGATCCAGCGGCCCAACATTATTGTGTTTTTGGTTGATGATATGGGTTGGCAAGATTCATCACTGCCATTTTGGGATAAAGCAACACCGCTAAATAAACTTTATCATACCCCAATATGGAACGTTTAGCTAAGGAGGGAATGAAATTTACCAATGCTTATGCCGCGCCTGTTTGTACACCAAGCAGAGTAGCAATGCTCACGGGGGTAAATCCGGCACATGCTGGCATTACCAACTGGACCAATACCGAAAAGGACAAAAATACCGATGCTGCCGACGACCAGTTTCTACCCGCAAAATGGAATTTTAACGGACTAAGTCCTGTGGCAGGTACGGCCAATACCCTGCATGCTACGCCTTTTCCGCAATTGTTAAAAGATGCCGGATACTTTACCATCCATGTAGGTAAAGCACATTGGGCTGCGGCAGGTACTCCGGGGGCAAGCCCCTATAGCATGGGCTTTATAGTAAACATTGCCGGCCATGCGGCAGGCAACCCGCAAAGCTATTTACCGAAAGAAAATTATGGCAACATTATGGGCAAAGCTACACCAAGGGCCGTACCCGATATGGAAGAATATTTTGGCAGCGAAACTTTTTTAACTGAGGCCTTAACATTAGAAGCATTAAAAACACTCGAGGCACCCATTAATAATAAACAGCCTTTTTTCTTAAATATGGCGCATTATGCTGTACATGTGCCAATTCAGGGCGATAAAAGATTTTTACAAAAATATTAGATAAAGGCACCGATAGTGTGGAAGCTAAATATGCAAGTTTGGTTGAAGGGATGGACAAAAGTTTGGGCGATATTATGGATTTCCTGAAGAAAAAGGGAGTAGAAAAAAATACAGTTATTATTTTCATGAGCGATAACGGAGGATTAAGCTTAACAAAGCCTGGAGAAAGAGGCGGTCATCAAACTAACATCCAGAATTTACCTTTAAAAGCAGGCAGAGGCTCTGTTTATGAAGGGGGAATAAGAGAACCCATGATCGTGAAATATCCAGCCATGATTAAACCTGCAACGGTGACTAGCCAATATGTTATCATCGAGGATTTTTTCCCAACTATATTAACATTTGCCGGTGTTAAAAATTATAAAACTGTACAGCAGGTAGATGGCAAAAGCTTTGTGCCCATTCTTAAAAATCCTGGCCTTATTAACGCAGACCGAATACTAATCTGGCATTATCCCAACAAATGGGGCAATATCGAAGAAATAGGCATGAATTATTTTAGTGCTATCCGCAAAGGCGATTGGAAACTGGTTTACAGTCTGCGGAACGGAAAGAGAGAACTTTATAATTTAAAAGATGATATCGGAGAAACCAAAGACCTTGCTTCTGAAAATCTGCAAAAAGTTAAAGAACTAACCAATGCCCTTGGCACGCAATTAAAGCACTGGAAGGCACCAATGCCTGTTAATAGAATTAATAATCAACTTGTAGCTTGGCCAAAAGCCAATTAAGAGTATAAAATAAATATCAAATGAAGAAAAAAAAGATCTTAATCGCCGTTCTATTATTTGCGATTAGCTTGAGCCTGGCCGCCCAGGAGAAAATTAGAATTGCCTGTGTAGGAAACAGCATTACTTACGGTATGGGTATTGCCAACCGTGAAAAAAACAGTTACCCCGCACAGCTGCAAAACATGCTGGGCAATACTTACGAAGTATTGAACTTTGGCCACAGTGGAGCAACCCTGTTAAAAAACACCATTAACCCTTACTGGAAGACAAAAGCTTATACCGATGCCTTAGCAAGCAAGCCCGATGTGGTATTCATTAAACTTGGCAGCAATGATAGCAAGATTGCAAACCGCGGCAGGTACAGCGAATTTGAAAGTACTTATAAAGAACTGATCAATAGTTTTAGTCAGTTACCAAGCAAACCGCGTATTATTCTGCTCTTGCCCTTGCCAAGTTTCTCAACCGATACCAACTATATTTACGAACCGGTATTAAAAAATAAGATTATCCCGATGATCGAAAAAGTGGCTTACGAAACCCACTTAGAAGTAGTTAACCTGCATAGCCTGTTTCTTGATAAAGCAGCGCTGTTTCCTGATAAAATCCATCCGTCTTCACTGGGTGCAACAATTATGGACACAAAACTATATGAAACGATTAAGTTAGGCACTGATCAGAAATTCGACATTTTTCCGAAATTTAAAGAAGCCATTACATTGAGCAATTTTTATGGTTATGAATGCGCCGATTTTACATTAAATGGCCGGAATTGTAAAGTAGTAAAACCAAAAGTAGCGGCAAAAGATCATCCTTGGGTGTGGCGTGCACGTTTTTGGGGGCATGAGCCACAAACCGATATATCTTTACTTGAGCACGGTTTCCATGTAGTTTATTGCGATGTGGCAGAACTTTTTGGTAATGCTGAAGCAACCTCTTTGTGGAATAAATTTTATGCTTTGATGCAAAAAAATGGCCTGAACAAAAAAGTAGCTTTAGAAGGAATGAGCCGTGGTGGTGTGTACGTATATAATTGGGCTTTGGCCAATCCAGAAAAAGTAGCCTGTATTTATGCCGATGCCCCAGTACTTGATTTAAAAAGCTGGCCTGGAAAAAAAAGAGCTGCAGGCGGCCGTGAGCCCTGGAAAGATTTTAAAAAGGATTATAAACTTACCGAAGAACAGGCCAATAATTTTAAGAACAGTCCGTTAGACCATGCTGCAAAAATAGCAAAACTTGGCTTCCCAATGCTGCACGTAGTTGGCGATGTGGATGATGTAGTGCCCATTGCCGAAAACACCATACCTTTCGAAAAAATAATTCGCGAAAATGGTGGTGATATTACGGTCATCCATAAGCCAGATGTTAACCACCATCCACACAGTTTACCGAACCCGACACCCATTACCGATTTTATTTTAAAGGCCACTGGTCAAAAAGTAAATTTTGCAGCTATTGCTGCACCTGGATCAGAATACCGATCGGGCGCAGGTTGGATTCCTGGTAAAGATTGGTGGGCAGAATTCGAAAACATAGATAGTTTACTTAATGTAGAAAAAGATTTAGACATTCTCTTTTTGGGCAATTCCATTACGCAGGGTACTGGTGGACATAGAACTTCAGTAACCTACAAACCAGGCTTTAAAGCTTTCGATAGTGTTTTTGTAAACTTAAAATGGGAAAGCGCAGGTATTTCTGGCGATAGAAGCCAAAATATACTTTGGCGTTTGCAAAACGGCAATTACGCAAAAGCTAAACCAAAAGTGATGGTGGTGATGATCGGTGTTAACAATATCTCAGCCGGCGATAGCCCCCCGGAAATTGTAGAAGGAATTAAAAAAATTACCGACTGGACAACGAAAAATATGCCTTCAACAAAAGTACTTTTATTAGGACCTTTACCCACCGGCTTAAAAAAGGATGAGGAGCGAAGGAAAAAGTATGAAGAAGTCCATCGCCTGCTGGCTAAACAACCGCACAACAAATTTAAATACCAATCTATTGCTGCACCATTTATGCTACCCAACGGCGATCTGGATACTTTAAAATATGGATCGGACGGTATTCATTTACAACCAGATGGATACAGGGCATGGGCTATCGCTTTAAAGCCGATAATAATGAATCTATTAGCTGAAAAATGATCATGCTTTTTAATTGAAGGACGTAACAAGGATGCTGTTAAGCGTGATGATTTATAGAAAAAGAATTAAAAAATAAAAATGAAAAAAATATTAACATTAATGGCTGCCCTTGGTATTTATACTTCTAGTGGCTATGCACAGAATACAATTGCCATAGGAAACAAAGACAATAAAGCAACAATATTGGCCAAAGCCGCGAAGGTAGTACCTACTACCAATCAGTTAACAGCGCTGCAAAATGAATTTATCGCCTTTATCCATATTGGTCCCAATACTTTTACTCGTAGGGAGTGGGGTACAGGCAAAGAAGATCCTAAAGTTTTTGATCTCAAAACTCTTCACACTGATCAATGGTGTCAAACATTGAAAGCCGCGGGAATGAAAATGGTAATTTTGACTGTAAAACACCACGATGGGTTTGTACTTTGGCAGAGTAGGTACACGAAGCATGGCATCATGTCTACCGACTTTATGCATGGCAAGGGAGATATTTTAAAAGAACTTTCGTCGTCTTGTAAAAAAGCAGGCTTGAAACTAGGTATTTATCTATCGCCAGCAGATTTATTTCAGATTGAAGATCCGGCCGGGTTGTATGGGAATTTAAGTAAAATGACAATGCGTAGTATTCCCCGTGACATTGCGGGACGCCCATTTGCCAACCGAACCAAGTTCCAATTTAGAGTTGATGATTATAATGAGTATTTCCTTAACCAGTTATTTGAAGTTTTAACAGAATATGGTCCTGTCGACGAAGTTTGGTTTGATGGCGCTACCCCAAAATCAAAAGGTGGACAAAAATATAATTATCAGGCCTGGAAAGAGATGATTCATGTACTTGCACCAAAGGCAGTCATATTTGGCAAAGAAGATGTACGTTGGTGCGGAAATGAATCTGGTGCTACCAGAACAAGTGAATGGAATGTGGTGCCGTATGAATATAATCCTGATACCGCTGCATACTTTCCAGACCTTACCTCAAAATCACTGGGAGAAAGGCCTCAACTATACGGTGCCAAATATTTGCACTACCAACAGGCCGAAACCAATACTTCCATACGCGAAGGCTGGTTTTATCGGGATGATGACAAACAAAAAGTGAGAAGTGCGGACGATGTCTACGATATATATGAAAGGTCGGTAGGAGGTAACTCCACATTTCTGTTAAATATCCCACCGAATAGAGAAGGTAAATTTTCTGAAGAAGATGTAGACGTTTTAAATGAAGTAGGGAGAAGAATAAAAGAAACCTATGGTGAAAATCTATTTAAGGGAGCAATTGGCCCAAAGCAGGTATTAGACAACGACGCTAAAAGTTTTATTCTGTTAAAAGGCAAACTAAAAACAATATATATTTCTACAGCCAAGCCGGTTACCATTAACCGGTTGTTGATACAGGAGGCCATTGACACACATAGTGAAATTGTTGAATCACATAATCTTGAAGCATGGATTAACGGTCGTTGGCAATTAATAGTAACTTCGACTAATATTGGTTATAAACGGATTTTACGGTTTCCAGAGGTTACCGCCACAAAATTTAGATTTAAGGTGTTGGCTGACAGGGGATCAGCTGCAATTTCGACAATTACTGCGCACTATTATCGAAGTCGGCCACCGCAACTTCAGTTGATCAGGGATCTGAACGGCATGCTTACAATAGCTCCCAAAGCTGAAGTGTTCGGATGGAAACCACACGGTGAAAGCGCAACCGCAAATCTTAGTAAAGGTGTCGAAATTTATTACACTACAAATGGAACTCAGCCCAGTTTAACCAGTACAAAATATACAGCCCCCTTTATAGTCGGTGAGGCCGAGGTAAAAGCGATTGCTGTCCTTCAAAAGGAAAAAGGCGCACTCGCTTCGGCAAGATTTGGTTTAATAAAAAAAGATTGGAAATTAATTAATGCTGATAGCGAAGTAAAAGGGCATAAAGCTGCTCTGGCTTTTGATGCGCAGCCACAAACTTACTGGCTATCTGAACCCACTACTGGTAATCACCAGATTACGGTAGATTTAGGCAGTTCACATCATCTAACTGGTTTTATTTACACTCCTCCGGCACAGTTTTCTGATGGAATGATGGAAAAAGGGAAGCTGCAGACAAGTAGTGATGGGCAAAATTGGCAAGATGCAGATACTTTCGAATTTGGTAATTTGATTAATGATCCCACGCCAAGGAGGTACGATTTTAAGCAGGCCGTGGATGCAAGGTACATTAGGATCGAAGCTACATCAATTGCAGGAAATAAGAACTCATTAGCAATTGCAGAAATAGATTTTCTTTAATTTTTACGGATTAAGAAAAACAGTACCTCAAGAGATCAAGAATTTTTAGCAAAGCTGTAATTGAGTTCGATAATGTAATAAAGATACAGAAATATGTGCCAAAGGGAATTTTTACCGAGGTTATCCTGCAAAGATTAAAATATTTAGAAATAAGATTACCGTTTCAAATGCGGTAATAAGACCACGGTCGCTGTACGCTATCAATTTAGAAGTGCTGTAATTGATGGCATTTTTTTGATAATGAGGGCTTGCTTGTAGCCTTTAAAACCGAAGAATGGGAAATCGATATCAGAAAAGTTAACTAATAAATATTTTTCAGATTGTTGGTCTACTCCGTCAGACCGATCAGAGAGTATATTGAGATTATTTAGAAAGCGCCATCCTTACAATGGCGCTTTTGTCCTATAAAAGAATTACCAACCGTTATTTTGTACCATATTCGGGTTAGCATTCATTTCTGCCAAGGGTATAGGCCACACATAATCTTTATTAGCCGAAAATACCCTGGTTTCTGTTAAATACGGTTTGTTGATATTTGGATCGTATGCACCATAAACAGGCCCATTTAATACTTGTTCACCAATTTTCCAGCGACGGATATCAAACATCCGTTTACCCTCTAAGCCAAATTCCACCCGTCTTTCTCTTCTCAGTAATTCGCGGAGCTTTTCTTGTGTATTGTATTGGCTTGCAGCAGCCATTGGCATTCCCGCCCTGGTACGAACCTGGTTGATGTAGGTTAATACATCAGGGTTTTGGTAGTCGCCGCTCTCTATCAGCGCTTCTGAATAGTTTAACAAGATTTCTGCATACCTGATAATAAAGAAACCTAAAGTACCACTATAAGGTTTACTAATATCACTTGGATCAACATATTTTTTTGACATGTACCCGGTTTGAGTAGCAAATGTTTGTCCTATCCGATCAGAATTGCTTCCTGCCGGATCAAAAGGATTAAAGGTTTTGCCCAAAAAAACCTCATTGGGCATTAAAACACTTATGCCAAGCCTGGGGTCTCTGTTGTTATGATAAGTAGGAGTTTGCATATAAATGGCTAAACTATCTGCCCCAAGTTCTTGTATGGTTTTGCCCTGTTTGGTTTCAAAAGTATTTACAAATGATGCCGTGGGCGATGATACCGCCTGTCCGCTTAAACTTCTGGATGCTTGTCTAAAAAACGCCTCTCTATTTGCTCCCTTTTTGAACATTATACGCTCTTTGGATATTATCCCATTGTAAGAAAACAGGTCTGAGTAACTATTTACCCCAGCATTAGCAGCCGTATGCAAATCATATCCATATATAGCTTTATTGTCAATCACCATTTTTGAATACTGAGCGGCTTTTGCATAATCTTTGGCATTGAGGTATAAAATAGACAATAAGGAATAGCAGGTACCTCTGCTAAACCTGAAATTGTCATCTTCATTGTAGCTATCTGCCAAATTAGGGATGGCTTCCAATAATTCGTCGCCAATAAACTTGATTATTTCTGCTTGTGAAGCCCTTGGCGGATTTGCATCTTCTGCACTAAGCGAAGTTTTTACAATCGGCACAGGGCCGTAATAAAGCCATAAAAACAGATGATAAAAAGCCCTTAACGATTTTGCCTCGGCTGCATAACGTTCCTTTATTTTCGGATCCTGTACATATGCAGTACTATAATGTTCTAAAAATCTGGACGCTTTTCTGATGTAAGCATAGGAAACTCTATAATAAGAGTCGTAAATACCGGTAGAACTCGTGGTTAAACCTAAAGGGGCAGCAGTTATTTCACCTAAATAATTTCCTTTAAACACTAAATTATCAGAAAGCCCTTCTAAATGCATCCAGCTATTGGCGGGCCAGGGAGAGTTCAGTATACCTCCTGGCATGCCTCCATAAATATCTCCTAAATTTCCCCGTAAGTCACTTTCCAATTTCCAAAATTTATCATCGGTAGTGGCGGTAGGGCTATCCCTTTCCAGGTATTTTTTACAGCTCGTTATGCTGCTTAAGCAAAATATGGTTATTATAACGACATATATTTTATGTTTCATGTTAATCTTTTTTAATGGTTTCACTTATAAGTTTACGTTAACACCAACCGTGTATACTTTCATAATTGAATAAGTAGATTGACTGCCTCCACTTTCTGGGTCGATCAGTTTCATATCAGAAAATGTAAATGGATTCTGCGCATTTAAATAAATTCTTAAATTTTTCGCCCATTTTTTTGTCATGGTCTTTGGAAAGGTATAACCCAATTGCAGGTATCTTATTCTGGTAAAAGCTGCATTTAAAGCCCAGTAATCAGAAAATTGGCCATTATTACCTGCAGTTGGGCGTAATCTTGGATATTTGGCATCAAGGTTTGTAGGCGTCCAGTAATCGGTTTGTTCAACAAGTGGCGTACCACTAACGCCTCCAATATCAAGCGGGTAAGCATATCTGCCACTGTAAAATTTAATGTTTTTGCCCACCCCATTAACCTGAACCTCGAAATCAAAATTTTTATACGTAACTGAAACATTGGCAAAATAAGTACTTAATGGATCGCCGTTTCCGAGGCTAGTCCAATCGTTTGTATTGATTAGGCCATCGCCATTTATATCTACATATTTAATATCGCCTTCTTGTTGCCCGCTCATTATTGGTGCTTTATTGGCAATATCTTGAGAAGTTAACAAACCATCAGTTTTATAACCCCAAAACTGTGTAAATGGCCCACCCGTAATTTTCCTAGTATTACCCTGTATTATAGGAAGATCGGTTGCTAATTTTATGATTTTAGTTTTGTTATACGAATATCCTACACTGGTATTAAATTTTAAGTTATCATTGAGAATGGTGTTGTAACCAATTTTAAGCTCTATCCCTTTATTATTCAATTCGCCGATATTTGTTGGTGTGCTTCCCCGTCCTGATGTTAAACTTGGTAAAGGAGTCAATATCAGATCTTTTGTTGTTTTACTGTACCATTCGAAAGTAAAGTCAATTTTATTATGAAAAAGACTAACATCAGTACCCACATTTAAAATTTTCATTTTTTCCCAAGTAATATCCGGGTTACCAAATACCTGTTCAATACCTCCAGTATTGATAGTTGTTTGGTAAGCATAAGGGTTGATGTTATTGTTACCTAACGACCCATAAGAAGCTCTCAACTTCATCGAGCTTAGAAAGGTTAATTTTTTCATGAAATCCTCATTGCTAACATTCCACCCGGCAGCAACCGAGGGAAAGTAACCCCAACGTTTGCCTGGAGCAAATAATGAAGAGCCGTCGCGACGTAAGCCAAGCTCTAGGAGATATTTGCTGTCATAACTATAATACACTTTACCTAAATAAGAAACTAAGGTTTTTATATCCCAAAGGCTGGGATTATCATATTCTTGTGAGTACAATAAAATGGCGTTAACATTATGTTTTCCAAAGGTTTTGTTATAATCCAAATTACCTCCAATATAATAGTAGCTTTTCCTTTCAGAGGTTGATGCTGAACGCACTGTTTCAAAATCGCGGCCTACTTTTGCATTGTTAAAATAATCAAAGAAAAGGTACTGATCTCTTGCAGCCGTAACCGAGCCCGATAATATGCGATAGCTGAACTGTCCTTTCAGGTTCAATCCCGGTAAAATAGTCCATTTAGGTCGCAGGTTAAGCAGAATATCATCTTTAATCGTATTAATCGTTCCTCCTTTTTCTAATTGGGCTACAGCATTATAATTTTCGCCGAAAACACCATAATAGGTATAATCTGGCCTATCGTCTCTGTTAGGATATTTAGGCAGAATAGTTGGTGGCACACTGTAGATATAAGTTAATATCGCACCCATTCCAAAGCCACTTACATAAGTTTCCTTAATGTTTTCTCTTGATGCCACAAAATCAAGAAATGTTACCACATTTTTAGAAAGGTTTACGCTGGTGTTACCTCTTATGGTAGCCCTGTTAAAACCACCAACTGATAGCATATTGGGCTGATCTAAATACGTTGCAGTTATAGCAAAACGTGCGGTACTATTTCCTCCTGATACATTTAAAGAATGTTGTTGCATTGGTGTCCATTCTTTTACTACGGTTTTATACCAGTTTGTATTCGGGTATAGTATCGGATTTAACCCCAATCGTGTAGAATCTATTGCCCCTTGTTTATAGGTAGCTGTGGCGCCGACATTTGCTTGTGCAACGTTAACCATTTCCATGTACGTAGGTGCATCAACAAAACTAGGATGGCCAACTGTTGGCTGCTGGTAACCGAAAAACGAATTGTAACCTAGTTCAATGATATCCGGTCTACCTCTTTTAGTGGTAATCACAATTACACCATTACCTGCCCTTGCACCATAAATTGCAGCAGCAGCAGCATCTTTTAAGATCGATACACTTTCGATTGTATTCGGATCTAATTTATCAATTCCATACGGTACGCCGTCAACTAAAACCAAGGGGGCCGATCCAAGGTTGGAGGCAATTCCCCTAATTTTTATTGCAGCCGCATCGCCTCCGGGCAAACCCGAAGACTGGGTTACATTGATACCTGTTGCACCGCCCTGTAAAGCCTGAGATAGCTGGGTAATTGGCTTATTCTCAAGGTTGGACATATTTACAACAGATACTGAACTGGCGATGTTTTTAACCTGTTGCGTTCCTACACCCGTTACCACCACCTGTTCCAATGCACTAACATTCTCACTCAAGGAAATATTAATCGAAGTACGGTTCGATGGAACAGGGATTTCTCGGGGTGTATAACCGGTTATCGAAAAAATCAAAAACTCATTTTTCGCAACTTTAATCTGAAAGCTTCCATCAGCTTCTGTTATTGTTCTACGCGTGGTGCCTTTTACGGTTACCGTTACCGACTGGAGCGGAATGGGCGGCTCAGAGGTATCAAACACATATCCTTTAAGCAAAAAAAGATCGTCTTTAAGTTGAACATTGTTTATAGTGGGATTTTGCGATAATGGCTTTATACTAATATTGTTCTCATTTACTTTAAAGGTAACGCTTAGGTTAGCTAAAATTTTCGTTAAAACAGTTTCGAGCAGTACATCATTAAAATTTACGTCAATTTTTGTCGCATCATTAATAACCTGATTGGAGTAAGAAATATTATAACCTGTTTGTTTTTTAATCACATAAAAAAACTCTTTTAAGGTGACGTTTTGTTTAGAAAAATTAATTTTTTGGGCAAGGCTATTTGCGCTTACCTGCATAATTATCATAAACATTAAAAACGTGGTGATTTTCATAGCAAATAGAAATTTCCTCATGCGCGAGCTATGCACACATGTTGCGTTCATACAAATTTTCATACATTTGTTCAGTTTGGGTTTAATTGTAATTAATTGTCAAGAATTGGTTCACAGGTTGCCTGAACATTTACCAGAGGTGTTTGCCGCACTTCTGGTTTTTTTATAGCATTTTGCTGCAGGCTCCTAAATTTCAGCAGTTAGTCCGGATTGTTGTTTTCTTCATAGTGAATTTGGTTAATTGATTATTATATTATTTTTGCGCCAGTTAAGCTCATTTGGTGTTTCTGTTTTTTGTTATCTTGAGACCGTTATCACTCTGTTTTTTACCTTGAATTTAACATTGCTGATTTCAGCCAAATTCTGAAGTACTTTTTGGATATCGGCAGATCTTGCCATAAAGCCTGAAAAAGTCTGTGGATCAGTTTCTGTTCCTGAATAAACAACATCTACATCATACCAGCGTGCAATTTTCCTCATGATGGCATATAGATTTTCATCTTCAAAATTAAATGCACCTTGCTGCCAGTCGATAAAAGAGTCGGCTATTACCGGAATAACCTTTATACTTTTATTAGTTAATACCGCCTGTTGGTTGGGCTTAAGGATAATATCGTTGTTTATTTCAACCGAACCTTCTAATAAAGTCGTTTTAATGGCCTGCTCATCATCGTAAGCATTTATGTTGAAATGAGTGCCAAGGACTTTTACCTGTTGATTTTTGGTTGTGACTACAAATGGATGGCGTTTATCTTTGGTAATTTCGAAATAAGCTTCACCACTGAGGCTAACCATACGCAAACCATCTTTCTCCAAATTAGTGGTGTAAGTAAGGCTTGAGGCAGCATTCATCCATACTTTTGATTGATCAGGAAGTACAACCAGATATGTTTCACCTCTGGAAGTAGTTAAGGTGTTGATATGATCTACATCATTTTTAGCATCAGTCACCTGGTAAACAATTTCACCATCTGCTGTTTTAACAATATTGATACCAGCTTCATTTGCCACTTGGCCCGGGGCAGCATCCGTTAATTTAATGCTCTTCCCATTTGCCAAAGTAAGTGTTGCACCAACTTTTCCTGGGATAATTTTAGAATTATAAACCTTGTCGTTTGGTTTGGTTATTAAATAATATAACATGCCCACACAAAACACCACCAAAACTGCCGCTGCTATAGGCATCCATTTAAGTGTAAACTGCTTTTGATAAGGCCGATTTGCTATAATTTTATTCCATATCTTATCTTGAGTAATTAGATAGTCTACATCCTCATTAACCGAAGAAGACTTAGAGATTTCGTTTAAATACCAACTTTCAACGATAGCCTTTTCATGAGGATTTGCTTTCCCATTTCGATACCTATCAAATAATAACGTTGCTCTTTTGCCTTTCATTTCACCTTAAACCACTTAGATTGATATAAGTAAAGACGGGGAACTGTATTAGTGGCTCTCACTAAAATTCAAACAAACACGAATAAAATAATAAAATACTGATTTTCAGTTATTTAATATATAAATAAATTAAAACTAACATACCAAATTTAGTTCTTAGTACTTTCAGTGCTCTGCTAATTTGATTTCTAACCACATTTTCAGTTACATTTAACTGCGCTGCGATTTCCTGATAACTTAAATTTGAGTTTCTGCTAAGCTTAAAAATTTCCCGCATTTTTTCCGGCAGGCATTCAATTTCCTGTTGTATCAGTGAAAAGAGTTGTTTTTCGCGAACAAGGTAATCAGTTTCATAATTTCCCTGTTCTATAAATTTTTCGAGTGATGCCATGTACCTGGCTTTTACCTTGGCATGGTCAAAATGGTCGAAAATTTTATTTCGTACAACAGTATAAAGATAATTAGCCAAAGACGTTCTTAACTCAATGTTATTGGCTTTGTTCCAGAGTGTAAGAAAAACTTCTTGTACTACATCTTCCGCCTCTTCTTCATCAGTAAGCATTCTTCTCGCATGTCGGTAAAGTATAGACCAAAATCTGTCGTAGATTTCTTTATACGCCAGCTCATTTTTAGTCTTCAATAATGCAAGCAACTCCTGGTCAGTATAACTTTTATAGTTTGCCAATATTTGGGTTTTTTCAGATGTAAATTAGGATTAATTTAATATTATTTATGCTCACAAAAATTATTAAGGTGCTTAATTTCATAAATTGTATTTATAACATGCATAGTTTTTTGTAGTCAGTTTATCAAAATAATGAACTGAAGATTTTGCTTTATATTTGTTTAGTATTAATGAACTAAGTTAAATAATAGTGCGTTCTTTTTATGTTTTTTGTGAACTTATATTCTTATTTGAATCGTTGAGAAATCCTCTCGTCAAAAAAAAATCCTCGCGATTAATTCGTTCGGACTTTCTTATCATTCGCTCAGTATGTTTGGCGTTTTTCAAGATTCTATTTTGATACAGTTCCCATTTTCAAACTTACGCCTACTTACGGGCAAAATGACTGTTTGATTCTTAGCCTCTTTTTAAATCTATCGCTCAGTGAGAAAGAACATTTTTAATGATATCACCTAGAGATGTAATTGTTAGAAGTTAGCTTTTTCGATACTATCCAGCGGCTTTAATGTCGAAAAATCACTATTGCGCATTTTTCATTTAGCTAAAAGTGTAAATAAAATGGATTAAATAAATGATCAAGTATTTTGCTGCGTCACCACAATCGATTGGCAAAAACTCCTATGTGTAATTTTTTTGATTTAAATTTATATAATTCCTTAGAAATTTACTTTATCAATAATAGCCCATGAAAGCTGATTTTTTTAAAGCTCGTAAACGCTTTGACTTTTTTCCTCATCCTTACGACATCGGCAATCTTTTCGGCCCTTGGAGACAAAATGCCGATAGCCACTTTCTGTTAAAACTCTATAAATTGGACGCGGAAGATTATCCGGACTATTATGCACATCACCTCAAACATACCCTGGAAAACAATGTTGCCCCTGAATTTCCTGTCGTTACCATGTAGAGCTCCGCGAGGTCTTCATCCAGCATCACCTTCTGACCCCTGATGATATAGATCCGGTTGATGATCAGTTCATCAGCTATATTGATCATATTATAACTGTCTTTCATGGTCATGTAATTTGGTCCGGACGATCTTTTGGTTGAAGTTGACAGGCTCATAGCTGCTCTCTGCTTTCAGTTTGGCCATATCTGCTCCCACCTTAATGTCCAGGATCTTGGCATAGTGCTGCGTAGTTCGGATATTGGTATGGCCTAGCATCTTTGATACGCTTTCTATGGGCACCCCCTTTAAAACATCGTAACGGTTGTTGCGAAAGTATGTCTGGCGATATGGAAGGTGATCTGTTTCCTGATACCGCAAACATCTGAGATCTCTTTGAGGTAGCTGTTTATTTTTTGGTTGCTGCAGACCGGAAATATCATCCCAGTAACCTGGCGGGCGGCATGGTTTTTATAACGCTCAATCAATGCGGTCGCCCTTGGCAGTAATGGTATACGGGAGGGAACATTGGTCTTCTGTCTTTTGATCGAAATCCAATATTCACCGTCTATACCCAGTACGATGTCAGTTTCCCGTAATTGCTTTACGTCAATGTAAGAAAGTCCTGTAAAACAGCAGAAAAGAAATATGTCCCTGACCTGTTCCAGTCTCTCGCTTACCATCGGTTTACGGGCAATCTTCTCAATTTCCTCTTCGTTCAGACATACTCTCTCGACTGGCTTAACCTTGTTTTTGTAGTTCAAAAATGGATTAAAGGACATCCATTCGTTGGAAAGGCATATTCTGATAATCTTACCGAAATTCTTCATGTACTTTACTGCGGAGTTGTTGTTGCATTTCCTGACCGACCGCAAATAAAAATCATACTCGGTAATAAACTCATGGTTCACCTTTTTAAGCTCTACATCACTTACAGAATATTTCCATTGCAAAAAATCCTCAGTGTGTTTAAGGGAAGTGCGGTATCTTTGAGCTGTGCCTTTGGTATACTCGGTCCCTACCAGAACTTCCATCTTACGGTTATGCTCCGTGAAGACCCCGATCAATGTGGTCTGTTTCTCTTCTTTTCCCTGGAACCTGTCGCGGATGGCTTCCGCAGTAATCAGTTTGTCGCATAAGGTAAGCTGACGGTGCGCTTCATAGACCTTTATCTGTAAATCCGTTAAGTAGGCGTTCAAGGACCTTGCATCCTCTTTTTTTCCATTGATCCGACCGGTGGCAACAATCCATTTCTCCGGTTCACAGGATCTTCCTGTCGTGATTTCGGATCTTTTACCATTAACAGTAATCCTCATGTAGATTGCTACAGGGCCGTTTTGATAGTTTTTTGACTTCTTCAAATAGAAGAGCAAGCTGAAATTGGTTTTCATAATGTCTTACATTAATGGTTAACAAATTTAGCTTTGCAGTATCCAAAAGTCAAGATGTGCACTTACTGAACATCTTGATGGTCAGTATTTTATAATGGATTCGGTGAGTCATTTCAATTTTTCATTTTACTCACCGAATCACTCACCAGAACTATGCGAATTCATGCATGTTTTGTGTAGTGCCGGAAACGAAAAAAGCCTGCTATCATACGATCTGCAGGCTTTTGTTGGTTTTTGAAACCATTTTGGCGGAGAGCGAGGGATTCGAACCCCCGGACCTGTTACAGTCAACAGTTTTCAAGACTGCCGCATTCGACCACTCTGCCAGCTCTCCGCTGCAAAAGTAGGAATTTGAAGCTAATCTGCAAACCTTTTATTATTTATTATTGCTATTAATTTTTTAAGTTCTGCTAATCATTTAGTTAGCAACGATATTTTTTTTGAAAAAATGATTTAGCAGGCTAAAACCGGCTATTTTGAGCAAATCTTAGCTGTGGTTTTTACCTAAAGCTGCCTTGCCCGGGTAAGGTTTCTGCCTGTCGACCGATAAAACGCCATTGCCTTCGATTAAAAAACAGACTAATCCGAACAATACTGCCGATGAAAACCAAAATTCGGAGTAGGGTTTAAATATGCCAGCTGAAATGTTAATGAAAAATACCGCACCGATCAAAATGGGTAAATTTAAGAGACAGAATAGGCGGGTGTAAGTACCTAAAGCAATGGCCATACCGCCGATGATGTGCATTAGGATAATTAAATGTGCCAGTAAGCTGATACTGATAGCTGTACCTAAAAAGGCGCCACGCATCAGGTTGCTAAAGGCTTGCATGTTGATGTAAAAATCTACGCCTTTCCAAATTAAAACCAGTCCGAGTAAAATTCTGAAGTAGTCTAACCATTTTGGGTGGTGATGGTCACCCCAGTTTTGGATTTTCTTAAGCATGTTCATAACTTCTATATTTTGGTTAGAACAATTTACGTAAAAACAACCACAAAACAAATTGATAATGACTGGATTAAGATTTCTTTTTCCCGGCCTGTTTACTATTTAAATAGTCGGTTGGCGACATGCCAAATTGCTTGGAAAAGTTACGGCCAAAGTGCGATTGCGAACTGTAGCCCACCATTTCCGAAATCTCGTAAATTTTTAAATTCCCTTCGTTTAAAAGCTCTGCAGCCCTTTTTAACCGGGCCAGGTTAATCAGCTCGTTAGGGCTCAGGTTCGAAATCGATTTAATTTTGCGGTACAGGGTAGGCCGGCTCATGTTCATTTTCTCGGCCAGGTGCTCTACATCCAAATCCTGATTGTGGATATTTTTATTGATCGTATCCTGCAGTTTCTCTAAAAACAGTTCGTCGGCCTTAGAGTAGGCAATGCTTTTAATGTGCAAAAGGGGCGAGCTCGAGAAATATTCTTTGATTTTATTGCGGTTTTTAATCAGGCTCGAAATCTGCACCTGTAGAAACTCGGGCGAGAAAGGTTTTTCTACATAAGCATCGGCGCCAAGCTCTAAACCTTCAATTTTAGATTGCAGCGTGTTTTTAGCCGTAAGCAGGATTACTGGGATGTGGCTAAACTCGAGGGTGGATTTAATTTTGGCACAAAGCTCAAAACCGTCCATTACGGGCATCATTACATCGCTGATAATGAGCTGTACAATCTCATGTTGTAAAATTTCAAGCGCTTCCAGTCCGTTACGTGCCTGTAGCACTTGGTATTTTTCTTCCAGGTCGTCAGAAATAAAATCGAGGATATCTTCGTTATCATCAACCAGCAATACCACCGATTTTTCTATCTCTTTCAAGGCTGGCGCCGTTACAGTTTCTTCCATTTTCCGTTCAGGTTAAATTCAATAAGTTGATGGATGGGGAGCGCCAATACAAATATATTAAAATCAGGGTGATTAAAATCGACATAAAGTTCGCCACTGTGCAGCTGTGCCAGCGATTTGGAAATGGAGAGCCCAATGCCCGTACCCGCCTTAATTTCGGTTTCTTTAGCCCTAAAAAAGGGTTCGAAAATTTTATCCTTAAGTTCTATGCCAATCCTGTTCCCGTCGTTTTTAACGAGTACCTTAAACTCATCTTCGCCTTCTGGTTGTTCTAAAACCAGTTCTACCGTAGTTTTACTGTATTTAATGGCATTATCGAGCAGGTTGCTGATAATTTTATAAAAAGCTTCAACATCAATATAGGCATGCAGTGGCGTATCGGGCAGGTTAATGTGATAATCGATATTCTCCTGCTCCGCTGCGGGCTGAAACTGCAGGAATACGTCTTTCAAAATCTCCTGGATATCGGCCTTTACAAAGTTAAGCGAGAAATCGCTGGTTTCCGTTTTCCTGAAATCGAGCAGCTGGTTGGTTAATTTAAGCAGCCTGTCGGTATTGCGGCCCATTATTTTCAGGTTCTTTTCAATGGTCGGAACTACGTGCGCCTGTTTAATCAGCTTTTCCATCGGGCCGATAATCAGGGTAAGTGGTGTGCGGATTTCGTGCGCTACATTAGTGAAAAACTCAATCTTGGCCTGGTACACTTCCTTTTGCTTTTCGTGTTCAAAAACTTCCATTCGGCGACTGTTTTTAAGCTCGATTTTGAGGTGGTAGCGGCGTACCAGATAAAAGATAATGGCTGCGGCACTAATCAGGTAAATAAAATAAGCCAGCGGACTGAGGTAAAAAGGTGGCCTGATTCTGATCAGCAATTTTACATTCTTGTTGCTCCATTTATTGCTGCCCTCCACCATGGCCTTCACTTCAAAAGTGTATTTGCCCGGTGCAAGTTTGGTAAAGTAAACCTTTCTGTTGGTTTTTAAGTATTCCCAGTCTTTGTACAGTCCGGTCATCCTGTAAGCATACTCAGTCATGGCCGGCGAGAGGTAACTTAAAGCCGCAAAGTCAATACTGAATGATGATTGATCGTAATTGAGATCGATGGTATCGGTATAGACAATCGATTTGTTGAGCACCGAATCGGCACCTTTTACATCAATTTCCGTACTGTTTACCTGAAAACCGGTTAAAAATACGGGTGTTTCGTAAGAGGTAGTTTTAAAATTGGTGGGGTTGAAACTAACCATTCCTTTTACACTGCCAAAGTACAGGCGCCCATCGGTATCCTGATAGGCCGAATTGTAGTTAAACTGATCGGTTAGCAGTCCGTTTGCTTTGGTGTAGGTTTTACTTAATCCCGTAGCCGGATTGAAGTGGATAAGCCCACGTGTACTACTGATCCAGAATTGATGGCTCGCATCTTCAGCTATGCGGAAAAGATAATTGCTGGGGAAACCATTTTTGCTGCCATAACGCTTAAATTGTTGTGTTTGGGCATCAAATTTACAAAGACCGCCACCATCGGTAGTAATCCAGATATTTTTATGGCTATCTTCAAAAACACTGTTAATTGTATTGTGGCTTAAACTGCCCGGGTCGGCTGCTTTATTGCGGTAATTTTTAAAACCCCGTTTCGATAAATTAAAACGATATACGCCATCGTTAAAACTGCCTGCCCAAATATTGCCCGCCTGATCTTCTATAACCGAATCGTAAAATATAAAAGGCAAGTCGGGGATGGGCTCAAAATCGTCTTTTTTGCGGTTGTAGTGGTAAATGCCGTTAATGGTGGCTACAATAATTTCGCCGCTGCGTGTGCGGCAAAAAGTAACAATAAAATTAGTGCGCAGCGCATTGCCCACACCAGCCTGGTAGTGCTTAACCACTTTTTCACTTTTCAGGTCGAAAAGATCCAGGCCATGTTCAAAAGTGCCTACCCACAGCTTATCGCCATCTACCAGCAAGCCATGTATGTTAGAATAAGCAATGCTCCCTTTTTTTCCATCGGGCAAAAAATGTTTAAAGGTGCCGGTTTGGGCATCAAGTTTATTTAAGCCTGCATCTTCCGTACCGATCCAGAAATTGCCTGCTTTATCTTTGGTAATCTCCCGCACATCGCTTCCGCTGATGGAGTTACGCCCTTCCTGCGGGAAATATTTGGTAAAGAACGAGGTATGGCTCGAATAATAGTTAACACCGCCAAAATAGGAGCCAGTCCAAACGCCCCCTTCCCGATCGGCACAAATGGTATAAATCGCATTGTCACTTAGCGAATAATCGTTATTGTATTGTTTGGCAATGTGGGTAATCTGGCCGGTTTCATCGTTATACACATAAATCCCCGATTCGGTGCCGATCCAGAATTCGTGACTGGCTACCTGTTTAATATCGCGTACAAAGATTGGGGTTTTATCACTGTTGAGTCGCAACAGGTCTTTCGATTGCAGTGTTAACGGATTAAAGAGTTTAATCCCCTGATTAGTCGTGCCAATTAGCAGCTCGCCTTTAGTCGTTTCGGCAATTTTGGCCACCCAGCCATATTCGGGCTTTTTATCTTTACCGTTAATGTTAAAGCTTTCAAAGTTATTGCTTTTCGGGGTGTATTTTTCAACCGTGCCGCGACCGGTACTGATCCAGATACTTCCGTTTTTAAGTACCGCTACCGATGAAGCATCAAATGGAGCATTGGAAGTAAATGCGGTAGTTGTTTTATTTTTTTTGTTATAGAGGTAGATTTTAAAGGAGGACAGGATCCATAAATTCCCCCGGTTATCGCTACCCAGATCGATAATGCGCATCCCTTTAGTCGCTTTAATCGAAGTAAAACTTTCTTTTAACGGATTATACTCATAAACCCCGTCATTGGTACCAACCCACAAGGTTTTATCGTCGTGGTGCAAGGCATAAATCAGGTCGTTACCCAAACTGCCAGGTTGATCAGCATCATGGCGGTAGGTTTTAAAACTATAGCCATCAAAACGGTTCAATCCATCTTTCGTACCAAACCACATAAAGCCGTTGGCATCCTGCACACTGCAAAATGCAGTATTGTTCGATAGGCCGTTCTCTACCTGGTAGCGCCTGAAATAGTAGGGCTGGGCCAGTAAAATCTGCGCAGTAAAGAGGAATAAAAAAAGGATGAAAAGTTTTTTCAATTGAATATTGGTCAGCAAGATCAAATATATTAAAGATATGCCTCGTTTTTAGCCAAAATTGAATTTGAGCAGATAAGTAGAAAAATTGAGACAGTTCGGTTTGGTGCAGTGGGGTAAATGCCATTATTTGCATGCCGCTAACCAAATCCATTTCCCATTGAAAAACCTCAAAGCTTTAACTTTATTCATCCTGCTCATTTTGTCGCTTTCAGCCGGGGCACAAAAAATGCGTATTGCACCTTCACCACTGTATCGCGATCCAATTTATGATGGGGCCGCCGATCCGGTTATGGTATACAACCATGCCGAAAAAAGCTGGTGGATGCTTTATACCCAGCGCAGGGCCAATGCCCAAACCAGCGATGTAGCTTACTGTTATGGTACCAATATTGGCGTGGCTACCAGTACTGATAACGGCCAAACTTTTGTATATAAGGGGGCGCTCGATCTGGATTTCGAACCTGGTGTAAACACCTTTTGGGCGCCTGATGTAATTTACGAAAAAGGGGTGTACCACATGTACCTAGCTTATATTCAGGGCGTACGCAATCATTGGGGTGGTACCGCAAAAATAGCACATTACACCAGTAAAAATCTGCTGAAATGGAAATACAAAGGCTTCATCTCCCTAAACTCTGAACATGTTATTGACCCTACTTTGCTGAAAATGCCTGATGGTAAATGGTACATGTGGTACAAAGACAGTTCGAAAGGCAGCATTACCATGACAGCCGAAAGCAAGGATTTGCAGCATTGGACCGCACAAACCGAGCCTGCGATTGGTGGTGCGCCACACGAGGGGGCAAAGGCTTTTTATTTTAACAACTGGTACTGGATGATAACCGACGAGTGGCATGGCCAGCGCGTTTACCGTTCAAAAGATGGTAAAAGCTGGGAAAAGCAAGGATTAGTGCTTGATGTGCCCGGCCACCGGCTGGAAGACACACCAACCGGCGCCCATGCCGATGTGCAGGTGATCGGGAATAAGGCTTATATCTTTTATTTTACCCACCCGGGCAGAAAAGTACATTTTGAAGGTACACTAGATGCCGATGGTACTTATACTTACTCCAATAAGCGTACCTCCATACATGTAGCCGAACTCGAGTTTAAAGATGGCACACTGGTTTGCGACCGCGATAAACCATTTGATTTCTATATGGGGCAACCTTAATGACGATGACTTAATTTTTATCTGTCGTTAAACTCAATGATTTGTTGCCATCTATTTCCTATCGTGTGGACAAATCTTTTGTGAGAAGTTTTTGGCATCCTGCTAAACTTGCTTTGAAAAAAACATTGTCCTGAGCGAAGAACGCCGTCAATCCCAGGGGCTGTGGAAATCAAAAAACAGGAGCAGAATAGTACAAATGGCACTGCCAAACCTAAAACGCAGTGGTTTTGTGTAAATGTTTGCACCAATTTTCATTTAAGTACTGACAAACAAAACGAAGTGCCGCTGTTTTTTGATGTGTACAGGGTTGTGTAAAAAGCCCATTGCTGGATTGACAGAGCGCTTTGGGTACTTTGGCGCTCCAAAGTGCCATGCCCCGCGGCATAGAGCGGAAAAGAATCTTCTACTTGTGTATATATGATAGGTGAAGATAGGAATCAAGATTGCTCAACGGAGCTAAATAAAGCCTTAAATATGGTTCGCTAGCCTTTTTACTGCATTAAGATTGCCAGTCAAGCTGGCAATGACGGATAGCGCAATGGGAATTGCAAAAGATGTGTCAAACGATAGCATCCACGGCGGGAAGCTTTCATTGAAATTAGGGCAAATGCAAAGAAACCAGGTAATGAAATTAAACGCTGGCAGCTAGGTGAAATACTTAAACTGCTCTACTAAATCGATAAAACGAGACAAATTGAAGAAAGATTGATACAAAGTGGTAGCCCTCCCGGTGTGTAAAAAACCAATCTTTGAAATAGGTAAATGGTGTACATGCCTTTATCACAAACTAACCAAATTACTAAACCTTTATGAAAAGAAGTCTACTCTCTTCTGGCAGCATAGTCTGCCGCGATTGGTACTTGCTTCAAAAGCTATTTTTGAAACGCAAAGTTCACGCAGTTATTTTCGCCTCATTTGCCCTGATTTTATTTTCAATGCAGCTCCAGGCGCAGGAGAAAGCTACCGTTACCGGTACTGTAACCGACGAAAAGGGCGAAACCGTTATTGGCGCAAGTATAAAAATTAAGGGCACCAATACGGGCGCTACTACCGATGGCGATGGTAAGTATAAAATTCAGGTGGCGGATAAAAATGCGACGCTGATATTTATTTATGTGGGCTACATTAACCAGGAAGTTGCACTTGCAGGCCGCTCGCAGGTTAATGTTAAACTTAAACCTTCCAATAACGACCTTTCGGAAGTAATTGTGGTAGGTTACAACACGCAGAAGAAAGAAGCCATTACCGGTGCCATTTCTTCCATTAGCAGTAAAGATCTCGAAAAAGTACATGGCGGTTCTACCGTAAGTACCGGCCTTGCGGGTAAATTACCCGGAGTATCTTTCCGGATGCCCGATGGAAGACCAGGCGCATCGGCCAATATCCAGATCCGTAACATGGGTAACCCGCTATATGTAATAGACGGAATCCAGCAGGACGCGGGCCAGTTCAATAACATTTCGCCAAACGATATCGAATCCATCAGTGTACTAAAAGATGCATCGGCAGCTATTTATGGTAGCCGTGCTGCCAACGGGGTAGTTTTAGTAACTACCAAAAGGGGTAAAAACGATACGCGCAATACGTTTAGTGTCGATGCCTACACCGGCTGGCAAAACTGGGTGCGTTTTCCTGAAACGACCGATGCTTACCAGTGGATGCTGGGCAAAGCAACCGCCGAAATGAACCAGAATGGTTCGACCAATATTACCCAGGCTGAGCTCGATAAATGGAAAGCCGGTACCGAATATGGTTACCAAAGCCAGAACTGGAAAGATATTATTATTGCACCCAATGCACCACAAACTTCGGTTAACTTAAGTGCATCAGGTGGAAGCGATAAAGTAAATTATTACTTTTCGGCTACCCGTTTAGATCAGAAAGGGGTGTATGGAACATCGCGCGAGTTCGAATTTAACCGTACCAATATTCAGAGTAATATTGAAGCTAAAATTACCAACCGTTTTAAGGTAGGGATGTTAATTAACGGACGTATCGAAAGTCGCGACCAGCCGGGTGTACCGGGCGGAGATGATTACTGGGCTGCACGTTTTGCCTTGTTGCGTAACCGTCCAACCGAGCAGGCCTACGCCAACGGCAACCCGAATTACCCGAATGATATTGGCCACAATACCGAACAATTTGCCGTGCAAAGCAAAGCGTTAACCGGTTACTGGAAATCAGACTGGCGTGTATTGCAAACCAATTTATCGGCCAGTTATGATACCCCGATAAAAGGACTGGAAATTAAAGGTTTATACTCTTACTATATTGCTGATAATATCATTAATGGGCACGAGTACACCTATAATGTATACACTTACCACCCCGAAACCGGTGTTTATGAAGAAAAAGTAGGTAGTTCAAATCCTTACCGCGAGCGCAGGAATGAGAAAATATACACCAATACCTATCAGGTTCAGGCCAATTATAACCGCACTTTTGGCAAGCATACCGTTGGAGGCGTGTTGGTAGCCGAACGCTTAGACCGTTTCAGGACCTACACCTTCCAGCATGCGGTACCGCAAACCAATATTTTACCAGTGCTGCAGTTTGCCGATATGGATGGGCAGGATTTTGCCGACATACAAGAGGAGCAGGCCCGTATTGGTTACGTAGCCAGGTTAAATTATAACTACGACAATAAATATTATTTAGAGCTTTCGGGCCGTAGAGATGCTTCGTGGAAATTTGCACCAGATAGACGTGTAGGTTATTTCCCTTCAGCCTCAATTGGATGGAGAATTACGCAAGAGCAGTTTATGAAATCGCTTTTGGGCGAGAGCAATATTCTTACCGATTTGAAACTTCGCGCTTCATATGGTGTGTTGGGAGATGACGATTTAGGTATCGATCCTTTTGCTTACATCCCGGGTTATAACTACAATCAAGGTACAGCAATCCTTGATGGAAAAACCATTACTACCTCAAGAGATAAAGGACCGATTATCAATAACCTGACCTGGTTTAAGAGTAAAATTACCGATATCGGTTTAGACTTTACCCTATTCGGAGGCAAGCTATCCGGCACAGCCGATTACTTTTACAGAAAACGTACAGGCTTAATGGCCGTTAAAAATGATGTGGTGGTACCCATCGAACTGGGCTATCCACTGGCCAGAGAAAACCTGGAAAGTGATGCGCAGTTTGGAGGCGAGTTTTCTTTAAACTACCGCGATAAGATTGGTGAGTTTAATTACAATGTTGGGGGTAACTTCTCGCTAAGCAGAAGAAAGTTCTTAGATCAATACAAGCCTCGTTATGGAAACTCGTGGGATAATTACAGAAACAGCGGCAACCAACGCTATACCAATATTTTCTGGGGCTACGAAGTAACCGGACAGTTCCAGAGTTTTGATGAGATCAATAACTACAAAGTGAATATCGATGGAAAAGGAAACCGCTCTTTATTGCCGGGCGATTTAATTTACAAAGATCAGAATGGCGATGGTATTATTGACGGGCTTGATGAAAGGCCTATCGGTTATACCACAACCGGACAGCCAAACATTGGTTTTGGTTTTACCCTGGGTGGTTCGTATAAAAACTTCGATTTTACAGCCGATTTTTCAGGTGGTGCCATGTACTCGTGGAACCAGAACTGGGAGCAGCGCTGGGCTTTCCAGAACGGAGGAGCCTTGTTACAGAACTTTGCTGATGACAGCTGGCACCGTACCGATCCTTTTAACCTGAACAGCCCTTGGGTTGCTGGTAAATATCCGGCGCTTCGCTTTAATGATCGCGATCACAGCAACAACAACCGCAACTCTACTTTCTGGTTGCACAATGTACGTTATTTACGTGCCCGTACACTCGAGTTGGGTTATACCCTGCCAAAAAGATGGGCAGAAAAAATCAAGATCCAGAATGCACGGGTATATGTAAACGGATATAATCTTTTCTCAATGGATAACCTGAAAGATTATGGCGTAGACCCTGAAATTGCTGATGATAATGGATTGCAATACCCACAGAACAAGTTTTTTAATATCGGTATTAAATTAACGTTGTAACATGAAAAAGACTAGTCAGATGAAAAAATATATATACGCATTTGTGGCCATAGCCTGTTTAAGCTTTGGGCAGTCGTGCAAAAAAGATTCAGAATTTTTAGATAAGCAGCCTACCAGTACGCTGCCTATCGATGCGGTATGGAAAGATCCCAATCTGGTACTTACCGTAGTGGGCGATTTGTACGATCGTTACCCTGATTTTCAACGCATCGAGTCGTGGTGGCTTTTTGCCGATTTCGATGAAGGTTTTGCCTCGGCAGGGGGCGATTATTTCCGTCACCAGAATTTAGAATATGGTTACGATGCCTGGAGATACTGGGATATGGGCGTTTATGGTTTCATCAGAGATCTAAACATGTTTATCAAGCGTGGGCAGGAATCTACAGCTTTGAAACCTGCTGACCGCGACCGTTTCCTGGCCGAAGCGCGTTTTATCAGGGCAGGGGTATATTTCGAAATGGTTAAACGCATGGGCGGTGTACCATTAATTACTGTGCCTTTGGATTATGATTATAGCGGCGACCCAAGCTACCTGCAATATGCAAGGGCAAAAGAAACCGAAATTTATGATTTTGTAATTGCCGAACTGGAGGCCGTTAAAACCATACTGCCTGACGATGCAACCGTAAAAAGCAGGGCTACCAAAGCTGCGGCATTGGCTATGGAAACCAGGGCAGCGCTGTATGCCGGTTCAATCGCCAAATACAGCAATTCGCAGTTAAGCTTGCCAGGGGGCGAAGTAGGGATCTCTTCAACATTAGCCAATGGTTATTTTACCAAAGCGTTGAACGCAGCCAAACAAATTATTGATGGCGGCAAGTATTCGCTTTACCAAAAGAACCCGAACCTGTCTGATAATTTCGCGGCACTTTTTACCGATAAAGGCAGTAACCCTGAGGTAATATTTGCCAAGGATTTTAAATTGAAAACCAATAAAGTGCATGGCTTTACCATCGATAACCAGCCCCGTTCATCAGCAGAAGAAGCACAGGGAGGCAGGTTAAACCCATCGTTAAACCTGGTTCAGTCTTTCGAAAAACTTGATAACACCTATGCTTCACTTGTATCAGTTGATGCCGGCGGAAATCCGGTTTATTATACCAACATCACCGATATTTTTGCAGGAAGGGATGCACGTTTAGCGGGGACGGTTATTCTTCCGGGAACGCAGTTTAAAGGTAAAACCGTTGATATCTGGGCGGGCTACCAGTTAGCAAACGGAAGCATTATTACCGGAGATAATTTTGGACAGACCAAGGATAAGGTTTTACCCGATAACCCTGCATCTGTGCAGGTAGTTGGAAAAGATGGACCTGTTGATGGTTTGGAATTCAGTGCACAATCAGGCTTTTATGTGCGTAAATATTTAGATCCGGCAACAGGATCGGGACAAATTGGTACCCGTAGCGATGTTTGGTGGATCCGTTACCGCTATGCCGAAGTATTGTTAAATGCAGCCGAAGCCGCTTTCGAATTGGGCGATTTTGGTGCAGCTGCGGGTTATATTAAACCGGTAAGAGACCGTGCAGGTTTAACTACAGCTTTAACCCCTGCAGAGATTACCTTCGACAGGATTGTACACGAACGTAAAGTAGAATTTGCTTTTGAAGGGCAGCAGCTGTGGGATATGAAACGCTGGCGACTGGCCGATAAGGTTTGGAATGGCAGCAACATGTCGGCCGCCGATTTTATTAATGCCACCAACATTGGTAGCGCAACACGTACCAGCACGCAGGTATTTGGCTTATGGCCTTATAAATATTATAACCCGGGCAATGCCAATCACCTGAAGTATGTTTTTAAAGTAATTAAACCCAGCCGCGTTACTGCAGCACACCGTTTCCGCATTGGTAACTATTATTCTTCAATAGCCCAGGATGTATTAAACGGTAATCCAAAAATTATCAGAAACCCTAATCAATAATCAGATACAGATATGAAAAATAGAATTTATTTCATAGCAGGGGCCATTATTGCCGTATTATTCTCCGCTTGTAAAAAAGATAATTACGATGCACCCCAGGCCGATTTTACAGGCAGGATTGTATACAAAGGAGAGCCCCTCAATGTACAATATGGTCAGGTTAATTTCGAACTCTGGCAATCGGGTTTCGGTAATTATTCTGCGCTTAATGTAAACGTTAATCAGGAGGGAAGCTTCTCTGCTAAACTATTTGATGGCAACTATAAACTGGTTTTCTCGGTTAACCAGGGACCATTTTTATGGAAAAAGAATGCTGCAGGCAAACAAGATACCGTTGCGGTAAACATTAACGGCAGCAAAAGCATGGATATTGAAGTAACGCCGTATTACATGATCCGTGGCGCTACCTTAACAGCAGCCTCGGGCAAGGTAAATGGTTTCTGCAAGCTCGAAAAAATCATTACCGATGCCAATGCAAAAAATGTAGAAAGTGTATCGCTTTACATCAATAAAACACAGTTTGTAGATGGAGGCAATAATTTTGGAGGGGCGGCAGTGCAAACCCTTTCAGGCAGTGCAATTGCTGATTTGAACAACCTTAACCTTTCGGTAACCATTCCGGCCATTACACCGGCACAAAATTATGTTTTTGCCCGTATAGCGGTGAAAATTGCAGGAGTAGACGATATGATTTTTACCCCCGTAACCAAAATTACCTATTAACAACCAGCAGGCATACGGATTTAGTCTCTATGCCTGCCTTTATTCATTATCTTAGTTAAACCAATTTGATCATTTTGAAATACCGCTCCTTAATTTCTCTGTTGTGCCTGTCGCTGTGGGTACAGTTAACCTATGCACAGCAAAAACCGGTAGCTGGAAAACCCATTTACCTGGCCGATCCGACCATCTTTTTCGACAAGGGAAATTATTACCTCTATGGTACCAGTGGCGATCAGGGGTTTTTGGTATATCGTTCAACTGATCTTAAAAACTGGACTGGCCCGGCCGGGAGTAAAAATGGCTATGCCTTAAAAAAAGGCGATGCCTTTGGAACGAAAGGTTTTTGGGCACCACAGGTTTTTAAACGAGGACAAACCTATTACATGGCATACACTGCCGATGAGCAGATAGCCATTGCACAAAGCAATAGCCCTTTAGGCCCTTTTAAGCAGGAAGTGGTAAAGGAGATTTCTGGAAACGGAAAGCAGATTGACCCTTTTTTGTTTACCGACGGTGACGGTAAAAATTACCTTTATCACGTGCGTTTAGATCGTGGTAACCGCATTTTCGTTGCCGAAATGAAAGCCGATTTTTCTGACATTATACCTGGAACGTTAAAAGAATGCATCTCAGGAAGTGAAAACTGGGAAAATACAGCCAAAACCGATTGGCCGGTTACTGAAGGACCAACAGTACTGAAGAAGAATAATCTTTACTACCTGTTTTACTCGGCAAACGATTTTAGAAATCCCGATTATGCTGTGGGTTATGCCACTTCAAAATCGCCGTTAGGGCCATGGATCAAGTACAGCGGGAATCCCATCATTAGCAAAGCGAATATTAAACAAAATGGTACAGGGCATGGAGATTTTCTAATCGATGCCAAAGGTCATTTCCAGTACGTTTTTCATGTGCATTATTCCGATCAGAAGGTATCGCCACGTGCAACAGTAATGGTAGCAGCCAAATTTGTAAAAGGCAAAGATGGAAAGGCCGTAATGCAAATCGATCCGGAAACTTTTAGCGCATTAGCAATACAAAACGGGCAGTAAAATGATCGGTTTTGTAGAAAAATTGAAACAATAAGGGGCGCCTGGAAAAAAGAAAATTGCTTTTTTAGCACTGGTGAATTTAAGGTGAAAGTGCCTAACCAAATAAATAGTATGATTAGAAAATATTACTTAATTTATGCAGTTCTGCTACTGGCTTTGGCTACTCAGGCACAAAACTTTTCTAACCCGCTGTTGCCTTCGGGAGCCGATCCCTATAATTTTTATAAGGATGGCTACTATTACTATACACACACCTCTGGTAACCGCATCGATTTATGGAAAAGCAAAAGTATTGAAAGCTTAAAAGATGCTGAACGTAAAACCATTTGGAAAGCACCTGTCGGAACTGCCTACAGCAAAGAAATATGGGCCCCAGAGGTGATGTTTTTGCGGGGGAAATGGTATGCTTATTTTGCTGCCGATAATGGTAAAAACGATAACCACCGCATGTATGTACTCGAAAACGCATCGGCAGACCCCATGCAGGGCGAATGGGTTTTTAAAGGTAAAATAGCTGATGCAACCGATAAATGGGCGATAGATGGCGATGTGATCGATTTTAAAGGCCAGTTGTATATGATTTGGTCGGGATGGGAAGGTGATACAAATGGCAGGCAGGAAATTTTTATTGCCAAATTAAAAAATCCATGGACGGTAGATGGGCCTCGGGTTAAAATATCAACACCAAATTTTAGCTGGGAAAAAAACGGCGATTTGGGTGGAGGCGAGCATGTGGATGTAAACGAAGGCCCTCAGTTTTTGTCTCATGGCGATAAACTGTTTATCATTTACTCGGCCAGTGGCTGCTGGACGGATTTTTATGCGTTGGGTATGCTTTCCGCTTCGGCCAAAAGCAATTTACTCAATCCCGCTTCCTGGAAAAAATCAGAAAAGCCTGTATTTGAGCGCTCAGTAGAAAACGGGGTGTATGCGCCCGGACACAACTCATTTTTCAAATCGCCTGATGGAAAACAAGACTGGATTTTATACCATGCCAATGATAAACCGGGGCAAGGCTGCGGAGGTTTCCGTTCGCCAAGGGCACAACAATTTACCTGGAATAAAGATGGCTCGCCTAATTTTGGCACGCCTTTAAAAACAGGCACGCTGCTGGCTGCCCCCTCAGTTAAAAAGTAAAAATAATCAGATAAAATACAAATGAACTTAAAAAACTATCTTCTTCCATTTGCCTTTGCGCTTTGTTTAAGCACAGGCTATGCACAGAAAAACAAAAAAGCTACCGGACCCGCAAAAGTATGGTCGGTAGAGAAAGCCAATGCCTGGTATAAAGAGCATAAATGGCTTACCGGCGCGAATTATATTCCGGCCAATGCCATTAATCAGTTAGAAATGTGGCAGGCCGATACCTTTTCGCCTCAGGTAATTGATAAAGAATTGGGCTGGGCCGAAAGCATTGGCTTTAATACCCTGCGTGTATTTTTATACAGCAAAGCCTGGAGCCAGGACCCCGAAGGATTTAAAAAACGCATGGATCAGTTTTTAACCATCACACAAAAGCATGGCATCCAACCCATGTTTGTGTTTTTTGATGATTGCTGGAACAAAACTTCGGCCATAGGCAAACAGCCCGAGCCAAAAACAGGTATTCACAACTCTGGCTGGCTGCAGGATCCGGGCGATCCGGCTTTTAAAGAAGAAGCCAATTTCCCCGAGCTGGAAAAATATGTAAAAGATGTGTTGACCCGTTTTGCCCACGATAAACGCATTTTGTTGTGGGATTTATACAACGAACCGGGAAATAGCGGTAAACTGGACGCAACCATCCCATTGTTAACCAAAACCATCAGCTGGGCGCGCGAGGTAAATCCCGATCAACCCATCAGTATCGGCCTTTGGAGCTGGGGTTTCGAAAAACTAAACGAAATACAATTGGCCAACTCAGACATTGTTACTTACCACAATTACGAAGCTCCTGATTGGCACCAGCGCACCATCGATTTGTTAAAAGCAAGCGGAAGGCCGTTAATCTGTACCGAATACATGGCCCGCCCGCGCAACAGCCGTTTTGCTAACATTTTGCCCATGTTAAAGGCAGAAAACGTTGGCGCCATTAACTGGGGCTTTGCTGCTGGTAAAACCAATACCAAATATGCCTGGGATACTCCACTTGCTGACGGCTCGGATCCTGTGGAGTGGTTCCACGAAATTTTTCAGCCAGATGGCACGCCATACCGCCTGGATGAAGTAAACCTGATTAAAAAATTAAACAACAAATAAGCAGATCATACAGGGCTGAGAATCCATATTGTTTGACTGTGGTAAACACACCAATTGACACCAAGAATGAAAAAAACGTCTATTTTATTTACACTGCTTGGGCTTTCGCTCTCGCTTTCTGCCCAGCAGGCCAGTAAAACGTGGTCGGCTGTAAAGGGGAAAATATCATCGCCCTGGGCCGATGAAGTTAACCCTGCCGCTGTTCTTCCCGAATATCCGCGTCCGCAATTTGAACGCAGCGGAAACTGGAAAAACCTGAATGGCTTATGGGATTATGCCATTGCCGAAAAATCACAACGCCCTGCCATTAATCAGGGCAAAATTCTCGTTCCTTTTGCTGTAGAAGCCTCGCTTTCGGGTGTGGGTAAAACTGTTGGTAAAGATAGCCTGCTCTGGTACAAAACATCTTTTATCCTTCCCTCAACCATGAAAGGAAAGGATATTTTATTGCATTTTGGTGCGGTAGATTGGCGCGCAACCGTAAGCATTAATGGAAAAGAAGTGGGTAAACACGAGGGTGGTTTTGATCCTTTTAGCTTTAATATTACCCCTTTCTTAAATAAAAGCGGTAACCAAACGCTAACTGTTGAAGTTTGGGACCCAACAGATGAAGGCCCACAGCCTAGAGGAAAGCAGGTGAAAAGACCTGAAGGGATCTGGTATACCCCTGTTACCGGAATCTGGCAAACCGTGTGGGTAGAAGCAGTAAATAAGGCACATATCGATGACATTAAAATTACGCCCGATATCGATCAGAAATCTGTTGAGGTTAGTGCTTTTGTTGAGCATGCAAATGCTGGCGATCAGATAAAAATTTCGGCCTGGGATGGCAGTAATAAAGTTGCAGAGCAAACTACCGATGGCAAAGGAACGGTGAGTTTAAAGATCGAAAATCCTAAATTATGGAGTCCGGATAGTCCATTTCTATATGACCTGAAAATCGATCTGCTTTCCAAAAACAAAAAAGTAGATGAGGTGAAAAGTTATTTCGCCATGCGTAAAATTTCGATGGGTAAAGATGCCAATGGAATTGAACGTATGCTGTTAAACAATGCCTTCTTATTTCAATATGGTCCATTGGATCAAGGCTGGTGGCCAGATGGCTTATATACTGCCCCGACTGATAAAGCTTTAAAATTTGATGTAGATAAAACCAAAGAAATGGGTTTTAACATGATCAGAAAACACATTAAGGTTGAGCCTGCACGTTGGTACTATTACTGCGATAAGGCAGGGATGCTGGTTTGGCAGGATATGCCGAGTGGTGATTTAGGGAACCGTTGGGAAAACCGTCCGGGCGTGTTAGATCATCAAACCGATCAAAAAAGAAGTCCCGAATCGGAAGCTTATTACAAAACAGAATGGAATGCCATTATGGAGAAATTGCATAATGTACCTTCAATAGTAGTATGGACACCATTTAACGAAGCCTGGGGACAGTTTAAGACCGTAGAAATTGCCAAATGGACCAAAGAAAAAGATCCTTCGCGTTTGGTAAATACGGCCAGTGGGGGTAACTTTTTCCCGGTTGGCGATATCATAGATTTGCACAATTACCCGCATCCGGCAATGCCGAGTCCCGATTATTTTGGAAAAGGCTACGTGCTGGTATTGGGCGAGTTTGGCGGCCTGGGTTTGCCAATAGATGGCCATGTTTGGCAGCAAAAAAACAACTGGGGCTACCAGAGTTTTAAAAACAAAACCGATCTGTTTAAAAAGTATTCGGAGTTTGTTGGCCGTTTAGGCGAGCTGATCAAAGTTGGTTTATCGGCCGGGGTTTACACACAAACTACCGACGTGGAAGTAGAGACCAATGGTTTTATGACCTACGACCGTAAGGTGGTTAAGTTTCCTGAAGCAGAGATGAAACAGATTCATCAAAAACTGTATCAGATACCAGTTGAAGTGAAAAAATAATAATTTTTTGTTTTAGCAATAAAGCCAATGCCTGCAAAAGGTATTGGCTTTTTTTGTTTATACGCCCCATACGCTGTCCGTAGAGTTAAGTGTAGCGGCTCTACGGATTTTTAAATAAGATTGAGTTTTCAAACTCAAGGAGTAAGAAGAACGAGTCAGAGACTCTTTTCCATTAATTATTCCGTAGAACTCCTGCGGAACTCTACGGACAGGCTGAGAAATCGTAAGTAATATCATAGTATTATTTAAATGATTTATTTTATGATTACTACTATTATCGTATTACTTATCACAATTATTTAAAGAGCTATTGCCATATAGTTTTTGATAATTACTTTAGATTCTATCGGAATTAGTTTTTTTGCTGCCGCATTATTGATAACTTTAAATTCAGCTCATCCTAAATCTTTACCCAGTTATGAAACCTTTTGACTTTTCGACTTTCCCGATATTAAAAACTGATAGATTTACATTGCGCAGGCTCTTACTAACAGATGCACCTGCAATTTACGAATTACGTTCGGATGAAAAAGTAGCCGTGCTAACCGGAAAAGAACCCTATCGAAGTATGGATGAAGCTGTTGCGTATGTCAACAAAATCGATAACCTGGTTAATAACAACCAATCGATTTATTGGGTTATTGCTGAGCACGAGACCGCGCCTATGATTGGGGCCGTTTGCCTTTGGGATTTCAGAAGCGAAAATAAAACTATCGAAATGGGCTATGAACTGCTTCCTGCTTTCCAAGGTAAGGGTATTATGATCGAGACTGTTCCGCATGTGCTTAAATATGCTTTTGAAGTTATGAAAGTCGAAACGGTCATAGCCTGTCCGTCAAGCGATAATCCACCTTCTGTAAAACTGCTCGAAAGGTTAGATTTTAAACTCGCTTCACAGGAATATGAAAATACACATGAGGACGTACCGGGTATGCTAACCTACACATTTTCTAAAACTCAATCCTGATCTGAACTGAATACATCCTCTCCGTAGAGTTAAGCGCAGCGTCTCTACTGATTTGCGAATAGGATTGAGTTTTCGAACTCAATGAATAAGCAAGGGGGGAATAATTGGTTCGTGCCGACACGAACCAATGCGATTTATATGATTACAACAAACTTCCCTCAGGCAGTTCGTAAGGTGCCTTTCCTGGCTCAAAAATACGGGTAAGTTGCGTGCCTTCAACTGTAATTTGATCGCCTTTTCTTCTAATCCAATTCCCTTCTCTAAGCCCAATTACTTTGATGTTATTTTGGGTTAAAAACTCTTTAATCCGGGTTTCTCTTGTTTCGCCATTGTGTTTTAGCGTTGGGTCTGGGTCTAAGTAATGCGGATTGAGGTTGAAAGGAACCAGCCCCATACAATCGAACGAAGCCGGATGAACAATTGGCATATCGTTCGTAGTTTTCATATTCAAGCCGCCAATGTTGCTCCCTGCGCTGCAACCCAGATAGGCTTTACCATTTTCTACATTTGACTTTAAAACCTGCATAAGGCCACTCTCATGTAAGGTTTTTACCAACAGAAAGGTGTTGCCACCTCCGGTGAAAAATCCTTTAGCTGAGTTGATTGCTGCTTGCTGATCATCAAATTCATGTAATCCGCGTACTTTGATACCGATAGTTGCAAAAAAATCGCTCGCTTTTTGGGTATATTCCTCATGAGAAATCCCACCCGGACGAGCAAAAGGGATAAAAATAATTTCATCGATACCCTGATACAGATCAATAATTTCGGCTTTTAGATAGGCAAGGTATTCGCCACCAAATAAGGTAGAGGTTGAAGCAAGGATAATGTTCATCGTATATTTATTGTGGAAAAGTACCATGGTCTTCTCCTGTTTTTTCAAAAGTAAATAATCATTCCTATTTAGGTTAAAATAGTATTAAAAATCAATTGTTCAAAGCATTTGCTGGATCAATTGAGGCACATATTCTGTGAGGTTTCGCATTAGTTACTTAATAATTATGGCTGTTAAATACCGAAATTATTTATCTTGCTCATCCTGAAGCAAAGAATTACACAAACAGGTTAATAAAAATGCTGTAACATTTGGGTTATATTTATTTATAATTTTTGTTAATTTAGTTTTAAGAATACCAAATGCCTATCCATTCCATACCACATCAAGATGAGTTGATTTCCAGATTAAAATGTGGCGATGACCTGGCATTTAGTGAAATTTACAATCAGTACTGGAAGCAGCTCTATTACACAGCTTTTACTATTTTACAAGATGAAGAAGGTGCATTAGATGCTGTACAGGAGGTTTTTGTGAGCTTATGGCAGCGTAGAAACGACCTCAATATTGTAACGCTGAAAGCCTACCTTCATCAGTCCGTACGTTTTACTGTATTAAAAGCCATCAGGGCGCAAAAAACTGATCGGGCGTTTTATAAAAGACTTTCTAAAATCACCACCGAAATTATTGTTGAGCAACCGATGCTTTTTAAAGAGCAGAAAAAGTTGATACAGGGATTGATTGATAGTCTTCCGGAGGATTGTAAAACAATTTTCCTGATGAGCCGTGAAGAAGAAATGACCTATAAGCAGATTGCCAGCAAACTCGAAATTTCTGAAAAGACTGTCGAGAAAAAGATGTCTAAGTCTTTAAAGATTATTCGCGACGGGTTAAGCATGGAAATGTGTCTTTTTATCATAGCAGCATATCATTTGCTTTAATTTTATAAGGCTGTTTTACAGTTGTTTATATTTTTATTAGCGCTCATTCCCTTTTTTCTGTAGGGTATATCTCTGTTTTTGGTACTTATTATTTCGAGACATGGAAAAAGAACAATTTTTAATCCTGATAGATAAATACATTAGTGATAAGGCTACCGATACTGAAAAGCTTTTGGTTGAAACTTATTACGCAAGATTGAGGGGCGAGCATGAATCAGCTGACATAAAAAACGAAAAGATCATTGGGGAAACTTTGTTTAATCAGATTACTGCACAAATCAAAGCTGATAATGATACCGCAATAACCGTTAAGCCAGCCAAACGGGTATCACTATGGTGGTACAGCGCAGCCGCTATCTTACTGGTTATTTTTAGTATTGGTGTACTGTTATACAAGGCTAATACAAGCACCGAACCCAAAAATGTTGACTATGCAGCGTTAATCCAACCGGGTAAAAATAAAGCCGTTTTAACTTTGGCCGATGGTAAAAAAGTAATTCTCGATAATGTTTCAAGCGGAGCAATAGCCGAACAAAACGGCATTCAGATTAAAAAGAAAGAGAATGGAACCCTGGAGTATGTTCAGGTTGAAGGCACTTCTTCCAATAACCGGGTACAAAATATATTTAATACCATCGAAACTCCACGGGGCGGCCAATACAAAATTATATTGGATGATGGCACTATTGTTTGGCTCAATGCAGCATCTTCCTTGCGTTATCCATTACATTTTAACGGTGCCGAACGAAAAGTTGAACTGACAGGTGAGGGATATTTCGAAGTTGCACACCTCAAAGCCAAACCATTTATTGTAGTTACCAATAAGCAGGAAGTTGAAGTTTTGGGTACCCATTTCAACATTAATGCCTACACCGATGAAGAAGATGTGAAAACCACATTGTTGGAGGGTAGCGTAAAAGTAAAGACGCTTCGGGATAGAAACCAGTCGAAATACCTGAAACCGGGCGAACAATCGGTATTGAACAATAACAGCTGGCAGGTAAAACAAGTAGATGCAGCTGCACAGGTCGATTGGAAAAATGGTCGCTTTATTTTTAAAGATGAAGAGCTAAAAAGTGTAATGCGAAAACTGGCGCGCTGGTACGATATCGAGGTTGATTATAACCAATCGTTGGAAAACTTAAGCTTCAGCGGTAAAATATCGCGATCAAAAACCTTAAAAGATGTGCTCAGAATATTAACGCGCACAAATGATGTAACCTTTAAAGTAAAAGAAAGGAGGGTTACAGTTATGCCATAATTAGAATATGGATAAACTGTAAAAAGCCGGAAGTGCTGAAGACACTTCCGGTTATCATTCAGTTTGTCTGCTCCAAAATATTTTTCAGAATACTATCAACCAAACACAATGGTCCGGAAGCGGAGCATTTAACAACTTAAACTAATCAAATGTATGAAATTTTACGATCTTAATTCGTACAGGAATTGCTGTGCGAAAAATAAAGTTCTGCTAACCATGAAACTTACTGTTTTACTTCTCTTTGGCCTGGTTTTTCAGGTGTGTGCAAACAGCTATGCACAAAACAAGATTACCCTTGCAGAAAAAAATATTTCTTTAGAAGAAGTATTGGACAAGATCAGTCAACAAAGCGGTTTGGATATCTTTTATAACGCCAACCGGATAAAAAAGATAAACAACATTTCCATTAATGTTAAAGATGTTGCCTTAGCAACAGTCTTGGATAAATGTTTTAATGGCCTGCCTTTAACCTACACCATTGAGGCCTCTACCATCGTAATCCGCGATCGCAGCGAGAAATATACCGTAGTTAACCGTCAGTTTGCCGATGTAAGGGGGCGGGTTGTTGATGAGGCTGGTCAGGGCTTGCCCGGAGCAACCATTAAGGTAAAAGGAACAACAACAGCAGTGGTAAGTGGCGATAATGGCGAATTTTTACTCAAAAATGTTCAGGATGGTGCCATTTTGCAGGTGTCGTTTGTGAGTTATCAAACACAGGAAATAAAGGCCAACCTTAAAGCAGAAATGTTAATCCAGCTCATTGCCGAAGCCGGAAGTTTAAATGAAGTGGTGGTGTCGGGTTTTGGACAAACCCAGAAAAAAGTAAGCGTAACAGCAGCCATTTCTACCGTTCAAACCAGAGAATTAAAGCAAAGCCCTGTGTCTAATTTGAGTAATGCCTTAGCTGGCCGTTTACCCGGATTAACCACTATCCAGTCTTCAGGTACCCCCGGCTCAGATGGATCTGCCATTTATATCCGCGGTATTGGTACCTACGGCGCAAGCAGAAGTCCGTTAATTGTAATTGATGGTTTACCCCGCGGCGATGCCAATTTTGGCGATATTGATGTGAACGAAGTAGCCTCGATCAGTATATTAAAGGATGCTGCGGCAACCTCTTTATATGGTATCCAGGGTGCTAACGGGGTAATTTTGGTAACCACCAAACGCGGAAAAATTGGTAAAACCAATATCCAGTTTAACGGACAATATGGTTTGCAAACCCCGCAACGCCTGCCCGAACGTTTCAGCAGTTTGCAAAAAGCAATTTTAGACAATCAGGGTTCTATTAACGACGGGAGCAATCCAATCTGGACCGATAAAGAAATTGAACTTTTTAGAACCAAAGCTGATCCCTACACCTATCCCGATGTAAACTGGTACGATGTTATTTTCGAACCCAATACACCACAGCAGCAGTATAACGCTAATATGAGTGGGGGTAACAGCAGCGTAAAATATTTTGTTTCATTAGGCTACCTCAATCAGGGAACACTCTTTAAAGGTGCGAATGATAATAAATACGGTATATCGCAAAAATACGACCGTTACAATTTTAGGTCCAATATTGATATTACTGCTACTGATATGATGAATGTAAGGCTCGATCTGGCTTCCAGAATTGAGCAGCGAACTGGCCCTGGGCCAGGTTATGGCCCTGTTTTTAGCTGGGTAAACCTGATGCAGAATTACACCACATCAGTTTTTAACCCCAACGGTACTTATGGTGCAGGGCGGATTACTGCGCCTGATGTACGGAACCCGCTTGGCGCGATAAAAGAAAGTGGTTATTACGATAACTTTTGGAATAGCACTAATGGTACCATCGAAATAAACCATAGACTTGATTTTATAACCAAGGGCTTAAATGCCAAGGGTTTATATTCTTTTGAAAATTATGGTGCTATTAATTATGGACAAACGCAAGATTTTAATGCTTTTCGTTACCGTAAAGACCCTGTAAGCGGATTAGAAACTTATACGCCCTTTACCCAGCAAACCTCACTTGCTAAAACCTCAGGTACCTCTGCCACCCGTTATTACTATTATAATCTGCAGCTTAATTACGACCGCTCATTTGGTAAACATACCTTTTCTGGTTTGGCCTTATTTAACCGTAATTATACTTCTGTTACCGGCGATTTACCCCGGGCTTATGAAGGTTTTGTAGGTAGGGTAGCTTATAATTACGATTCAAAATACTTTGCAGATTTTAACGTAGGTTACAATGGTTCTGAAAACTTTCCAAAAGGAAAACGTTATGGCTTTTTTCCTGCCGTTTCAGCTGGTTGGGTAATTTCTGCCGAATCGTGGTACGATATTAAAGCCATGAATTACCTCAAGCTACGTGGATCATTCGGTTATGTGGGTAACGATAACATTGGAGGATCAAGATGGCTCTTCATTTCCGACTACAGCAGGGGTGGCGGCTTTGATTTTGGCTCACCAGGTCCATCTACAGCCGCAGGTTATAATGTAAACCGTACCGGTAATCCGAACATTACCTGGGAAAAAGCCCAAAAATCAAATATTGGTTTAGAAGCAGGTTTCTTTAATAATGCCCTGAAACTCGACGTAGATGTATTTAGAGAGAACAGAAACAACATCTTAACCACACCGCAAACCATCCCAACTTATTTGGGTATTACAGGCCTTTCGGCCATTAATGTGGGTAAGGTATTAAACCAGGGTTTTGAGGCTTCTTTAAATTTTAATACCAACGTTAACAAGGTAAATATTTTTGGTTACATCAACTGGACCTACAATAAAAACAAAATCCTTGCCCGCGATGAGCCTAATTTAGCTTATCCATACCAGGCCTTAACAGGTTTGCCTGTAGGTTATCAGTTAGGCTATATTGCCGAAGGTTTATTTAAAGATCAGGCTGAAATAGATGCCTCTCCCAAACAGAGTTTTGCAGGGCGGGTAATTCCGGGAGATATCCGATATAAAGATATGAATGGCGATCGCATCATTAATGAGAACGATCGTACAGCTATCCAGGTGAGTAACTTTCCAAACAATACATTTGGGGCATCTCTTGGCGCCAGCTGGAAAGGAATTGATTTAAGCGTTTTGTTTCAGGGTGCGTTGAGCGGTAAAACCAATGTGCCTTATCTCGGGCCGCAGAGGTTAGATGATGTTTGGACACCAGCAACTGCCGGTACAGCAACATACCCAACAGTGCATTATAGTTTAGCCGGAGGACAGAATAACTCGCAACTCAGTACTTTCTTTATTTATAGTTCCGATTATCTTAAGCTAAAGAATATTGAGCTGGGATACACATTCCCTGCACGTACACTGGCTAAAATAAAAATCAGTTCGCTTCGGATATTTGCCAACGGATTAAATCTGGCTACCTGGGATAAACTCCCTTACAAAGATTACGATCCTGAACAAACTGCAAACGGAACCGCGTTGTATCCAACCATGAAAGTGTATAACGTAGGCGTAGCGATGAACTTTTAATCACTGACTTAAATTTTTAATGTAATGAAAAAATATAGTTATGCTTTACTGGTGATGTTACTCATTTTTGGAATAACGTCGTGTAAAAAAAGCTTTTTAGATCGGGTACCGAGCGATTATATCAATGAATCTGAGGTATTTGGTAATATAGATAATGCCGAAGGATTTTTAAATAACATTTATACCGCTATTCCATCATGGAATTACGGAGCCGGAAATTCTTATGTAACAGCAGCCATGACCGATGAAGCCAAGCAGCGCTGGGCAAATGGTGCCATTTTGTTTAACACGGGCGCATGGAATCCCAGCAACTTTTCTCCCCTGGGCGATGATTGGACAAATGCCTATATTAAAATCAGGGCCTGTAATCTTTTTTTAACCAATTTCGATCAGATCCCTGAAGATCCCAATGTTCCAAACCGGAAAACACGTTTAAAAGGAGAAGCTTTAATGCTACGTGCCTTTTATCACTTTGTACTTTTCAGGGGCTGGGGAAAAATTCCGATTATGGATAAGCCACTTTCGCCCGCAACAGATGGTGATGCAGTGTTTTTAAAACGGAGTGAATATGGTGAAGTGGTAAGTTTTATTGAAAGCGATTTAAATGCAGCTATGCAGTATTTGCCTGCTAAACACGATCCGGGTTTATGGGGCAGGGCTACCAAAACCATTTGCCAGGCTATAAAATCGAGGTTGTTTTTGTATTATGCCAGTACTTTGTTTAACCCGGCTAACGATGCCGCCAGATGGCAAAAGGCAGCAACGCTTGCAAAAGAAGCTTTGGATGTTGCCCTGGCGCAAGGCTATACTTTAGAGCCGAAATTTGCCGATGCTTTTCTGAAATATTCAAATACCGAATGTGTTTGGGGGCGCAATATCGGAACCGGTGCAGGCTCAGGTATCGATCAGGTAATGCAACCTCTGGGATATAGTGGATGGACCAACTGTGGCCCGATTCAGGATTTTGTAGATGCCTTTGAAATGAAGAATGGCCTAGCTATTCAGAATGCAGCCTCAGGCTGGGATCCTAAGCACCCCTATAAAGACCGCGATCCGAGGTTTTATGCTACGGTACTTTATCCGGGCGCAACCTGGAAAAACAGGAAGGTTAACATTTACAGTAACGATAAAGATAATGCCAACGAACCCGGAACCAATTACTGGTGGAGAAAATACATGACAGAAAGTTTAAACTTAGCGAACAATTCGGGCGGGGTAAATAAATCATTCTCCATTTTCAGAACCGCAGAGTTGATGTTAAACTATGCCGAAGCACAAAACGAAGTTGCCGGTGCAGATGCAAACGTTTATAATGCCATTAATCCAATCCGTAAAAGGGCGGGTATGCCGGATATTCCTGCCGGATTAAACAAAGAACAAATGCGTGAAGTAATCAGGCATGAGCGCCGGATTGAACTCGCTTTTGAAGGCCTCCGTTTTTGGGATGTTCGGAGATGGAAAATTGCCGAAGTGGTAGATAACAGACCAGTTTTTGGCGTAAACTATACCATTTCATCAACTAATGCCACTGATACCACCTTTACTTATTTTGAAGCACAAAAACGTGTTTTTGATAAAACAAAGCATTATTTTCTGCCCATTCCTCAAAGCGAAATTGATAAGCTGAATGGTAAAAACCCTGATTTTAAACAAACAGAGGGCTGGTAGAGGAATTTCTAAATTAAATGCGCTAACGGAGTGGGGAATACCCCACTCTTTTTCTACCCAACAAATCAAATACAACACTATGATTAGCAAAATGAAAAACGTTGCTTTATGGCTCTATATTGGCTTTATATTTATCATTTGTTCATGTAAGAGCAGTGTTTTGGAGCCGGAAACTACCGTTACACCGATACAAAAAGAAACAACAGTAAATTATGTTTCAGATCGGAAATACAATTTAAATGTGATCTATTTTATCCCTGCTGATGTTATCCCCCCGGCTAATTATCAAAAAAGATTGAGCGAATTGCTCTTATGGGGCCAAAACTGGTATAAACAGCAAATGGCACTTAATGGTTATCCAAATAAAACTTTCGGACTTTATACCAACGAAGCCAAAACAGATGTAAGGTTAATCGTTATCAATGGTACAAAAGGTAAGGTCGATTATAAATATGATGGCGGATCTAATAATGTAATGAGTGAGGTTAATAGCTACTTTACAGCTAACCCATCGCTTAAATCGGGCGATCATAACTTGATTATCATCCCGAGTTATTTTATGAATGCTGATGGAACCCCGGGTGGTGGCGCATTTGGTCCTCCGTTTTACGGAATAGGGAAAACTTGCTTCGCGTTAGATTACCTGGATATGGATATCAAACATCTGGGGAAATCAGATGTGCTCGGTAATGCCTTTAGTGGTTGGTTTGGTGGATTGATGCATGAATTGGGGCATGGTATAAATCTGCCGCACAATTGCCAAAAAGTTTCAGAAAACAACGACCCGTTAAAAGGGATGGCACTGATGTGGGCTGGTAATGGCACTTTGGGTAAAAGCCCGACTTTTTTAACGGCCGCTGATTGTGCCATACTAAATGTAAACCAGATATTTAATACAGATACCAAGCTTTATTATGGTGCTGTGAACTCGGTAATCAAGAAAATTTATGCCAGGTACGACGCAGCTAAGCAAAGTATAATTGTTTCTGGTAAATTTACAACAAATGAGAAAGTAACGAGCGTTCTTTATTATAATGATCCAAATGTAAACAATGAAGGGACCGGTGTAAATAGAGATTATAATGCAACAACCTGGGAATCTAAAGTGATAGGACTTGATAGCTTTTACGTAGAAATGCCTGTTTCTGAGTTGAATTATAAGACAGATGGAATGGTTTATGAGCTGAAGGTGAAACTTGTAAATGATAATGGAAATGTTAATGAGAATATTTTTTCTTATACCTTTAACGGGGGCATTCCGGTGATAGATTTTGGCCTAAAGGCGAGTCAGTATAATAAAACAAACTGGTCTGTTATCGATTTTAGCACCAATGAAACTGCTGGAGAAAATGGAAAGGTAGCCAATATTCTTGACGATGATGCTTATACTTCCTGGTTATCCAGATGGAGCTCATCTCCTGGGGTACATCCGCATTTTGTAACGGTAGATATGAAGCAGTTGTTAACTATTAAAGGCTTTACCGTTATTATGGAAGGGAAATACGATACAAAAAGCAAGGATATAGAACTCTTAAGCAGTAGCGATGGTACCAATTGGCTAAGCAGAGGTAACTATGTTTTGAAAAATATTGCCGGACCGCAACACATTTACCTGTCTGCTGCAATTAATGCAAGATATTTTAAAATGATTATTAATTCATCCTGGAATGGCAGTAAGGCAGCTAACATAGCCGAAATTTCAGCTTTTAACGAATAAAAGGATACTTTGAGTGTGCTATTCAAAATGGCACACTCAATATAGTCCCAGGTAGAAATAACATTTCTATTATAGAAAAGGGAAAGCAAACTTCCTCAAAATTTAAAACTAACTAATATTTATCATTTAAAAATGAACCGTTTAAAAGGCAAAAAATACCTCCTCTTGTGTATCAGCATCGTTTGCATTAGTTATGCAAAAGCGCAAGTATATCAATCTGTAAAAGAAATCGCCGCCAGAAGAACCCCCTGGCTGGTTTCATCGCTTACTTTCAGTAATATTCCCCCTCAGGATGGTAAGGATGTTTTCGAACTTTCGACGCAAAACAATAAGGTACATATTGCAGCATCAAATGCCAATGCAGCTGCCGAGGGTTTGGGTTGGTACCTGAAATATTATTGCAAAAGAAGTCTCTCGCATTTGGGCGATAATGTGGAACCTGTAAAAACATTGCCGCAAATTACTGGTAAAGTAAAAGTTGTTTCCCCATATCCCTACAGATATGCCTTGAATTACTGTACCATCAGTTATTCGATGAGTTTTTACCAATGGAAAGATTGGGAACGCGAGTTAGACTGGATGGCTTTAAATGGGGTTAACCTTATTTTAGCTCCTGTTGGCATGGAAGCCGTATGGCAAAATACTTTGAAAAAAGTTGGTTATACCGATCAGGAAATTAAAGCTTTTATACCTGGGCCTGCATTTGATGCCTGGTGGCTGATGGGAAATTTAGAGGGCTGGGGCGGACCAGTTAGCCAAACACTCATTAATCAGCAGGTAAAATTAGAGCGGCAGATCATTAAACGGATGAAAGCGCTAAAGATTGAGCCGGTTATGCAAGACTTTTATGGAATGGTACCCACCAGCCTGAAAAATAAAATGAAGGTTACGGTAGTAGATCAGGGTAAATGGGCTGGAGGTTTTACCCGGCCAGACTTTTTGGCGCCGGCTGATTCTGCTTTTGAAAAAATTGCCGGAATTTATTACGTCGAAATGAAAAAGTTATATGGTGCCGACCTGCACTTTTTTGGAGGAGATCCTTTTCATGAAGGGGGAAACTCAAAAGGAATAGACGTTGCTGCTGCGGCTACTGTGATACAAAAAAGCATGCAACAACATTTTCCTGGCAGCACCTGGGTATTGCAGGGATGGCAATCTAATCCCTCGGCTGCTTTACTGAGTGGGCTCGACAAAAAGAAAACCCTGGTAATTGAATTATTTGGCGAAAACACCAATAATTGGGAGAAACGTAAAGCTTATGATGGTACCCCTTTTGTTTGGAGTAATGTGAGCAATTTCGGTGAGAAAAATGGCCTTTATGGCAAACTTCAAAGGTTTGCTGACGAAGTAAGCAGAGCAAAACAAAGTGCTTATGGTCAGTTTTTAGCTGGAGTGGGTATTATACCCGAGGGAATAAACAATAACCCCGTAGCTTACGATCTGATGCTCGAACTTGGCTGGCACCAGGATCAGATAAAAGTAAATGAATGGATAAAAGGTTATCAGGACTACCGCTATGGTAAAAGCACAGCTAAGCTCAATGAAGGGTGGGAATTGCTATTACAAACCGTTTATAGCAGTCCGGAAATATACCAGGAGGGACCTTCCGAATCGATTTTTTGCGCAAGACCGGGTGTAGCGATTAAAACAGTATCATCGTGGGGAACTCGAAAAAGAAATTATAATCCGGATAGATTTGCCGAGGCTGTTAAGTTGTTTGTAGCTGCGGGTGCCGATTTTAAGGCCGTAGAAACTTACCAAACCGATAAAATCGATTTTGTAAGACAGGTATTGGCCAATAAAGGCGATGTTGTATATCAGAAAATGCAGGAAGCCATTAATGCCAAAGATGCAGCTGCTTTTATAAAAAGTGGTGCCGAATTTCAGGAACTGCTTTTACAACAAGATTCGCTTTTAAGTGCCAGTAAGTATTTTTCGTTAAACAGGTGGCTGCAGCAAGCCGTTGATTTTGGAAAAACACCGGCGGATAAAGCCAATGCATTAAAAAATGCAAAAACACAGATCACCTATTGGGGGACGGATAATAACCCGAAAACCGACCTCCGCGATTATGCCCATAAAGAATGGGCAGGGATACTTAAATCGTTATACCTTTCGCGCTGGCAGGCATTTATGGAAGAGCAGCTGGCTAAAATAAAAGTTGATAAATACAGTGCACCTAACTATTTTGCTATGGAATTAGCCTGGACTCAAACTGCAGATATGTATGAGCCCACACCACTAACCGAAGAAAAGCTCGATCAGCTGATTGATCGGATACTAAAATAATACCCTGGCGCCTGTTGAAAAACAGGCGTTTTTTTTTATTCCATTGTGTGGTATGAAAGACATGATGTTCAGGTAGCAATTATCGCATCTAATCAAATAATTTGTTATTCTTTGCACAAACGTTTGATTTAGTTAAAGCGCTTCAAATGCAGTATTTTTTGAATAAATATCTCTTTCGGAAAAAAATAAGAGAATAAAACTGCCAAATCTTAAAGACTAATTTAACTTGCTGATAAGAAAATCGACTCAAACGTTTGTGCTTAATTTATAAATAAAAATAAACCGTTTCAGATTAACTTAGGCAAACGCTAACCAATCAACCATGCTATCATTCCAAAAAGTAAAACAGCTTTTATTTATCCTTTTCCTGTTTGCAATCAATTCCTATTTATTTGCACAAAGTAAACCAGGTAAGTCAAATCATATCCGCATTAATTTTAGCGGGAAAAAGTTTGATCGGCTAAATCTGATCACGACTATGGAAGGAAACGTGAAACGCTCATTTCCTGGTCAATCAAAAGATGGAACGGAGTGGGATTTTGCTTATCCGGATAGTATTTATGAGCAGATCAGATACATTAATATCGATAACAAGAATGATGCAGATATTTCTGCCAATACAATAGCATTATCAACTGTTTTGGGGGCTGACACTTTGTTATGCAGTAGTTGTCATTTCACCAGAGGAGATGTAGCACTTAGTGCCGCATTTTCAAAAATCAATACCTATCCGGAGATGGGATTTTTGAAAAAGGATGGGACTGTTGGATCCAGAACAGAATACCAGCATCAGTTTTTCATCAACAAGGTAAATGATATCCAACTACTGAGTGCCATGGAAGGAATAAAAGTATTTTACAGTTTTTTTTACAAGGCAACCGGCACTTATGAAGAATCGCTAAAAAAATATATCACGCTTACCCAAAAATATCCCGATTCTTATTGCTTGGTAGCAGGGTTGGCGGGCAGGTTGAGTTATTATAAATCAACAGCTGATGTCGCCTCGGTGTTTAATCTCTTCTCTGCCAAAATAAAAAACAGTTATTACGGTAAAGAAATTGCCCGCAATCTGGTATTTAAGCGTTTTGATAATACTAAGCTTTTGCCCTGGAACGGCGATAATCCCGAGGCAATTGTAACTCATCCGGATAAACCAACACTTGTGGTCTTTTCAGCTTCCTGGTGTGTTCCTTGTCATAAGCAATTACCCATTATTAAAGAAATTAAACAAAAACTGGGCGAAAAGTTAGCTATCGTTTACATTTCCATTGATGATAAAAACACGGTAGCCAACTGGAAAAAGATGACTGAAGATGGAAAAATTCCAGGGAGAAGCTTATTGGCAATTGACCAGATGGAACAGGTAAAGAAAAAATATTTTGTACAGACTATTCCTTATTCTTTCTTGGTATATCCTGACGGTAATTTGGAGGTGCTAAACGTGAGCATTGAAGCCGATAAAAAAAAGATCTACCAATTTATCGATAAGGGAAGCAAATAGTAATTATAAAACGACTAGTTTGAGCACGAAAGAAACAGAGGTGTTAAGCTGGAAATATAGCTTAATGCAACCGATGCAGGATGCGGCAGGACGGTTACGCCATTCATATTCTATATATTAACCGGAAAATAAACAGCTGTGGTTTTCAAAGCGCAGCTACAATTAACCAAATATATTTCCGGAATTTATGAAAAGCATCTCTTTATTAATGCTCGCAGCCTTTATGCTCTTGACCTCTGTTGTTTCAGCACAACCTAAAACGCCAGATTGGGTGAGCAAGGCGGGTGCACGAAAATTCAGTTTCAAGCAAAAAAACTATCAGGTTAATCAATACGGCGCGCTAAACGATGGTAAAACTTTGGCTACAAAAGCCATTCAGCAAGCCATTGATGATTGCGCAGCAAAAGGGGGAGGCACAGTTTCTTTTAAGCCCGGAAAATATTTAACAGGTTCGTTATTTATTAAAACCGGCGTTAACTTTCAGGTGGGTAAAGGAGTTGAGCTGTTGGGGAGTCAGGATATAAAAGATTATCCCGAAATAGATAGCCGCGTGGCGGGCATCGAAATGAAATGGCCGGCAGCGCTGATCAATATCCTAAAACAGAATAAAGCTTCGATCTCAGGCTCGGGATTAATTAATGCACAAGGCAAACCCTTTTGGGATTATTACTGGAACTTAAGGAAAGGGTACGATCCTAAAGGTTTGCGCTGGATTGTTGATTATGATGCAAAGCGCCCCAGAACTGTACTGATCGAATCAGCCAGTGATGTGATTATAAAAGACATTAACTTACAACAGGCAGGTTTCTGGACCGTGCAAATTCTGTATTCAAGCTATGTAACCGTTGATAAAATTACCATTCGCAATAATGTAGACGGGCACGGCCCAAGTACTGATGGAATTGATGTCGATTCATCGCTCTGGACCCTGATCCAAAACTGCGATATTGATTGCAACGACGATAATTTCTGCCTCAAAGCGGGGCGTGACTGGGATGGCCTGCGGGTAAACCGGCCAACCGAATACGTGGTGATCAGGAACTGCATTGCGCGTAAAGGCGCTGGTCTGCTTACTTTGGGTAGCGAAACTTCGGGCAGTATCCGTCACGTTTGGGCAACCGATCTGGTAGGATATGGTACCGGCAATGCACTGAATATCAAATCTGCCAAAACCAGGGGCGGCACTGTAGAAGATGTATATTTCGGCAATATTACTATGGAAGGCGGCGGTAATGTGATTCAGGTTAACCCCAACTGGAATCCTTCTTACAGCTATTCTACCCTGCCAGCCGGGTATAATCCGGATTCTATTCCGGCACACTGGACCAAGTTACTCACCCATGTTGAACCGGCCAGTAAGGGTATTCCAAAGATTCAGAACATCAACGTTTTCAATGTGAAGGCAAAGGATGTGAAAAAAGCGATAAACGCCATAGGCTTCAGCGAAACGGTATTAAAAAATTTCAGTTTAAGTAATCTTGACATTGCCGCGGCAACTGCGGGTAATATTGAATTTGCCCAAAATTGGACTTTCAACCGGGTTAAGATTACCGCTGCAGATGCAAGTACGCTAAAAGTAGCCAATGCTGAAGGTGTTAAACCCTAACCGTTAAGCTGATGAAAAAAGTTTACGCGTTATGCTTTGGCTTGAGTGTTTCGGTTTCTATCCTTTTTGCACAAGAACTTTATCCGCCAAAATTAAAGCCGGGTACCTGGCACAATGAAAAAGCAAGGTTGAGATATCATCCAGAAGGTAGCGATTTTGTGATTCATAATGGTGAGCGAAGGTTTACCCGCGCGCTATATGGTACCCATACCGCCTTTAGGGTAGAGGCGGGCGATTTGCCCGAATTTGCACTGTACATGCCGGCAATGGGCGGAAATCTGCAACTGGGTTTGCTGGATGGGAATAATGATAAATGGCTGATTAAAGCAGCCAGCATTACTGCCAGATATCGTCCGGGTGCCATGCTTTACACCATTAAAGATCCGCTTTTGGGTGAGGGAACATTAAACTTAAGCCTGCTGGCTATAAGCAATGGCGATGGAATGGTGTTAAAGGCCCGGTTCGAAAAGGTAAAAAAAGGAACGCAATTGCTGTGGCTATTTGGGGGGGCAAGCGATAAGAAATTTAGCCGGAGCGGCGATTTGGGCGTAGATCCCGAATCCTCTTTTTATTTGCACAAAGAAGGTTGTAAAGATAATCAGTATACCCTTAACAGCAACAGTTTTACCCTTCAATACGGGAAAGCCAAAACCTTAAATGGTGTTTTTCCTGCTCCAATAAAACTTGCAGATGCGGCTGATCTGGCCTCACCAATAAAACTTGATCAGTCTGCCACGCAGCAAAATCCGGTAGTTACCGGTAAACTCAATATCGAAAACGGTAAAGATTATTATATGCTGATCCAAAATCCGCAGCAGGATAAAGCCCCAAAAGATTGGGATGCAGCTGCACAGTTTTTGGCGGCAGAAAAAGCACGTAAAATATTGGCCGACCGGATTCAGGTAAATACGCCTGATTCCTATTTAAATACGATTGGAGCTACTTTGGCCATGGCATCCGATGCGATTTGGGAAGACCCTTCTTACATGCATGGGGCCATAGGCTGGCGTATGCGTTTGCCCGGCTGGCGTGGCCCCTATACTGCCGATCCGCTGGGTTGGCATGACCGGGCACGGACGCATTTCAGCGCTTATGCCAAATCGCAGGTTACCGCCCCCGAAAGTGGGCCAGTATTAGCCGATACGGTTTTTAACCTTTCGCGTTCAAAAGAGGCAATGGGCACAGCCATGTTTACCAGTGGTTACATCAGTCGCGATCCTGATGGTAAGTCGATCAGGCCTCACCACTACGATATGAACCTGGTGTATATCGATCAGCTGTTCTGGCATTTTAACTGGACAGGTGATCTGGCTTATGTTAAAGCAATGTGGCCGGTAATTAAAAGGCACCTGGCCTGGGAAAAAAGAGTTTTTGATGCCGATAACGATGGGCTTTATGATGCTTATGCTGCCATTTGGGCCAGTGATGCCTTGCAGTACAGTGGTGGAAGCGGAACACACAGTTCAGCCTATAATTACAGAGCCAATTTACTCGCCGCAAAAGTTGCCCACCTGATAAATGAAGATGCTCGGCCTTTCCAGCAAGAAGCCGATAAAATTTTAAAAGCCATGAATGCCCGGTTGTGGATGCCTGAAAAAGGCTGGTTTGCTGAGTATAAAGATGCACTGGGGCTGCAAAAAATACATCCAGCTGCAGGCTTGTGGACCATTTACCACAGTATAGATTCGGATGTTCCGGATGCTTTTCAGGCCTGGCAAAGTTTGCGTTACGTTGATAACTATATACCGCACATCCCAGTGCGGGCAGAAGGATTGAAAGATGAGGGTTATTATACGCTCTCTACTACCAACTGGATGCCTTATGAGTGGTCATTAAATAACGTGGTACTGGCTGAGTCTACCCATACTGCATTAGCCAACTGGCAGGCAGGCCGAACAGAAGAAGCTTTTAAACTCTGGAAAAGTGAGTTGCTGGCGAGTATGTATATAGGTAGTAGCCCGGGCAATTTTGCGCAGATTTCGCGATACGATGCCACCCTGGGTGAAGAGTACCGCGACTTTGGCGATCCGGTGGGCATCAACTCCAGGACGCTTGTAGAAGGACTCTTTGGCATTGTACCAGATGCATTAAATAAAGTTTTACTCATCAGGCCTGGTTTACCCCAATCCTGGGATCATGCCAGTTTAAATATTCCTGATCTTTCTTTTTCTTTTAAAAGAACCGGAAGCAGCGAACAATATGTGTTAACTCCGAAATTTAGCTTGCCTTTGGGTCTTAAAATGCGGATTAAAGCACGATCGAACAGTTTAAAAGCGGTTAAAATAAACGGAAAGGAAGTAAAATGGAAGAATGTAGCCAATGCCATTTCCAATCCCGAGATTGAGATAGAAAGTGCACCGGCAAAGGTTTATAGGATAGAATTGATATGGGGCAACGAAAAATTACTAACCCCTAAAATCAGCACCAGTTATATCATTGGGTCGGCGCTGAATATAGATTTTCCTGCGGCAACTATTGTTAAGGTTTACGATCCGCAGCAGGTATTGGCCAATAACAGCTTTAACGCAGGCCGTTTAAAAGCTACCCTTCAGGGGGAATTGGGTGAGCGGACCTTTTTCGTTCAGCTTAAAGCTGGCCAGTTTAGCTACTGGTTTCCGGTATGTTTTAACTTAAAGGCCGCTGGTTTGCAAACTGAACAGGCATTAGACTTAAATGCAGCCCAATGGGCAGGTAAAACTTTCGAAACAATTAATTTATCCCGCTATTTCAACGATGAGGTAGGGCATATTTTTAACCAAAAATACCTCAGCCCAAGGCCTACCACAACCACCTTACAATTGGCCTGGCAAGGTATAGGCGATTGGACACACCCCAAACTGAAGCCGGAGATTAATGATAGTGGGCTGCGCAAACTGGCAGGTACAAAAAATGAAATTGTTTTACCATCCGGGATTGTGTTTAAAACACCCTTTGATAGCAGCGCTAAAAATATTCTCTATACCTCGCAATGGGATAATTATCCAAAACAGGCCGAAATTGCGCTTTCTGGTAAAGCAAGTGCTATGTTTTTTCTGCTGGCAGGATCTACAAACCCCATGCAAAGCCGGATGGACAATGGTGTAATTACCGTAAGTTACACCGATGGTACGCAGGAGCAGTTAACCTTGCGCAACCCGGAAAACTGGTGGCCTATTGAACAGGATCTTTATACCGATGGCTTTGCTTTCGAAACCGGGGCTGAACGTCCGGTGAGGGTGCATTTAAAAACCGGTGAAATGGTGATGGCTAAAGATGGGCAGGCATGGAACGGCAAAGATATTAAAGGCGGTGCTGCCACTGCGCTGGGTATAAGGCTCAACCCGGCCAAAACATTAGCTAAACTCAGTCTGGCCACACTTTGTAATGATGTCGTTATCGGGCTGATGAGTGTTACCCTATTGCGCTAAATTGTTGCACATGAACAAATTAAATGGTGTAGTTTGGTTGGTTTCGGTGTTGCTGACTTTACTGTTTGCTGCGCCAGCCACAGCACAGTTAAAAAGTAATATTGCGCATTATTCCACAGCCGACGGGCTTTCCCATGATGGGGTGCTTTGTATTACCCGCGACCGGGATGGCTTTATGTGGTTTGGCACCTTTGATGGATTGAACAGATTTGATGGAACTAATTTTGTGGTTTACAAAAGCCGCCCAGGCGATACTTCGAATCTGCGTACGAATAAAATCAGGGAAATTGTTGAAGATAAGGCGGGCTACCTTTGGGTAAAAACCTACGATTTTAAAATCTACAGGTTCGATAAGAAAACAGAACAGTTTCTACCCATATCCGACGGACCTTTCCGTTCGCTGTTTGGCGATCAGGTAGTGATTAATCATATTGCTCCCGATGCTCGCAACGGTGTTTGGCTCCTTACTGAAAACCGGGGACTATTACATGTGATGAACAATTCCAATGGGCAACCAACGGTCATCTCTTTTGCCAAAAAAGGGCAAGCTGGCAGGCTCATCAGCGGGAGCAACATCAAATTCAGGCACATTGATGCAAAGGGCAGCATCTGGGTAGGCACCGAAGGTGGTTTAAATTGCCTTCAGGCCAATAAAAAAGACATTTATCGGGCTGTTAAATTTAATGCATCCACAACCAAATTACTTTCTTCCTTTGCTTTTAATTGCGTGGCACAGAGCAAGGAGTCACTTTTTTTCGGTACCAGCGATGGTAACCTTTTAATTTATAACCTGCGCAATCAGGAATTTTCGCTTAAAGCCATTGCTAACGGGATCCCCTTAAACGCTATCTGTTTTTCAAAAAGTGGATTACTATATATCTCTACCAGTGGCATGGGCTTGCTTACGGTCGATCCAATTAGTTTAAAAGTAAGCGCGGGAAACACCAAGGCGAATTATTTTTCACTTTACGAAGATCGTTCAGGGCTGATCTGGATAGAGCCTCAGGAAAACGGGATCCTGAAATACGATCCACAAAAGAAAACATATAAATATTTTAGCCAGCAGAAGGATTTTAATAGTTCGAGCCGCGACTACAGGATACTGAGCGATGCCAACGGTGTTTTATGGATATGCATGAAAGGCGGTGGCTTTGGTTATTACAATCCCAGTCAGGATAGGGTCGATTATTTTTACGATCAGCCGGGCGCCATTGACCAAAAATTTTCGAACATCATTACCAGTATTTATGTCGATAAAACCGGTGTTTTATGGATGAGTGCCCGCGATGGTGGAATCAATAGGGTGGTTTCATTAACCAATAAGTTCGATTACCATAGGTTGGCAAACCAACCTAAAAATCGGTCTGAAAACGAAGTGCGGGCGATGATGCAGGATTCCAAAGGACGTTTGTGGATCTGTAGTAAGGATGAGCAGGTACACGTTTATGAAAATGATAAAGAAATAAAGGTATTTGGGGCGGGCGGCAGTCAACTTGGGCCAGTTTATACCGCAATGGAAGATAGTAAAGGCAATATTTGGCTGGGCACAAAAGGAAAAGGTTTGTACAAGGCCACCCCAAAAGACCTGCAACGCAATATTTATACCCTCAGCAATTTTAAAAATAACCCCGCTAATGTAAACAGTTTAAGCAGCGATCTGGTGTATTCAGTCATTGAGGATTCGCACGGACGTATCTGGGTGGGCACATTGGGAGGGGGCATTAATCTTTTTAGTAACCTTAACGGGAAGCCCACATTTAAAAATTTTTCAAATACTTTTCATCACTATCCCTTTGATTGGGCCAAGGTAATCCGTTACCTGCTCGAAGATAACCAGGGCCGCATTTGGGTAGCCACTAGCAATGGTTTATTAATTTTCGATCCGAATAAACCTGTGGCCAATGGGTACCGTTTTCTATCTTACCGTAAAATTCGCGGCAATCAGTCGAGTTTAGGTAACAATAGCGTACAGTACATTTACAAAGATAACAACGGGCAGATTTGGATCGGAACCTTTGGCGGTGGTTTAAACAAGGTAGTGGTTAATCCTAAAAATCCCGATCAATTGGGTTTTGAAGTTTTTACCACACAGCATGGATTGGCGAATGATGTGGTACTTAGCATGAGCGGCGACCAGGATAATAATATCTGGATCGCTACCGAAAGAGGTTTATCGCGGTTTAATCCCAAAAATAAAAGCTTTAAAAATTACGATTCTTACGATGGACTTCCAAAAGTGGGTTTCTCGGAAGCAACCTGTTTTACAGCAAGTAATGGCGAGCTTTATTTTGGCTGTACCGATGGTTACATCCGCTTTAACCCCTTAAAAATTGCCGATCGTCCGGTTGAAGCTAAAATGGCGCTTACCCGGCTTCAGCTCTATTATAAAGATATTGAGCCTGAAACTAAAGGTTCGCCACTAAAATATGCCATAAATGAAACGCAGTTGCTGGAGCTCAACCACGATCAGAATGTAATCAGTATCGATTACACAGTGCTCGATTACCGGCTATCAAATAAAATTACCTACGCTTATAAGCTTGAGGGCTTCGATAAAACCTGGCATCAGGTAAATGATTTGCGCAAGGCAACCTATACCAATATTCCACCGGGAAACTATCAGTTTAGGGTGCGGGCTACCAATAACGATCTCTTTACGGCTTTGCCCGAAAAAACACTTGCGATTGTCATTCATCCCCCTTTTTATTTAAGCCCCCTGGCCTATATAGTTTATGCCCTATTGATTATTGTAATGGCTGTTTTAGCGCGCCGCATTATTTTAACCATGATCAGACTACGCAATAAGGTACTAGTAGAGCAGAAGCTTACTGAGGTAAAACTTTCTTTCTTTACAAACATTTCGCACGAGCTGCGTACACCCTTAACCTTAATTGTAAACCCGCTCGAAGAAATAACAAAGAACGAAACCCTCTCAGAAAGAGGAAAGCAGTTTTTGAATGTAATCCAACGCAATGCCAACCGGATGATCAGGTTTACCAACCAGTTACTTGATTTTAGAAAACTGCAGAATGGAAAATTGCAGCTTAATATTGCCCACACAGATGTAGTGGCTTTAACCCGCGATGTCGCCAATCATTTCAGCGCCCTTGCCGATGAAAAAAATATAAGCCTTCAAATTAAGACCGCAAAAGAAGAAATGCTGGTTTGGGTTGATGCAGAAAAGATTGAAATCATAATTTATAATCTGCTTTCCAACGCCTTTAAATTTAGTCCGGCAGGTAAAAAAATCCTGTTAGAAATTAAAATAGAAAGTAGCGATATCCTGTTGCTCATCACAGACGAAGGAAAAGGAGTGACGGTAGATAAGCTGGAAGAAATTTTTGAGATTTACCATGAAGAGAGTAGCGGGAGTGATACCAATTTAAAAGGAACGGGCATTGGGCTGGCCCTTGCCCGTGGTTTAGCGGTGAGTCACTATGGCCAGCTTTGGGCAACGCAAAACCCCGCCGGTGGATCTGTCTTTACCCTCCGGTTAAAATCTGGAAGAAGTCATTTTGATACCTCGGAAGTGAATTTTGTCGAAAGAACTAAGGTGGGCGAGTTTAGGGCGCTGGAGGTTCCTGGACAGGTAAGCAACAAATTAATTGATAAAAACCAGGATATGCTTAAAGCCCAATTGCTGATTGTAGAAGATAATCCCGATCTGCGGAATTTTCTTGAACTCCGTTTTATGGAGCAATACCGTGTAATTACAGCAGCCGATGGCGCCGAAGGCTTTGCTATGGCCGTAGTGATGTTGCCCGATCTCATTATCAGCGATGTGATGATGCCCGAACTGGACGGGATACAAATGCTCGATCAGCTTAAAAACGAACCTTCAACCAGTCACATTCCCGTGATTTTACTTACCGCAAAATCATCTATTGAAAGCAGGATAGAGGGGCTGAAATATGGTGCAGATATTTACCTTACCAAGCCTTTCAATTCGGATTTCTTATCCGCATCAATTGAAAACCTGATCCGTTCGCGCAAAAGGCTTTTTGAACAATTGGCCGATAAGCAGGAAAAGCGGATTATCAACCTGCAACCCGAAGAAATTGTGATCACCTCAAAAGACGAACAGTTTTTGAAAGAGGTTATTAAAATTGTGGAAGAAGGAATGACCCAGCCTGATTTTAATATCGATGAGGTGGCCAGTGCCATTGGGATGGGGCGAACTACTTTCTTTAAAAAGCTCAAGAGTCTCACCTCGCTCAGCCCCGTAGAATTTGTACGCGATATGCGCCTTAAGCGGAGCAAACAATTACTCGATTCGGGCAACTGTACCGTTTCTGATGCAGGTTACCTGGCAGGCTTTAATAGTCTTCCATATTTTAGTACCTGCTTTAAAGAAAAATATCATTTATCTCCTTCCGCCTATTTAAAGCAATTAAAAGCGGTTTAAGTGATTTTTAGTTATTTAACCAAAGTGAGCAGTGAGTTTTCTCAGAGCAAAAAGCACTTTCCAGGCAGGGCATCAAGGGTAGAAATTAAGTACGGCATGCAACTGGGCCTGTAGGGCGGACACATTTTTTTGCAATCCCTTAGTACTACCCTCATTGTCAGCTTGATCCGATAGCTAGCTATCGGGGGGCAGTCTTAATGCAGTAAAAAGATTAGCTTCACCAAACATTAGTAGTCTACTTATTACCTGTTAAATTCATCCCCCAACTCCCTTCAAAGTGAGACTGGATTTTCCAAGGGGTAATTGCCATTCTGATCTCGATTAATATCCCTATTTAAAGTAAATCTTCCCCTTGTGAACGAGGCTATTGGGGTTCGCAGCAGGATCGTTGGTGTTCTGAACAGAGTCGTGGGTGCTCTAAGGGAGATAGTTGGTTTTTAAAAGATAATCCGATGCCTCCAGGGCTTAAAATTATTCAATTATTATTTAATGAAAGAGTGATTTTCGAATGAGGGGGAGTAGGGAATGAATAAGCATCATGCTATGACATCCAATCATTCAATTTTTCACTCATTCAATTATTATCTACTTCACTGTTAAATCAATAAATGCACCCAGTCGAGCCTCAAAACACGTTTTTTTACCAAATAAAGTAAGTATTTGGTCAATTATTGAAAACACTGTTTTGCCCTTTGGAATAGATTTGTATCACACAACCAAATATAAAACCAGACAAGTAAGCCATAAGCTTAACGCAAATATTGAATTTTTACTGGCCGGCAGTTAACTGCTACCAGCCATAAAAACAGAGCACATCTTCAGTTTTTTCGCTTCGCTACCGGGGTTACTTTAAACCTGTACTAACCAGATAAACTATGACCAGATTTTTTACGAGATCCTGTTGTTTCCTGATTTTTTTAGGCATTTTTTCCGGATGCCAGAAAAAAGAATTCGATGCATTTTACGAGCGCCCCGAAGGTTTGGGAGATCCCATTTATCAACAGCTTCAGGCCAGGGGAAATTTCAAACATTTAACTGTAGTAATTGATAAAGCCGGTTACAAAGATATTTTAAGTAAAACTGGGTGGTGGACATTTTTCGCGCCCAATGATGCCGCCTTCGAACAGTTTTTTAAAGATCAGAACATTAAGGGTACAGCCGATATTAGTGATTCTTTAGCGAGCTCAATTGTCAAATATGCACTGGTATATAACGCTTACCGTAAAGATCAACTAAGCAATTACCAAATGGCTGGTGGTAATGAAAGTGGCCTGGGTTTTGGTTTTAAACGCAAAACAGCCTATTATGATTGGGTACAGCAAAAAGGTGATGGCGTACGGAATAAGGTTATTGCAACCAACCGGAACGTTCAATCGGTAAGGGGGGTAAACGTTTCTGCCTATGTTGATGGCGATAACAACAATAAATACATCCCTTATTTTACCACTCAGTTTATGGCAACCAGTGGGGTTAGCGCCGCAGATTACAAGGCGTTTTATCCTGATGCCAACTTCAACGGTTTTAATGTGGCTGGCGCAGCGGTGGTAAATATGGATATCAGCGCAGAAAATGGGATGATCCACGAAGTAGACCGGGTTACTGTTCCCCTCAAAAGCATCGATCAGTACATCAGCACCAATGCTAATTATAGTGAATTTAAAGCCTTGCTGGATTCTCTTAAATTCTATACCTCCAACGCCTACCAGACCCACCGCAATTTTGTGGCTACGGGCAGCGCCGATTCTGTTTATGTAAAAGGCTATAACGGCCAGCTGGCGTTTTCCATCAATAGTGAAAATTATCAGCAGCCGGGCTTAAACAGTTACCTGGCAAACGAATCGCAAAAATCGAGCTGGACCATTATGGCGCCAACAAATGAGGCTTTTCGTGCTTATCGCAAAAAGATTCTGGCCAAGTATGGCAATTCGTTTTTTAAAACCGCACCGGCAAGTATTGCCATCGATTTTATCAATTCGCACATGTGGCCAACAGTTTTGTGGCCAACCAAATTCACCCAGGGGCAGAACTACCTGTTAGAAAATACCACTTTGGTTTTAGATAACGCAGTAGATAAACAGGTGCTGAGCAATGCCATTTTTTATGGCGTAAACCAGGCGCACAGCTCAAACGTATTCCGTACAGTGTATGGCGTGCCTTACCTGGATCCGGCTACGAATTTAACTTTGCTGGCTTATGCCGATGCCGGCTCTAGTGTTAAAGCTTATGTTACCCAGCCAGGGGTGAGGCAAACTTTACTGGTAATGCCAGATGCAGTTGTAACTGCTGCCGGTTACCGCTATAATGAAGGAAGCATTGGTACCTCGACTACTGCCTGGGGATACCGAACATCTCCTACTGCCAGTTATTCGCACAACCAGATTTACCGGGATAATGCTTTTCGTTTATTTAAAACCGGGGTGTTGATTACCCCAACAGGCGAATTGGCCAGTTTAGCTGGTTCGGGGATTGTTGAAACCCAAAGCGGCGATTATGTAAAATATAAAAACAGTAAAATACAAACCAGCGGAACAGTAGATACAGGGGTAGATATCAATATCACTAAAACTGATGCTACCTCGGTAAACGGCATAGTGTATTATGTTGATGCACCACTGGCCTTTACCGACAAAAATGTGGGGCAGCATTTGCAAAATCTGGCTACGCAATTTCCAGCCAACTATGCGTCCTTTTACTGGTTTGTATCTACCTCTTCTTTATACAATGCTACAACTAAAGCTATATCTGGTGTAAATACAGGCATTGATAATAAATACACGCTGCTAGTACCCGATAATGCGGCCATAACACAGGCCATTAAAGATGGGCTGCTTCCGGGGACTAAAGCTACCGGTGCTTTGCCAACTGCTGCACCCACCAATGAAGCACAAAAAGATCTGGTGCGCAAATTTATCCTCTACCACATTATCAATGGCGAATCGGTAGCGGTTGATGGAAAAAAAGCAGATAACTATTTAACCCTGCTGCAAACCGAAGCCGGAGATAATACGCTGTTAAATATACTTAACCAACCCAGCAACCTCATTATTACGGACAGGGCTGGCCGCACTACGCAGGTAAATTTTGCGGCAAGCAATCAGTTATCCAACCGAACGCTTATCCACTCGATCAGCAATTACCTCAATTACAATAAGTAAAAACCTACAGATAAAATAAGTATATACGAATGAAAATATTGCGCTACAGAATTTTCTGCCTATCTGTTTTGATTTTAACCTTTGCGGGGTACTCAGCGCCGCTTTATGCACAACAGCCTGTTACCGTGCGTGGCAAGGTAACCGATAAAAAAGATAAAACCGAAATCATTGGTGCCTCGGTAATAGAGGTCGATCAGAATAAAAGAACCATAACCGGTGTAAGTACCGATATTAACGGGAATTTCGCCTTAAGGGTTACCAATACCAAAAATCAGCTTATTGTTTCCTATATCGGCTACAACGCCTTTAATGCCGGGGCGGTAGGTAACCGTACCACTATAAATGTGGCGTTAGAACCCAGCTCTAACAATTTAGATGAAGTGGTTTTGGTAGCCAAAAAAATGGTGAATAACGGTACCGGCTTAAACATAGCCGAACGTAATTCTACCATTGCTTCCTCCTCTATCAGTGCCAAGGCCTTAGAAGAATTGGCAGTAACCTCCATCGATCAGGCACTTGCGGGGCGCTTATCGGGCGTTGATTTTGGGACTACTTCCGGCGATCCGGGCGCAGGTATGTCCATCAGGATTAGAGGTACCTCTTCCATCAATGGTTCGGCCGAGCCGCTGATTGTACTGGATGGCATGCCTTATGAAACCGAAATTCCTGCCGATTTTAACTTCGGAACAGCTGATGAGCAAGGATATGCCCAGCTATTAAATATCGCCCCATCCGATATTAAAGACATTACGGTTTTAAAAGATGCAGCATCTACAGCAGTATGGGGTTCGAGGGCGGCAAATGGCGTCTTGTTAATCAATACCAAACGTGGCGAAAAAGGCAGACCCATTGTTTCTTACAACTTTAAGGGCACTATGGCGCAACAGCCTAACCCCATTCCATTTCTGAGCGGCGATCAGTATTCTATGCTTATTCCCGAGGCGGTAATGAATGCAACAGGCCTGCCATTGGATTTTTTGGCTAATGGTGGTCAAAATAAAGCTTTTCAGTACGATCCTTCCGATGCCTATTATTACTACAACTACAGCAACAATACCGATTGGGTAAAGTTGATTACCCGCAATGGTTATACCCAGGATCATAACATATCGATGAGTGGTGGGGGCGAAAAAGCACGTTATTATGCCTCGGTAGGCTATTTGGGGCAAACCGGAACCACTTTAGGAACAGATTTGAGCAGAATTACAGCCAAAATCAATTTAGATTACATCGTTTCAAGCAAACTCAGGTTTAGAACCGACGTTACCTACACCCATGTAGACAATAACCTGAACTACGATAAATCTTTGCGCAGTACGGCCATTAATAAAATGCCAAATATGTCTGATTATGAGTATGACGAGTACGGTAACAAGACTTCTGTTTATTTTTCGCCGCTAGCCAACATTCAGGGACGTTACAGTTCTACCTACAATCCACTGGCCATGGCAAACGAAGGAGCCAGCCATTTAATTGGCGAGCGCATTACGCCCAAGTTTAACTTGCAGTATGATATTTCGTCTACTTTATTTTCGACGGTGGATGTGCAGTTTGATATCAATAATACTAAATCGAAAACCTTTTTACCGCAAATTGCCACCGGGCAGCCCAGCACCGAAACAACAGTTAACCGGGCATCAGATAATGATGGCGACTCCTACAATATCCAGTCTAAAATCAACCTGATTTACCGGCCGCGTTTAGGCAGTAAACACAATTTGCAGGGGCTTGTTTCTTTCCAAACCAACGATACCAAATCGGCATCTTACAGTGTAACTACTTCCAATACGGCATCTTCAGAGCTGCAGGATCCATCAAACCCTTCAGTTACTAATGGCTCGGGATTGGGTTTGAGTTCCAACCAATCGCAATCGCGGAGTGTTGGTTTGCTGTTTCAGGCTCAATACGAATTTTTAGATCGCTACATTATCAACATGAACGGCAGGGTAGATGGGAATTCTAAATTCTCGCCCGAAAACCGGTTTGGCATTTTTCCGGGTATCTCTACGCGTTGGAGGATTTCGGGTGAACCTTTTATGAAAAAGTTCACTTTTATTGACGATTTGAGTTTGCGCTTAAGCTACGGTGCCAGCGGAAAAGCGCCGGGAAGTAATTACGCGTACTTTAATAATTATACTCCATTTTCGTGGTCTTATGCCGGACGTTCGGCCGTTTTTCCATCTAATATTGAGCTTGCCCGTTTAAAATGGGAAACCGTCGTAGGGAAGAATCTCGGCTTTAACCTTTGGTTGTTCGACAGCCGCATTAAAATCGACGCTGAGATTTATCAAAATACTACTAAGAATATGTTTTATAACGATTTGCGCATTGCAGCCACAACAGGTTACAACGCTATCGATATGAATATTGGCACAATGAACAACGATGGATGGGAAATCGGGATCAATACTACGCCTATCAAAACCAAAAAATTGATTGTAAATTTCGATTTTAATATCTCCAGGAATATCAACAGCATTCAGTCTATTTCTGAGTTTTACCCCCGCGAGAGTTCAATTGGGTTGCCAGCGCAGGGCACTTACAAGTCGTTTCTGCTAATCGGCAATCCATTTGGTTCTTATTACGGCTTCAAGTATAAAGGAGTGTACAAAGATCAGGATGCTACAATTGCCCGTGATGCAGATGGAAAAACTATTGTAGGACCGAACGGGCAAACCATTTACATGCGCTACAATTATCCAACGGCAGATTATGTTTTCCAACCCGGCGATGCCATGTATGAAGATATTAACCACGATGGAAATATTGATGAGAAAGATATGGTTTACCTGGGTAACTCGGTACCCAAGTTTACCGGCGGCTTTGGGCCAAGTGTAACCTTCAATGGCAATTTGAAAGTTCAGGCCTTCTTTAGTTACCGTTATGGCTACGATATTGTAAATACGGCCAAAATTACCACCACCAATATGTATGGGGTAAATAACCAGAGTACAGCGGTATTAAGGCGCTGGCGCAATCCGGGCGATGTAACCGATATGCCACGCGCTTTGTATGGCGTAGGTTATAACTGGCTGGGTTCTGACCGCTATGTAGAAGACGCTTCTTTTATCCGTTTAAGTTCGGTTACCGTGCGCTACAACTTCGGCCAGGTGCTGGTAAGAAGACTTGGGATTAAAAGTGCCAGTGTTTACCTAACCGGTCAAAACCTGTATACCTGGACCAAATACACCGGGCAGGACCCTGATGTAACCTCTGTTGGCAGCAGTAATCCTTTTTCTTATGCTGCCGATGGCTCGCTTACGCCACCCTCAAAAACATTCACCATGGGTTTAACACTTGGACTTTAATTTATTTGCAGATGAACAGAAAGATAAAACATAGCTTATTGGTTTTAATCACGTTAATCAGTGTTTTTGGAACCTCGTGCAAGAAATGGCTGGACCTGAAACCACAAGATGGCTTGATCCGGGAGGAATACTGGCAAACCAAAGAGCAGCTGGATGCTGCGGTGATGGGTTGTTACGCTTCGCTTTTAGGCGGCAGTACCGTGCCACTGGCCAAATACCTTTTTATCTGGGGTGAGCTGCGGGGCGATATGGTGGTGCCCGGACTCGATGTTTCTTCAGATGAAGATGAATCAAAACTTACCGGGCTGCTCAGGGATGAGTATGATATTATGCGTACCCAAATGGCCTCGACCAATACACTAGTAAACTGGGAGGCACTATATAAAACCATCAATTACTGTAATACCGTAATCAAGTTTGCTCCTGAGGTAATCGGAAGAGACAATACGCTTACCCAAAGCAGCTTAAATGCTTACCTGGCCGAAGCACATTCGATCCGTGGACTGATGTATTTTTATCTGCTCAGATCCTTCGGCGAGGTGCCTTTAAAGCTTGAACCCACTTACAACGATTCGCAGATTGGCCCTGTTGCCAAAAGTAGTCAGCAGGAGGTATATAACCAGATTATCAAAGACCTTACTTTCGGGGCAGATAACGGCCAGGTTACCTATGGCAGCATGGCTGAAGACCGTGGCCGAATGACCAAATTTTCGGCTTATACCGCGCTGGCTGATGCTTATTTATGGAACAGCGAATACCAGAAATGTATTGATGCCTGCAATAAGGTAATCGAATCGGGTAAATATCGGTTGTTGCCTGTGGGAACTCAACAAACAGATTTTTACAATAATGTTTATTTAAACGGAAACTCGGTTGAGAGTATTTTCGAGTTTCAGTTCGATAACCAGAAACTCAATCCCTTTGGTGCCATGTTCGGCTTAAGCGGAAGAGAATTCAGGGCTGCCGACTGGATTGCCGAAGGAGGGCTTTTTGGTACGGATTTAAATAATTTGAGCAACAAAGATATCCGTGGCAACGGTACTTCGATGCTCGAGGCCAATTCGGCCATTTGTAAGTACACCAATTTCAGAACTACTGCTACCTCTTTTACCCATTGGTTTGTTTACCGCTTTTCTGATGTGCTGTTAATGAAAGCCGAAGCGCTTACCTGGCTCGCACCCGGTAACAGCACCAACGGGACCGAAGCCATTGGTCTGGTGAGTAATGTCAGGTCGGCCCGCAATGCCTTAAATTATGTAGCCGATAAATTTATCGAGGTACCCGATCCGAGTTTAACCAACAATGTTTCACAGTATATATTCGAGGAACGTGCGCGCGAGTTTGCATTTGAAGGAAAACGCTGGTACGACATACTGCGCAATGCCAAAAGGAATAATTATGCAAACGAAAAGCTTTTGATCGATATTGTTTCTGCCAGTGCGCAACCAAGCAAGCAGCAAACCGTAATCAATAAGTATAAAGATCACCGAAGCCATTATTTTCCGATCTATTCTTATGAGCTGCAAACCAATAAATCGTTGGTTCAAAATCCATTTTATCAATAAAGCGCTAACCAAAATATTAATTTATGAAACGGAATTTTACAATAATGCTGCTGGGATTAAGCAGCCTGCTGGTATGCCTGTTGGCTTGCCGTAAGAGTGCAGTGGTGCAAAATACCTCACAGGTGGTTAACATTACGCAATATCTGAGCAATAACCCCGATCAGTTTTCAGAATTATCTAAAATCCTGAAGCTTTCAGAAACAGCATCGTTTTTAGATGCCTATGGTTCTTATACGCTATTTGCACCAACCAATACAGCGATAAAAGATTATCTGCAGGCTAAAGGTAAAGCAGCGGTGGCTGATATCAGTGCTGCCGACTGGAAAAGTTTTATCCGTCTGCATCTTCTTGAAGATTCTATACCTACCTCGCGGTTTACCGATGGTAAATTGTTCGACTTAACCATGTATGGGCAGTACCTGACCACCTCATCCGAGCATGTAGATGGCATGACCAAAATCCGTATCAACCGCCAGGCCAATGTAATTCAGGCAAATATCTCGGTAGGCAATGGTTTAATCCACAGTATAGACCATGTATTAAGTCCGGCGATGTTAACCGTTGCGCAAACCATTGAAGCTAACCCAGAGTACGCTATTTTTACCCAGGCGCTTAAAGAAAGCGGGCTTTATGATAAGCTGAATTTGCTGCCGGCGAACAACCCTGATGAAAAACAGAAATTCCTGACAGTAATACCAGAAACCGATGTCACACTAAAAGCTGCCGGCATTGACAGTTATGCAGCGCTTAAAGCTAAATATTCAACCACTGGCGACCCTAAACTGGCAACCGATGGTTTACAGCTCTTTTTGAATTATCACATTCTTTACGATGCCAAATATTTGGCCGATATTATTACCGCAAGTGCACACAATACCCTGGCGCCGTTAGAGGTTTTAACCTCGAAACTTTCAGGTGAAACGGTGCTCATTAACGATGATTCTTTTAATGGAGTATATGAGCCGGGCTTCTCACTCATCCGCGAGAAAAGCGATGTTACTGCCAGTAACGGAGTACTGCATCAGCCATCAGCACATTTTGATATCAAAGTGCGGGCACCATTTCGTGTTGATTTTGATGTTTGCGCTTTCCCTGAAATGGTCAAGAATACTGCCTACTATAAAAAGAATTCTTATCCTTTTACCGGCGATGAAGCAGCTGCACTGACAGAAATTAAATTTTCGGGTAGGGAGGATGGAAAAGATGCGACCAAGACCCTCATTTACCGCTATGGTAGCGCAGGCACCTCTACCAATTCTTACAATAAAGATATTCTGGTGGTGCCTTTAACTACCGGTGGTTCATCCAATGTATCAGAATGGGTAGAGTTTAGAACCCCGCTGTTGATTAAGGGGAAATATAAAATTTGGGTATGTATTTATGCCCAGGCCGAATCCAATACCACAACCGAAGTCCAGGCCAGTATCGGTTTGGATGGTACAACCGAGCGGGCACAATTGTCTAATTCGCGGGTGCTGAGTTTTATTGTAAAACGTCCGGGAATTAACAAGACCGTAAACGGGGTTACCGTAATTGATGCTGATGCAGAAGAGGCGGTAGGCTTTAAAACCTATATGTCTAGCACCGCGGGAGCGCAAATTGGTAAACTGGTTGGTATTGCCGACCTGCCTCAAACTGGCCGCTACTGGTTAAGGCTCAAGGCAATCAACGGATCGCAAAGCACCAATAATATTGACATGATCCATTTTATTCCGGTTAACGACGACCAGCAATACTGGAAATACAATGTAGACGGATCAAGAATATTAAGACCCTAACCGAATCTTTTAAAAGAAATTAACTATACCACCCCGAAATGACGATCAATTTAAAAAACAGATATCTCATTCTGGCTTTTCTGCTGGTAACAGTGGTTTTTAACGGCTGTAAAGATGCCTGGAAAGCGCGCACTGAACCTGATATGGAACGGCTGGATCGCACGCTTTTTGAGCAAATCAGTGCCGATGCCAACCTGAGTACCTTTGCCAGCTATCTGGTAAAAACCGGTTACGACGGTGTTTTGAAATCATCGAAAGCATTTACCGTTTGGGCACCTGATAATGCCGCCCTACAAAGCCTGGATGTTGCAGTGATTAACGATACGGCTGCATTAAAACGCTTTGTTGGTAACTACATTGCCACGCAGAGTTACTTTAGCACCAGTCCAAAACCTTCACTGGTGATTAGGATGTTAAATGGCAAAAATACGGTGTTTACTAAAGCTACTTTTGAGCAGGCAAGCATTACCCGAGCCGATATTTATGTGAAAAATGGTGTGTTGCATACCATTAATGCCGCATCAACCCCTAAGCCCAATGCATGGGAATTTTTACAGGCCAGAACAGATGCAACCCTTCAGAACGATTTTATAAAAAGCTTAGCACATATCGAATCTGATACGAGTAAAGGTGTGCTTTTATACAAAGATCCGGTAACGGGCAAAGGGGTATATCAGGAGGGCACAACTTTTAAAGTAAGCCGGAATCGCTATTTTCAACGCATTGCCGATATCAGTAGCGAAGACAGTTTAATCACTTATATCATTTTAAACAATACGGCCTTTAATGCCGAAAAAAATAAACTTGCCGGCTATAACAAAAGTGCCAACGCCTTAAATGCCGATACTTTAACCCAGTGGAGCGTGGTAAAAGATCTGGTGGTGAACAAAGTTTATGGTATTAATGAATTGCCCGATTCGATGACAACCGTTACCGGCGTAAAAATCCACGTGGATAAAAGTGCCATTGTAGAAACCCGTTTGCTGAGCAATGGAATAGCTTATGTGGTTAGTAACATTGGCTATCAGCTCATGGAAAATAAAATTCCAACGGTGATGATCCAGGCCGAACTACCCGATTCGTTACGTTTACCTGCTACACCTGCAGTGCGGATTAAAAACGATGCTTCGGGCAGACGTTTTACCGATTTGCAAACAGGCAGTATTACCTCCAGTCCCAGTCCGTTGTATTTTTACCGGTATAAATCAACGGTGCACTCGGTTAAATACGAGGTGTATTGGCGGGCTGTTAACGATATACTGGTAACGCCTTTCAGCATGAAGGTAGATTTCAATACCAGCAGATCTTTCGGCAGTGTGCTTTTTCCATTGGCTACAGTTGGTTATCGCGCTGTTCCATCCATTATTGGTCTTGCACCAGGCAGCGATGCTTACAAGGATGCCTACAAGGAGGTTTACCTGGGCACCTATACCGCCGAAAATTTTGGAACCCTTTACACTTTCCTAGCCTCTTCACTGGCGGCTTCGAGTACAGCACCTACGGCGCTATCATTAGATTATATTAAACTAAAACCAGTCAACTAAGCCATCAGCGTTTTATGCATAAATACACCAAAACGGTTATAAAAGGAGTTTTACCCTGCCTGCTGCTCTTTGCACTTAGCAACCCCTTGTTGGCTCAGCAAAAAGATAACCTCACAGATACAGTTGTTATTAAGGTTAAAAAAGCAACCGGTCCACAGCTAAGCGGACTGGTAATTGAGGCTGCTACCAAAAAGCCATTGCCGGGCATCAGTATCAATGTTACCGGTTATTCTGCTGCCCTAACCGATGAGAAGGGGAGATTTAAAATCAGTGTACCCGATTACAAAGCGGTACTGGTGATTTCGGGACAAGGCTACCAAACCAAAGAGGAGGCGCTTAAGGGCCGCAAAGAATTAAAAAGTATTGCACTGCTCGAAGAAGGCTATTCATCAGTTTATGATGCTGCGGTATTGCCTTTTGGTACCGTATTAAAAAACCGCATTCCCTACTCGGTAAATACCGTTAACCTTAACGGTAGCTGGGAGCGCGCCAATGAAACCCCCGATAGTTACCTTCAGGGCAAAATGGCTGGGCTGGAGGCCCTGCGCCGTTCGGGTACGCCCGATATCGGTGCCGATTTGTACCTGCGTGGCTATAATTCACTCTATGCCGCAAACCAGCCATTAATTGTAGTGGATGGTTTAATTTACGATGCCAATGTATATGGCAGTTCTATTATTTCAGGCCACCAGAACAACCGCCTGGCCAATATTGATATTAAAGATATCGATAACATTACCCTCATTAAAGATGGTACTTCTGTGTACGGAACCCGGGGTGCTAATGGGGTATTGTATATTACTACCGGCCGAGCTAAAGATGTAGCCACACGACTGGATTTTTCTGCTTACGGCGGATATAACGGAGAGGTAGCTCAGCTACCGGTAATGCAGGCCGATAACTACCGGGTGTTTTTAGCGGATTTGCTTAAAACCAAACCCGGTATGACCGATGCATTAATTAAGGCAGAACCTTATATGACCGACAATGCTAACCCTGCCTTTTACAACTATCATCAGAATAACAATTGGCAGGACCAGGTAATGGACCATGGAGTAAGCCAGAATTATTATTTGAAAGTTACCGGTGGTGATGATATTGCAACCTATGCGCTATCGTTAGGTTATTTGAATAACGAGGGGATTACTAGTAATACAGACTTAACCCGATATCAAACCCGATTCAATGCGAATTTGAATCTTTCGGCAAAATTAAAATCACAGGTTAACCTGGCTTTTACCCGTAGCGAACAAAACCTACGCGACCAGGGGCAGGCGAATGCCACCAACCCACTTTATATTGCGCTCATAAAAGCGCCTTTTCTTTCACCTTTTGAACTTTCCGAAACCGGCATCCAGTCGCCTAATCTGGCCGATACTGATATTTTTGATGCTAGCAATCCCAATTCGGTAATTAAAAGTGTACAGGCTTTAAACCGGAGTTACCGGTTTGCGGGTTCAGTGGGGTTTGATTATACTTTTAATAAATCCTTTAGGGCAAATACCCTAATCGGAATCACTTATGATAAAGTAAGAGAAAATTATTTTACCCCCATGCTGGGCATTGCGCCGGTATTATTGCCTACTGCGGTAGGTTACAATAAAGCAGCAGCGGGTGTACAACGGCTATTTTCGGTCAATACCGATACCTGGATATCTTACAATAAAGCTTTAAACAGTTTCAGCAAGCTTAGTGCTAACCTGGGTTTCAGGTTTCAACACAGCAGTTCCGAGATTGATAACGGTGCCAGTTTTAATACCGCAAGTGATGATTTTGTTACCCTGGGCGGTACCCAAAATACGCTGCGTATCATTGGTGGTTCGCTGGGCAAGTGGAACTGGCTCAATAACTACTTTAATGTTAACTATCAGGCTTACGATAAGTATTTTCTCTCCTTCAATATTGCTGCCGATGCTTCCTCACGTTTTGGGCAGGATATACCAGATGTGCTAAACGTAAATGGTGTAAAAATGGCTGTAATGCCTTCGCTTGCTGCCTCATGGTTGGTATCTTCAGAAGATTTTATGGCAGGGAACACTTGGATAGAAAATTTAAAACTAAGGGCCAGTTACGGTTTAACCGGTAATGATGACATTGGCAATTATTCGGCAAAATCTTATTACGTTTCGCAGAATTTCCTTGGCAGGCAAGGCTTGGTGCGTGGAAATATCGGCAATACCGCACTTAAATGGGAAAACAACACCAAATTTAATGTGGGTATCGATGCTTCGTTTTTCAAAGAACGGTTAAACATCAGTTTAGATCTTTACCACAACAAAATAACCGATATGCTCATTTATGAGCCCCTGCTTACCGCTACGGGTTTTGGTTATGCCTTAAGTAACGGTGGCGATATGACCAACAAAGGGCTGGAGCTGGCCATTAACGGCAGGCTTATTAATAAAGGCGAGCTGAAATGGGATATGGGCTTGACTTTTGGCCTCAACCGCAATAAAATCAGCGGGCTTGGCGGCAATGCGCAACTGCTTACCGATTATAGCGGTGCAACCATAGTTACCCAAATTGGTCAGGCGGCCAACTTATTTTACGGTTATAAAACCAACGGTGTTTATGAGTCGGATGCAACCTCAATCGCTGCTGGTCTGAGCAATAAAACAGCCGATGGAGCTTATATTCCTTTTCAGGGCGGAGATATGAAATTTGTGGACCTGAACGGTGATAAAAAAATCGATGAAAACGATCGCCAGGTAATTGGAAACCCCAACCCTGATTTTACAGGCGCTTACAGCAACAAAATCAGCTATAAACGCTGGAGCCTGGATGCGCTGTTTACTTTCAGTTACGGTAATGATATTTACAACAGTACCCGTGCGGCTTTAGAAAGCATGAGCGGCTACAACAACCAGAGCCTGGTAGCGGTAAACCGCTGGCGGGTTGATGGCCAGCAGACTGCCACCCCGCGGGCATCATGGGGCGATCCATCGCGTAATGCCCGGTTTTCAGATCGGTGGATTGAAGATGGTTCTTACCTCAAGTTAAGGAGTTTATCACTCAGCTACAATGTGAAGATAAAGGCGGCTTTTATCCGCTCTGCTACCGTGTATGCTATTGCCAATAATTTATTTACCCTAACTGATTACCTCGGTTATGATCCGGAGTTTAGTGCAGCCAGCAGTGTTTTTGCCCGCGGCGTAGATACCGGACTGGAGCCTGGCTTTAAATCAGTTAACCTGGGTGTTAGGATTGGCCTGTAAACCTATAGAAAGAAAATATGGAAATGAACAAGAATATATCTTCTAAAATTACCTTATGTGCACTGCTGGTTCTGGTGCTTTGCAATATAAGCAGTTGTAAAAAAGCTTTTGATATTGAACCTGAAGATGCCCTCGAGGCATCGCAGGTGTACCGCAACGTGTATGATGCTGATGCGGCCGTTTTGGGTATTTATGGGAAGTTTGTGAAGCTTGCCGACAGGTATGTGTTGCTGAACGAGCTCCGCGCGGATTTGCTTGATATTACCCCGAAAGCCGATAATTACCTCAAACAGCTGGGTACGCAAAGCGTGGCTGCAGATAATCCTTATGCCGACCCAAAACCTTTTTACGAGGTGATTATCAACTGCAACGATGCCTTAAAGAATTTTAACATCATGCGGGATAAAAAACTGCTCGACAATACCCAATATTACCAGCGTTATACCGATATCCTGTTTTTACGCAGCTGGCTGTACCTGCAATTGGGTATTCATTATGGCAACATTCCTTATGTAACCGATGCCCTGAGCAATATTGCCGATCTGAAAGACGAAAGCAAGTTTCCCAAAATTAGTTTCGATGAACTGCTTAACCGCTTAATTGTTGCAACAGAAGCAACTCCTAAAGAATATTTAAACCAGAATAATTCTGCGGCAAGTCCTACACTTATTTTGCCGATGGATGTATATGTGGTTAAAGATGGCGTATTTAAATTTTTTATTCAGCGTAGGTCATTTCTGGGCGATTTAAACCTTTGGAAAGGCAATTACCTGAAAGCCGCCAGCTATTATAAAGATGTTATGGAAACCGGGACAAATTCCAGTACCGGAACCGATCAGCAGGTAGATCTGTACGATACTTACCGCGTAGGCGATGATAACTCGGTAGATCACTCGCTAAAAACCACGGCAGTAATCAACCCCTGGACAAAAATATTTTCTGCGCCACTAGCCGATAGGATCTCCAATTGGGAACGCATGTGGACTTTGCCCTTCAGTAGTAATTTTTCTCCTGGAAATCCTTTGTTAACACTCTTTTCAACATCCGGTGATTACCTGGTGAAACCCTCTGCCTTGTCTATTAGGAACTGGGACTTGCAAACCCGGACAGATGGGAGTTTAACCGACAGAAGGGGGTTAAATATGTCATACCGCATCGTAAACGGGCTTGATCCCGAAGTATACAAATACACGCAGAATTATAGCCTGGGTACTCCATTCGAGAAAACCGGGGTGTGGATTTTGTACCGCGCGGCGGTACTGCACATGCGCTATGCAGAAGCTGCCAATCAACTCGACCGCAAATTACTTGCAGGTGCATTGATAAACAGTGGCATTAAGGCTGCATTTGGCACAAAATCGACCTATAATGGCGTAGTAGATAGTTATCCTTTCGATTTTAACGGTGATGGTGGTACCGTGCGTGGAAACTGGTACCGCAATTCGGGTATTCGTGGCCGCGCAGTAAATCAGGACATTGCCATTACCACTGCCAATACCATTAACGAGGTTGAAGATAAAATTATGGAAGAAGAAGCGCTCGAAACAGCCTTCGAAGGCTACCGCTGGCAGGATTTGCTGCGTGTTGCGCTGCGCCGGCAAGCTATCCAGCCCAATTATCTGGCCGATAAGATTGCAGCTAAGTTTGAAGCTGCTGGTGATGGAGCTTCAGCTTCGCTGGTAAGAGCTAAACTGGCCAATAAAGAAAACTGGTATCTGCCCTTTAAGATAAAATAACTCCTGCAACAATATTACCTCAACATACCTATGCTAAATAGTAAGAAGCCTTATCAGATGCTGATAAAAGTTAAGAGCCAGTTTAAATGGCTAATGTATTTCCTGTTATTAATTTTAACCAGCCATTTAAGTCGTGCCCAGCAGTTGGCATTCCCCGGAGCAGAAGGTTTTGGCCGTTTTTCCGTCGGGGGGCGTGGTGGCACGGTTTACCACGTCACTAATTTAAACGATGCTGGTAAAGGCTCTTTCCGGGATGCGGTGAGCCAGCCCGGTCGTACTGTGGTTTTTGATGTTGCCGGAGTTATTAAAATAGGAGGTAAAATTGCCGTATCCCCCCGGATAACCATTGCCGGTCAAACCGCTCCCGCAGAAGGAATCACCGTTTATGGCAATTCAGTATCCTTTAAAGATTCGACCATTGTACGTTACATGCGTTTCAGAGGAAGCATTAACATGTCAAAAGGCTCCTGTACTGTAGTGGCTGATGATTTGAACGATATCATTTTCGATCATGTATCTATCGAATGGGGCCGCTGGGACAATCTGCACATTAAAAAAAGTAAAAACGTGACTTTACAGTACTGCCTGGTGGCCGAGGGCATCGATCCTCAGCGTTTTGGTGCCCTGCTCGAAGTGCCCGAATACGTAACCATGCACCATTGTTTGTTTGAAGGTAACCAGAGCCGTAACCCCAAGGCAAAGGCTAAAATAGAATTTATCAATAACGTGGTATACAATTGGGGAAAAAGCGGTTTTGTAGGCGGGCATTCGAGCGCCAACCATTATCAGGACCTGGTAGGTAACTACTTTATTGCCGGGCCCAGTTCAACCAACAGTTTTTTAAGCATGTTTTCTAAAACCGATCACGTATATCACCGCGACAATTATGCCGACACCAATAAAGACGGCAAACTTAATGGGCGCTTAATTACTGACGAAGATATTATTGGCGAAACCGCTACGCTCCTCAAAGAACCTACACTTCTGCCAAAAAGCAGCGTAAAAATCAGTACTGCAGCGCAGGCCTGTAAAGTTGTAATGAAAGAGGTGGGTTCTTCTTTAAAAAGAGATGCGATAGATAAACGCATTATCGGTTACCTGCAGAGCCTGGGTACCAAAGGTGCTATATTTAAAACCGAAGCCGATGCTGGCGGTCAGCAGGAAATAAAACCGGTTTTTGTTGCGTTAAAAGATAGCGATCAGGATGGTATTCCTGATAAATGGGAAAAAGCCAATAAACTTGATCCTACAAATGCAAACGACGCCCAAACCCTGAATGCAAAAGGATACAGCAACCTGGAGCAATACTTAAATGATTTAGTAAAATGATTTCTATGTCCCTGTTTAACAAGTCCGCTACTTTATTGCTCTCTTCTTTCGTATTTATTTATGCTACTGTTTTTGCTCAAATAGACCGCGAAGCACTGGTTACCCGCCATACTGTGGTAGTTAAAAAGATCGATTCGCTCGCTTCGCTTTCGGTTGGTAATGGCAGGTTTGCCTTTACCGTCGATGCAACCGGACTGCAAAGCTTTCCCGATAGGTATGCCAAAGGCGTTTCTTTAGGTACGCAGTCACAATGGGGTTGGGGTTCGTTTAAAAATGACGGAAACTACAAAATTACCGAAGCCTATAAATATTATAATCAATATGGCCGTAAAGTGCCCTACACTGTGCAGCTCAATGAAACCGCAAGAACAAAGGCGGCTACCAATTATTTCAGGCAGAGTGTGCACCGTCTGCAACTCGGTAATATTGGCTTCGATCTGATCAAAAAAAATGGTAAACCAGCTGTTGTAAGCGATATTAAAAACATTAACCAAACGCTCAATCCATGGACGGGCGAAATTAAGAGTAGCTTTACTTTTGAGGGTAGTCCGGTTGAGGTACTTACCGTTGCCCATCAGGACCTCGATCTGATCAGTGCCCGCGTATCAACGCCCTTAATCGGGGCCGGCAGGCTAAAAATCAGGATCCAGTTTCCTTATCCTACAGGCGATTGGGCCGATGTGGGTAACAATTGGAAAAATGCAGCAAAACACAGTACCCAAATCGTAAATAGTTCGCCAGCTGGCAGTACCATTAAACATCTGGTAGATTCGGCGCAGTATTATACTACGCTCTGCTGGAAGGGAAGTGCCAGGTTAAATGAAAAACAAAAACATTATTTTACGCTTACACCAGCTAAAACAAGCAGAGAATTTAGTTTCAGTTGCCTTTTTTCGCAGCAAAAAGCTAAAACAGCCATTCCCGCTTTTTCGCTTACGCGGGACAACAGTTTGGCGGAATGGAAAAAGTTTTGGATGAGCGGTGCTGCAGTTGATTTTACAGGAAGTAGGGATAAACGTGCTTTTGAATTGGAGCGCAGAATTATCTTATCTGAATATTTAACTAAAATTCAATGTTCGGGCGATTTTCCGCCTCAGGAAACTGGACTTACTTACAACAGTTGGTATGGTAAGCCTCACCTGGAAATGCATTGGTGGCATGGTGTTCATTTTGCTTTATGGGGCCGGCCCGAACTGCTAACGCGGAGTGCCGACTGGTATTTTAAGGTGGCTGACAAAGCTGAAAAAATTGCCAAAATACAAGGCTTTGAGGGACTGCGCTGGCAAAAAATGACCGACAATAAAGGGAACGAAAGCCCCTCATCAATAGGGGCGATGCTGATCTGGCAACAGCCCCATCTGATTACTTTTGCTGAGCTGGCCTACCGTGCAGAAGGCGATAAAAAGGTACTTGAAAAATACCGTGATCTGGTTTTTAAAACAGCCGATTTTATGTCCTCATTTGCACATTGTGATTCAGTTAAGGGCCGCTATGTGCTTGGCCCGGGATTAATACCTGCCCAGGAACGTTTTAAAGCAGAGGTTACCTTTAATCCAACTTACGAATTGGCCTATTGGGAGTGGGGCTTGAAAACCGCCCAGGAGTGGAGATTACGTCTGGGGCTGGAACGAAATAAAAAGTGGGATGATGTGATTGCCAAATTATCGCCACTGCCTGTGCAGAATGGAGTTTATCTTGCCGCAGAAAGCGCTGCAGATTCTTATACCAATCCCGAATATAAAACTGATCATCCTTCAGTGTTAGGTGCATTTGGCATGTTGCCTGAAACAAGTTTGCTTGATAAAGTAACGATGAAAAAAACCTTTAACCTGGTTTGGGACAAGTGGAGCTGGAATGATACCTGGGGATGGGATTTCCCGATGACGGCCATGACAGCAGCCAGACTGGGTATGCCCGAAAAGGCAATAGACGCTTTGATGATGAATGTGCAAACCAATACCTATCTGGTTAACGGTCACAATTACCAGGATGAGCGTTTAAGGATATACCTGCCCGGCAACGGCGGTTTATTAACTGCTGTGGCCATGATGTGTGCTGGCTGGGATGGGAACCAGCAGGAAAATCCCGGTTTCCCGAAAGATGGCAGCTGGAAAGTAAAGTGGGAAGGGTTTGAAAAAATGATGTAAAACAGGCATAAAGAACCAGCCCTAAGCATGTATCTGGTTACTACATTGAGCGTTCTGCTCTCGTTTAGGGTGTTTGACAAAAGTCTTGGCGCAAGCTGAGGCTTTTTGTTTTTCAGCCCGTTTTAGGTAATGAATTGAAAATGTTAATGTAGTTTTTTTGGTCTAAGTTGTTGTTGTGTAGGTTTTTGCGTCTGTGTGGTTAGTTTTTAGACATAAAAAAAGGTACAACAATCGCTGTTGTACCTTTTTATCTAAATTAACGCTCTCAATCTATGATTGATGCAGGGCTCTCACCCCCTGCGGGATCAAAGGTATTATAATTTTTTGTTTTTTCACAAAATCTGAAACTAATTAACAAATTATTTTCGCAAAGTGTCTGATCGTTATCAAGAGGTAAAGGTTAAAAATGCCTGATTCAGCAAGTTGTTTGCCAAACTGAGCCCTAATCAAATTCCTCCAAACTGATAGCATGGTTACCTTTAAATCATAATAAGGGCAGCGAATTGAATCCTCTCTTTGTAAAATTAAGATCATGAAAAAGTATCAAAAAATCGTTTTCAGTGCCGTGTTGGCTTTCGGATTAACAGCTTTTATAGCGCCACTCACAACTTTTGCCCAAACAAAAGGGATTACACGCACCAACCATCAAAGGCATGATATTAGTGTTCCGGGTTATGAAACCATTCAGGCCAGTCTAGCCTTTGAGCCGGGCGTTCACTTTGGTATGCATTCGCATCCGGGAGAAGAGGTGATTTACGTGCTTAAAGGTACATTCGAATACCAGATTGAGGGCGAAAAACCGGTTAGGCTTAAAACTGGCGATGTGCTTTTTATCCCGGCAGGGAAAAATCATCAGGCTAAAAATGTAGGTAAAAATAAAGCTGTAGAGCTGGCTACCTACATTGTAGAAAAGGGAAAAACGCTTGTGGTAATGAAACCTTAAAATAAGAGGTTAACCGAAAGGGATTAAAAGCATAACCCTTTCGGATGTATTGTTTTACAAAATCTCAATCCCTTTCTCCTCCAGCGCTTCAAAAATGTAAGCATTTACCATGCTTTTGGTTAGTTCTGCCTGCGAAATATCCTTGCACCAGAAAAATATCCGTACATCGCTGCTTGCACGGCTTACCGGACTGATCATAATCACAGGTTCTTTATTTATAAATACATTGGTGTTTTCGATAATCACATTGCGGATCAGGGTGGTTACCTCCGATGAATTGAAAGGTTTGGCAATAGAGAGTACCAGATCAACACGCATTTGGTTGTTGCTCAAAGTCCAGTTGATGATGTTGTTAGAAAGGATGGAGCCATTTGGGATAATGATTTCGGCACCTTCATCACTTAGCAGGGTGCTCGATCGTACACCGATTTCTTTTACCCTTCCTTTTTTATTGCTCAGCTCAACCACGTCGCCAATGCGGATGGTTTTATCAAAAATCAAAATGATACCTGAAACAAAATTGCTTACGATATTCTGTAAACCCAGTCCAATACCTACACCCAAAGCGCCCAATATCACTGTTATTTTATCGATAGGTAAGCCAGAGGCTGCAACAGCAATTAAAAATCCGCTGATGAGTAAAACCAGGCGGGTAACCAGTAATTTGGAGCGTTCGCCTTTGTTATCATCCAGGGCATCATCACCTACATCGCCAAAGAAATAAGCAATGTATTTTTGTAAGAAATTGGCCAGCCAGATAATGGCCAAAAAGAGCACCACGCCACCTAAAGTAAATGAGAAGCTCCCTACAATTCTCCTCTGGATGAGCTCTTCGGTAATGGCCGAATAAATGCTGTTAAATATATTTAAGTTTGTGGTAAAAATAACTGCCCAGATGACAATAGCCACTGTTTTGGCGATGCGCTTTAAACCCGTAGTAACGGGCATCCAATCGAAAAACTCAGGATAACCTTTTCTAATCCGGCTGCTTTTCATTTGGAGTAAAAAGGCTTCGACAAACATTTTTGCCAGTACCATTAATGAGGTGGCATTCAGGAAAGCACTTACGCCGGTATTGTAGAAAATCTGCGTAAGGGTAAACCGGCCAAATAGGTTACAAAATGTAGCAATAAAGGCAAATACGATATAAATAAGGCCTGTTGAAACCAGGATCTTGTACTTTTTATATTTCTCATCGAGCGTGCGCCAAGCCATAATGCCATAGGTTGTGGCGCCCAGACTTAATGCTAAAAGCAACCAACGCTGGTAACGTGGAGGCATACCTAAAATGCGGAGGATCACCGGTGCAAAAAGAAACAGTACAAATACGCACCATTGAAAAAATACCTTTTTAGGTAGCTTTTTACGGAATAAAAAGGTGAGACAAATGGCCAGTAGAATGTGTACCGATTCAATGTATAACGCAGGTGCGCGCAAATCGAAAACCGGAGCAAGCGCAAAAAGCATAATTAAAGTAACCAGGTAAGGCCGTGGCGAAAGCATGGTAAAGTTAAAATCTTCGACTGCTTCCAGCCGGTCGCGTTGCTTTAAACTCCTGAAATTAAAAAATACCCAGCAAAAGAAAACCAGACAGGTGAAAAGGAGCAGAGCACGGCTGCTTCGGGTGTACACGAAATAGTAAGCAGATATTTGCTGCTCGCTGTTCATGAACTTTCTGAAACCCATTCCGTTGTTGGCTCGTTTGTTTACCGATTCCCACAGGTAACGCCTTTCTTTGCCAAATGCTTTAATGCTTACCGCACTAAGCTGGCTATCGGTAAGGTACATCAGCTCTTTAATGTTAATCAGGTTGGCCGAGGTACGTGCCTGTTGGTTATTGATAGTTAAGGAGGCATTTTTAATCAGGCTATCCATTACCACCCGCTTTTTCTTAAGTTCGGCAAACTGGACCTTAAACATTTCGCGCAAGGCAGGCGAAGTAAATATTTTTACAAGTACCGTATCTTTGCGCAGGTTAAGTATTTCTGTTTTTAATTTGCGGAGTTCTTTCTCGTAAGCATCTAAATCAGCCAGACAGTCGCGGTTATTGCTTTGAAGTTCTTCAAGCAGGGTTTCATCCATTTGCAGGTTCTGTAAGTTCAGGTTGCGGTCTGAGTTGGTTAACCTGCTTTTTAAAAGTGCAAGGGCGGCCTCGTCCTGTGTAAGGTGCTTATCAATGGGTTTAAGTTTGGTAAATGAATTAACGGTAACCGGTACCTTATTTACCACTTCGAAAACTTTTTCTAACCGAAAAAGGTAATCGCTTTTGGTGAGTACCGCCGAATCGGCTAGAAAAGCAGTTTCAGGGTTCTTATCTACAGGCTTGCTGGTTTGAGCAAAAGCTGAAAAGAAAGAAAAGGTAATGCAGGCCACTGCCAACAAAACGATGCGCAAATGGGAAGAACTTTTTTTAATCATTTATTTTTGACAAAAGATATTGTTGTCAAAAATAAATAATAGAAAATTAAAAAGCGCGCTCCTTTTTGGGAAGAACGCTGTGAACGATAAATAATATCCTACTTTTTAGCAGCATTGGCGCCAAATTTTCTTGGATAATAAGAAAGTGTAACCATAAAATATTGTTGCAATACATTTTTTGTACTTGTAGTGAAACTGTTTACGCTTGCATAGTTAAATACGCTTCTATTTTGGCGCAATAAATCGAGTGCCGAAAATTTCACTTCTGCATTATTACCTTTGGTAAAACGATAAGTAGCATTTGCATTCCAGATAGCGAAGTTAATGGTTTCTCCGACCGAGGGATTGTTGTTATTGAAATTGATGTTACTGCTGAGTGAAAACTTTTTGGTAAAATTATAATTGCTGCTAAAAGAAGTAGTTAGCGTAATGTTTTTATAGGCCGTACCCAAGGCACTTTGTTTAGCTACACTGGTAGAAATGCCTTGCGTAGCTTCGAAAGCTAATTTATCCTTGTAGGTATAAGTGGTTTGCAGGCTGTTGCTCGTATAGAAGTTGTTCGAAAAATTAAACAAAGTATTGGTATAAGTTGGGTTTTTGCTAAAATTAAATGCAGTATTAAAACCCAGTTGCAATTCACTGGTTTTTAGTTTAAACGACTTGCGTATATTTCCGCTCAAATTGGCATATCTATTACCATTTGAATTGGTTAAGTAAACTGTTCTGCGATTCTGTTGGTCAATAAATGTGCTATCCACAATGTCATTGTCTACTATACCAGCCGAACCATAAACGCCAAAGTTTAAGGTGTTTTTACTTTTCATATCATAGTGGTTAAAGCTTAAGTTGATGGAACGGTTTAATTTTTCTTTCAGGTTCAGGTTACCCCTTTGCAAATTATATAAATTTGTACTGTCGGTTAAGGGGGCTAGCTGGTAAAGGGTAGGGATTGTTACCTGGGTTCTATAGCTGAGGCTTAAGCTCTCCTGATAGGTGCCGATTTGATAGTTGGAGGCACTTACCGAAATAACCGGTACAAAATTGTGATAATCACGCTTTAAATTCTGGAAAGAGCGGTCAGATATATTGTTCTGATTAATGAGCTGCTGCGCAGCAGTAATTTTAATGTTTAGCGATTTATAATAACGGTTGCTTAGGTTTTTGGAAAACGTTTTGCTTAGCGAGATACCCGGAGTAAAATCGGTAACATTAGTTTTCAAATTGTTAGAAAGATAATTGTTTTGCTGGTAATTTCCATTTACAAAATCTTCAATAAAATTATGTTCTTCGTTATTGGTCAAAGCTAATCTAGCGGTAATTTCAGCATCAAAGCCACTTAGGTTTTTGTTACCAAAGAAAATCGATTTCAGGTTGGGCAGCCCTAAGGTCATCGTTTGCGATAAATTCTTGCTATCCGTTTGGTATTTGCGGTTGAAGTCACGGTTGTTGGCACTGTTTAATAAATCCCTAAATGCTGTGATTTCTGTTCTGTCATTAGTGCGGTCGTTAAAGCTTGCATCATAGCTGGCATTAAGCGATTTAAAGCGTTGTTTCCAGTTGTTGTAATTCTGATAGTTGTAGCTTGCCCTGATAGTGAAATCGGTATTGGTATAGTTACTTTGCCCCATGCTGTTGTTCGTACTGGTAAGTTGCTGGGCATTATTCTGCGCACTTCTGACACTTGAATTGCTATTATCTCCCTTTTCTGTATTGAATGATTCGCTCAAATCTAAACGGTGACTTTTTTGGTAATAATTGTAGATGGAATTAAAGCGGTGTCTGTCGCTGGTATTGGATGAGGTAGTATTGCTGTTCGCGTAAAGCTGGTTATTATCGGCAATGGTGGTGATGGTTTGCGCATCGCCTATGTTTGATGATTCGAGGTTTTTAAAATAATAATCGGCCGTTAACGAACTTTTATTGTTCCAATCTTTACTGTCGGGCTTAAAATTGTAGGTCATCTGTGCGCCGGCTACATTGCCTTTGTTTAGTCCGGTTTGCCTGAAATCTGATTGGTATTCAACCGAGGTGCCAACACCTTTGTAAGTACTGTTTCTGATCAGGGTATTAATATCGTTGGGGATCTTGTTGATATCATTAGACGCCCCGATGACGGAGAGCTGAAGTTTAGGCGTGCTAAAATTTAAATTGCCATCAAACTGGTAATGCTTGTCCGTACCATAGCCGGCACTTATTTTTCCGAAGTAGGATCGGTCTTTCCCTTTCTTTAATTTTAAATTTGCTACCAAATTGCTATCGAGTGGTTTATCTCTATCGGCAGTATTGAAAATTTGTATTTTCTCCAGTGCATTTTTAGGGATGTTTTGAAGCGCGATCTTATTATCGCCGCCAAAAAACTGTTTTCCATTAACAGTAAGTTGCTTCACCTCGCGGCCATTAACCGTGATAATGCCATCGCCCCACACAGTGATATTTGGTACTTTTTTTAACAAGTCTTCAACGGTGGCGTTGGTATCAAGTTTAAATGCAATGGCGTTAATTTCTAAGGTATCGTTATTGTAAGAGATGGGAGGTACGGTAACGGTTACCTCTTGCAAATTTACGTCCTGCGGGTTAATGATAACGTTTTTAAGATCGAGCATTGTTTGCCCTTTAGGAATAGTGATATTTTTCTGAATGGTTTGATAACCCACATTGCTGATATCCAGTCGTAATGGTTTATCAATTGGCAGGTTGCTGAATTTGAACTCGCCATAATTGTTGCTCAGCTGATAATTGATTACCGTATTGTCGGCCTTATAAATAGAAACTGTAGCTGCTTTAAGTACATAGTTGTGTACCGTATCCCGCACTATCCCCTTAATGGTACCAGTTGGCGGCGGTGTTGTGGTTTGGGCAAAAGAATAGCCTGTTCCTAAGCAAAAAATGCTTAAAAGAAATAAGAAATGAGGGCGCATGATTTTAGGTTTGCTTAGGTTTTAGGATTACGATTACGGGGTTGCTTTTTCTGTCGCCTGTTTTAAAATATTTTTCGAGTAAGGGTGGGTATTGAGTGGCTTTACCAGCGCTACGCTCTTTAAAAGTAAACATAGCCAATGCCGAATAACAGGTATAAAACTTTTTATCCTCATAAGCTAAGAATCCCCGGTTTTCGAAATCGTAGCCAAAGCCCGAATCGGTTACCGGTAAAAAACTCGAAAGGCTATCCGGTTCTAAATCCTGGAAAGATAGCAGTTCGGTGGTTTTGGTGTTGTAAATCAGGCTTTTCTTCTGGTCTTTATCCCAAAAAATGTTTGATAGTTTCAGGTAAAGCTGATTGCCAATTAAATAGCTGCTGCCAATACCATGGATCGTTTTTTTGTTTTTTTCGAAATACTCAAATCTTTTTTTAACATAAATGGGGTTGGTAATAAAATCTTTAGGCAGGGTATTAATGGCCGGGAAAATAAATTTATAAGCCAGTTCCATTTTTTTTGCGGTAAGCTTATATAGCCGGTAATCGTAATAGTTGGTGTAAAAAGCTTCATTATCATTAAATTTGGTTATTGGGTTATCGCCATACCAATCGTCTTTTTCGAAAAATTTCGAGTCTAGTTTAAAGTAAGCTACAGTATCTTTCGTTTTTTTATCAATGGTGCCAACCGCATATAATGTACTATCCTTTCCTTTTTTAATGTACGTGTAAGGCTTTATAGTAACATCGCTGTTTGCGAAATATAGTTTGGGGGAAGTATAATTGAAGTTTTTAGTTTTTTTTACAAAGTTACCCTCTAAGGTAAAATATTGCACATTGTTTGAGGTATAAACGGCTATGTATTCTGTGTTTCCTTCCTTTACCAATGTAAAACCATGCGTTACTGCTTTTTCCTTATCGGCCTTTTCTGTTTGCAGTTTGGCCGCATCAATTTTGGTCAGGTATTTTCCTTCGTCGGTAAAAACTAAAACCGCACGGGTATCGTAATCGTAAATTAAAAATTTGTTGCCCGCAATTTTAAGCTCAGAAATGTTTCCGAATAAACTTGCTTTGGTCGTTTCAAGTGGAACAAATTTAACTTCATCGAAAATCTGTGAAACCGCGGCGCCACGTGCACTTTGCGGATCAATTCGTAAAGTTACTACATGCGAGCTGTCAATTGCGCCTTCTTGCGAAAAAGCGGTGAGAGAGAATAGGCAGGTTAATGCCAGGAAGCATAATTTATGCTTGAAGCGTTTCATACGTTTGTTTAGATTTGGTTTATTGTGTGTGCCGCCCTTGCGGTTAACAATAATAACTATAATATAAGTTAGCTGCAACACGAATAGTTTAGATTTAACATTTTTTAAGGGTTAGAAATGATGGTCAACTGAAAGGCTAATTGTTTAAAGGCTTGCTTGTTATATTGTTGTATTTTTTTGTTATGCTTTTTCGAGTGCTTTATATCAAAAAAAAGCGCTCTCCTTTTCAGAAGAACGCCTGAGCGCTAAATATTAAAAAATGATCCTGCTAAGCAATGTTTTGCAGGTAGCGGTGTACTTCTTCTTTCTTTCGGCTCGAAACCGGTATTTTTTCACCATTTTCCATTAGCAACAATCCTTCACGGTAATATTTTTTTACGTATTGGAAATTAATCAGGTAAGATTGGTGGCAACGCAGAAAGCCCGAAAAGGCCAGCATATTTTCATATTCCTTTAAGCCTTTTGAAACCACTATTTCGCGTTTGTTTTTTAAGCAAAAAGTGGTATAACTTTTATCGCTTTTGCAATAGATAATATCATCCAAATCTACAATTTCAATATACTCCAGACTTTTTAAGGCTATCCGTTTAATGCCTTTAACGCCCTGGGCCAGGTAATGCTCTCTGGCAATTTCGAGCTGCTGCTTGTCAAACTTTTCCTGCTCCCGCTGGCGCAAATATTTACCCAGTACCTCGCCAAGCGATACTTCATCAACTGGTTTTAATAGATAGGCGAAAGCGCCCATGTTGAGTGCCTGTATAGCATATTGATCGTAAGCGGTAAGAAAAATGACCTGAAAATCTTCCATGCCGATCTCGTTAAACAAGCTAAAACTATCGCCATCTTTCAGCCTGATATCGGCCAGGATCAGCTCTGGTTTGAGTAAGGGGATTTCGCTCGCTGCCTTGGCTACTTCGCCCGAATGGCCAACAACCTGGAAAGCGCTGATTTTTTTCACAATCTGCAAAATGTGTTGCATAATGTGTACTTCATCTTCTAATATGTAAATCTTCATATCTTTAATCTTTAACCAAGGGGATATTAATTTTTACCATAACGCCGCGTCCTCCTTTTTCGCTTTTATCTTCGAGTTGGAAACCTGCCTGCTGGTTTGCCGAATTGAAAAGCACATCGAGCCTTTCTTTTAAAATAACCTGTGCCAGCGATTTTTTTGTTTGTACCGCTGCCTTGGCACTTACCCCACATCCATTATCATCTACAGTAATTAGCAATTGGTTGTTTGCGGCCGCAAAAGTAATGGCCAAACTGCCATGGTAAGCAATATTCCTGAAGCCATGTTCGATAGCGTTTTCTACAAAAGGTTGTATCAGCATTGGTGGGATTAAAATGTTTTCGGCCTCCAGCTGGTTAATTGAAATCTGATAGTCGAAAAGGTTTGCAAACCGCATTTGTTGCAGTTGCAGGTAATTGTGTAACGAAGCTATTTCTTCATCCAGCTCAATAAATTCTTTCGTGTTTTGTTCCAGTACATTGCGCAGCAATTTAGAAAAGGTACTGAGGTAGCGCACGGCTTCTTTCGAATCGCCAGATGATATTAGTCCCTGCAGATTGGCGATGGCGTTAAAAATAAAATGTGGATTAAGCTGCACCTGCAATAATTTTTGTTCAATATTTAACCGCTTATTTTCTGAGGCCAGCAAGGTATTTCTTCCCTTTAACCGTTGCTGCCGGTAGAGGATAAACAGAAAGGAAAGAACACCCAAAAACACAAAAAAAGCCAAGGCTAAAGTCCACCTTTGCTGTATGATGATTTTTTGATAGAGCTCGTTGCGGCTGTTGAGCTCGGTGATATTCTGATCTTTTTTTTCTACCTGATATTTTTCATGCAGTTCAGCAATTTTTACTGCTTCTATCGCGGCAACATCACGTAATTCCATGGTGTAGGCAGAGTCTGCTGCTTCAAGTGCATCAGCATAAGCACCTTTTTTTTTATAGGCACTCATGAGGCCGTTATAAAATATGTTTTTTCTTCTTGCAGACGGATGCTTTTTTTCGAACGCAATACCTTCGCGGTAATAGAAGATGGCCGAATCTTGCATCTTGTTGCGTTCAAAGCTGGTAGCCAGGTTGTTGAAAGCAATGTCATTCAGGTTATTGGTGCTTTTAAGGTAGTTAAAATAAACTTTGCTGCTGGCGAGCGATTTAGCAAATTGACCCTGGCGATCGTAAATTTGCGCGTCATTATCGTAGGTACGGGCCAGCGCAAGGCTATCGTTAATGCTTTTGGCCAGCATGCGGGCTTTGTTGTTGTAAAAAATCATTTTATTATAATCGCCCATTTTCGAGGCCAGCAAAAATGATATGTCGAAATATCTTTGTTCAATAACCCTGTGCGATTTGTAAGGATGACTGTTGTAGTAGCGTGTGGCATATTGCAGCGCTTGTTTGGTTTTTCCGTTCTGATAATATGTTTTGGCAAGCAAATCGTAAAAAAGGTAGGTCGTCCGGCTTTTTAATTGTTCGGCCTTTTCTACCTTAACTAACATTTGCTTCATCAGGTTAGCATTTACTGCCGCGCCACCGTTGGTTTGGTTGCTTAAAATACTATAATCCCTTAACAGATCTATTTCGGCATTTGTATCTTTACTGTCCATCAGTTTATAGATAAGAATGGCACTGTCGCGTTGTTTTGCAAATGTCAATCGCTTGGCCCTGAAATAGTAAAGAAAGGGCGTGTCCTTGGCGTTTGATGACAGGTTTAAAAGGCTGTCTTCCCTGTAAATCGCCTTTTTATACTCATTAGGCGGCAAGGTATCCATCGCAATAATGCGTCCGAGATAATCCGTAGAGGTTATGTCTTGATCACTTGTGTGTGTTACCTGCTTTTGATTTTTATTTTCCTGGCAAGCACTGCTAAACAAAAGCGCCAGACCGAAGAAAACTGGCAGAATGGTTTTGCTATTGATGGATTTAAATGTCGGAGCCAATTGATGAAGCATAAAATAGGGACAATTATTTATTTTTTTTAGGTATAACCCTGAGCTGGGTTTAAATATAGCCATAAACAGCTATTCAGAGCCAGCTAATGCATATTCAGCTGGTTCCGTTCCATATCCGTAGCCTTTAGCATCATATTTGAAATTGAGCTTATAAATGAGCGTTTTTAACAGATATAAATGCAAACGCAACGAATATTGGTATTCAGGTGTCAAATATAAACTCTCGCTTGTGAGAATTATCACTTCCCGCTAATTTTATTTGATAAGAGGAAGCAGAATGGCCTTTCTCATAGTTAACGATCAACAATGATTTCAAAATATAAACCCAAACGCCAGGGTGAGATGGCGGAATTTATCTATCAATTTTAAATTTTATGATTATGAAGACAAGCAAAAGTTTATTCGATAAAAGAATCAACTTAAAAGATTGCCAAATTAATGGAGGTAAACTTGGATTAAGTAACCTGGTATCTGTAGCAGAAACAGGAACAAGAGAAAACCCTGATACCTGCACAGACATTGGCTTTGACCAACCAGGTACTAATGTACCAATAGGTTACAACACAAGCTTAACAGGAAAATAATACCTGCTTATTTTAAAAATTGACACAAAATCAGATCTCTTGAATATCAGTTAGTTTAGCGTTGATGACAAAATATATCAAAGCTATCGAGACCTGATTTTGAGGGTTTCAGGTTTTTAAAAGCTGTCAATCTAAAATGTATAAAACTTAACCAAAAAGAAAATGAAAAACAGCAACAAATTGTTCGAGAAAAAAATCGAACTAAAGAATAGCCAAATTAGTGGTGGACGTGCTTCAGGCGAGACTTATAAAAACGTAAACCATACCTATACCAATCAACATGGTTGTACGGTAACCAATTCAGAAGTAAGGACCGATGGTAACGTACTGGTTGAAGAATGTTTTTTCACAAACTGCCCATAACCATTCTTAAAAAATTAAAAATATGAAAAACAGTAAAAAATTGCTCGAAAAAAGAATAGCCCTAAATGACAGCCAGGTTAACGGTGGCCGCGCTATGGGCACAAGCGCATTATGTACCCAATATACCTATGGAGATCATTGTGCAGACAAAACAACAACCATGTATAATGATCAGGGGCAAACAATCGGCTATCCTGCTTCTTCATCATGGCAGGTTTAATTCATTAGATTAATTAACCATCGGGCGATAATAAGCTCGATGGTTTCATTAAAACTAACGTTGCAACCCAGAAATCATTACCGCGCAAATAAAAGACAGTAGGTGCTGAATAAGCTATAAAAATTAAAAAATCGAGTTTCGTGATATTAATATTTTCCATTAACAGCGATTATTCTACCAGTTCTGTAATCAGCTGGCTTATACGGCTCAAAAAGCCCTTTATTAGAATCAATGAGGATACCTTATTTGAACTGCTTTGGCTTACTTCGTCAGATTTTGCCATCGACATAAATGGAGAAAAAATTTTAGGTAGCCAAATTACCAAAATGTGGTACAGAAGGGGTGGGGTGGATCTTTTTGCTAAATTTAAGAACGCCTTAATTAAAGACTACCTACGTGTTGAGCATACCGCTCTGATAGAATATTTTTATCATAGGCTGGATAAAATTCCTTCGGTAAACAAAATCAAAAACAGCGACATCAACAAACTATATTTAATGGATCTTTGTCGGCAATATGGCGTTTTAGCCCCTGAATATTTGGTTACAGGTTGTAAAAACGCAGTTGCCAATTTTTTTGAGCAAAAAAAACAGATTATTTCCAAACCCATTAGCACACCGTTTTCGTTGCAAGATGAGGATGGTTTTTCGCACATGGCCTATACCTCCATGGTTAATCGTGAAGATATTGATGCCCTCCCAGAACAATTTGTACCCACTTTTTTTCAACAGGCTATTCCGAAAGCTTATGAGGTCAGGGTTTTTTACCTCAATGGCAAATTTTACGCCATGGCCATATTCTCTCAAAACAATAGCAATACCAATGTAGATTTTAGAAATTATGATAGAGAAAAACCGAACAGGGTTGCGCCATACACCTTAGAAAAAGCATACGAAAAGAAGCTAAAAAAAATGCTTGATGCGTACGGCCTTAACTGCGCATCTTTTGATGTGATTTATGCTAGCGATGATGCTAAATATTATTTTTTAGACTTAAATCCCGTCGGCCAATTTGGTATGGTATCAACCCCTTGTAATTACAATTTGGAACGGGAGATTGCGTTGGCACTTTGATTTTTACATATTTGATTGTAGGTGGATCAATAGTCGATTCAAAATCAAGTAAAAACAAAGCAGATTAACTTAAACCTGATCGATAAAAGCGATGAAAAAAATAAAAGACCTCATAGATATCGGGCAAGCACCATTACACATAAAATCATTGGTAAAAAAGCCTAAGCCTACATATCTTATTAAAACAAGGGTTTCTAAAATTTACCACACCAATAGCTTACAGCTTGACCTATACTTTAAATCCCCGATATGAATAAATTATACCTTCGAAACCAACTGTGTATTCCGGTAATTGGATTTAACAGGGCTATCATTTACGATTTGGGCCGCAAAGATTATCATTTTATTCCAAAAGCACATTATCATATTTTAAACACCGATGGCTTTATAGATTTTAATAGGATTGCTGATCAGACTGAACGGGCTGAACTGATAGATTTTCTTTTAAGTTTAGAGATTATTTTTGAAGTTGCATCCGCTCAGGAAAAGAAAAGATTTCCGAGAATATCCAAAGCGTTACATCAGGCTAACGAGCTAACCCATGCTGTTATACACGTTAATATTAGTAGTAATTTTATTGATCTTATAAATCAAAATCACCTACAAAACTTAAGCATCATTTCACCACAAATAGATGATCAGGTAATCAATGTGGTAAAGTCGTTTGCTCATCTGGAAATTGATGGCATATACCTTTATGTCGAAAAATTTGATGCAGGAATGCTTGATAAATATGAGCGGGAATTAGCCCGGCAGCCTGCTATATTTTCAGTTAATTTTTTTGGGGCAGATAGTCCGAACACCAAACTGAAAGATAATATTTACTATAATTTTTTTACTGAAAATTTTGAGTGTTATCAACAGCTGCTAACCGTAGATAAATTGTTTGTAAATCAAGATTTTTTTCTGGAAGCTTATAATAAACACTCGTACTACAATGGCAAAATGTATATTGACCAAAGCGGCGAAATTAAAAACGGGCTTAATAACATACAAAGTTTTGGCAATATTAATTCAATGAGTTTTGATGAATTTCATCAAACAATCAATAGCAAACTATTTTTGGAACATGGAAACATCAATAAAAACCAAACCCTTGTTTGCAAAGATTGCGAATTTAGATACATGTGTACCGATGCACGCGTTCCTGAAAAAGGAGCAGAACAGTGGTTCCATCATTTCGAATGTGTGTATAATCCTTATCTTTCGAAATGGAATAGTGAAGCAGGTTATCTCAGTTTAGAAGAATCGGGTATAAATGTATCTGCATCTGGCTGTGCAATAAATAAAGCCAAATTATCCAAAATCTTTAATAAAATCTGGGCTGAATAGAATGAAAAAATTTCCGTTCTACAAACAACCCGATTCAAAAGACTGTGGCCCTACGTGTATCCGCATTATCGCGAAGCATTATGGCAGTAATATTCCGTTGCAGCAAATTAGAGATCTTTCTGAAACCACGCGCGAGGGAAGTGGTTTACAGGGTTTAAGCAATGCTGCAGAAAATTTGGGCTTCCGAACTTTAGGGGTACAGATCGATTTTAATACCCTGGTGAGCGATGTTCCCTTACCCTGCCTGATTCACTGGAATAAAAATCATTACGTTGTAGTCTATAAAATTGATAAATCGGAAAAGGTTTATTTGTCAGACCCAGCACATGGTCTGATTACCTACAGCAAGGCTGAATTTATAAGGTGCTGGATCGGTGAAAATGCGCGGGAAGATACAGAAGAAGGTATTGCCCTGGTTTTAGAAACCACCCCGGCTTTTTTTAATGAAGAATTTAACGGGGAGGAAAAGAAAACCAGTTTTTCTTTCCTCTCTAAATACCTGATTAAGTATAAATCGCTTGTTTTTCAATTGGCCATTGGCTTATTGGCAGGTAGTTTATTGTCGCTGGTTTTCCCTTTTCTTACCCAGAGCATTGTAGACGTAGGGATTCAGAATCAGGATCTCAATTTTATTTACCTGATTTTGCTGGCGCAGGTAATGCTTTTTGTAGGCAAAACTGGCATTGAAGTTATTCGCAGCTGGATTTTATTACACCTCTCTACCCGAATCAACATTTCCATTATTTCCGACTTTTTTATCAAGCTGATGAAATTGCCCATCAGTTTCTTTGATACCAGAATGACCGGAGATATTATGCAGCGCATTAACGATCACCACCGTATTGAGCAACTGCTAACCAGTTCATCACTCAATACGCTTTTCTCGCTGGTTAATCTGGTTATTTTTAGCATTGTATTGTTGTGCTACGATTACCGCTTGTTTTTGGTTTACCTAACGGGGGCAATTTTGTATGTGGTCTGGATCAGTTTTTTCCTGAAGAAAAGAAAAGAACTGGATTACAAGCGCTTCTCACAGATTTCACAAGAACAAAGCAAGGTGATTGAGCTCATCAACGGCATGCAGGAAATTAAAATGCACAATGCCGAAAGGCAAAAGCGCTGGGGCTGGGAATTTTTGCAGGTAAAGTTGTTTAAGGTACAGATCAAGTCGCTTTCCTTAGAACAATGGCAATCGGTAGGGGGGAATTTTATTAACCAGATGAAAGATATCCTCGTTAGTTTTCTTGCCGCAAAGCTAGTACTAAGTGGAAACTTAACCCTGGGAATGATGCTTGCTGTGCAATACATCATCGGACAATTAAACAGTCCACTGATGCAGCTGATCGATTTTATTAAGCAGAGTCAGGATGCTAAAATCTCTTTAGAAAGATTAGGCGAAATTCACGATAAGGAAGATGAGGATAAACATGAAGAGCAGTATGTGACCGAAATTTCGAAAAACGATATTGCGCTTAACAACGTATCCTTCCGTTACACCGGTTCTGATGCTTTTGTTTTCGAAAACCTAAATCTCAGCATTCCTTATCAGAAAACAACAGCAATAGTTGGCGCCAGCGGCAGTGGAAAAACCACCTTGTTAAAATTGTTGATGAAGTTTTATGATCCCAATACCGGCGAGGTGAAAATCGGAAATACTGATATGAAAAATATTTCTTCGAGGCTATGGCGCGATCACTGCGGGGTTGTGATGCAGGAGGGATATGTGTTTAATGATACTATTGCCAATAACATTGCTATTGGCGAAGAAAGCGTGGATAAGCAAAAACTAAGAAAGGCGATTGAGATTGCCAATATTAAAGATTTTATCGAAAGTCTCCCTTTAAGTTATAATACCAAAATCGGGAATGAAGGGTTAGGAATTAGCGGCGGACAAAAACAAAGGTTGTTTATTGCAAGGGCCGTTTATAAATCGCCCGAATTTATTTTCTTCGATGAGGCTACCAGCGCGCTCGATGCCAATAACGAAAAAATTATTATCGAAAACCTCGAGCAGTTTTTTAAAGGAAAAACAGCAATTGTTATCGCCCACCGCTTATCGACGGTAAAACATGCCGATAAAATTGTTGTGCTCGATAAAGGAAAGGTTGTGGAGGAAGGCAGTCATGAACAATTGGTGGCGAAAAGAGGAGAATATTACAGGTTAATTAAAAATCAGCTCGAACTTGGAAACTAAGAAAGATATATTGGATAATATAGAACTGCGCTCAGAAGGTGTGCAGGATGTGCTGTCGCAGCCTCCTCATTGGATGTTCCGTTGGGGGAGTGCTATTATTTTAATTGCTATTTTAATGGGATTGCTGATGAGTTATTTTATTAAATATCCGGAGTTTGTACCGGCCCCCATTGTGGTTACCTCGCAAAACCCGCCCGAAAAACTGCAGGCCAGAATAGATTCTAAAATCGAGAAAATATTTATCAGCAACCACCAAAAAGTAAAGAAAGGTGAGGTATTGCTGGTGCTTCAATCAACTGCGAACTACCTCGATTTGCTGGAGCTTAAAAAAATAGCCGATTCGATTTCTCAAGACCAGCTATCATCCTTCCCGTTGCATAAAATTTCGAAGTTGAAATTGGGCGAACTCCAGTCCGATTACAATGCTTTTGCCAAGGCCTTTCAGGATGAGCAATTGTTTAAGCGTTTGCGGCCTTATGCCCCCGAAAATGTGGCTACCGATCAGAATATATCAGCCTACCGAAGTAGGATCATCAACCTGAAGCAACAAAAAGAACTCGAGCTGGCTAAATATGAACTGGTAAAGAAAAGCTATCAGCGATCGCAGAAACTTTTCGGTCTGAGCGTGATTTCGGCAAACGAGCTCGAAACCGAAAAACTTAAATTCCTGCAGGCGCAGCAAAGCCTGGAGAGTATAAATATTACACTTTCTCAAACAGAAGAGGGTATTGCAAACCTGAGCAAAACCAAAAGCGGAACCACAATTAATGCCGAGAAAGATAAAATCAATTACGCTTCGCAGACCCTGCAGTTGTTTGAGCAGTTAAGAAAATCGCTGCGCCAATGGGAACAAGATTATCTCATTGTTTCTTCTACCAATGGGGTGGTTAGTTTCCAGCAGTTTTGGGGCGAAAACCAGTTTATTAAAAGGGGCGATGTGGTTTTATCTGTTTTGCCCGATAACCGACAGGCACTGGTCGGCAGGATGTCGGTTCCGGCAGGGAATTCAGGGAAGATTATTCCCGGGGAGAAGGTTTTAATCAAGCTGGACAACTACCGTTATCAGGAATATGGCATTGTAGAAGGCAGGGTGCAAAATATCGCTTTCGCACCCGATGATAAGGGGAATTACTATGTTGATATTACGCTGCCCAAAGGGCTGAAGACTTCCTACAACAAAAACCTGGCTTTTGATAAAGAACTTAAAGGTAATGCCGAAATTGTAACACAGGATTTAAGGCTAATTGAAAGGATCTTCTACCAGATGAGAAAACTTTTAAGGTACCAGGGAGAGTAAAACCATTACTTATTTTTCTTTCGCCACAACCACATTAAAAAACCGGTTACCGGGAGTGATGCGGCAATTAAGCCTGCAATAAAAGCCAATATTTTTCCCCAGATACCGATTACAGTTCCGGTGTGCAAATCGTAGTTTAAACTTTTGATCTGATCGGTAAGGTTTAGTTTTTCAAAAGCTTTCCCCTGTAAAAGCAATTTGCCGCTATAACGATCGAAACGGTATTGTATGCGCTGGTGTATTTGATCGGCATCGAGGTAAGTCGATACATTTATGGTGCCACTTTTAGCTGCCGGAATATTGTATAGATAATATGCCGCACTACTATTCAATGCATTAACTTTCGATAAGATTTGGTTATTTGATGCCGCAAGCATGGTTCCGGTAATATCAGAAGTGAGTTTTGTTTTTTTCTCCGCCACCATATCGAACGACCACATTAGTCCGGTTAGGGCAATAATCAGTAGCACAATGAAAGCGTAAAAGCCAAAAACCTGGTGCAAATCGTAATTTAAACGTTTCTTTTTGGCAGCCCATTTTACTTTAAACTTTGCCTTTAGCAACTTAGCTTTCCATTTGGCAGGCCACCAGAGAACTATGCCTGATAGCAACAAGAAAACAAAACAAACTACCGACCAGCGGATGATAAAATGTCCAACCTTATCGCCCAATAAAAGCGTACGATGCAGCGATAAAACTACGTTGAAAAACTCCCGGTTGGCATCTTCATGAAAAACCACTTGGGCGGTGTATGGATTTACATAAACCTTTTCAAAGTATAGCCCCGATTTCAGCGACCTAAACATGTAGGTTCGGTTCGGGGCGGTCTGAATTTCTACTCTCGAGATCTTTTTCTTACTGCCCAGTTTAGCTTGTGCTACATAAAGCAACTCATCGAAAGATTTTGGCTTTGCATCAGCCGGTACATCAACATACAGCCGGTCGTGGTAAAATACATCCTTAAGCTCATCAGAAAAAGAGTATAGCGAACCGGTAATACCCAAAATAAACACCACCAGCCCGGAGCAGAGTCCGAGCCAGAGGTGTAAGAGATAGAGCGCTTTTTTAAAATCTGTACGAAACATTGGCTACAAAAGCTCGTGGCATTTGGGCTGTTAAAGTGCCCTGACCGGTAAAATATAATTGATTGCTCAGGTTATCAACCTTAATTCCAAGGCGGTATTTACCTGTATCGTAAAAAGCAGTAGCATTCATCATTACATACGATGGGAGGGTAAATACTCCGGTTACTAATGAATTGGAGGTAAGATGATCGCCTACATAATTGGTACCCAAACCAAGTCCAAGGCCTTTTAGGTTACCATTTGGCAGGGTATAACTGATCCAGCTGTTAATCAATGTTGCCGGCCCTGCCGATGCCGGCCTTCTTCCTTCAAGGGCATCGGTAGCTTTGGTAAGTTTACTGTCGTTATAACTATAACCAGCAATAATATTTAAACCCGGGAGCGGATTGGTAATCAGTTCCAGTTCTACGCCTTTACTGCGCTGGGTTCCGTTTTGTACGGTAATGTTGTAATTGGTTCCATCAACCAGCAAATTTTCTGGGCGGGTCAGGTTTTCAACCTTAATGTGGTACACGCTGGCAGTTAAGCTCAGTTTTCCGTTAAAAAGATCGGCTTTTACACCGCCTTCAAACTGATTGGCGTGCTGTGGCTTAAATGTACCTGAAATAGTGGTTAATGGTTGAGCTACCGGGGCAACATTGGCAAATCCGTTCATGTAGTTTCCAAATACCGATACCTGATCTTTAATTACATGGTAAACCAACCCTAATTTGGGTGAAACAGCTGTTTGCATATATTGGCTGTTTAGTACAATGGTGTTGGTAGCCTGGTTTAAGGTGCCTTTATTCTGGAAACGATCTACACGTAAACTCAACATGGCTAGTAAACGATCAGTGATGTTCAATACTTCTGAGGCATAAACGCTGTAAATGTAGCTTTTGGTGTTGTTTTTAGCAGGCCCTGCGGTACTTGCTGCAAGCTTAGCCTCAACAGCCGATTTGGAAATCTTTACATAGTTGGGGTCCGATGGATTCAGTCCGCTTACGTTATCAAATACCAGGTAAGGCGAATTGTTGTTGTTAATGGTCTGGCTCAGGTAATCTAGTCCAACCACCAGCCTGTTTCTTAAGCCCAAAACTTTAAAGTCGCCGATAAAATTCTGCTGAATATCGCTTGCGGTATTGGTCGAGTTTTGCAGGCTGATGTTACGCTCCAGCATCTCGTCACTTGTTGTACCACGAATAAACTGGTACTGGTAGAAACCGTCCGATTTTCGTGTGTTATTTGAATAGATGGTCTGTGAACGCCAGTTTTCAGAAATTTTATAATTGGCCTGCGCTTTAATGTTAACTGTTGGGTTTTTCATGGTCAGATCGTTGGCCGTGTTGGATCTTTTCCAGTCAAAGTTTAATTCTTGTGGCACAGTGGCAATAAATTTCCGTACCCGGTTTAAAAAGATTACAGAAGGGCTGGTGGCTTCAGCTTGTAAAAATCCGGCATTCAGGCTCAGGGTTAGCCTGTCGTTTGCGCGGTATTCAACTGATGGTGCAAAAAAGGTTGCCCTTCTGAAGCCTGCATCCTGGAAACTGCCCTGATATTGGTAGGCCGCATTCATCCTGAATAAAAGTTTCGATCCTTTTTTGGCCGGGCCATAAACATCGGCAGTCAACCTGTTTAATCCGAAACTTCCGGTGAGGTAGTTAATCTCTCCGCCTGCAGTATCAATCGGTTTTTTGGTTACGATATTAATCAAGCCGCCGAATGAGACTACTGCTCCACCGAAAAGGGTGCCTGATGGGCCTTTAATCAGCTCTACCCGCTCAATGTTAGATGGATCAATTTCGCCATTCGTTTGGGCTGGGAGTCCGTCTACCAGGGCGGCCTCAGTTCTAAATCCACGCATGCTGTAATAAGAGGCTCCATCTGAATTGATACCACGAGCACCTTGTATTTTATAAACCCCCGGCGAGTTTTTTAGCGCATAACTAAAATCAGTAATCATTTGCTCGTTTAGCAAGGTTTTTGGAATGGTAGTATAAACCTGCGGATTATCGAGGTTAGCCAATGGCATTTTAGCTGCGGTAGTGGTCTTTTTTACCGAAAAACGGTTGGTTTCGCCACCATTAATTACCACTTCATCTAGTTGCGAGTTACTTTCTCTTAAAGTAAAGTTCTCTCTTACCGTAGCATCGCCTGCTACGGTAATTTCTTTCGATTGGCTTTCCAGACCAATATAGCTTACTGATAAGGTATGAGAACCTGCTGGAACATCCTTGATGCGGTAATTTCCATCTGCATCAACAACGGTATTACGCGATCGATCGATGCTAACGGTTACAAACTGTGCGGGTTTTCCCTCAGCAGTGCTTACTTTTCCCCTAACTTCTCCTCTTTGCTGGATTTTTATGGTAATATCCTTTCCACTGGCAGTAAAAGCGAGGCCACTTTTTTTCGAAAGTTCGGTAAGTATTTCTGAAATGCTATTGGCCGAAGGACTTAAAGTAATCGTTTTATCCAGCTCTGCGGTTAATCCGCTGTAAATAAAATTAAGTCCTGCTTTTTTTTCCATCTGCTCAATCACCGCTTTAACTTTTAATGTTCTCGGGCTAATGGTAACTTCAGTGTTTTGGGCATAACTCGTTTTAACAAGCAAACAACACAGCAAGAGGGCACAGCCTGTTAGAATAGGCTTAAAATTCATAAATTTGTAATTGATCATTGATTGTGAGAATTGATGGTAATATTAACTATCGGGGTGTTGGCGCACTTCCGGTAGTTTATTGTTTTGATTTTATTTATAGATTTCGATATATTTTCCTGCATTTCTGAAGCGGTAGTCAGAGGCCCGTTGGATCAGCTGTAAAACCTGGGTTACGCTTTGTTTTTCGAACTTCCCGCTTATCGGGTTATCAAGTTTACAACTCACTTTAAAACGTAAGCCATACCTATTTTCAAGGGTTTCCAATACCTGGGGCATAGGGGTATTGCTGAATTTAATCAATCCCGATTTCCAGGCCATAATGGCATTGGTATCTATTCTGGCAACTTCAGTGGTACGCTGCAATGTTTTGTTAAATAAAATACGCTCTCCGGGCAAAAGCATAGTTAGCGGGCTGTTCTTCGCCTGAAAACTAATTTTTCCCTGGGTGAGGGTAACTTCCATTAATGCTGCAGATTTTAGATTGCGCACATTGAAGCGTGTGCCCAGTACTTTAATTTCGCCACCAGCGCTTTTTACGATAAAAGGTTTTGAAGCATCATGCTTAACTGCAAAAAATACCTCTCCTGATAAAAGAGTTACAGATCGGATTTTTCCGGTAAAGCTGCTGGGGTAAGCAATGCGGCTTCCGGGTTGAAGCTCAATTTTGCTGCTATCGGGTAAAGTAATTAAAGTAGGTTGCCCATAAGGCGCATTAAAAACAATGTTTTGGGGAGCGGGTTGTTTGCTATTCAATAGCAGGAAACCAATGGCCAGCACCGTTGCAGCAGCAATAGAGCTGTATACCAACAAGCTTAGCCGAAATTTTTTGGGCTGTGGTTCTATTTTATCCAGTAAAGCAGAAAGAATTTCCTGTTTAACATTTTCCGATTGAATAGTTAAGGGTTCAGGAAAATCATCCTGTTCAAGCCAGGCTTCTACCTTTACGCGCTCCGAGGGGCTACATTTCCCTCGGGCATATCGCTCCAGTAGCTCGCCATTAATATCTTCCATATTAATAACTACCATGAAAGCGGAGATACCCTACGCAAAAAGAAAAAAATATTTTATTACGTTAAAATCAAGCAGGGTGAAGAGAGCTTTTTAGCTCTTTTAATGCTCTTGAAATATGTTTTTCGACGGTTTTTACAGCAATGCCCATTTCGTCGGCAATTTGCTTGTAAGTTAGGTTTTGCTCACGGCTGAGCATAAAAATACTTTTAGAGGGCTCTTCAAGTTTGGCGATCATTACCTCCAGCTGTAAAGTAAGTTCTTTATTCAGTAATATGGATTCGGGATTGTAACGGCGAATTTCTGTTTGGTCGGTATGATTGATATCTGTAACCTCCTCAACGTTTTTTTTGTTCCTGAAATGATTTAAGATTTGGTACTTGGTAGATCGTGCCAGGTATTTACTGGCTTCAAGGTCGCTTTCAAAAGTTAATCCCCTGCTCCAGATCGAAAGAAATATATCCTGGCAAATATCTTTGGCTGCAGCCTCATTAGTACACATAGTAAACGCAAGGCCGTACACTTTGGCCCAGTGGAGATTAAAGAAACCTACAAATTCGCGATTATTCATGCCCGGATAAGGATATGCTGCAAATATAATCTTATTTAGACTTGTTACAAATAGCGGATTGAATTTTAGGGGTAAAATCAGGAAATTAATAAGAAAGGTGGATGTATTAAGAAATTTGCAAAGCGGATCGCGATAAAAAAACTATAAATCATATATTTAAAATTTTAATCAGATATTTCAGCGTAAACCTATTTATGTCGACAGAAAACAGCAGCTCATTTACTACCGGAGCTTTAACAGATGCGGGTATCACACCAGACAAGCAAACATTTTTAAAAGCATTAACCGAAGATTGGTGGGCTGTAATTTTAGGCTCGGTTATTATCGCAGGGGTACTTTACATAACCGGCACAGGGGTGGCGATTACTTTACCGGCATTTAAATGGGCCAGTACTGATGATTTGTTTGGTAAAATATTATCGGCAGGCAATCTGCTATTGATTATTGAAACCGGATTGGTATTTCTGGCGCTCGCTGGCACTGCCATCGCACTTTCGGGTGGTAATGTAGCACGGTTTGCTGCAGGTTTTGCATTGATTTACTGTTTAGCCATTATTGCTTTTATCATAGGCGGAAACAAAAGTGTATCTTATTATGGTCTAGAATATGTGGTGTTCGCCCTGCTTATTGGGATATTAATGGGTAACCTGATCAAATTGCCCCTTTGGCTAAAAGAAGCGGTGCGCTCGGAGTTTTACATTAAAACAGGCCTGGTAATATTGGGTACAACTATTTTATCGGCCGATTTAATTAAAGCAGGTTTACCCGGAATTGTACAAGCCGTTATTGTAGTGAGTGCAGTATGGTTTTTCTCTCTGTGGTTAAGTCGCAGGTTAAAAGTAGACGATGAATTTGGGATTATACTCGCTTCAGCTGTATCTATTTGCGGCGTTTCGGCTGCCATTGTTGCTGCAGGGGCAATTAATGGCGATAAACGTAAACTATCGTATGTAACCACGTTGGTACTCATCATGGCCATCCCGATGATGGTGATCCAGCCCTGGGCCGTAAAATATTTTAATATTCCTGAGGTAATTGGTGGTGCATGGCTGGGCGGTACACTCGATACTACTGCTACGGTAACAGCGGCGGGAGACCTGGTTGGCCCGATTGCCGTAAAAGCCGGGGTAATCGCCAAATTCTCGCAAAATGTATTTATCGGCGTGGCGGCATTTTTTATCGCAATCTGGTGGGCTTATAAAAAACCGAAGGATGGGGAAGGTACTATTCAGGTAAAAGCAGAAAGCCCTGGTCTTAAAATTGTGTGGGAGCGCTTCCCTAAGTTTGTACTGGGTTTTATTGCAGCCTCACTCATATTTTCTTTTCTTTTATCGCCAGCAACTGCAAAAAGTGTAGCACCTACTTTAAACGGCTTACGCACCGTTTGGTTTGCTATAGCTTTTATTTCTATTGGTATGGAAGCTAAATTTTCATCGCTGGTTAAATTGCAAGGCGGACGACCTGCCATGACTTTTATCGTGGCGCAGCTATTCAATATATTCTGGACTTTGCTGTGGGCCTATATTTTGTTTGGTGGTTATATATTTCCGGTGCCGGATTTTAAATAGTGCTGAAAAGAGCTTGTATAAGTAGTAAACCATAAGGATCGCAAGGACATTCTTTTTGTTAGTCTTGCATCGAATAAGGCCGGGCCTTTAAATAAATTTTTAGCACACACAAATTTCAAATACGAAACGGTGGCCAATGCTGATTATTATATGGTTGATTCGATTGGGATTAAAGCCTTTCCTTCGCATTTGATTATTGGCAAAGATGGGAAAATAAAGAAATATACCATGGAATATGCAGAGGTTGAAAGACAGTTGAGAGTGCTTCAATAGGTATAAGACTTTTATTTTTATTTACCCTCCAGCCACGATTTAGCGATTTGTAGGACTGCATCCTGATTTGCAAGTGGTTTAACCGTTACATCGGGATAAACTCTTTCAAGATATTTTTTATGATTGCGATCGGCCACATAGGTTGTTGCCAGCAGCAGGTTTGAGCCGTCAGAGAGTTTAAACATACTGTTTGATGTAATATAGCCTGCACTGGGTTCGCCGAACAACTTTGCATTCTGCTGTCCAATAAAACTTATAGCGGTCATTTCTCCGCTACTACCAGTCTCTTTGCCAATTAGTACCGCTATTTTGTTGTTATTTCTAACCCGGTATGGGTTTTTAACTTTTATGCCTATTCCATTGGCAGTATGTTTCCAGGGAAAGCTTGATTCTCCTTTCAAAAAATATCCTACGTTTCCTAGATCAAGTAGAGGCCCGAGACCGGAAATCATTGGCCACATATTGCCACCAGAATTTGTTCTTAAATCTACAATCCATCCTTTTATGTCATTTTGTGTGTCTAAGTTTTTTATTAAAGTTTGTATATCTGAAGCAAATTCCTCTCCTAGTTTTTCATTAACAGAGCCATAGCCTGGTACAGAAATATAGCCTATTTGGTTGGTCAAGAGCTTAGCTTCTGGTTTAGTAGGTGTAATATTACCTGAAACATAATTTTTTGCCACCACATTATACTGAATAAATGAATGGTTATCACCAACCTCCTTCAGATGTTGCAGCACATAATTATTCAATAGTTGTGCATCGTCTGTTGTTTTTAATCCTTTAGCCATTAATGCTAAATCGTCGTCTAATAATTTCCAGTTAACAGTGTCTTTATAGAGTGAATTTTGTTTAACGATATCAATAAATTCCTTATTAAATTTTACAACTTCTGGGGTGGGCTCATTAACTGCTCCTTCGTAGGTTTCTATTGCGAAATCGTCGAACCAAACTGTTCCGGCTCCCCGCATATATGCACCGAAAACCAGATTTTTAGCGGCTTTACTTACAATAATGTCTATAGCATATTTTTGCCAGTCTTTTGTACCTGTAGCCATCACTCCCGAAGATTCTGAACTTCCGAAATCAATTTCCTTTTTCCTTTCATCTTCAATAGTATACCACAGCACAACGTTGCCTTTAAGTTTTTCCGTTTTGATGTAGGCCGAAACCCTGATCCGTTTAGCTTGCTGATAATCAATGGCAAGTTTTTGTTTAATATTGATGTTTGACCCGTCATCGATTGGTTTGCCTTCAATTTTAAGCGAGTATGTTCCACTATTTTTTATATCTGTCACCAGGGTAGCAACGTATCCAACCGTGGGAGCTAATATCCAATTAGCAGGTAAGTTGGTTTTAGATTTTTGCTCAAAACCGCAGTTTAAAAATTGTGCAGTTGGAGTAACAAATTTACCGTCTCTGTTGGTGTTACAACTAAATAAAACTGAAAGGATTAAAAGGAATAATAGGGAAAACCGAAAACAGGTAGCGTTCATGGGATAAGAGTTTTTTTAAAGATAAATCATGAGGAGGACAAGTAGCCATTTTTTGCCATACCTTAAACAAAAATTACTTTCATATTAATCAGGAATAAAGTAATCATCACATTTGTTTCTCTTCTTAACATTAACTTAACCTTTTCGCTCTTTCTTTGCTGAAAATTACTTTTCGGCATGATGAAATATGTTTGTGCATTTTTGATGTTTTTTCAGTTATGCTCTTCGGCTATTGCACAGGAGAAAGAGCTGGAGCTATTTTTTGATCACCAATCAAAAAAACCAATTGAATCGCTTATTGAGCTAAAGAAGATTTACGCCCAGTCTATCGAAAACAATGATGTAATTTTAGAAGGAAAATCTTTGCAGCAAATGGGCAAGGTATGCTATAGGCAAGGCCATTTCAGGCAGGCGCTCGACTTTTTTCTAAAGGCCGAAAAAATATTTAACAGCAACTATAAACCTTTGCTATTGGCTGCAAACCTGAGCGATATTGGCGTATTGTACTACTACATTAAGCAACCCGATAAGGCTATGAAAAACTACAGCCAGGCCTTAAATATTTATAAACGAGAGCGAAACGTAAAGGGGCAGGCAGCAATTTTCGGGCAAATTGGTCAGCTTTACGAAAAACGCATGCGTTACGATAGCGCTTTTTATTATCAGAATCTGGCTTTAAAGGCAATTGAACGTACGAATGACATCAGCGGCGCTGCTAAAATTTACGAAAACTTAGGCAGTATTTACGAGGATCTGGAGAAGTATGATCTGGCTTATCAGCATTTTAAAAAATCACTCGATTTATACCAGAAAGACCATAACGAGCTGGGCAGTATAGAGGTAATTAATAACCTGGGCGATATTTTGCGCAAAACAGGTAAATACCAGGCGAGTATTGCAGAAACCCAAAAATCAATGAAACTGGCCGATAAATTGGGTAATATTTATCAATTGGCATCCTGTTGCAGGGATTTGGGTAAAGCTTACGAATTACTGAACCAGATGGATAGCGCCTACCACTATGTTAAGTTGGGCTATAAATATACCATCGATTTATACTCAGAAGATGGCGCCCGTCAGGTTGCCTTTTTGCAGGTACTGTACGATATCAATAAAAAATCGGATGAAATTACCAGGTTGCAAAGCGATAAGAAGATAAACCGGATTATTGCATTTTCGGCAACCATTGTAGTGCTGCTAACCGTTTTTTTAGGCTTCGTTATTTTTAGCAGGCAGCGCTTAAAGTTAAAAGATCAGCAAATGCTGGCTAAACAAAAAGATATAGAGCACAATTTAACCAGTTTGGAGCTTAAAAACCTGCAATTGGAAGAGCAGCAGCTCAAACAGCAACTTGAAGTGAAAAGCAGAGAGCTTTCTAGCCATACCCTTAACCTGATTAAACACAACCAGTTTCTCGAAAACCTGCGTAATACCCTTCAGGCTATGGTTAAAGATGATAAGCGCGATCAGAAGCGGCAAATGAACCAAATCCTCACCGAAATTAACCAAAGCTTTAACCACGAACGGAACTGGAAAGAATTTACTCAGGCTTTTGAGCAAGTGCACCATCAGTTTTTAGAACAACTTAAAAAGTTCAGCAGTGAACTCACTTCTGCTGATATGCGCCTGATTGCCTTACTTAAAATGAATCTCGATTCAGCTGACATTGCCACCTTACTTGGCATTTCTACCGATAGCCTGCGCGTTTCCAGATACCGGTTACGTAAGAAGCTTAACCTGGCCCAGGGCGATAATTTGTCGGCCTTTATACAGGCACTTTAAGCGTTACATCTGCGCTGCGAAAATTGCTTTTTTAAGTGAATTTGGCTGCTTAACAATTTGTTAATGTAACGGTAATAAAAGCATAACGGCGTTTCGGTTAGTATTTAAGTGTCTTAATGTTAGTTTGTTATGTTTATGTGTTGCCTTTTGGTTTATGCCTTTTGTAACGGTGTTGCCTTTATGTAACCCTGATAATTTTCAGGTATAATCTAGCGTATACATCTTTGCCCCGTCGATAAAAAAAAGACATTACCAAACAAAATGAACAAACTTTTACAAATTCTGTTTTTTCTTGTTTTTTGTGCAGGCACAGCCAATGCTACAAAAATAAAAGGACACGTTTACGATAAGCAAACCGGCGAGGCGATAGTTGGCGCTACCGTAGTGCTCGAAAATCCTAAACGGGTAACCAACACCGGTCTCGATGGTACTTTTGAATTCAAAGGCGTAACAACCGGTTCTGCCAAAATCAGTGTAAGTTACATCACCTACAAAACCATTACTAAAACCATCACGGTGGTAAAAGAGGATAATGATCACCTGAAATTTTATATGGAGAGTGACTCAAAAAGCCTAGATGATGTAACTATCCAGACCAATGCGGTAGCTTCCACTGATCAAGGCGCACGTCGCCTGGAGAAAAATTCGACCCAGATTATGAACATCGTATCGGGCAAAGCCATTGAAATTTCTCCTGATTTGACGGTAGCCAACATTACGCAACGTGTTTCTGGTGTTTCTATCGAGCGCAACAGCAATGGCGACGGACAGTACGCCATATTGAGAGGCATGGATAAGAGATACAACTACACCCTTGTAAACGGCGTAAAAATCCCAAGTCCCGATAACAAATACCGTTACGTGCCGCTTGATTTATTCCCGGCCGACTTACTGGACCGTTTAGAAGTTTATAAAACACTTACACCAAATTTAGAAGGTGATGCCATTGGTGGCGCCATTAACATGGTGATGAAAAACGCACCGGGTAAATTTCAGGTAAATGCAAACGTTTCAACAGGTTACAGCCAGTTGTTTATCGACCGTAAATTTGCCAGTTTTAATTCATCAGATATTCAGTATAAATCGCCTTACGAGTTAAATGGCAAAAGTTATAACGCCACACAAAACGATTTTACCAAAGGAACGCTGGATTATAAATACAAAAGCCCGGCGCCTAACTTAATCGGAAGTTTATCATTAAGCCAAAGGTTTTTAGATAACAAGCTTGGGGTGGTTTTGGCCGGAAGTTATCAAAATACTTACCGTGGCAGCAACAGTACTTTTTACAATAATGCAGTAGCAGGTACCGATGCATATGCGGTAATTACAAGCAAAAGTTACCGCGAGTTTTCTGAGCAGCAGCAACGCACGGGCTTACACGGAAAGGTTGATTATTCGTTTAACCGGAACCATCAGTTAAGTCTTTACAATGTGTACGTTAATTTAAAAAACCAACAGCTTAGAGATGCTGTAAGCACTACTTATAATGGGGTGTACAACCCTACGGCCGGAAATGCAGAGCTGGTTTACGATACGCGTAGCCGCTTAACCGAACAGCAGATTTACAACAGTACCCTGCACGGCGACCACAAGTTTTTCGACGATAAATTCAAAGTACAGTGGTCGGCAGTTTATTCATCGGCTAAAAACGATGTGCCCGAAAATACCAGCATCAGCTTAAACGGGATCGAACAAAATTCCCAGCGTACTCGTACCAGTTTAGTGAATACCAATCCGGTAACCCGTCGCTGGGAACGCAATACTGATGAGGATTTGGCTGGTTATCTAGATCTTACCTACCGGTTTACCTTAGGCGAAAATAAGCTGGATGTGATGGCTGGTGGTTTATACCGAGATAAGCAAAGAAGCAGTTTCTTTAATAATTATAACCTGGCGCCAAGCGCTGCTGATGCTAAGAAGCTATACGGCGTAGATTTTCAAAACTATACCGATTTAAATCTGGTTGTGAGCAATCCAACAGGTGCGGTAGCCAATTCACTTACTTACGATGCTTCTGAAAAAATTACAGCAGGTTACGGTATGTTTAAATACAGCTCGGCCAAGCTGGAGTTAATTGGAGGTGCACGTGTAGAACATACCAATCAGGGCTATAACTTGCTTTTTCCAGCCGGAGAAACTTATCCGAAAGGAAACCAGGTGTATACTGATGTTTTACCAAGCTTAACCGCTAAGTATTTTTTGAGTAATAAAGCACAATTACATGCCTCGTATTACAAAGCATTAAACCGTCCGGGTTTCTACGAAATCGTACCCGGTAAGGTGGTTAACGAAGAGTTTCAGGAGCGTGGAAATCCAAACTTACAACGTGCGCTGGCCGATAACTTCGATTTGCGTTACGAACTTTTTCCTGGCGCATCAGAGCAATTGTTAATCGGTGCTTTTTACAAGCGGATCAAAAATCCAATTGAATATACTTTCCAGGCTGATGCAGTTCGCGGACAGGATATTTATTATACACCCGGTAATTTTGGTACAGCCAATAATTATGGTGCAGAGGTAGATTACATCAAATACTTCAGTAAAATTGGTATCAAAGCAAATTATACCTACACCCACTCTCGTATTGTAACGCCAAAAACAACCCGAACCATTAACCCAACAACAGGCGATATCCAGGCGCTTTCTGTAGAACAGGAACGCCCGCTTTACGGACAGTCTGAGCATATTGCCAATTTATCGGTGTTATTTAAAGATACCAAAAAAGGCTGGGATGCACAGCTTGCAGCTGCTTATACCGGTTCGCGGATCAATACCGTTTCTCAGTTCTTAAACAACGACTTGTGGCAAAAGGGATTTGTGCAGATGGATGCTTCGGTTGAGAAAAGATTTAAAGGTGGTATCAGCGTTTTTGTTAAAGCCAATAACATCTTAAATACACCTGCAAAATTATTCATAAAAGGTATCAACCCGGAAAATAACAAAATCAATGAAGATTTGGTAAAAGACGGAAATACTTTGATCAGAAGCGATTATTATGGTCAGAACTATTTAGTTGGCTTCAGATATAAGTTTAATTAATTGAATTTTAAAAAGATAAAGATGAAATCAAATCAGATTTTTAAACTACTTGTGCTTGCCCTGCTGGCTTTAACAGGCTGCGAAAAAGCCAATATTGATGTCGATGCTACCGCGGTAGATGGATCGGCCATTGGAGAAGTTTCAGGCATTTGGGCAAAGGGGAGCACTCAGGTAATTAAAGGCGATATTATTATTCCCGAAGGTAAATCGCTTACTATTGAAGAAGGGGTTACCGTTTTAATGGATACCCTTGCCAAACCGGAAATTATTGTAAAGGGTAATTTATATGCGCTGGGGACAGCAGAGAACCCGATTAAATTTACTGTAAATGAGTTTTATAAAACGGCTCAAAAGAAATTCGGTAAACTTTGGGGTGGCATTTTGGCTGGTCCAACCTGTGAAGAGCTGGTTTTAGACCATGCCATTATCGAATATGGTGGCTCTACCACTTCCGATGCTTCAACTTCGGTTAAGATGGGGCTTTATAAAGCTGTAGCGGGCGAAAATCTGCCGGCACTTTGGTTTGCCAATGCCAAAGGTAGATTAGTGGTACAAAATAGTATATTCAGAAACCTGCAGGAAGATTGTACCTACATTGAGGGCGGAAAGATCATTTTTGCCAATAACGTATTTTATACTACAGGGGTAACTGGTGGCGAGGCGATGAATTTTAAATCGGGTTGCCTGGCTGATATTGCCTATAACCTCGTTTACAGCACCAACACCAATGCATTAAAACTATCCAATACCGGGGATAAAACCCCACAAACTTACATTATAGCCTATAACAATACGCTTGTAAATACAGGTTGGAGAAGGCCTACCGCTAAAGGTGGATCGGTTTGGATGGAGAGTAACGTTCGTGCCGATTTATACAATAACCTTTTTGCTAATACCCGTTTTGGCGTAAAAAAAGATACCAAAAAGCCAGAAGATGCCCGTTCCAGCTACAGCAATAATTGGTACTACGGATATGATCAGACCACGGTAAACCAGTTTCAGCCGGGAGGCGATATTATTGGCGGTAAAAATGATGTAATTAGCAATGTCGCAGGTGCTAACGACCCTAAATTTGTTAATTATCCGGTAAATACCGCGGTTAACAATGCCGATTTTAACACAGCCTGGGATTTTCACCTGCAAGGCAATTCGCCGGCTTTGGGTAAGGGCATCACCAATTTTACCCGCCACCATGCCGCTGGCATCGTAATGAAAAATGGAATCACTTATATCTCACCAGCGCCAGCTACATTTGTAGGTGCTTACGGTACTAAAATTTAAAATGAAGAATAGAATTATTTTCCCTGTTGCAGCAATTGCAATTTTAACCCTGTGCTTTTCTTGTAACGGCATTGCACAGAAAGCAGATAGCACTGCGGTAAAACCGCTTTATGTTTCAGAGCCCGTTGATTTCGATACTGACGATCCGGCCATTTGGGTAAACCCGGAAGATGCTACACAATCTTTGGTAATTGGTACCGATAAAGATGCAAACGGAGGTTTGTATGTTTTTGATCTGAAAGGAAAAATTATCAAATCGAAAACAGTTAAAGGTTTACAAAGGCCCAATAACGTAGATATTGCTTACGGATTAAATCTGGCAGGCAAAAAAACAGATATCGCCATTACTACCGAAAGGTTGAGCCACAAACTCAGGATTTATTCCCTTCCGGATATGAAGCCGGTAGACAATGGGGGCATTCCGGTTTTTGTTGGCGAAACAGAGGCTGAATTTCGCGATTTAATGGGCATTTCGATGTATACTGACCCAAGTGGAAAAATATATGCCATTGTTGGTCGCAAAACCGGTCCGAAAGAAGGTGGTTATCTCTGGCAATATTTATTAAGCGATGATGGTAATGGCCATGTTAAAGCCGACTTAGTGCGGAAATTTGGTAGTTACAGCGGCAAAAAAGAAATTGAAGCGATTGCTGTTGATAATGAACTCGGCTATGTGTACTATTGCGATGAGCAGTTTGGTGTGCGTCAATATTATGCCGATCCGGCTAAAGGAGATAAAGAGCTTGCACTTTTTGGTCAGGGCGACTTTGCAGTAGACAACGAGGGCATAGCCATTTATAAAACATCTGACAATAAAGGCTATCTATTAGTTTCTGACCAGGGTGCCAGGCAGTTAAAAGTGTATAGCAGGGAAGGTAAGGCTGGTGCTCCAAATCAGCATCCCTTAATAGCCACCATAAAGTACACAGCTAACCAAACCGATGGGATTGATGTCGTTTCAGTACCTTTGAATGCAGATTTTAAACATGGGCTGCTGGTAGCGATGAGCGATGATAAAACTTTTCATTTTTACCGTTGGGAAGATATCGCGGGTAAGAACTTAAGGAGCAATCCATAATTGGTTTAGGAGAATGTAAGCTATGTTTACCGAGTAATATTCAAATTTAATTTGAATATTACTCGGTAAAACTACATGGACTCCTCAGAAGGATGAGTAATTATAAAACTTTTCATTTTATCTTTAGGAAAGATATCGCGTGTGAGAAATTAACTGTAACCTATAATTTTTTGGACGTGTAATATTAAAACATCTGCGGCCTCTTTTTCTTTAATTTACAACATTATGCCGTTGTTTTGTGTGTAAATTAATAAAACATATTTGCTGACTGCGTTAAAACAACACCTTTGTGTTGTTTTTTTTGCTTTTTATAGAATTTTGGTTAATTTTATGCTATAAAGAACAGAATGATGTCGATTCCGCTGGGTTCAGTTATTAAGAAAAGAAGAAAAGAGCTAGGTCTCACACAGTCTCGATTATCTGCAATTGCTGAGGTCAGTCCTACTACATTGCGGGAAATAGAATTGGGAAAAGTGAATTCTGGTGTAGACGTTGTTAGTCGGATACTGGATATACTTGGTATGGAACTTCGTGCTGTAGTTAAAAATATAGAGGAAAAAGATCATGCGGGGAGCTAAAGTTTACTATAACAAAATCCTATCTGGTTATCTATCTGAATTGGATAGTAAAAATTTCGAATTTGAGTATGAAGAATCATATTTTGACGATAGTAAGCTGCCAGCTGTTAGTTTGACGCTGCCTAAAACTCAGAAAAAATATTATTCGGAGATTCTTTTCCCATTCTTTTATAATATGCTGGCCGAAGGTGTAAACAAGAAGCTTCAAATCCGTCAATTTCGCATTGATGAAAATGATGCCTTTGGGCTTCTTTTGGCAACTGCGGGTGAAGATACAATAGGGGCAATAACCGTAAAACCGATTGAAAATGAAGATGCCCGAGATTAAAAATTGCCCTTCTACATTAGCTTCTGGATTTGAGACCTATAGTCCGTCAGCCTTAAAGCGAGTTTTTAATAATAAAAAGGTTAGCCATATTCTTCCGTACAATTTTTCTGGGAAAGAGGCCGACGAGGAACTGTTTATTGAAAATAGAAAACGGATCTCAATATCGGGAGTACAGGAAAAGCTCTCACTCTTACTGGAAAGGAATGTATTGAGGTTAGCTAAAGAGGGCGAACATGGCGAATACATATTAAAGCCAATTCCTAGAGATGTAAAAAAAGTTGATCAGGTTCCAGCAAATGAGCATCTTACTATGCAAATAGCCCGCCAGGTCTTTAAGATCAGGACAGCTGAAAATGCACTGATTTTTTTTGCTTCAGGAGAACCGGCTTACATTACGAGAAGATTCGATATTGCAGCTAATGGAAAAAAATTAAGAAAAGAGGATTTTGCAAGTTTGGCGGGTAAAAGTGGAGACAATGACGGACCTAATTACAAATATCATTATAGTTATGAAGAACTGGGATTACTTATACAAAAATACGTTCCCTCATGGAAAGTGGAAATTGAAAAATATTTCAGCCTTGTAATCTTCAATTATCTTTTTTCAAATGGCGATGCTCATTTAAAAAACTTTGGTTTATTGGAAACTATTCACGGAGATTTCACACTTAGCCCAGCCTACGATCTTTTGGATACCAGAATACATGTTGACGATCCGGATTTTGCACTTGAGGGTGGACTTTTTGCTGATAATTTCCGGTCTGGAAAGTGGAAAATAAATAACTCACCTAATGTACTCGATTTTTTGGAGTTCGGTAGAAGATTGGGGATATCTGAAAAGCGGAGAGAAGCGCTAGTAGCTCCCTTTTTATTAAGACAGGATAAGGTTTCAACGTTAATTAGCAGTTCATTTCTTGACCCTGCACAACAGAAAACATATCTGCTGCATTATAACAAACGTAGGAACTTACTTAAATAATTCGGATCATTTAAGTCTTCTTTTATTTGTTTACTCATTCAATAAGCAAACAAATATTCAAAACTAAAAGCGATAATCTAAAACAACAAAAAAAGCGGCCCGGGCCGCTTTTTTTGTTATCTAAATCTTCGGGTACTTATTTTGCTAAAGCTGCAGTTCTTTCAGCAACTTCTGGTGTGTTCATTTCTGTTTTTGCAGCTGCAAAGCGATCCAAATTTAATTTTGGTGTGCTTCCCATTACCAGGCTGTGGTTTGCGGTTGTTCCACTTAATTTTAAATCTGCGCGATCTGAAATAACAGTGTAAAGGCTTTCAGTTTTCGAGTCGATTTTAGCTGCTGCATTGCCGCTTAAAAATACCTGAAGGTTAGTTACATTTAGTTTACCTTCTGTTTTTACTACTGCATTATCAGATGCCATTACGCGGTAAATACTTTTTACATAAACAGTAACTTTGGCTACCTGGTTATCTGCCGAAGTAATTTTTAAAGCTGTTCCATCCTGAATCACTTTTACTTTTCCGGTGTTATCATCAGTGTAGCTAACGCCTTCTTTACCGTTCTGGATCAGAGTTACTTCTACATTTCCGCTTACTACTACTTTATCGAAGTTTTTTGGAGCAGAGATTTTAACAGGTTGTTTTTCGGTGGCCATTACAGTTGTACTGAAGATTGAAGTGCTTAAAACAACAGCTGCCATTAATGATTTTGCTAGGGTTGAGATTGAAGTTTTCATAATATTTTCGTTTTATAGTTTTATATAATAATTTGTGAATGTTTTAATAATAAGACGGCAAGAGATGGGAAACGTTTCAGCGGTTCCAGACGTATTATACCAACGGCTGTAACTTCTCGACGAACGCCGTTTTAAATCGGGCGAAAAATGACTGGTCTGACGAAAAATATAAGCCATTTAATCGCTTATTGCCTTCTTTTGACCGATAAATGCATAAAGCCATTAAAATTTTTCGCATTTTTATATAGGGAAACAAGCAGTATACCTACTGTTTAAAGCAGTAAAATCAATTAATAGCTAAACACTAAGGTTATGGAATTTACAGTTAGTATTAAAGCGATTTCGCAGGTAACACACAATGTAAAATGTTTGCGTTTTGATAAACCGGAGGGCTACCAATTCGTTCCGGGGCATGCTGCCGATGTATCCATTAATAAGCCCCAATGGATTGATGAAAAACGGCCATTTACTTTTACCGCTTTAGCAGATAAACCCTATCTTGAATTTACCATAAAATCCTATACCGACCATGATGGGGTTACCAATCAAATCGGGCAGTTAAAAGTGGGCGATCAATTGGTGATTTCTGATTCGTGGGGAGCTATTGAGTATAAGGGAGTGGGCTGTTTTATTGCTGGGGGTGCAGGTATTACACCTTTTATAGCCATCCTCAGACAATTACATCAGCAAGGGAAGGCTAAAGGTAACAAGCTATTTTTTTCCAATAAAACGGAGGCCGATATCATTTACAAAGAAGAGTTAGCAGAAATTCTTGGCGAAGGTGCTGTTTTTTTAGTCAGTAGCGAGACCTCCTCGCAATATCAAAATGCGCGCATTAACGAAGCCTTTATCAATAAAAATATCAAAGATTTTAACCAACCATTTTATATCTGTGGTCCGGATTTGATGATTGAAGAGATTTCAACCATTTTAGTAAATAAAGGTGCAAACCCCGAAATGGTGGTGTTCGAAAAGTAAGTTAGGATTTTAATTGAGGTGGCTCGAGATTTATGCTTTGGGTTAATCCGTTTCCTTTTCAGAAAGTGCATTTCTATAAGCCGTGCCCCATTTCGCAATTTCATCTATAATGGGTTTTAGTGTGCTGCCGTATTGCGTAACCTCATATTCTACGGTAATGGGTTTGGTATCCAAAACAGTACGGCTAACCAGTCGGTTCAGCTCCATATCCTGTAATTCTTTTGAGAGCATTTTTGGAGCTATACCATCTACTTCGCGCAGCAAATCCATAAAACGCATTTTACCACCCTCTAGCAAAGTGCCCAGGATGTGAAATTTCCATTTGCCCGACAAAATCTCCATGGTATCTTTAATGGCTGTTATCCGTACTTTACAAACACGGGTGTTATTCACGGTCTGGTTTTTCTTCACCACTTTTTTTCCTCATTCAATTGTGCCATAAAACTAGCGAAACTCCAGGTGGTTTCCAATGGGTAAGTAGTTTCCAATAGGTAACTGATAACGTTTGTAAACTAACTCTGTTTTAATTTTGTATTAAGAAAACAGATAAAAGATGTCAAACCCTATCACCAAAACCAACCCACTGTTGTGCAATCCTGAAACAGGACTTTGCGAAATGCCGGGCTCAGGCAATGAAAAATTTGCTTCGATTGAAGTTCAGCCAAATACAAAACCGGTTAAGGTAATTTATTTTACCGACCCGATTTGCTCTACCTGCTGGGGAATTGAACCTCAATTGAGAAAATTAAAATTAGAGTATGGCGATAGCATTGAAATTGAATACCGCATGGGCGGATTATTGCCCGATTGGAGTTACAATAGCGGGGGAATCAGCAAACCATCTGATGTGGCACACCATTGGGATGAGGTGAGTGCTTATTATGATATGCCAATTGATGGAGATGTTTGGCTGGAAGACCCATTGGATTCATCTTATCCGCCATCAATTGCTTTTAAAGCGGCGCAATTACAGGACCACGAAAAATCTATCTTGTTTTTAAGGGCAATCAGGGAAATGGTTTTCATGGAGAAAAAGAATATCACAAAATGGGAGCATCTGGAACTGGCCGCTAAAAATGTCGGACTGGATGTAGCAAAGCTGAAATCGGATTTTGATGGACAGGCAAAGGCAGATTTCGAAGCAGATTTGAAAGTAGCCCGTGGTTATGGTGTAAGAGGGTTTCCTTCTTTGTTTTTTGAAGCCGCTAGTGGCGCAAAAGAATTTGTATATGGAGCCAAGCCCTATGCCTATTATGAAATGGCTGTTTTAAAGTTATTCCCAAATGCAGAAAAAATTGTGTACAGCAAAAGCTGGGAATCACTTTTCAATACTTATAATTCATTTACCGCTAAAGAATTTACCGAATTGGCTGGCATATCACGCAACCAAAGCGAGCAGTTGCTAAAAAGACTGGTATTAAAACGGAGTTTAGAAAAATTAACAACTAAAAATGGGAGTATCTGGAGACGAAAACATTAATTATACTTTTGGGCATTTTTAGGCGGGTGTGCTGTTCGCACGCTAAATGTTGTGAGCAATAGGAAAGAATAATGGTTAATACCATTTTTGACAATAAAATATTGGCCGCGGTCAAAAAACAATCTGGTAATCAAGTGATCGCCATTGATTTCAACAAAAAACCTTTCAGTTAGCTAAGTAATGTTTTTGGTTGGTTTTGTAACGTTTAATGGATAGACAAACCATTTGCAAAGCAGTAATTATCAATATTCAAGCGATCAACGAAGGTCAGTGCACGGAGTAATGGATCAGCTTTATTTTATTGGTTTTGATAGAGATTTTTGTTAAAAAATGTTAAAATATTTTGAAAAAAACGTTGGCTTTTTTTGTTTTGAATTCTAATCAGATAACTAATCAGAAAACATTTTTTAGAGCAATTATTAAAAATTTTGGTTTAGATCATGTCAAAGAAAAAATTACCCAGAACACAGTTCAAAAACTTATTTAGTATGTTTTTATTTGCAGTCTTTTTACTAACTGCAGCAACTGCCAATGCCCGGCAACAAAAGCCTCCCAAAGGGATTTCGGAACTAAGCGCAAAACTGGTCAACATTGAATCGGCTACGAATGAGCCTTTTCGGTTTTCACTAACCCTGCGTAACGGCGCATCTTCCCGGCAACTTTATGAATTTAAGGCTGACCTTCCTGCCGGTTGGCAAATGACCTCTCGTGTAGACGGAAGCCCCGTTACCTCTTTAAGCGTTGAGGCGGAACAAAGTAGAGAAATTTCTTTAGAATTCACTGCTCCAGGTAATGCTACAGTTAGGAAATACATCATTCCTTTTAAGGCCGTATCAACTGCCCAAACCCTTTCAGTTGAGCTTGAAGCAGTGGTTAAGGGAAGTTATGCTGCAGTACTGGGTACTCCTAGTGGAAGACTTAGCGAGGAGTTAACCTCAGGAAGCCATAAAGATATCGAGCTTGAGGTGCGAAATACAGGGACACTACCAGTGAAAGATCTGGAAATAACATCGCAATTGCCCAGCGGCTGGGAGGCAAGTTTTGAGCCAACTAAGGTCGAAAAGCTTGAGGGGGGAAAAACCGCACGTGTAAAAGTCCTGCTTAAAGTACCTGATAAGACTATTGCCGGGGACTATGCCGCAACCTTTAATCTTTCTGGTGGCAATGTCAGTAGCCAGGCAGCATTTCGTATTTTTGTCAAAACCTCTTTGCTTTCAGGTTGGATCGGGATTTTGGTAATTCTGATTGCTGTTGGATGTGTTTATGCACTCATCCGTAAATATGGCAGGCGATAAATTCATCTTTTATTAGACTTAATTTTATTTAAAAGATGGAACCGATAATAAAGTTGCGGGACCTGAGTAAAAACTATGGATCCCACAAGGCAGTTGACAGACTTAGCCTTGATGTCAATCGTGGCGAAATATTTGGTTTGCTTGGTCCAAACGGTGCTGGTAAAACTACAAGTATTTTGATGATGCTTGGGCTTACTGAACCCGATAACGGTACCGCAACTGTTTGCGGATATGATGCAACACGTAATCCGATATCTGTAAAGAGAAAGGTGGGGTATATGCCAGATCATTTAGGCTTTTATCCCCATATGACCGGCCTGGAAAATTTGCGCTATATCGCAAGGCTTAATGGCCTCGATGAGACGAATATAGCTGAACGGACAAAAAGGGTTTTAGAACTTGTAGGGCTAAAGGCTGCCGCGGATAAACGAACTTCGACTTATTCGCGCGGAATGAAACAGCGACTAGGCCTCGCAGATGTGTTGATTAAGGAGCCTGAAGTGATCATTCTTGATGAACCAACGCTTGGTATCGATCCCTCGGGCGTTAAGGAATTTCTGGATTTGATTAAACGCCTGAGTGGCGAACAAGGGCTTACTGTTTTACTTTCTTCACATCATTTGCATCATGTTCAGCAGGTGTGTGACCGGGTTGGGATATTCGTAGATGGCCAACTTTTGGCTCAGGGAAACCTCACTGACCTCTCCCGCGAACTTTTTGGTAACACGGGGATAGAAACGGTAGTTCAGCTTGCCCGCGCTCCTAAAGATGTCGATCGCTTAAAGACAGTGTTTACCAAATGGATAACAGTCAATGAGCTGACTGTGGGTGGAGAGTTTTTAACTTTCAATACCGCTGAAGATATCACGCCTCAACTCATACGCTCGATTATTGAGTCGGGAGAAGATATCCTTGGTGTAACTAAAAAAGAGTATGGTCTGGACGAGATTTATCAGAAATATTTCGAAAACAGCTCTTGGAGATCATCCGCAAGTGAAGTAAATAGTTCAAATAACTTATTCAGCCATGATAAACGCAAATAACATCATATTACAGACACAAAAAAGTCCTTTCAGGATTATGGTAGGAAAGGAAATCACAGACCTGGTGCGAAGCTGGCGTTTTATTTTACTACTTGCGTTGGTTTTACTCACATTTGCAGCTTCGATGTATATATCTGTAGCGAATATCAGAAGTGCTTTTAATAATACCCAGGATCCCGATCATGCATTTCTATACCTCAAGCTTTTGACTAATACTGATGGATCAATGCCTCCTTTTCATATATTGCTTAGTTTTTTAGCTCCCCTGCTTGGCATTAGCATGGGCTTTGATGCGATAAATACTGAACTGAATGCAGGCACATTAACCAGGCTTGTCGCGCAGCCAATTTACAGGGATAATATTCTTTTAGCGAAAATTTATAGTCCTATGGTTATCATTACCACACTATTTTTTTCTTTAAGCTTATTAATGATTGGCAGCGGATTGCTTATTACAGGAGTTAGGATAGAACCGCAGGAGTTGATGCGTATTATTGGATTTATGCTAGCGACAATCATTTACATTGCCTTTTATCTGAGCCTTTCTATACTGTTTTCTATTATTTTTCGCCAGGCCGCTACCTCGGCATTGAGCGTTTTGGGGATCTGGCTTTTCTTTACCGTGTTCTACCCCATGCTGGTGAATTTAGCGGTTAGAGCGTTAATGCCAGATCCTGCTTATCTCTCTCAGTCCGAAATAATGGGTTATAATGAATTAATCTTAAATATATTGAGAGTAGCCCCGAATCAGCTCTATAGTGATGCTGCTACTACATTGCTTATGCCTTCTGTAAGAAGTTTGGGGCCGATGAATATGGAGCAGCTTTCTGGCGCAATTCCTGCACCGCTTCCTTTGAAAGAAAGCATCATGATCGTGTGGCCACAAATCAGCGGAATGGTCGCTTGCAGTGTGAGCTGTTTCGCTCTTGCTTACTATCTGTTTATGCGACGGGAAATTAGAAATTAGTGGGTAAAATGAGGTTTTTGATGCCCATACACCAAAATGTTATCCCGATTGCTGCAATAGCATTGTATCAATCTGCGTTTGGGTTAATCAGACCTTTACTTGTTTGATTATATTAGATGGTCAGAAATAAAGAAAGCGGCGTGAGCCGCTTTCTTTAATGTTAAATCTTTGGGTACTTATTTTGCTAAAGCTGCAGTTTGTAAAGCAACTTCTGGTGTGTTCATTTCTGTTTTTGCGGCTGCAAAACGATCTAAGTTTAATTTAGGTGTGCTTCCCATTACCAGGCTGTGGTTTTCGGTTGTTCCACTTAATTTTAAATCTGCACGATCTGAAATTACAGTGTAAAGGCTTTCAGTTTTCGAATTGATTTTAGCTGCTGCATTTCCGCTTAAGAATACCTGAAGGTTAGTTACATTTAGTTTGCCTTCTGTTTTTACTACTGCATCATCAGAAGCCATTACACGGTAAATGCTTTTTACATAAACAGTAACTTTTGCTACCTGGTTATCTGCCGAAGTAATTTTTAAAGCTGTTCCATCCTGAATCACTTTTACTTTTCCTGTATTGTCATCAGTATAGCTAATACCTTCTTTACCATTCTGGATCAGGGTAACTTCTACATTTCCGCTTACCACCAGTTTATCGAAGTTTTTTGGAGCAGAGATTTTAACAGGTTGTTTTTCGGTAGCCATTACAGTTGTACTGAAGATTGAGGTGCTTAAAATAACAGCTGCTATTAATGATTTTGCTAGGGTTGAGAATGAAGTTTTCATAATATTTTCGTTTTATAGTTTTATATAATAATTTGTGATTGTTTTAATAATAAGACGGCAAGAGACGGGAAACGTTTCAGCGGTTCCAGACGTATTATACCAACGGCTGTAACTTCTCGACGAACGCCGTTTTAAATGGGGCGAAAAATGACTTGTCTTTTTAGAAAATATCCTTATTTCGATAAAACTGAATGCAGAATGATTACTTCTATTTAAGATTGTAACTTAAATCCTTTGCTTTTTCAGCTGTGGAAGGGTAGTGGAGATTAGAAGAGTAAATCCAGGCACATCAGGAAGGTCAATGCTAACTGATATGCCTGTGCGGGATTTTATTTTTTTAGCGGACCGACGTGTTTATAGGTATTAATGAGTAGACTCGTAGGGGTAGCTTTCGAATCGATAATATAGCTTTATTAGCTGGTTAAAATGGATTCTAGTAGCATAGGCGAGCCAAGTAGATTTTTACGCTCGGTTTTTATAACAATCTTGAATTCTCTTGAAGAGAAAATGATTATTTGTTTAGTAAAATCAATAAATGGCTTTGGTTTTTTGGTAAAATGAATATTGTGTTGGTAAAAGAGATTAATATTTAAGTGCTTTTAGTAAAACAGATATTATTTGAATAATTAAGAAGACTTAAAGAGAATCAAATTTTAGGCAATAAACTGGGGGGCGGCAATAGTGATTCTTCCCCACTTTTATTGAAATATGCAGGTTACTTTAATTTAAAAATACTTCATCTATAAATACCCATCCTTTATCGCCTTTGCCTCGATGCCAGGCGGGCAGGCTTCCAAGCGGTTTTACAATCAATTTGATTAATGTAACTTTTTTCGGCTGAAAGCTGCAACTGTAGTTTTCGATATATGGCATGCTTTCTTTTGTCGGTTGCACTGGTTTAAGCTTTTTTAACAAACTAAGGGAGCCGGTATTGCTACCTCCCCAAACCTCAATTTCGGAAGGTGGCATGATAAAAGACCCAATATCAATTAACGACCTAAATGCTACTGAACCTACCGTTACTGGTTGCTTAAAAAACAGTAAGGCCTCCAGCGGGGTTTCCCTATAAGCTGTCCAACTAGTGCCGGCCGAAAAGCTAAGGGAGCCTAACTCTCCATCAAAAAGTGCATTGTTAGTTTTTATAGCAAACTTTTTATCCGGTAAGGTAACCAGTTTTACGCTATCCGGACTAAGGTTGCTCCTATAAAAATTTTCCTGTGTGGTATTGCTGCTTATCCAGCCTTTGAGATAAGATTTTGCTTTAAGAACCGTAGATTTCTCTATAGTAAAAGGGGCTTTGTAAACAGATGAAGTAGTGCTATCCGGCTCGCTGCCATCCAGTGTGTAACGGATAAGGGCACTTCTAATCGAGCTTTTAATTTTTACTGAAAGTGTGGCTTTAAAAGTTTTCTTTCCTGCATCGATCACTGGCGCATTCAATTTTGCCTTAACGGTATCGCCATTAAACCCTATATCGAACTTTATACCTGGGAAATCTTTCTTAAGCGAAGCCATTTCCTTTTCATTAACTGGTGTATTCCATAGCTGAACAGTTTTTAGTTTTTTCAACTTTTTTAACGGATCGAGCATACCCGCATTTACCCCTGTTCCGGAAAGAGAAAGCTCGTTTAAATTGTTCAGGTTGTTTAAGTATTTGAGCCCGCTTCCTTTAACATTGGTAAAAGCTAGATTCAAACGCTTCAGATTAACGAAATTTCCAACTACCTTAAGCTCCTCATCGCTAACTGGCATTTTGCTCAGCTGTAGCGACACAATGTTATTTTTGATGGCATCTAATTCAGCCAGTTGCTTCTTGTTGAACTGTGCAGCACCATAGAAACTAACGGCCACGGCATTCGAACCTATATCAACGGGCATTACCGAACGGTAATCTGTATTTAATTTTTCTGCTTTGCTTTTATCTAGAGCAGGAAGATTTTGCGCTTCATTGTTATCGTTACCAAAAAAAGCTGCTGCAATTGTTCGTAACGAATCGTTCGGTGATAGTGCTGTTACTTTTTTCGTAAAGCTTGCCCCTCCCTTTATCCACAGGTAAAGCACCTTTACTTCCTGGTCTGTTAACTGCAACTTACCTTTCGGCGGCATATGGTCTTTATGTTCTTCCGGCAGGTGTATACGTTGCATCATTCGTCCGAAATCAGCTTCACCAACTTCCCATAATTTGCCATTTTTACCACCCTTTAATAAGGATTGTTCATTTTCCATAATCAATCCGCCTTTGGCCTTACTGCTATTATGGCAACTGATACATTTCTGCTGGAGAATAGGCTTAACCATGTGCTGGTACACTACAGCATCGGCCAACGAAATTTGCACAGTGGCTTCATGTGCTTTCATGGGCAGTAGCAGGAAATCGTTACCATGGGTAATGTTTGCCCCATAATGCCCGGCGGCTAGTAAGAAAAGACTTGTGCAAATGCCTGCCATAGTTATGGTAAGTTTGCTTTTGCGTATAGCGTTTCTGGCTGCATACCATAAAAAACTCAATAACGCACAAATTAGCCCCAACCATTTGTGTATAGCCACTTGATTGCCATCATAACCACTTTCCTTTGATAAAAAGAGCCCCATTAATGCTGTCATTACCGTGGTGAAACAGGCAACAAGCAATACCCAGTTAGCCACATCTTTTAGCAATACATGTTTTGGTGAAATAGCCATTATTTCAAAAACGAAGGCCAGCAGCAAAAGTACAATCGGAAAGTGGAGTATAAGCGGATGCGCCCTGCCGAGCACCTGTAAAAAAACAGGAACTTTAAATTGGTCGCCAAAGAACAATAAAAAAAACAGCAGACAATTGAGCATAATGCATAAATTGAAAACTAGTCTCTGCCACTTCAAATATTTTGTCATTTAATATAATTTAACTTCATCTATAAACATCCATGCTAATTTGCCCGCTCCCTGATGCCAAGCTGGTAATTTTGTGTTGAACAATACCAGTTTAAGTTTGTCAGTTTTACAATCATTAAGCTCCACTATAATTGCGTTGCATTGTACCTTTTCATTTTTTTCTAAAGGTGTAGTTACTGTGCCTAAAACCCGCGAAAAACTATTGTTTTCTTTGTTATGTGCATAAACTACCGCCTTGGAAGGTAGAAAAATCCAGGCCTCCTGATTTTGAAGTACATTAAAAAGCACACTATGCAAGTTTTGAACCTTGTTGGTTTCGATAATAAGGCTTACTGAATCTTTGTCATAGCCTAACCAGGTAGGACTATTGTAATTGGTTATACCTCCCTGATTATCAGAAAGCATATTGGATTTGTTGCTTTTGTAACGTCCGCTGGCCTGGGGGAAATGGACTGCCGTGGGAATTCCGTTTTTAATAAAGGTAGCCTCAACGATTTCGGAAGATGTAAAATCTTTAGAATTTGCGCTTGCCTTAACCGTTGTTAATTCTTTGTTGATCAGAATAGGTTTATTATATTTTTTGGCTTTGCTTGTTTCTCCATCAATAGTGTAGGTAATGTAAGCGCCAGGTTGTTCGAAAACAATGGGAACCTTTAACCTGTCATCAAAAAAAATAGAGGTATACTTAATCAAGGGCGGTGCCAGTTGAAATTTTTTTTGAGCACTTGCGTTACAGTACAAAAAAAGCAAAGCAAACAGGTATTTATATTTCATAAACGGGATACAATTTAGGCTATTGGCTCTAGCTTGTAGGGATAAACCTTTCCAGAATTCCATTGGGCCACATAAAGATTTTCTTCATCATCAATGCAAACATCATGGGGATAATCAAACGCTTTAATGGTTTGATACATTTCCTGTAGCTGCCCATCTTTATATTCGGGCGTGCTACCAGCCAGATTAGATATCACTTTATTGTGCTGATCGAGTATAGTTACAAAACCAGATTTTTGAGATTGCCTGCTATTGCTCTGCAATACAGCTGCATACAAATATTGGCCATGTATAGCCGGGCGACATACCCAGGCACCTGGCAGTTCTACAGTACTGAGGTAAGTTCCATCCATCGCATATCTTTTAAATGCATTCTGTTGGCGTGAGGTTACCATGAGTACTGGTTCGCCATTCCGATTGTCGATACAGATGCCATGGGCATTAAGCAAGTGTTTGTTTTGATCACCCCTTCCTCCAAAATGACGGATATAATTGCCTTTATAATCGTACTGTATAACAAAATCTTTCCCATAACCATCTGCTACAAAAATATCGCCGTTGGGTGCAATTGCTGTTTCAGTAGGCACATACTCATCTGCTTTCATATATTGGCCCGTTTCTTTTGGGTAGCTAAGCTCCATAAGTACCCGGCCGTCAATTGTTGTTTTTATAACCTGATGTCTGTTGTTATCGCATATAAAGAGTACATCTGTTCCATTTTCGTTAAATAAGGTTAGACCGTGCGCGCCAGGGTAGGTTGTACCCCAGGATTGAAGAAAATTACCGTTCTTGTCGTAGATTATTACGTTGTTCCTGGTTTCGTTGGTGAGCAACAAGATGCGTCCTTTACTATCCTGAACCATTTCGTGGCAATCGTTAACAGGATTTTTGGCTACATCGGCTTGGCTCCACTTCGTGTTTATCCTGTAGCGCTTTTTGCCATGTCCAAGCACCACCTCGTTATTAGCCAGCCATTCCGGAATATATCTTGCTCCGATAGCACCCAATGCCATATTCCTTACAAACTCTTTTCTGTTCATTTACACATTATTCAAATTTTTTAAAAAATACCAGTCATACAGCTCTGTTTTGCATTTTAAGCAATCAGGTCTTTCACCACTTTGCCTGCTACATCGGTAAGGCGGTAGCGTCGGCCCAAATGTTTATACACTAAACGTTCATGGTCAAGTCCCATCAGGTTTAATGCGGTGGCATGAAAGTCGTGAACATGCACAGGATTTGATACGATGTTATAGCCAAACTCATCTGTTTCACCATAAACACCGGGTTTTACACCACCTCCTGCCATCCACATGGTAAAGCAGCGGGGATGATGGTCCCGTCCATAGTTATCTTTAGAAAGTTTCCCCTGGCAATAATTAGTTCGGCCAAACTCGCCACCCCATATTACCAACGTTTCATCGAGCATTCCTCTTTGCTTAAGGTCAGTAATCAGTGCGGCAGAGGCCTGATCGGTATCTAAACACTGTCCGGCAAGGTCTTTTGGCAAATTGCCATGAGAATCCCAGCCCTGGTGATAAAGCTGAACAAAGCGCACACCACTTTCAGAAAGTTTCCTTGCCAATAGGCAGTTGGCTGCATAGGTGCCGGGCACCAAACAGTCGCCGCCGTAAAGTTTGATAATCGATTCAGGTTCCTTGCTTAAGTCGGTTACTTCAGGAACTGCCGTCTGCATTCTGTACGCCATTTCGTACTGCTGTACTTTTGCTTTTATTTCGGGGTCACCAACCTGATCATAAGCTTCGTTATTTAAAGCTGACAAATGATCCAGCATTTTTCTTCTTTCGGTTTTATCCATTCCATCAGGGTCGTTAAGATATAGTACGGGGTCTTCGCCACTACTAAACTGCACGCCCTGATGAATTGAATCTAAAAAACCATTGGTCCATAGTTTCGAATAAACACCCTGCCCGTTGCCTTTGCCTTTTGAGAGCAGTACACAAAAGGCGGGTAAATTCTTGTTTTCACTGCCTAAACCATAACTCAGCCAGGCGCCCATGCTGGGACGGTTTCCGACTTGCGCACCCGTTTGAAAAAAAGTTAAAGCAGGGTCGTGGTTAATGGCTTCTGTGTAAAGACTTTTTACGATACATAAATCATCTGCAATGCGCGCGGTATAAGGCAAAAGCTCACTCATCCATGCCCTATGTTCACCATATTGGTTAAAATTGAAAACTGTGCCTGCAAGCGGGAATTTAGACTGTCCAGAGGTCATGCCTGTAAGCCGTTGCCCTTTTCTTACTGATTCGGGTAAATCCAGCCCATGCATTTGTTGTAGTTTGGGTTTATAATCAAACAAGTCTAGTTGTGAAGGGGCACCATTTTGAAAAAGATAAATGATGCGTTTGGCTTTTGGCGCAAAATGCGGTAAGCCTGCAACAATTGCATCTTCAACAGATTGAGGATTGAGCAAATCAGGGACCAGTAAACTACCTAAAGCAGCTCCGCCGATACCCATTCCCAGACCAGTTAAAAACCGGCGGCGGTTCATATTAAGGCCATGTTCCAATATTTCTTTTTCCATTTTTATTTGGTTATCTAAAAGAATCAAACTGGGTTTAACCCTTCACAATTGCTTCTTCCATGTTATAGATTATGCTGATTGCCCTCATTAACGCCGCCATTTCTGTTATGCTTACCGTATTTTTACGATGTGGGTATTCGCCAATATTCAATGTTTTTTCGGCTATGCTCTTTTTTTTGCTGAACAGGGCCAGTTGATCTTTATAATAAGTATTAAGCACCCCCATTTCTTTTTCCAATGGCTTACGGCAAATGATGCTTTCAAATGCTGTGCGAATGGCCAGCTCAGGGTTTTCTTTCCCGGCCAACAAGGTCTCGGCAAGTACTCTCGAGGCTTCCAGTGCAGTTGGGTCGTTCATCATAACCAATGCCTGTAAGGGGGTGTTGGTTTTTAACCGGTTTACCTGGCATTGGTCTCTGTTACTTGCATCAAAAATCATCATTGATGGAGGAGGAACAGTTAACTTAATAAAGGTATATAAGCCCCTCCTATAGATATCGTTACCCTTATCCTGCCTGTACACAGCCAGCTGTCCTCTGCCTGAAGTGGCCATTTCCCAAAGCCCCTTGGGCTGATAAGGTTTTACACTTGGACCTCCAATTTCCTTGTTTAATAATCCACTGCTGCTTAACAGCATGTCTCTGATAGACTCAGCGGGCAGGCGCATGCGTGAAGCTCTTGCATAATAAAGGTTTTCCGGATCTTTCTCTAGCAGCTCTTTGGTTATTTTTGAGGATTGGCGATAAGTAGCTGACATCACGATCTTTTTAACCAAAAGCTTGATATCCCATCTATGTTCCATAAAATCGGCGGCCAACCAGTCAAGCAATTCAGGATGGCTTGGTAAGTTGCCCTGCATGCCAAAATCGCCTACAGATTTTACAATTCCCTTTCCGAAAATCTGCTCCCATAACTGGTTTACAAATACACGGGCAGTTAAAGGGTTTTGCGTACTAACCGTCCACTGGGCAAGGCCTAATCTGTTTTTTGGGAAGGTTTTGTTGTCAAAATTCATCACTGCAGGCAATGCTGATGCCGTTACCGTTTCGCCATATTGGTCGTAAACCCCGCGTTTAAGTAAATAGGTAGTTCTTGGCGTATCAGACTCACCCATAACGGAAACTTTTACACTACCGGTATCTTTTTTGTTTACAAACCTGAGGATTTTTTTAACATCATTGTCGCTTAAAGCCAGTATGGGCGTTTTGGCCGGTCCCGACCCAACAAGTCCTTCCAGACCTTTTTCCTTGCTTGTATTAAAAAAAGCGAACAACTGATAATAATCCTTTTGTGCAATGGGGTCGTACTTATGATCGTGACATTGCGCACATTCTACTGTTAGAGCCAGTAAGCCACGGGTATAGGTTTTTACTTTGTCAATGCCGTACTCTACACGGTATTCTTCGGGTATTACACCTCCTTCTTCGGTTATTTTATGGTTCCTTAAAAATGCAGTAGCCAGTAATTGCTCCTTGCCCGCATTTGGCAAAAGATCACCAGCCAGCTGCCAGGTAATAAAACGATCATACGGGATATTTGAATTAAAAGCATGGATCACCCAATCGCGATAAGGCCATTGTGATCTGTAATCATCGTCCTGATAGCCGTAACTATCGGCATAGCGAGATACATCAAGCCAGTGGAGTGCCATTTTTTCTCCAAATTGTGGCATTGCCAGCAATTGGTCTACTACCTTTTCATATGCTTGCCCGCTATTATCAGCACTAAACGCTTTTTGGAGCGCTAAGCTTGGTGGAAGCCCCGTTAAGTCTAAAGATAAACGCTTTAGCAACTGCTCTTTGCTGGCCTCTTCACTGGCTTTGAGCTGGTGCTGTTTTAATTTTTTCGCTATGAAATAGTCTATTTCATTTTTTGCCCAACCTTCCTTTATTTCTGGTAATGCAGCTTTTTTAGGGGTTACAAAGGCCCAATGTTTCTCATATTTTGCCCCCTGTTTAACCCAATTGGTTAAAATTTCTATTTCATCTTTGTTTAAAACACCCAGATGTGATGCGGGGGTTGGCATTTGATAAGAAGGATCGGTAGAGGTGATCCTTTTAATCATTTCAGATTTTTCCGGCTTACCCGCAACAATGGCATAGGCACCTTTTGTTTCTCTTAAAAGTGCTTTGGCATTAGTTTCTATATCCAGTCGCAGTCCGGCTTCCTGCTTGTTTTTATCGGGGCCGTGACAAGCAAAACATTTATCAGACAGGATAGGCCGAACGTCGTAATTGTAGCTTATTTCATTACCCTTAGCAGCTGAAAGTTGGTTTGTTCCCGCTAGCCAGGCTATAACTATAGCAATGCCTATTACAACACATGCAATAATCTTTAATTTCATGAACTGGGTTTATAAATGGTTATCAGAAACCTTAATTCAATGTTTAATCGAAGGGTTTAAGACATTTGCCTTAACGCTCTACAACTTATGCTTTGGATTGGTTTCGTAGCAAAAAAATCAAAAAAAATAGCGTTTTAAACAGGGTTTTTATTTATTTGGAAAAAACAGAAAGCATTGATCTAATCTCGCGAAAAAAAATAAATAATCGGTAACTATTTAGTTTAAAGTTAATTCCGTGGCAGGTTAAATCGGCAGAATCCTGGTCAATCAAATTGGTTTATACACTCTGGACAGCTTCTAATCCAACCTAAAATCTTTACTTAAATTGTTTTTCTTCTGTTTATCAAATTAACAACCACAATAAAAGTAGAGGAGAAGCATGCGAAAAACTACCTGAATATTGACTATTTTCAATGCAATCTTTGCTTAGTCAATTTTAGCATCAAATAAGAAACGGGTTGTAAAAAAACTAGATTGGGAATGAAAAGTTAAGGGAAAATAGAAATGGAGGATTTGAAGCAGATCTTTTCAAATGAATTTCTATAGCCACCGTTTTAGAAAATGAAAAGTTTATAGATCTGATATCAAAAAAAGGCCATCCCAAAATACATCTGGGATGGCCTTTATAATAATCTAATAATTGATTTGTGTACTTATTTTGCTAAAGCTGCAGTTCTTACAGCAACTTCTGGTGTGTTCATTTCTGTTTTTGCCGCTGCAAAGCGATCTAAGTTTAATTTTGGTGTGCTTCCCATTACCAGGCTGTGGTTTTCAGTTGTACCGCTTAATTTTAAATCTGAATGGTCGGAAATAACAGTGTAAAGGCTTTCGGTTTTCGAGTCGATTTTAGCTGTTGCATTGCCGCTTAAGAATACCTGAAGGTTAGTTACATTTAGTTTACCATCTGTTTTTACTACTGCATCATCAGATGCCATTACGCGGTAAATGCTTTTTACATAAACGGTAACTTTTGCTACCTGGTTATCTGCCGAAGTAATTTTTAAAGCTGTTCCATCCTGAATCACTTTTACCTTTCCGGTGTTATCGTCAGCGTAGCTAACACCTTCTTTACCGTTCTGGATCAGGGTTACTTCTACATTTCCGCTTACCACTACTTTATCGAAGTTTTTTGGAGCAGAGATTTTAACAGGTTGTTTTTCGGTGGCCATTACAGTTGTACTGAAGATTGAAGTGCTTAAAACAACAGCTGCCATTAATGATTTTGCTAGGGTTGAGA
>Ga0308165_1000152_pt1 | contig 170555 bp, 144 predicted proteins | sample PhyWR2_FD_201032 | JGI IMG/M metagenome (GOLD analysis project Ga0308165, IMG submission 201032) | Phyllosphere microbial communities from UC Gill Tract Community Farm, Albany, California, United States - DLSLW.R2 | ecosystem: Host-associated > Plants > Phyllosphere > Unclassified | place...
TAAAAGTACAATTGGAAGTATAACAATTACTTGTACTCAAAACATCACCGGGATAGAAAATATTACTCACATTGAAAATCCCATTATTATTTGTTGTAATCTTTACAGGATAAGGGTGCCAGAACATGCTCGACTTACGATATTCGATATCTGTGCTGGAGGACATTTGAACTCCATTAAAATAGTCCTTAACTACCTCTCTTTTTAATAAATAGGGTGTCACTGGCACATACATTGTAGCAGCATGATCCTGTGAAAAAGATCTGTCAATAGATGTCAATACATAATAATTTTCATCAGAAATCTTGCATGTCGTACAGTTAGTTTGACTCAAATCAGCCAGTTCGCTCTCTGGTCTTAAGAAATTTTCATATTCATACGTAGACTCTTTCAACAGATTATTATTAGCATCAAACATTTTTTTTCTAAGTAATTTACCTCGCTGATATTCTCTGTTATTGTTATCATTAAAGTAAAGATAATTAGTGCTGGTACCTGTGCTAAATTTTTTAATAGAATAATCATCGGGATTAGAGATAATATCACTATAAAAATACTCTACGGTTCCTTTGTTTATCACATTTTCCTGAACTTGACTATATTTTATTTCTTGATTAATAATTTTTCCTAGTATTATCTGAGGGTCAAGTATTCCTGAGCTTTTACCGTTACTTAATTTATACGTATAAGTTGTCTTATATTCATTTTCCCCGTCAAAATCAATTTTATTTGCTAGTCTAGCCATCGTAGCTTCTGAAAGTGCTAATGTGTAATCTGTAGTTCCTTTTTTGGATATATCAGCTTTTTCATGACTAAAAATTGTATATCCCTGACCTGGATATATAATTTTTTTAATTAATGTTGCATTATAAAAATTATTAGAATTTCCTGGGCCTTTATAGTTCGTCCCATTCCAAAATCCAAAATCATTTGTTCCATAGCTTTTTTTTGACGGCAAATTATCCGTTTTATCATATTCAAAAAAATAGATTTCCCCATTATTATTTAGAGATGTTAAGAAGTATCTAGGATTTGTTCCTCCTAAGGGAATTTGGTTAAGGGTTATGTTTTCTGACCTTCCAAAATAATTGAGATTTATACTACTTATATGAACAAGTTTTTGTGAGTCTTTGAAATAATTGTAATTAATATTTATATTTTTCCCAATAACTTCTATATTTTGAAGAATTGCTCTTTTTGTCATATTTGTTGTATGAACATAATTTTCCATTGTCGCAGTTGAAATTTCATTTGAGTATGAAACCTCTAGATTTGCTTCTTCTAATTGAGATGATGTAGGATAACCTGTAGGAAAAAAGTTATTACCATTTATTAAAGTATTTTGCATAAAAGAATTAAAAGCACTGGAACTTCCTTGCTTATACTTTGCTTCAATTATGTCTCCATTGCTTAGTTCAACTTTTTTTAAAAACCAAGATAGTATATAGTTAGCTCTTGATCCGCTGTAAAAGGATTGATTTGATTGTAAAACAGGATTATAAAAATTACCTTGGAAAATGAATTGTGAGTAATTAACTTCTACTGCATCATAAGATCCTCCAAAATAAAATGTATTACCTTTATCATCCATAATTTTTATTTCATTAATATTTCTATTTTGAAAATCAATGGGATTTACTACTGAATAACATTTGGATAAAGGGGAGGTTGAACTTAGGACTTGCAATTTTGCATTCTCACAAAATACTAATGGTATGCCCTTATTATCATATATAAAATATCCTTTATATCCGAAAAAATCAAAATAGAATTTATCAGGTATATAGCCAGACATTACCCCCGCATTATTAGGGTCTTGTAAGATATGTTTTTTTGAAGATCCAGATCCATTACTTAAATTTTGTTTTTGAATAATACAATCAGTTGTATTTTCTAATTGATCTACTTGATTGGGGTATATTCCGGCAACACCGTATTGTGCTTGGATAGCAGCATATTTAGTCAATAAAAAATCTTTGTTAGTTTCTCTAGTTATGCTTCCAAACTGATTTGAATACCAATGTAATCCATATACACTTTCATCAGTCCTTGGTCTAAACCCCTCTGAAGTATTTGAAATGTTGTTAGCTAATATCAAGTTACCTATTGGGATTTTGAATAATGGAACGTTTATATTTACCGTACCATTATATAAATCATTATCAGTTGTAATATTATTTATTAAGGAAATGCTTTCCTCAGGTCGTTGTGCCCAGATATTTATTCCAGTAAATAGTCCTATTAAAAGAATACTTAATTTCATCTTTTTTATTTTCTTCATGTATGTTTATTTTTTAATCAATTTAGCATTCGCAGTTTTCTCAGTATCAGTTTTTATTACGATCAGATATGCTCCCTGAATCAAGTTCTGCGTGTTGATCTTTGTTACTTTATTCTTCGTTTTCAAACTCTGAAGCTGTCTTCCGCCCATATCATAAAGAATAATATCTGCTTCCTTAAAATCAAATCCAATTTCAACGTAAGCGTAATCTGATACTGGATTAGGATAAATTTTGATATTTTGTTTTTCGATTAGCTGATCAATCTGTCGGTCTCCAAGCTTTACAATCTTCCAGTTCTCTTTGCCTAATTCTTCAGCGCTTGTTCCTGCCAAAACAATCGAACCATCCTTATTCATCTTCAGATCAGAAAGCCTTTCCTCTTTCTTTCTTGATTCTCCTTTTACATGTTTTCTCCATTGCTCATTCCCGTCATTGTCAATGTAAAGCATCCAGAATGTTTCATCATCAGTTTCAATCCTTCCTTCTGCCTGAGTGTAACCGCCCAACAACACACCTTTAGAATTTCTACCATCTCCTGTGCTGATGACATTTATCCCCATCAGAATATCACGGTTCTTAAAGTTGTAAGATTTCTGCCACTGTTCATCTCCTTTTGTGTTTAAAGAGATCAACCAGATATCGGTTCCTTCTTCAATTCCAACGGTTTTATTTCCTGATTTCTCAGATCTCGATCCTCCTCCAATAATATATCCTGAAGAAGTAAAAGCCATTGTTCTCAAATGATCATCACCTTTACCTCCAAAATTCTTTTCCCACTCTATTTTATTGTCTTTGCTGAGTTTGATCACCCAGTAATCGCCTTCACCGAAATTTTCTGTAGACTTGGAATAATTGATAGATGATAATTGATCGTTGATTTTATCACTCGACGGTTTATCATTGATCATTGATCTCTTATCATTAATAAACTTTCCACTTCTAGAGTATACTCCAAGCAATGCTCCTCCGTCAGGAGTTGGGATCATTTTTTCGACTTCATCCAAACCTCTTCCGCCTACAATTAATTCGGAAAGAACTTTTCCGTTTTTATCGAGCCTTGTTACGGTCACATCTTTAGAACCGAAACCATTGGCAGCATTCTGAACATTCCCCGCAACCATAAAACCAAAATCAGCGGTCTGAATTACAGATCTTGCTTCTTCATCCTGAGATGTTCCTAAAGTTTTTTGCCACAATTCATCTCCGAATTCGTTGATTCTGATGAGCCACATATCAGATCCTCCCTTAGAATCATCTTTTTTGTCTAACCCTTTTCCGGAATAAGAAGTTCCCGCCAAGAGAAAACCTCCTTCCTGCGTAGCAACCGTTGCTGATAAAAAGTCGTGATTTTGTCCTGAAAAATATTTCTCCCAGACTTCTTCTCCTTGTTGATTGAGTTTGACCAAATGAAAATCGTAACCGTTGTTTTGTTTATTTTCGGAAGTGATTTTTTTTGATTGAATCGAGCTTCCGGTAATAAGATATTGCTGATCGATTGTGGTGGTGACTTGTGAGAGAAAATCCTGAGTTGAGGATTTAATGTCTTTCTGCCATATCACCTCCTGAGCATATACAATTGCAGTACTTAGCAATAATGCACTTATGTAGAGTTTTTTCATGATTTGGTTATTAATTTAACAATGCGCGAATTTAACTTTTTTTAACGTAATAAGTCATCTGTTTGATGAAAATTAATATAAATATTATCCTTGTAATGTGACAAAATTAAATAAGCATTGCGACAAAACTTGACGTGTTATTATTTGACAGAAAAAGAGAAGATAATCTTTTAGAGATTATTTAGAAGTTTATCTCAAAGGGAAAGAAGTTCTAATAATATCTCATATTTCTTTAAATCTTTCATTTTGTTTATTAAATTCTTCTATTGTTTGATAATTAAGTGTGCTGTGACATCTTTTTTGTTGTAACAGACTTCGATATACTCGAAAATTTCCAGCTCCATTTTTCTTTTGTAATTAGCTTGTTGCCATAAATGAGTTCCGTTTTCAATGATTTAAAAAAGCTCTCCGCCACTGCATTATCGCAACAATTTGCTCTACGGCTCATACTTCTTGCAGCACCATAAAATTCAACGGTATTCGCAAATTTCTTACTTGCATATTGTACACCCCGGTCAGAATGGAAAATTAATCCATCAACTATTTTCCTGTTTTTGACAGCCATTTTCCAAGCCGTAAGGCTTGTTTCTTCGGTACTCATTCCATTGCTCAAACTCCATCCGATTATTTTCCAGTCGTATAAATCAATAATTGTTGTCAAATACAAAAACCCTTCTTTGGTGTGAATATAAGTGATGTCAGAAACCCAAACTTTTGAGGACTTATCTGCTATAAAGTTCCTGTTCAACACATTTTCTACTACCAAATAATTGTGTTTAGAGTTCGTAGTAACTTTAAATTTCTTGCTTAATTTACTTCTCAAGCCAAGCTTCCACCAAATGTTTCGATATATCATCGGTCATGAGTACGAGACAAGGACAGCCAACTAAATAACTACTATTCCACTGCTGATTGTTATTAATTTAAAAAATTAAATTGCAATAGACACAATCTAAAGACATTATTTGATAAGAATGAATTTTGAAATTCTTTTTTAATCCGGCTCAATTGAACCAAGTCATCGATAAAAGTGTTTAAAGATACGCTCGTCTTGGTTACAAGATAGGATCATAAAATTTCTGAAATTTGAGAAATTTGAGAAATTCTTTCCAAATCTTCGATTAAATATTTCGATATTTCTTCGGTTATGGGTACAAAACCGGACATCAATTTATAAAAAATGTATATCTAGTTAAGTATTTTAAAGCAAATTGTTAGATAAATAAGTTATTTCGAATATCTTTTCGGAATCCTGTTTGCCTCCTACAAAACACAAACCATTGAATATCATTGTATTAAATGTTTTATTATGGTTCCACTTGCGCTTCGTTAATATTTTTTGAAAGAAAAACCGGAAAAAAGAAATCACCATAATCTTATCAGACACCTGGAGGTACGAAAAGAAAAGGAATATTGGATAGTACCTTAAAGGACGAAACAGTTTATACCATTTATTTTTGGCTTTGAACTACGGGATGTCAGATGTACGATTTATTCTGAAAAATATCTATTCAATTCAATATATCAAAAAGGAATCTCCATGAGTTTAATGATCATCTATATATTATTTATTTTTTTAATAACGACAAAAAGTATTGTATAATATTCAGATTATAAATAACTTAGCAAGATTTATGTTTCTTATTTTTTTCTTTGAGCAATTAAATGTAAGTTAATATTTGAGATTTTCTTGTATGGTAAAGCCATTCAATACCTAACATTGACTCTATAACGCCAAACCCAGTGCAAGTTTCATCCTTTCAAGTATGTTAGATATCTACTATTGATTTTTTAATATAAATACATGCTGCGTTGGAAAGGAATAATAATAAAAAAGACAACTCTTTTATAGAAAAAAAAATTTTAACCTTCGAACAGAAAAACCAAGGGGAGAAGGAGGAATTGTTAAATAAACTGATTGTAAAAATAATTGTTTCGCTTACCTTAAAAGAATATTATGAAACGTGCGATAAGATATCTAAGATTCAGTCAACTGGGACAAAGTAATGGCTCTATAGAAAGGCAAGAGCTGTATACTGATCAATGGCTAGCATTTAATGATGTAACATTAGTTGACACATTTATTGACAGAGGTAAAAGTGCACGAACATTTGATCGTCCTGATTTTAATAAATTAAGAGAATTCATCACAAAACATCACAGCTCAGTAGATTATCTTTTGGTTGACCAACTTGATAGATTTAGTCGAGATGCAGGTGAAGCGATGAGTTTAGTGAAACTTTTACAACAAAAATACAATATCCAAATCGTCAGTGTTACAGAAGGAATTACCTTCGATTATAATACTCCTGGAAGTTTTTTCCGTGCAGGTCTGCAATTGCTTTTAGCCGAAGAAGATAATATTAACAGAAGCATAAAAGTAAAGGGTGGGATTTACACTGCAAAAGCAAAAGAAGGTCGTTTTGTATATAAAAACGCTCCTTTCGGCTACACTAAGCAAGGTGAAAGAAAGGATAGAAAATTAGTAATTAATGAAGCAGAAGCAAAAGTAGTTCGTTTTATTTATGATTCATATTTGGGAGGAACGCCATTATATCTAATAAAAGAAAATGCTCTGAGTATGGGTTTCAATAGAAAAGGCAATATGGCTGTGGAAAGAGTTTTAAGTAACCCTATATATGCAGGTTTGTTGAAAGTAGAATCGTATAAAGATTATGCTGGTGGAATGTTTCCTGGTATTCACGAACCGATAATAAATTTACTAACGTGGAAATTTGTTCAGGAGAAAATGAAACGTCCTTTAAAGATTAAAACCATAATAGATGACAATATACCACTTAGAGGTGTACTAAAATGTCATTGTGGGCAACCTTTATCCGGAGCGCCTTCTCGAGGCAAAGCTGGTAGATACTATTACTATTATAAATGCAAACATTCGAAGCATAATAATATAAGCGCAATAAAGTCACATGAGCAGTTCTTAAAAATCTGTGATCTTATGAGTTTGCCTATCGAAAACATCAAAAAAATTAAATTATCATGTAGAAAATCGCTTGACTCAGAACTAAAGGAGAATCAAATTGTCCTTAAAGAAAACCAAAAAAAATTATTAGAAACTGAGCAAAACTTATATTCAGTAGAAGATAAGTGGATTAAAAATGATATTACAAAAGAAACTTTTGAAAGATGGTCAGATCTATACAGCAATGAGATTAAAGTTTTGAACAATAGTATTGAGAGATTAAGTACTAATCAGAATCATGCGTATAAAATTTTAGAGAAAAATCTCAAGTGCTTAAGTGACATAAGACAAATATATTCAAAGGCAAGTACGATAGAAAAAAGGGAATTTGTAAACTTAGTGTTCGACAGCAATCTTTATTATGAAAACGGCATCTATCGAACACCTACAATGCTTGGTATTTTCTCTCATAATTGTTTGAAAATGAAAGACAAAGGTCTTCTTGTATATGAAAAAAAAAAGAGTCTTCGTATTGAAGACCCTTTCAGCGGAGAGAGAGGGATTCGAACCCCCGGACCTGTTACAGTCAATAGTTTTCAAGACTATCGCAATCGACCACTCTGCCATCTCTCCAAAAATTCCGATTGTATCGTTGTTTTCAGTGGTGCAAATATAAAACGTTTTTAAATTACTACAAAATATTTTGAAATTAAATTTTAACAAAAATTAATAACCAACTAGAAATCAATGAAATTATTTTTTAGTAATCGTACTTCAAAAACAAAATCTAACATTATCGTAACAAAAAAAGCACCTCCTTCGAGATGCTTTGATATTTTCAAAAAGATTGTATTAATGTAATTCAGCAAGATATTTTTCTGCATCCATTGCTGCCATACAACCGCTTCCCGCTGCTGTAATCGCTTGTCTGTAAATATGATCCTGAACATCTCCTGCCGCAAAAACTCCGGGAAGATTTGTTCTTGACGAACCTTTTTCAGTAACAATATATCCGTTTTCATCTAAATCTATTTGACCAACGAAAATATCAGTATTCGGTTTGTGTCCTATCGCGATAAATATTCCGTGAACATCTACTGTAGATTTCTCCTGAGTCTGGTTATTAATAACAACCGCTCTTTCCACAAGATTGTTTTCACCCTCAATACCAATTAATTCATGGTGGAACTTCACTTCAATATTCGGCGTATTTTCTACTCTGTGAATCATTGCTTTTGACGCTCTGAACTCGTCTTTTCTTACCAACATGGTTACTTTATTCACCAACTTTGAAAGATAGGTAGCTTCTTCAGCTGCAGTATCTCCTGCTCCTACAACCACAACGTCTTTTCCTCTGTAGAAAAACCCGTCACACGTTGCACATGCAGAAACTCCTCCTCCATTGTATTTTTTCTCATCATCAAGACCCAGATACTTTGCAGTAGCTCCTGTAGAAATAATCACAGATTTAGCCAAAATTTCTTTATTTCCTGCATGTAATTTATGAATACCGCCAACTTCTTTAGAAAATTCAGCTTTGGTAATCATTTCGTAATGCACTTTGGTATCGAATCTTTCAGCTTGCTTTTGTAGATCCATCATCATTTCAGGGCCGGTGATTCCTGCAGGGTATCCCGGGAAATTATCGACTTCTGTTGTTGTCGTTAATTGTCCGCCTGGCTCCAGACCTGTGTATAATTCAGGTTTTAAGTCTGCTCTTGCTGCATAAATTGCCGCTGTAAAACCAGAAGGTCCCGATCCAACGATTACACAATCTAAAATATTTTCTTTCATAATTTATTTATCAATTTCAAGGATGCTAATTTCGTAATTTTTAATGTTTAATTAAAGTAAAATTAATGATACTTGTCAATATTTAATATGTCAAATCTCAATGACAAAATTTTAATTTTCATACCGCTTTGCGACCCGACCTGAGTGGAGCTCTTTTTGTTCAACAAAAAAGCGGGAACGGAGGGCGGAAATTGTCGCCAAAATAAAATTAATGCGCAAAGCAAATTAGTCAATCACTTTTACACCTTCATTTTAATCTTGTCGACATTAATAATTTTATAAACCAATTCTTTAATCAGTTCCGCATCATCCATATTTACTGCGCCTAATCCTTTTCCTTTCATGTCAAATTCTCTCAAAATAGAGATAACACGGGTTGAATGTTTCAGTGGATACAACCTCGCCGCTTCTGCGTAATCTTTAATAAAATAAGGATTAACACCCATTTGCGAAGCGATTACCTGTTGTGGCTGCCCAATCATCGTATTGTAAATAATTACATTAGAAAAGTAATTATAAAGACTCGAAAGTAGCATCACAAAAGGATTATTCTTAGGATTTTTGCCCATGAAATAAGCAATTTTGAATGCAGCGTTTGCATTTTTCGCTCCTAACGCTTTTTGAAGTTCAAAGACATTGAATTCTTTGCTTATTCCGATATGGTTTTCAACGATGGTACCGTTTAAAACCTGATCATCTTTTAAGATTATTTTAAGTTTTCCCAGCTCATTTGAAATTCTGGAAAGGTCGTTGCCAAGATATTCTGCCAAAAGGTGAGAAATATTCGGGGCTGTTTTTATCTTTAGTCTTAGACATTCATCAGCAATCCATTTTGGAAGCGTGTGATCTTTTAAAGATTCACTCAGGAAAAGAGCGTTTATCTTTGCTAAAGTTTTGGTAACCTTTTTTCGGCTGTCTAATTTCTTATGTTTGTGGGCAAAAACCAAAACCGTTGACGGCACCGGATTTTCTGCATATGCATCTAATGCTTTACTTTCTTCTTCATTAAATTTAAGATCCTGCGCTTCTTTTACGATAATCACCTGCTTATCACCCATCATCGGAAACTGTCGCGCCAACGAAAGAATTTCCTGATACGTCGTATCTTTCCCGTATGTGACGGTTTGGTTAAAAGCTTTTTCGTCTTCCTCAAGAAAGTCGTGTTCAAAGGCTTTTACAGCAACATCAATAAAGTAAGGTTCTTCTCCGTGGAAAAAATAAATCGGTAAAACTTCTTTATTTTTAATATTTTTGAGGATTAAATCTAATTCTTTCATCATATAAATGGAACTTCCAAAACTGAACTTTCAGGAAACTTTTGATTTTAAATTCAAGAAAGACAAAGATAAGTTTTTTATTTATGACTTGGTTCGTAAAACTTACCTTTTGCTCACTCCCGAAGAGTGGGTTCGGCAGCATTGGGTTCATTATTATCTCACCGTAAAATCCTATTCTGCATCTGCTTTAATTACCGAAAAAAAGATTGTTTTGAATGGTTTAACAAAGCGTATTGATCTTTTAATCACAGAAAAAGCTCAACCAAAAATTCTGATTGAATGTAAAGCACCACAAATCAAATTAACCGAAAAAACATTCGAGCAAACTGCACGATACAATTCTGTAATCGGTGCTTCTGAAATTATTTTGACGAATGGTCTGCAACATATTAATGCGTATTACGAAAACGAACAATATCAGTTTTATAAATAATATTGAGGTTAAGATTGACGTCTAGACCTTGCGCCAACCTTAACCTTAACCTTAACCTTAACCTTAAAAAAAGTATGGAAATTAAAAATATTATATTCGATTTTGGAGGTGTTTTGATGGATTGGAATCCGAGGTATTTTTTCAAAACCTATTTTAGTGATGACGAGAAAATGGAATATTTTCTTGAAAACATTGCCCAGGACGAATGGAATATCGAGCAAGACCGAGGAAGAACTTTGGCAGAAGGCACCGAAATTCAGATTAAAAAATTTCCGGATTGGGAAAGAGAACTAAGAGCCTATTATGATAACTGGCCAGTCATGCTGAAAAGCGATATTCCTCACAATGTGGAAGTTCTGAGAAAGCTCGCAAATACTTCCTACCAATTATACGGATTAACAAACTGGTCTGAAGAAACTTTTCCTTACGCATTAGAAAATTATGATTTTTTCAAATTATTTGAGGGAAAAATTGTGGTTTCCGGAACAGAAAAGTTAATAAAACCAGACCCTAAAATCTGGCATGTTTTATTGGAAAGATATCAATTGGAAGCTGGTGAATCGGTTTTCATTGATGATAATTTTAAAAATATTGAAATGGCGAAAACTTTAGGTTTTAAAACCATTCATATTTTACCGGAAACTGATTTGGAGGCTGAACTAAATAAATTAGGCGTAAAATTTGAATAATTACAGCTTTATAACATTTTGTTAATCTTGATAATAAGTAATTTTATTAATTTAGATGAGGATTATTGGTTTCAACAAATAAACCAATTATTTTGTCATTCTGAAAGAATTCAAACGATTAAAGAGTTTTATAGCAATCATTATTATTGCATTGTAAAAATCCTTTCAGGAGCACAAAGATCTGTCAACTATGTTGTAAAAAAATTGTAAATCTGACCAATACCTAGCCCTGATTGTAGTGAAAATCCTTTTTTGAAAAAAAAGATTGCAACGAAAAGCAGGAAAAAGCTTCAAAAATAAATTACAAAATATGATACGTTCAATATTATTATCCGCATTTCTTATGAGTTCAGGAACTATTTTCAGTCAGAATTTAAAAACAGTGTCTTATCAGGACGGTTCACAAAAACTGAATGGTTTGGTAACATCCAATGCCGGAAAAAAACTTCCGGGGGTTTTAATTCTTCCAGCCTGGAAAGGAATTGATGACGAAGCAAAAACTGCAGCGGCAGATTTAGAAAAGCAGGGTTATATCGCATTTATAGCAGATATTTACGGCGAAGGAAACATTCCAACTGATAATGCTTCAGCGGCAAAAACTGCAGGATTTTATAAAAAAGACTATGCAGCTTATCAAAAAAGAATTTCCCTGGCTTTGGAACAATTGAAAAAAAGCGGGGCGGTTTCAGATAAAATTGCAGTAATCGGTTATTGCTTTGGCGGAACCGGAGCTTTAGAATCTGCAAGAGGAAAACTGCCTGTTGTTGGTGTTGTTTCCATTCACGGAAGCATCGGAAAAGACCAATCGAGACCGAATGAAACTATTTCAACTAAAATTTTAGTAGAAAATCCTGCAGAAGATAAAAGTGTAACGCCGGAAGATTACAATAATCTGGTTAAAGAAATGAATGAGGGTAAAGCAGATTGGCAAATTATTACATACGCCAATTCAAAACATACTTTCACTGACCCAAAATCTGCAGACTACAATCCAGTTATGGCAAAAAGAGCATGGAATCATACACTCCTATTTTTGAAAGAAATTTTGAAATAATTAAGCAACAATAAATTAAAAACAACCTCAATGATTGAGGTTGTTTTTAATTATAAATCACTGATTGTATTACAACTAGAACACCACCAGTATTCTTTTTCTTTATCTTTCAGCTTCTTTTTTGTTTTCTCTTCACAATTTTCACAGACACATTCATCAATCTCGTTTTCTTTCGCTTCGTAATCGCAATTAAAACAACTCCAACTCGTTAAATGAGTCTTTCCGTTGATAAACCATGTAAAAGAGTTTTCTTTACACTTTGGGCAAATTTGTAACGCCATATTTAAATTTTTTCTTCTTCTCTATTCACCAAATCCATCGAAAAAGCCGGAAGGCAAATTGCAATATATTCGCAAGGTTCTGAAAACGGATTGCTGTAACGGATTCTTGCCCCTTTTTTGATTAAAATACTTTGCCCTTTTTCTAAAATGACGTTTTCTCCATCAATTTCAAATTGTTTTTTACCGGAAATAATGATGGTAAACTCGTCAAATTCAGGAGTTTGATGAGGCTCACTCCAATCCGGCGGAGCAACCATATGCGCAATGGATATGTTTGGATTTTGGGTTGAATTCCCCCAATGTTCTTCAATTAATTTCCCATCGGTTGTAGGAACTACAAAAGGTGATTTCTGAATTTTATATTTTTTCATTATACTATTATTATTTTAACGCAAAATTCGCAAAGATTTATTTAATGCTGCCTTCTTCTAAGTTACACAAAGCCGTTTCACTTATAAAAGCTAACAAAGTTTTTTATAGTTATGTGCAAGTTATAATTTAATCTTTTACCGGATTTAGCTGATTAATTTTAGGAATTAAAATCTGCAAAATCAGCATAATCTGCGAGAAAATTCATTTAACTTTTATCAACTTTAAAATGATTTTCTTTTGTGATTTCGTACACAATATTCGTTCTTGTCGGTTCTCCAAAATAAGCTACTTCTTCTTCCGCAATCTTCTTTCCACCTAATCTTTCTAATGCAATTTGAGAACGGAAATTTTCTTTTCCAATATGGAAGTGAACTTTGTCTACAAATTGGAAAATATAATCCAGCATCAGCTTTTTAACTTGCGGATTGATGCCTTTTCCCCACGAATTTGCTCCATAAAAAGTATAGCCAATGAAAATACGATTTTCAGATTCGTCAAAATCATAAAAACGGGTACTTCCTAAAAAATTTCCGGTAGATTTCTCAATAATTTTAAAAGCGCCCTGACTTTCCATGGCTCCTTTAAAAAAGTTTTCAAAAACCTCTCTTTTGTAGCGGTCTTTATTCGGATGTTGCTCCCAGACTTTAGGATCTGAAGCCACTTCGTACAATAACTCAAAATCCCCTTTCTGTAAGGGGATTAATTGATATTTTTCGTTTTCTAAAACAGGTTGAATAGAAAAATTCATCTTTTATAAATTTGAATCTTAGCTTTTTGCTTTTGCAGCGTCAGATTCTATTTTTTTAATTTCTTTTAATTTTTCAGCAATTTTGGTTACTGCTTCAGGTTTTGCAGGTTTTAAAGCTACTTCAGCCTGAGCCATATCCCATTTGATAACAAGATTTCCCGAATTTTCATCTGTTGGGTTTAAAGTAATTTCAAACCATTCTTGCTTATCAGCTAATTTATTAACCGGAACTGTAACATCTACAACGTCTTGTTTTGGATCATAAGTATACGCTCCCCATTGTTGGAAATCTTTATTTAAAATAACTTTCCAGTCTTTTTCTGTTGGTACGATAAACAAACCATAAGTTCCTGCTGGAACTGTTTTTCCACCAAAATTAACGGACTGTCCGAATGTGATTTTTGTAGAAGAGTTTGCGCCCGCTCTCCAAACTTGTCCGTAAGGAACCAATTCTCCGAATATTTTTCTTCCTTTCACCCCCGGTCTACCGTAATCTACAGAGATTTTTGACATTGAAAACTGCTGTTCTACTTTCTGACGCGGACTAGCTGCAGGTACCGAATAATCTTGTGCGAAGCTTAAAGTCGAAGCAGATATACAAACTGCAAATAATAATTTTTTCACTTTTAAAATTTTGTCTAAAATTACAAAATCGAGTTCATAAATCACTTTTTGGGATTGCTAAATTTTGTTAAATTAAATTGATGAGTAAGATCGCAATTAATAATAGAAGTAGCAACAATTCTTAAATTTTAATGAAACAAAAACCTCATAAAAAATGAGGTTTTAAAATATATGAGAAAAATTTATTCCGGCATTGCTTTCCATTTCTGCAGAATAGCAGTATAAAAATACATAAAAATAAAACCTATTATCAGAATGATATAACTTATCATAAAGCCTAAATCTTCAAAAATATTCGGACAGTTTTGATAAGTATAATCGTAATCTATATGGGTAACAGGTAATTGACATGCTGCTTTCTGATGAATACTGATAATTGCAAAAATTAAAAGCACCAATAGTACAAAACCGTTCAAAGAAATATTAATCAAAACAGATGATACCATTTTGCTGGTCATATTCATTTTCAATAACGGAATCAATAGAATGACGAGACCGATAAACAAAACAAAATAGGCAACAAAAAATTCTTCCCGGCCTCTGAAAGTAAGTCCGTAAAACACGGTAATCAACGTAATAGACAAGGTTAAAACGCCTGCACTAATCACACTGAAAAGCAATGAACGAAGCCCGGTAATTCTGAATCCAAATATAAAAGTAGAAAGGAAAAATGCAATCCAGATGTAAATATGTACGTTATCTGAAAAGAAATCATCTTTCTTCACAGAATCTACATTTTTAAGCAAATCTTTCATGTTTTCAGACAGATAATAATACTCTGTCATATTGTTTTTTACATATTTATCCGGAGCAAGCTGTTGATTGATTTCAGGATTAAATTCTCTGATTTTTATACTGTCCTTAGCATTATCAGTGGTTGCCACAGCAGAATCTACAGCCACTGTTTCTTCATAATACTCATCTTCATCATATCTTGTTTTCCCATCATAATCTTTGATGAAATAACGGACTTCAAAATTTGGGTTATCTTTTGAGTAGATCATAGAAACCCATTTTTTAGCATTCAAATTATTCCTAACGCTGTACGTTTTAGAAATAGAAAGAAAATCATCAAAAAGTTTTTCTAATTCTGCAGAATTTTTTGAATTTAAAAGTGTTGCCGTTTTTTGATTAATAATCGCTTTTTTATTTTTAAGAATATTATCAGGCGAATCTTTATCATAGTAAACAACTTCTGTAGCTCCTACTCCATTATCAAAATCTTTAAAATCATAATCATAGAAAACCTCAGAAAAATTGTAGAAACTTGGCTGAGTTGTTTTAATAGATGATGAAAGATCTACAACGTCTTTTTTGTAATAAAAAGTTTCAAATTTCTCTTGTTCGTCTGAATAAGCGGGCTGTATTTTTTTTGAATATTCAGGATTTGGAGGAATAAAATTCCCTCGCTTATCTTTTTGATGAGATTTCTTTGAATACAATGAATAATACTGATAAACTCTGTTGTAATACACAAAAAACTTTTTGTTTCGATCTATTTTCTCAATATTATTTTCACAGTACAAAGCGAAGAAAGGCTTTGGAAACAATCTGTTCTCTAAAGTATAAGACTCTATATTTTGAGAAAGAAAAGGCGCAGTTCGGTTGATGATATCAACGTTTTTTGCCATTTCCTGATCAGGATATTTATTATTGATAAACATCCTAAACCCATTCATATACGAGAAATAAAATGTGGTACACGAGAAAATGATGATAAAATACTGCACAAACTGACCAAACAGTTTTCCTTTGGAAGTAGGATAAAAATTCTTAAACGCATTATTTTTAAGCATCATCAAAAGCCATCCTACAATCAGTAAAATAGAAATAATAAGATGAACGAAAATAACACCGTTTCTGAAATAATCATCTTTTACAGAATATTTCTGCAGCGAAACAGGATCAATATGCGACAGATAACCGATGATAAAAAAGACGATATGAAAAACAAAAGCTGCCAAAAGCATCCATACAATTTTAGTATTCCAGATTGTAGAATATCTTTCGAGCAAATATTGGTTGAATTTATTGAGTTTTTGCATTTTAATTTGAATTAAAAAAGATTAATTAACGAAAAACCTTCTCGTAGAAGACGAGATATTTCTGATGTAAATAATTTCTGCTTTTGCATTTCCTAAAGCTGAAATCACCTCATAAAACTGAGTTTCAGTGGAGAAATAAGCGACGTAAACACCACCATTGAAGTTCAGTTTTTCCAATTTAAAATCTTTAAAAACTTCGAGCAGTTTATCGCGACTTTCATTAGTATCAATTTCTATGATTAATTGGCTTTCTTCTTCGCCATTCGCATCAGAATTGTCTTTATATTTTCCATTTTTCAGAAAAATTACTTTATCTGAAATCTTTTCAACTTCGTATAATTGCTGAGAACTTAAAATCAAAGCAATCGGATGATTTACCGAATTGGCAATCGATTTTAGATCTTCCAGAATTACCTGCTGCGCCAAAACATCAAGGTTTGCTAAAGGCTCATCCAATAAAAGAATTTCGGGTTTTCTTAGAAGTATTCTCGCTAATTCAAAACGCATTTTGTAACCGGATGAAAGTTCGCTCCATTTCAGATGTTTGTAATTCCACAACCCGAGACGAGCAATCATCATCAACGTTCTGGTTTCGTTTTCTTCAGCAGAAACACCATGATTTGAAAGAACGAATTTCAGATTATCTTTCAGACTTCCGTACCATTTTTCGGTTCTTTGCGGGATGTAAACGAGTTTCGTTCTAAGATCGTAATCATTTTTTGATTTTTCATTGAAAGAATAGTTTAAACTTCCATCATTAAATGAAATTTCATTCGCCAAAATTCTCAGCAAAGTCGTTTTACCATTTCCATTTTCTCCTACCAAACCATAAACCTGTCCTTTATTGATTTCCACAGAAACCGGACCGAGCGAAAAACGGTTGCTGCCGTAAGATTTTACAATATCTTTTGCTTTTAAAACAGAGTGTTCGGAAATATGCTCTTTTACCTGAACTTTTTCAATTTTGGCGAGAAGATTTTTCGATTTTTCAATCAATTCATCGATAGCGTGATTGTGAGTTTCTTTCCAGTCTGTCAAATCAATCGCTTCTTTATAAATCGACATATCCTGAGTGTCGATCGCGCAATCTAACAGTTTTCTGAACCCCAAAACGGTATCTTTATTATCAAAAAAATGGTAGACTTCGGCGACTCTTTGCTGATGTTTCGTCATTTGGTTTATTTAATTTAACCGAAGATAATTATTTTTAAGACAAGTTATATCTAAATGCCGAGAAAAAATTATTCTATATTTGGGGATATTTTTAAGAATCAAAAAATGTTTAAGAAGTTTAGCTGTTTAGCCATTGTTTTATTGAGTTTAAATCCTTTTAAAGCTCAGGAAAAAATTCCATTCAGATTAACGAAACACAATAATATCATTGTAAAAACTTTGGTTAATGATAAAGATTCACTTCACCTGATGTTTCAGATTGCGATGGAAGATGCTTCAATTTCTCCCGAAAGAATCAGAAAAGCAGATCATATTAAATTTAAGGATGAAATAAGTGATGGAAATACAATAAAAATTGATAACAAAAAGTATGAAGATATAAGGTTTTTCGACAATGAATTTACCGGTCACGAAGCCGACGGAAAAATAGGAACCGGAATTTTCAAAGACAAATATTTTAAAATCGATTACGATAATAAAGAGTTTGTAACTTATAACGAAGAACCCGATTTAAAGGATTATCAACCGATGAATCTGTATGTGAAAAATGGGCAGTTCTACATTATTGCAGATAACGTGGTTGAAAATAAACAACAGGAGGCTTATTTTCTTCTTCAGTCTGGTTACTCAGGAGGTTTGCTGTACAGTAACGAGTTTGCAGAAGCCAATAATTTGAATGAAAAGCTGAAAATTAGAGGCGAAAAATCAATGAAAAATTCTGCCGGACAAATTATCACAACGAAGCAAGGAGTTTTACCCTTTATAAAAGTCGGAAATATTATATTAAAAAATGTTAGCGCAGGATTTTTCACAGGAGACCTCAAAACACAGCACGCAAATTATTTTGCAGCCGATGTGATGCGAAGATTCAACTGGATTTTTGACAAAGACAGAAAGATGGTTTACATAAAACCGAGTACGTATTTTGACGAACCTTATTATAAGATTAATTAACCCATTCCGGCCATAATCGACATATAGTAATTGGCGCAATGCAGAGAATTCAACAGCAAAATATTTTTATTGTTTAAGCTTTCAAATATGGAAGTGGTTGTAATTTTATACCCATAATTCAAATTGTTCCATTTAAAATTAGGCTTCATCATCAAAAGTTCACTTCCTTTTTGGTCGGTAAGCACAAATGATTCGTTGAAAAAACCTCGATGTTTGAAAATGTAACTTTTCTCATCATCAAAATATGTTTCTATAATAATATTGCTGCCCCAATTAATCGTAAATTTGAGAAGAACCTTTTTCCCATCAAGAACTTCAACAGTTGTTCCCCAAAAACCTATTGGTTCAACCAGATATTTAGAATTTGAAATTTCAATTTCAGCATTGAATTTAAACCAGTTTTTATAATTCAACGTTGCGATTTGCATTCCGTCTTTTGTTATTTTAAAATCGGTGTATTTTTCTGCGATAGCCAGATATTCCATATTTGTGTTTTTATGAATCTTGAAGATACATTTTTTCTGGTATTAAATTGTAATAATTTAGTTTAAAACATAAACAATTGACAGATCAATAATAAATCTACATCATTTCAAACTATCTTGTACTATCCTGCCCTATTCATTTTTTATTCGAAAAATTATTATACTTTTAAAAAGTCGAAAAAGATTACCATTTCAATTTCGAAAAATAAAAAGTTTATAATCACTTTGCGCAACCGATTGCTCATACATTTATAAACTGCACAAATTAAAAATAAGACCAGATCAATGAACACCAATAATCCTGAAGATACATTTTCTTCATTATCAAAAAAAAGAAATTACGGTTTTCCGCTTATTCTTATCACGAGTTTGTTTTTCTTTTGGGGTTTTATTCATAATCTTGATCCGATCTTGATTAAACACTTGCGAAGTGCTTTCCAACTCAATCATTTCCAAGCTTCATTAGTCGATTCATCTGTTTTTGCAGCGTACTTTTTACTGGCAATTCCTGCGGGAATGATTATTCAGAAATACGGCTATAAAACCGGAATTTTGGTAGGTCTGTTCTTTTTCGCGGCTGGATGTTTTATGTTTGTTCCGGCTGCCAACACAATCAGCTATCCGTTTTTTCTGGGAGCTCTTTTCGTATTGTCATGTGGCCTTGCAATTCTTGAAACCGCAGCAAACCCGTACATCACCGTTTTAGGCGCACCCGAAAAAGCAACACAAAGATTAAATTTTGCCCAGTCTTTTAATGGCTTGGCAGCTTCAATTGCTCCTATCGTTGGCGGAATTTTTATTCTAAGCGAAGAACCAAAATCACAACAAGAACTTGCCGTACTTGATCAGGCAGCGAAATTAGCCTACATTCACGCCGAAACATCTCTCGTAAAAGGACCTTACATCATATTGGGATTAATCATTTTGTTGGTTATGCTTTTATTTTTATTCGTAAAACTACCGGAAGTAATGGAGAGCAAGGAAAAATCAACAAAGAATTTTCTGCAAGTTTTAGGGGTTAAAAATGTTGGATGGGGCGTTCTTGCACAGTTTTTTTATATCGGGGCACAAATTTATGTCTTCAGTTTTCTTCTCGTTTTTGCGGAAGACGCAATTAAGATGAAAGGTCAGGAAGCTAAATATTATGCAGGTTTAGCAGGATTTTTATTTATGATCGGACGTTTTGCAGGAACATTTTTCATGAAGTATATTTCACCCCAAAAATTATTGAAAATCTACAGTGTCATCAGCATTGCTCTTACGATTTGGGTTATTTTCGGATCAGGAATCTCGACATTGTATGCATTGGTAGTACTCACTTTCTTCATGTCCATAATGTTTCCGACGATTTTTGCCTTGGGAATAAAAGGAGCCGGAGCTGAAACAAAATCTGCATCCAGCTTACTAATAATGTCAATTGTAGGAGGTGCCATTATACCACCAATTGCAAGTAAAATCACAGATATTTCAGGGAATATTCATTTTTCATACGTTGTTCCTTTACTCTGTTTTATCATCGTATTTCTGTTTTCATTAAGATTTAAAAATAAAAAATTATTACAAGAAAATTAGGTGTAAAGAAAACGTAGTGGCCTTTGCTTAGCAGAGCGTCTTTGCGAACGAAAAATATGCAGAACAATATTAAAAAGAATCTTTGCGCACTTTGCGTTAAAAAAATAGATTAAAATGAGCAATTTAATTTTAAAAATAAATCATAAAGACAATGTTTTGGTCGCTTTGCAGGATATTCCGGCAGAAACTGAAATCATTTTTGAAGGAGCTACTTATACAACTTTAGAAGCAATCCCCGCTAAGCATAAATTCTTTATGAATGACATGAAGCAAGGCGATGAAATCTTTATGTATGGCGTTTTGGTCGGTAAAGTACAGTACGATCTCGCAGCGGGAACCCGAATGACGACTGACAACACGAAACATGCAGCCGAACCTTATTACTATCGTGATGTTGATTATCACTGGACAAGACCTGATGTGTCAAGATTTTTACATAAAACTTTTAAAGGGTACCATCGTTCCAATGGCGATGTTGGTACGGCAAATTACTGGCTGTTTATTCCCACGGTATTCTGTGAAAACCGTAATCTTGATTTTATTAAAGAATCTCTTTATGACAACTTAGGATATGCGGTTGATGCAAAATACAAAGACTACACGCATCAATTAGTTGAAGCCATTTCTAAAGGCGAAAACATTGATGATATTAATTTTTCACCTTCAAATATTCCTGCAAAAGAAAGAGTTTTTAAAAATGTAGACGGAATTAAATTTCTCAATCATACCGGTGGTTGCGGCGGAACAAGACAGGATGCGGATACGCTCAGCAAACTGTTGGCGTCTTATGCAGACCATCCCAATGTTGCAGGAGTCACTTTGCTAAGTTTGGGTTGTCAACATCTTCAGATTGATAATTTTAAAAAGGATTTATACAATCGAAATCCGGATTTTGATAAACCTTTACTTGTTTTTGAACAACAAAAAGCGGTCAGTGAAGAAACCATGATCAAAAATGCCATTTTTGAAACCCTGAAAGGACTTTTAGAAATTAATAAAATTGAACGTGAAGATGCACCGATAAGCAAACTTTGTGTTGGTGTAAAATGTGGCGGAAGTGATGGTTTCAGCGGTATTTCAGCCAATCCGGCTGTAGGACATCTTGCCGATATTCTTTCGGTTTTGGGCGCTAAAGTTTTGCTTGCTGAGTTCCCGGAATTGTGTGGTGTCGAACAGGAATTAATAGATCGTGCGGTAGACAAGCCAACCGCAGAAAAATTCATTAGGCTGATGACAGAATATGATGAACTAGCTCATGCAGTCGGTTCAGGATTTTATATGAATCCATCACCGGGAAATATCAAGGACGGACTAATCACAGATGCTATAAAATCTGCAGGTGCCGCAAAAAAAGGAGGTTCTGCCCCTGTTGTAGATGTTTTGGATTATACTGAACCTGCAACTAAACCAGGATTAAGTTTAGTCTGTACTCCAGGAAATGATGTGGAAGCGACCACCGGAAAAGCTGCTTCGGGAGCAACTTTAATTCTGTTCACGACAGGTTTGGGTACGCCTACAGGAAATCCGGTTTGTCCGGTTATCAAAGTCGCTACCAATACAATTTTAGCAACAAAAATGTCGGATATTATCGATATTGATACAGGTGCAGTTGTGCGTGGTGAAAAAACCATTCAGGAAATGGGAGAAGATATTTTAGATTTCTGTATCGATGTTGCCAGCGGAATTATTATTCCTAAAGCCGTGGCGTTGAATCAGGATGATTTTATTCCTTGGAAAAGAGGGGTGAGTCTTTAATGATGTAATGATGTGTAACTTAAATTTTTAACGCAAAGATTTCATTTTAACAATGAAAATTTAAGGAGCAAAGAATATCGACCACGTCGATTAAGCTTGAAAAAAGAGACTGAATTTAATTTAAATTTACATAAGCCTATAAAATTTAAATATGTACCATTTAACAGAAAGTTTGATTATTAAAATGAACATTTAAGAGACAGAGAGTATCTAACAATTCGAATTAAGCTAGACAAAATTTTGCTTTAGCTTAAAATCAATTTTATTGATTATTCTTTGTTCCTTAAAGTCAGCATCATCAAAATAAAATCTTTGCGTTAAAATTAGACGTTATCAAATAAAATTTAAACAACAATTATAAAAATGTTTTCATTAAAAAATAAAAAAGCTGTAGTAACAGGCGGCGGAAGCGGAATTGGGCAAGCAATCGCAGTTCAGCTTGCAACCAATGGTGCAGAAGTTCACATTCTTGAAATTACAGAACAAAACGGACAGGAAACGTTGGAAAAAATAAAGTCCTCCGGAGGAAATGCTACGGTTTATGCCTGTGATGTTTCAAAACAGAAAGATGTTTTAGCCGTTTTCGACGAAATCGGAGAAATCAATATTCTCGTCAATAATGCAGGAATTGCGCACATCGGAAAAGCGGACACCACTTCAGAAGAAGATTTCGACAGAATTTATAACGTCAATATTAAAGGAGTTTATAATTGTTTGTTCGCTGCTATTCCACAGATTAGAAAATCAGGAGGCGGTGTGATTATCAATATGGCTTCCATTGCCGCATTGGTTGGAATTCCTGACCGTTTTGCGTACAGCACGGCTAAAGGTGCTGTAAAAGCAATGACGATGAGTGTTGCAAAAGATTATATTAATGAAAATATTCGTTGTAATTCTATTTCTCCGGCGCGTGTACATACGCCTTTCGTGGATGGATTTTTAAAGAATAATTATCCTGATAACATCGAAGAAATGTTTGAAAAGCTGTCGAAAACTCAACCAATCGGAAGAATGGCTCAACCTGAGGAAGTTGCCTCTTTAGCACTTTACCTTTGCAGTGATGAAGCTTCATTTATCACCGGTGTAGATTATCCTATTGATGGTGGTTTTACCACTTTGAATAATTAAAATCTGTTTAAACTTTGTGAATTTTCACAATTTTTAAATATTTGACTGCAATCCTAGCCCTGATAGAAACGGCATCCTTTTTTGGGATTGACGGAGCAAAGCGGAGACGATCACAAAAAAGATATAGTGGATAGCGGGAAAAGCTCCTCAGAAATTAATAAAATGTAAAATAATATGAAATTAATAAAATTCGGAAAACCTGGACAAGAAAAACCGGGAGTCATTATCGACGAAAAAAGATACGATGTTTCTCATTTGATAAAAGATTATGATGAAAACTTTTTCTCAGGTGATGCTATAGAAAATTTAAAATCTGAAATAAATACTCAAAATTTACCTGAAGTTTCTCTTGACGAAAGATTGGGTGCACCTTTGGCCAGACCTTCCAAAATCATCTGTGTCGGGCTTAATTATAAAGATCACGCTGCAGAAACCAATGCTCCAATTCCAGAGGAACCTATTTTATTTTTTAAGGCTACGACGGCAATTGTTGGTCCAAACGATGATTTGATCATTCCTAAAACCAGTACAAAAACCGACTGGGAAGTTGAGTTGGGAATTGTCATAGGAAAAAAAGCAAGCTATGTTTCTGAGGAAAATGCGCTTGAACACGTTGCAGGCTACGTTTTGCACAACGATTATAGCGAAAGAGCCTTCCAATTGGAAAGAAACGGACAATGGGTAAAGGGAAAAAGCTGCGATACTTTTGCGCCAATCGGACCTTTCATTGCGACACCTGATGAAATTAAAGATGTTCATAATTTACGTTTGTGGTTGAAAGTTAATGGACAAATTCTGCAAGACGGAAATACTTCCAATCTAATTTTTGATGTTCCTTTTATGATAAGCTATATCAGTCAGTTTATGACTTTGCTTCCCGGGGATGTTATCAGTACAGGAACGCCAGCCGGTGTCGGTTTGGGACAAAAACCTGAACCTTGGTACCTGAAACCGGGTGATGTGGTAGAATTGGGAATTGACGGTTTAGGAAGCAGTATTCAAAAAGTAAAAGCGTACGGCGAATGAAAAAATTTTGTCTAGCCCTCGACTTGATTGATGATTCTGAATTGATTGCCGAATACGAAAAATATCATCAAAATGTTTGGCCTGAAATTAAGCAGAGTATTTTGGATTCTGGAATTACAAGCATGGAAATTTATAGAATTCAAAAATCGATTGTTGATGATTATTGAGGTTGATGAAAATTTTTCTTTTGAAGCTAAAAATGAATTGGATAAAAACAACCCGAAAGTTCAGGAATGGGAAGAATTGATGTGGAAATTTCAACAGCAATTACCTAATTCGAAGCCTTATGAAAAATGGCAGTTGATGGATAAAATATTTTCATTATAAATTTCATTTTAGAAAAAAATAATTAAATATGATTATTGATTCTCACGTACATTTTTGGAAATTTGATCCGGTTCGGGATGCATGGATTACGAAAGATATGACCATCATCCGGAAAGATTTTCTGCCGGAAGATTTTTCTTTATATTTAAATAAAAACAGCATTGATGGTTGCATTGCGGTTCAGGCGGATCAAAGCGATGAAGAAACGGCTTTTTTGGTCAATTTAGCCAAAGAAAATCCTTTTATTAAAGGTGTTGTTGGCTGGATTGATTTAACTTCCGACAAGCTTGAACAGTCACTTCAAAACTATCAATCTGAAAAATTCATAAAAGGTTTCAGACATATTGCAGAAGGGGAAGAAATCGGCTTTTTATTACAAAAAAGTGTACTCAACGGAATCGCTTTACTTCATCAATATAATTATACTTTTGATATTTTATTGAGACAGGACCAGCTTTCGGATGCAGTAAAACTTTCGGAAAAATTGCCCAATCAACCTTTCATTTTGGATCATTGCGGAAAACCGGATCTTAAAACAAATGATTTAAAAGACTGGAAATCTAACATTTCAGAATTGGCTCAGAATCCAAATATCTATTGTAAAATTTCGGGACTTTTAACTCAAGGAAACTGGAATATGATTGATGAGAAATCAATTTTTGAAATTTTGGATTTTATTTTTTTAAAATTCGGAATTACGCGTACAGTTTTCGGAAGCGATTGGCCTGTCATGTTATTAGGAGGAAATTATGCTTTGTGGCTGGAATTGATTTCAAAATATGTGAGTCAGTTTTCAAAAGAAGAACAACAGCTTTTTTTCTCTGGAAATGCAATGAAGTTTTACAAATTATAATTTTTTATTACCGCAAAAGTGACAAAAGATTAACACATTAATTATTTTAAGTTTATCATTTAAATGTTAAAAAGAAAATATAAGTTTTAAAAATCTTCGATTTATATTTTGAAAATTTTATACATAAAAACTTTGTGGTCTTTGCTAAGTAGAACGCCTTTGCGAACTTAAAAACAATTAGTAGTTAAAAAAAATCTTTGCGCCCTTTGCGTTTAAAAAACGCTTTAATAAAATTAAATTCAAATTATGAACTTACATCTTGACCATAAAATAATCATCGTAAGCGGCGGTGCAAAAGGCATAGGAAACGACATTGCAAAAATCTTAGCCGAAGAAAATGCGTTACCAATAATCATTGGCAGAAACGAAGACGACAACAAAAAAGCTATTCAGGAAATCCAGAATCTTGGAGGAAAAGCTGATTTTGTTACCGCTGAACTTTGCCAACCCGATGAATGCAAAAAAGCAATCGATGAAGTTGTAAAAAAATATGGCAAAATAGATGGAATTGTCAATAATGCTGGTGTAAACGATGGTGTCGGTCTGGAAAATGGTTCATACGAAGGTTTCATTTCGTCCTATCACAAAAATGTTGTGCATTATTATCTTTTGGTGCATCATGCACTTCCCTATCTTAAAGAAAGTAAAGGTGCTGTTCTAAATATCGGCAGCAAGACAGCAGAAACCGGACAAGGCGGAACGTCAGGCTATGCCGCCGCCAATGGTGCGCGAAATGCTTTAACAAGAGAATGGGCAGTAGAGCTTTTACCTTACAGCATTCGTGTAAATGCGATCATTGTTGCTGAAGCATGGACACCGCTTTACGAATCGTGGATTTCTACATTTGAAAATCCCGAAGAAAAACTGAAAAGTATTACTTCAAAAATACCATTTGAAAAACGAATGACAACTTCGGAAGAAATTGCTAATATGGCTGCGTTTCTCCTATCAGAAAAATCTTCTCATACAACGGGGCAACTGATTCATGTGGATGGTGGATATGTGCATTTGGACAGGAGTTTGGGGTAATGACAAGTGTAATTTTATTAAATTCAAATAAATTTATAAATTTGTTTAAAACAAAAAGGATGGAATCTGCTACATTAAAAAACATCAATAAAATTCTTAAAGACGCACCAGAAAATGTTTTGGAAAGAATTTTGGGGTATATAGAAGGTCTTTTGGAAGACGAAGACAATAATTTTAAACTTTCTGATGAACAAAAAGAAAGTCTTCAGGAAATAAAGAAAAGGTCGTACGAGCAGCATACTGACATTGATACTTTTCTTAATGAAATGAGTTCAAAATATGAAATTTAAGTTGATCATATCTGACGAAGCACAAGCAGATGTTGAACATGCTTATCTTTACTACAGAACTAAAGTCAATAAAAAAGTTGCAGATAATTTTTTCAAAGATTTTAAATCAAGTTTAAACACAATTTCTAGAAATCCTTATTTTAAAATTTGGTTTGAGGATTTTCATGGAAAATTAATGAAGAAATATCCCTTTCTGATATTTTACACAATAGATAAAAATGCTAAAGTCATTGTTATTTCAAGAGTTTTTCACACCTCGCAAAATCCTGAAAAATATCCATAAAAAAAGCGGAAGAAAAATCTTCCGCTTTTAATTTATCTCAATCTGAAAACTACATCGTTTCCATCTTAAAGCTCATGCTTTCAATCACTTTCAAGATTGCTTCAACTGTATCCATCGATGTTAAACAAGGTACACCATTTTCCACACTCATTCTTCTGATCTGGAAACCGTCTCTTTCAGACTGTTTTCCTTTCGTCATGGTGTTGACAACGTATTGTACTTTTCCTTTTTGAATCAAATCGATTAAGTTGACGCTTTCCTCTCCTATTTTGTAACCAATTTTGCAAGGAATCCCTTGTTCTCCAAAGAATTTTGCAGTTCCTTCCGTTGCCCAGATTCTGAAACCAACTTCATGGAATCTCGCTGCCAGATCAGCTGCTTCCTGCTTGTGTTTATCAGCTACCGTGAATAAGATAGAACCGTGCATCGGAACTTTTCTTCCCGCTGCAACCAATCCTTTGTAAAGTGCTTTTTCCAGGGTTGTATCTTTACCCATAACCTCTCCTGTAGACTTCATTTCTGGGCCTAAAGAGATATCAACTTTCGTTAATTTTGAGAAAGAGAAGACAGGAACTTTTACGAAAACACCTTCTTTATTTGGAACCAATCCGTTTTTGTATCCTAAATCTGTCAGTTTCTGACCCAAAATTGCTTTTGTAGCAAGATTTGCCATTGGAACTTCAGTGATTTTAGATAAGAAAGGAACTGTTCTAGATGAACGTGGATTCACTTCAATCACATAAACATTTCCTTCAAAAAGTACGTACTGAATATTCATTAAACCAATTACTTTCAAACCTTTAGCCAATCTTTGTGTATAATCTACCAAAGTATCAACTTCACTTTGCGAAATATTCTGTGGAGGATACACCGCAATCGAGTCTCCGGAGTGAACTCCCGCTCTTTCGATGTGCTCCATAATTCCAGGAATGATTACCGTTTCACCATCGCAGATCGCATCCACTTCAATTTCTTTTCCAACCATGTATCTGTCGACCAAAACAGGATGTTCCGGACTTGCATCTACCGCAAATTCCATGTAATGAGAAAGTTCTGCTTCAGTGTAAACAATTTCCATTGCTCTACCTCCCAAAACGTAGCTTGGACGAACCAATACCGGATAGCCAATCTCATTAGCTATTTTTATCGCTTCTTCTTTTGATGTTGAAGTTTTTCCTAAAGGCTGAGGAATTCCCATTTCCTGAAGGGCTTTTTCAAATTTATCTCTGTTTTCAGCTCTGTCTAGGTCTTCCAGAGAAGTTCCCAAGATCTGAACTCCGTGAGCTGCCAGTTTATCAGCTAAGTTAATCGCTGTTTGTCCACCGAACTGTACCACAACACCTTTTGGTTTTTCAAGCTCGATAATATTCATTACATCTTCTTCCGTTAAAGGTTCGAAGTATAATTTATCTGAAATCGAGAAGTCTGTAGAAACTGTTTCAGGATTGTTGTTGATGATAATCGCTTCATAACCCATTTCTTTGATCGCCCAAACCGAGTGAACTGTAGCGTAATCAAACTCAACCCCTTGTCCGATTCTGATTGGTCCAGAACCTAAAACGATGATTTTTTCTTTGTCTGAAGCTACACTTTCGTTTTCCTCCTCGTAAGTTCCGTAGAAGTATGGAGTTTCAGACTCAAATTCAGCAGCGCAAGTGTCTACCATTTTGTAAACCGGCATTACTCCGTTTTCTTTTCTGAAATTGAAGATTTCACGTTCTTTTACATCCCAAAGAACAGCGATGTTTACATCTGCGAAACCTAATTTTTTAGCTTGAATTAAAGTTTCTAAATCAAATTTATTATCAGCAATAACTTTTTCGAAATCAATTAATTTCTTGATCTTCCAGATGAAGAATTTGTCTATTTTACTCCATTCCACAATTTGTTCCCAGTCGTAGCCTCTTCTTAAAGCATCACCGATGATGAATAATCTTTCGTCATCACAAACTCTGATTCTTCTTTCGATTTCTTCTGCAGTAAGTGCTTCTGCCTGTTTTGTTTTTAAACCAATATGTTTAATTCCAGTTTCAAGAGAACGGATTGCTTTTTGTAAAGATTCTTCGAAATTTCTTCCGATAGCCATTACTTCACCAGTCGCTTTCATCTGAGTTGATAATCTTCTGTCTGCCGTTTCAAATTTATCAAAAGGGAATCTTGGGAACTTCGTTACCACATAATCTAAAGCCGGCTCAAAACAAGCGTAAGATGTTCCGGTAACCGGATTCATGATTTCATCTAAAGTCAATCCTACCGCAATTTTTGCAGCAATTTTAGCAATTGGATAACCAGTTGCTTTTGATGCTAAAGCTGATGAACGGGAAACCCTCGGATTCACCTCGATGATATAATATTCGAATGAATGTGGGTCTAAAGCCAACTGTACGTTACAACCACCCTCAATTCCTAAAGCTCTGATTATTTTTAACGAAGCGTTTCTCAACAGTTGATATTCTCTGTCAGAAAGTGTTTGAGAAGGTGCAACAACGATTGAGTCGCCAGTGTGAACCCCAACCGGATCGATATTTTCCATGTTACAAACCACAATCGCGTTGTCGTTTGCATCACGCATTACTTCGTATTCAATTTCTTTGAAACCTGCAATTGATCTTTCAATCAAACATTGTGTAACCGGGCTATATTTTAATCCTAATTCTGCAATTTCTTTTAATTCAGCTTCAGTAGCAGCAATTCCACCACCTGTTCCACCCATTGTGAAGGCAGGACGAACAATTACCGGATACCCAATTTCATTAGCAAAATTGATTGCTCCTTCCACCGTATTTACGATATCAGATTCAGGAACGGGTTCGTTCAATTCTCTCATCAATTCACGGAAAAGATCTCTGTCTTCCGCTCTGTTGATTGCTGAAAGCGTAGTTCCAAGAACTTCAACTTTACATTCTTCAAGAATTCCTGATTTTTCCAATTCTACCGCCATGTTCAAACCTGTTTGTCCACCAAGAGTAGGTAAAAGTGCATCTGGACGCTCTTTTCTGATGATGTGACTTACAAACTGAAGTGAAATCGGCTCGATATATACTTTATCAGCGATTTCAACATCTGTCATGATCGTTGCAGGGTTTGAATTAATCAAAATCACTTTGTAGCCTTCTTCTCTCAAAGACAGACAAGCCTGCGTTCCTGCGTAATCAAATTCTGCTGCCTGACCAATGATGATAGGTCCTGAACCGATTACTAAAATTGTTTTTATATCTGTACGTTTTGCCATTTTATATTTTAGATTAAAGAATCAAGAGCAAAGAGCCAAGATTCTAAACTTTATATTTTTTACTTTTTATCTGATTTATTTCGGTCTTTTGTCATTCCGTAGGAATCTAAACTTTATTTGTAGAGATTCTTCACTGTGCTTTGCTTAGTTCTGAATGACAACTAACTTCTTACTGACTTTTCTTATTCTTAAAATCTTCCATTAAATTAATGAAATCATCGAACAAGTAGTTTGCGTCTTCAGGGCCTGGACTCGCTTCCGGGTGATACTGAACTGAGAAGCAAGGGTGAATTTTATGTTTCAGACCTTCATTTGTTCTGTCGTTCAATGCGATATGCGTTTCTATTAAATCTGTTTCTTTAAGGCTTTCCTGATCAACTGCATACCCGTGATTTTGAGAAGTGATGGCCACTTTATTTTTCTCTAAATCTAAAACCGGATGATTTCCTCCTCTGTGACCGAATTTTAATTTGAAAGTCTTTGCTCCACAAGCTAAACCTATTAATTGGTGTCCTAAACAGATTCCGAAGATTGGAACTTTTCCTAATAATCCACGAATCATTTCTAATGCTTTCGGGTTATCTTCAGGATCTCCGGGACCGTTTGAAAGCATGATTCCATCAGGATTCATTAATAAAATATCTTCAGCTGTTGTATCATGTGAAACTACAATGATATCACAATTTCTTTGAGATAACTCTCTGATAATTCCTAATTTAGAACCAAAATCCACAAGTACTACTTTAAACCCTCTTCCTGGGTTTGCATAAGGCGTTTTTGTAGAAACCTGCTCCACCTGATTGGTTGGGAAAGTCGTTGATTTTAATTCTGAAACGATTGTATCATTTTCAGCATCAGCGTTTACGATTTTTCCTTTTACCACTCCGGAGTTACGAAGAATTCTTGTCAGTCTTCTCGTATCAATTCCTGAAATTCCTGAAAGGTTTTTCTTTTTAAATAATTCATCTAAAGTAATCTGAGTACGGAAATTCGAAGGCAAATCACAAAGCTCTTTTACGATAAGACCTTTGATAGCCGGCTCTATACTCTCATAATCATCCCTATTAATCCCATAGTTTCCGATAAGCGGATAGGTCATACAAACAATCTGACCGCAATAAGACGGGTCAGAAATCAGTTCCTGATACCCTGTCATTCCGGTATTGAAAACTACTTCGCCTGCAGTTTCCAATTCTGCTCCGAAACCTTCTCCATGAAACACTTCACCGGACTCCAGTATTAATTTTTTCTTCATTTTCTTTATCTCTTTATTCTTTTTTACTTCTATTTAATTCTTTAACCACCCGTCAAAAATTCTTTGAATTTTCGCCACCCCTCCAAAGGAGGGGAATTTTGTGGATGCTTTTAACTTTATACTTTTTCCTTGGCTCTTACTTAAGGCTAAATCCTTGTCCTTCCAAAGCTTCTTTTAAAATTGCCATTCTTGCGAAAACACCGTTCTGCATTTGTTTGAAGATTCTCGAACGGTCGCATTCCACCAAATCTGTATCAATTTCAACTCCTCTGTTGATAGGCGCAGGATGCATGATGATGGCTTCTTTTTTCATTGCTTTTTCTCTTTCTTTCGTCAAACCATATTTTCTGTGGTAATCTGACGCAGAAAAACTCATTTTTGCATCGTGTCTTTCGTGTTGAATTCTTAATAACATTAAAACATCAACTTCTTTAATCAATTCATCAACAGAAAGATAAGTGCCGTTAATTAAAGCTCCTTCGTCAAACCATTGTTCTGGTCCTGAGAAGTACACTTTTGCACCTAATCTTCTTAAAGCTTCTGCATTTGAGTTGGCAACCCTGCTGTGTTTTACGTCTCCTACAATTCCTATTTTTAAACCTTCGAACTTTCCAAATTCCTGATAAATCGTCATTAAATCCAACATACATTGTGAAGGGTGGTTTCCTGTACCGTCTCCTCCATTGATTATAGGAATATTGATATTTTTTAATTCTTCAAAATATCTATCTTTTTTATCTCTAATTACGACTAAGTTTACTCCCAAACTCTCGATTGTCTTTACCGTATCATATAAACTTTCACCTTTATTTACAGAACTGTTTGAAGCATCAAAAGGAACGACCTGTAAACCTAGTTTTCTTTCGGCAATATCAAAACTTGTTTTGGTTCTCGTACTGTCTTCGAAGAAAAGATTTGAACAAAAAATTTCCCCTTCAATTTTGGCGGTTTTTCCGTTTGCAAAAGCCAATGCTTCTGTTACTATCCTATTGATTCTCTCGGTGCTTAGTTCTGTAATCGTAAACATAATATCTTAATTTTTTACAAAAAAAAAGCGAAGAAAATATCTTCGCTTAAAATAAATAAATATCGTAAAGGGCGTCTACGCCCGGTAATTCTAATGATATAAATACTGTGTTATTCATTAGGTGCAAAGATATAACATTTCAACGAACTGACAAAATCAAAATTCCATTAAATTAAAAAACTGCATTCTTTTTTTATTTTCATATTTAAATCTTATTTTTGTTTCAAACTCAACCCTATTATATGGATTTAAAAGACAAAATGATTCTCAGTATTATTCAGGAAGACTCTACTTATTCTGTAAAAGAAATTGCAGAAAAAATCGGTCTTACCTTTACTCCGACGTATGAACGTATCAAACAATTGGAGAAACAGGGGATTATTGAGAAATATGTTGGTCTTTTGAACCGTGAAAAGCTAGGTTTAAATATTGTTGTTTACTGCAATGTTCGACTAAAAGAACAATCACAAAAAGTTCTTGAAACATTCGAAAAAAACATCGGAAAACACGATGAAGTTCAGGAAATCATAAGCCTTTCCGGCGAATATGATTATATGTTGAAAATCATTGCAAAAGATATTAATTCTTATAATGAATTTGCTGTAAACATCATATCAAACATTCCAAACATCGGGCAATACCACAGCTCGATTGTTCTTCACGAAGTTAAAAAATCAACTAAGTTTAAGATTGATTTAGGTTAAAATATTTAAAATTGAACCATTAAGATTTTTGAAGTAGTTAAGGTTAATTAAGAAAATCTAAAGAATTTTTAAGCATTACGTCATTATTCGTCTGCGAATCTTAACTATTCTTAATCCTTAAATTCACGTTAATGGTTTAAACTAATTTTCAACCCAATAGTTTATTTTTCAATTTATTAAACTGATATTCTATTTTATCTAAACAAAGATTTCCTATACTTCCCTGATGACTATGATTTAGATTTCCTATTTCAAAATCAAACTCATTCTTTTCAATCTCCTGTCCTACTTTTACATACGCATCACGGAACGAGCTTCCGTTTTTCACTTCCTCATTGATTTTTTCTACGCTGAAAAGATATTTGTACTTTTCATCTTCCAAAATACCATCTTTCACCTGAATATTTGGTAATGTATAACTTAAAATTTCAAGGCATTCTTTCAAAGAATCGATTGCAGGGAAAAGAATTTCTTTCGTCAACTGCATATCTCGGTGATAGCCTGAAGGAAGATTATTTGTTAACAAAATAAATTCATTCGGTAATGACTGAATTCTGTTGCAACGTGCACGAACCAACTCAAAAATATCGGGATTTTTCTTGTGTGGCATAATGCTGCTTCCTGTCGTAAACTCTTTAGGAAAACTTATAAAATCGAAGTTTTGACTTAAATATAAACAAACATCATACGCAAATTTCCCAAGCGTTCCCGCCAAAGTTGCCATTGCCATCGACAACATTTTCTCTGATTTTCCACGCGTCATTTGAGCGTAAACTGAATTATAATTCATCGATTTAAAACCTAAATTATAGGTTGTACTTTCACGATCAATCGGAAAAGATGAGCCATAACCCGCCGCCGAACCTAATGGATTTTTATTAATGATATTTTTAACCGAGAAAAGCATTTCAACATCATCCAACAATGCTTCTGCATACGCTCCAAACCACAATCCAAACGATGAAGGCATTGCGATTTGCAAATGCGTATATCCGGGAAGAAGAACATTTTTATGCTGATCTGCCAGTTTAATTAATATTTGAAAGAATTCATCCGTCAAAGTTGTAATCTCACGGATTTCATCCACCAAATAAAGTTTTATATCCACCAAAACCTGATCATTTCTTGATCTTGCCGTATGAATTTTCTTTCCTGTATCGCCTAATTTTTCAATTAAAATAGATTCAATCTGCGAATGAATATCTTCCGCATTTTTATCGATTTCAAAAGTTCCGTTTTCGATATCATTTAAAATTTCTTCCAAAACATACAACATGTGCTTCGATTCTTCATTGGAAATGATTCCAACTTCTGCCAACATTTTACAATGCGCCATTGAACCTTTGACATCATATTTTGCTAAACGTTCATCAAAATCAAGATCTTTCCCGACTGTAAATTTATTGACTAATATGTTGGTGGCATTGTCATCTTTTTGCCATATTTTTTTCATAATTTTTTCTTTAAAACATTAATTTTTCTTTTGTCTTGAAACAAAAGAAACAAAAATTCAAGACTGGAAACTCCGGCTAAAAATTTAAATTGAATCCTAAAATCCCCAAAACTCGCACGAATCAACATGAGTTCTTCGGTTCAGAATTCTTCTCGTGCTCAAACAGTGGGAATTTTTTAACGGATTAAATTTAAATTTTCTTAACGCCTCCGTTTCCTAGGTCGGTTTAAAAACTTCCATCATCCCTCTTCCAGCTTCCAACCTATAAAACCGTCTCTAAAATCTTAATATAAATCTCAATTCCTTCTTCTATCTCCTTTATATAGATGTATTCATCCGCGGTATGAGAACGTGTGCTATCACCAGGACCTATTTTCACCGATGTGCAAGAAATAATCGCCTGATCAGATGAAGTTGGTGAACCATAAGTTGTCCTCCCGATTTCCAGACCTGCCTGTACAAAAGGATGATCCATTTCGATTTTTGAAGAATTTAGCCTGAAAGATCTTGCCGTCAAAGTTGATTTCATCTGTGATTGGATGATTTCAAATGCTTCTTTGTTGGAATATTCATCCGTAACTCTTACATCCAAAGTAAATTGGCACGATTCGGGAACAACATTATGCTGAACCCCCGCATGAATTCCCGACAACGTAATTTTAACTTCACCTAAATAATCGGAAACTTTTGGAAATTTAAAGCTTAAAATTTGCTGCAAATCTTCCATACATTTCACAATCGAATTATCGTTGTTCGGATGAGCAGCGTGAGAAGGAGTGCCCTTCATTTCCCCGTCGATAACCAATAATCCTTTTTCGGCAATCGCCAAATTCATCTGCGTTGGTTCTCCTACAATGGCGAGCTCGATATTGGGGAGTTGAGGAAATAAAGCTTCAATTCCGTCAAAACCTGAAATCTCCTCCTCAGCTGTCAAAGCAACAACTAAATTATATTTTAAATCTTCTTTGTCATAAAAATGCAAAAAAACCTGCGCCATCGAAACCAAAGAAGCTCCCGCATCATTACTTCCTAATCCAAATAACTTTCCATCTTTTTCAATCGCTAAAAACGGATCTAAAGTATACGCTTTATTCGGTTTTACCGTATCATGATGCGTATTCAACAAAATTGAAGGCTTGAAAACATCAAAATTTTTATTCACCGCCCAGATGTTATTTTTAAAACGTTTTGTCGGAATATTGTTCTTTTTGAAAAAGTTTTCAATTTCCACAGACGTATTAAATTCATCTTTGCTGAATGACGGAATCTCAATCAGTTTTTTCAACAAATCCACTGCGTTATTTAGTAACTCTTCTTTACTACAAACAGATTTCAGTTCCTGCATGGTGGTTTTCTATATGGTTTTTCAGCTCGGTTTCTTTGATTAAGAATACCTTATTTACATTGTTTTTTATGGCTCCAAGAGCGTTTTCAAGTTTGGGAAGAATTCCTTTGTGAAGCTTTCCTTCATTTTTTAATGTTGAAAATTCTTCCTCGGAGATATTTTTGATAACAGATTCAGGATTTTCGACATCCTCCAAAACTCCTTCTTTATCAAAACAATACAACAATTCAACGTCATATTTTGAAGACAGCGCCTGAGCAATCACCGAAGCAATCGTGTCTGCATTGGTATTGAAAAGATTTCCTTTTTTGTCGTGAGTGATTGCTGAAAATACAGGAACAAGTTTAAGTTTAATTAATTTTGAGATCAATTTCCTGTTCACACTTTTCTTCTCAATATCTCCTACAAATCCAAAATCTATTTCTGCATGTTCTCTCTTTTTGGCTTTAATTAAATTGGCATCAGCTCCCGAAAAACCAATTGCCTTACATTTTTTCTGCTGAAGTTTTGCGACAATATTTTTGTTGATTCCTCCTGCATATACCATCGCCACAATATCCAACGTATCTTTATCTGTGACCCTTCGTCCGTTGATCATTTTTTGTTCAACACCTAATTTATCAGCCAATGTGGTTGCTAGTTTTCCTCCGCCGTGAACTAAAATTTTCTTTTCTTTAATTTCAGAAAACTGCTCCAGAAATTCGTTCAATAATCCCTCATCATCGATTAATGCACCGCCGATTTTTATGATGTATAATTTTTCTTTCATTGCAAACCTTTTTAAAACCCTCATAGGTTTCAAAAACCTATGAGGTTTAGTTATTTAAAGTTCAATCCATCCAAGATTTCAGAGAAGACAGCTTGTGCAGAGAAAATTCGGTTTTTTGCTTGTTGATAAATTATCGAATTTTCACCATCCATTACCTCGTCACTCAGTTCTACATTACGACGAACGGGAAGACAGTGCATTACTTTCCCCTGATTGGTATTAGCTAATTTTTCATTCGTTAGTATCCAGTTTTCTTTCACTTCAGGCATTGTCGCGTAATCATCAAAAGACGACCAGTTTTTCACATAAATAAAATCAGCATCTTTTAACGCCTCATCTTGATTGTGTATCACTTTTACATTTTTCGTGAAGTTTTTATCTAAATCATAACCTTTAGGATTTGCGATTACCAACTCAACATCCATTTCCTGCATCCATTCTGCGAAAGAATTTCCTACTGCATGAGCAATCGGTTTGATGTGAGGCGCCCAGGTTAAAACCACTTTTGGCTTGGATTTTACACTGAGCTCGTCGAAGTGCCAATTTTCAGTAATCGTGATGCAATCTGCCAAACTTTGCAACGGGTGACGAGTTGCAGATTCCAAAGAAATAACAGGAACTTTTGCATATTGCTCGAACTGGCTTAAAATACTTTCGTTAACATCATCTTCCTTACTTTTCATTCCTGCAAAACAACGAACTGCAATGATGTCACAATATTGATTTAATACCTCAATAGCATCTTTGATATGTTCAACGGTATCGCCGTTCATTATGGCTCCATCCGCAAATTCTAAGTTCCATGCTTCCTGTGCTGCGTTTAATGTCAAAACATTTAATCCTAAGTTTTGTGCGGCAATCTGGCTGCTTAAACGGGTTCTCAAACTTGAGTTTAAAAATACAAGTCCGATGGTTTTTCCTTTTCCTTTTTCGGTTTCCGAAAGAGGATTTTCTTTAATTTGTAAAGCTTTTTGTATGATTTCCTGTAAGTTTTCAATATCACTTACAGAGGTAAATTTTTTCATTTTGATTTTTAATTTTAAAGATTTTCTAATACAGTTTTCAGAGAACCAATAAAAATATCGGTTTCTTCTTTTTTAATGTTAAGCGCCGGAAGAATCCTCAACACAGCCTTATCATTAGAGTTTCCTGTGAAAATATGATGATTGTACAACAGACTGTTCCTCAATTCCGAGCAATCCCTATCGAATTCGATTCCAATCATCAAGCCTTTCCTTCGGATGGTTTTAATATGTGGAAAATCTTTAATTTCATTTTCAATATATTCGCCCATTTCCTGAGCATTTTCGATGAGACTCTCATCTTTCATCACATCCAAAACCGCAATTGCAGCGACACAAGCTAAATGATTTCCACCAAAAGTTGTTCCCAGCAAACCGTTGCTTGCCTGAAATTTCGGGTGAATCAAAACACCGCCAATCGGGAAACCATTCCCCATTCCTTTTGCTGTCGTGATAATGTCTGCTTCAATTCCAAATTCTTGGTGTGCAAAAAAATATCCGCTTCTTCCATAACCTGACTGAACTTCATCTAAAATCAAAACTGTATTATATTTTTCGCACAGTTCTTTGATTTTAGTTAAAAAATCAACTGTCGGAATCATAATTCCACCAACACCTTGGATTCCTTCAATAATTACAGATGAAATTTCACTTCCATGATTTTCAAAAACGGCTTCAAGCTGTTCGATATTATTCCATTCAGACTTGATAAATCTTTCGTCATAATTAACGGGAGCTACGATTTTAGGATTATCGGTTACAGAAACTGCCGCAGAAGTTCTTCCGTGAAAAGAACCTGAGAAATACAATACTTTACTTTTTCCGTTGTGGAAAGAAGCCAGTTTTAAAGCATTTTCGTTCGCTTCAGCTCCTGAATTACACAAGAACAAATTGTAATCTTCTAAACCTGACAATTTTCCTAATTTATCAGCTAATTCAGTCTGCAATTCGTTCTGAACCGAGTTTGAATAGAAAGATATTTTATCTAATTGGTTTTTTAATTGAGTTTGATAATGCGGATGGTTGTGCCCGATAGAAATTACCGCATGACCTCCGTAAAAATCGAGATATTTTTCTCCCTTATCGTCCCAAAGAAATGATCCTTGGGCTTTTACCGGATTGATGTTAAATAATGGATATACGTTGAATAAATTCATGTCTTTTTATAAATGATAATTGATGATTGATGAATGATTTCATCTTTCTTATATTTTTCTTTTGTCTTGAAAACAAAAGAAACAAAAGTTCAAGACTGGAAACTGCGGCTAAAATTTTAAACAATTTCCTAAAATTTCTAAACTCGGGCGGAAAGCAAAATTTCATGTCCTAAAGAGTTTTTGACCCGCCACTCAAACAAGAGAAATTTTTTAACGGAAATTGTTTAAAATTTCTTTACGCCTTCGTTTCCTAAGTCGGTTCTGATTCGAGTTGTAAAAATTCACGATTGACTTATTGACAATTCACATTTTTAATTCACATTAAAACGCAATTGGCTTCAAATTCAATACTGAATTTTCTTCCCAAGCCATCGCAAGATTCATGTTTTGAACAGCCTGTCCGGAAGCTCCTTTCAACAAATTGTCAATCGCTGAGTGAATAACCGCAACATTTCCACTCTTTTCTATATGAATCACACAGCGATTGGTGTTGACAACCTGTTTTAAATCAATTGCTTTCTCGCTTACCTTAACAAAAGGTTCATCTGCATAAAAATCCTGATACAATTGATTGATATCTGAAAGCTCTAAATCTGTTTTCACCGTGGAACTCGTAAAAATTCCTCTTGCAAAATCCCCTCTCCATGGAACAAAATTCAGACTGATTTCATTTGTATTAAAAGAAATTAACTGCTGTAAAATCTCATCTACATGTTGATGTGTCAAAGTTTTATAAGCTGAAATATTATCATTTCTCCAGGTAAAATGGGTCGTTGCCTGTAAAGACTGACCTGCTCCTGTGGAACCTGTAATTCCCGTTGTGTAAACTTCATTCAACAAACCTTTTTGAGCTAATGGAAGCAAAGCCAGTTGAATTGCTGTCGCAAAACATCCCGGATTCGCAATACTTTTTGCTCCTAAAAGTTGTTTTTTGTTGATTTCAGGTAATCCATAGATAAAATTTCTGTTTCCAAAATTTCCTTCTAAACGAAAATCATTTCCTAAATCGATCACTAACGTTTCATCTTTTACAGCATTCTGAGTCAGCCAATTTTTGCTTTCTTTGTGAGGAAGACATAGAAAAAGAATGTCTACATCTTCAGGTTGATCTGTTAAAACCATTTCACAAACCGTCGTTAAATCCGGGTACAAATCTGAAATCTTTGTCCCCGAATTTGAACGACTATATAAAAAACTCAAAGTCACATTGGGATGAAAAGCCAGCAGACGAACCAATTCGCTTCCTGTATAGCCGTTGGCGCCGATAATTCCTGCTGTTTTTATTTCTTTTTGATTAATCTCAATCATTTTCACATTTTTTTTGATAATTGATAGGATTTTCATCCTATCCTTATTTAAGTCGTCCCTTCGGGACTCCTTTTATTGCAGCGAATTGCTCGCAGCCCGACTTGAGCGGAAATCCTTTTGTGAGGAGGAACGACGAACAAAAGATTGGGAGCGGAAGGCGGATAAAGCTGCCCAAATTTTACTTATTTATCTGATGATATATATTTAAGGAATTGCTTACAATTTTCGTGTAACCTTTCACATCTTCGCCTGTCCATGCTCTGTTTGCTTCACCATAGCTTCCGAATTTATCGGACATTAGATTATGCTTAGACTCAATTCCATTTAAGATAAATCTGTATGGATGAAGGGTCACAAATACTTTTCCGCTTACCGTTTTTTGAGAATCATTTAAGAATGACTCGATATTTCTCATCACAGGATCTAAGAAAAGAGCTTCGTGAAGCCAGTTTCCGTACCAATCAGACAATTGAGATTTCATCATTTGCTGATATTTTGAAAGCGTATGTTTTTCCAATAAATGGTGCGCTTTGATGATAACAGACGCTGCTGCGGCTTCAAATCCTACCCTTCCTTTAATTCCGACAATCGTATCTCCAACGTGAATATCACGACCAATTCCGTAAGCAGAAGCTAATTGCTCAATCTTCTGAATCGCATAAACCGAATGTGCAAAATTTTCTCCATTTACTGCTACAATTTCACCATTTTTAAACTCAATTTCCAGTTCTGAAGGCTGAGTTTCTTTGATTTGAGATGGAAAAGCTTCTTCGGGAAGATAATTTCTTGAAGTCAAGGTTTCTTTTCCACCAACTGAAGTCCCCCAAAGTCCTTTATTCACAGAATATTGTGCTTTTTGGAATTCCATTTCATAACCGTGACTTTTCAAAAACTCGATTTCCTCTTCACGGGATAAAGACATATCACGAATTGGCGTAATAATTTCTACATTCGGGCACATTACCTGAAAAATCAAGTCGAAACGAACTTGGTCATTTCCAGCACCTGTACTTCCGTGAGCAATCGCATCAGCTCCTATTTCAATGGCATATTTTGCAATTTCCTGCGCCTGAATCGTACGTTCGGCACTTACAGAAAGAGGATATGTATTGTTTTTCAACACATTACCAAAGATCAAATACTTTACACAAGAATTGTAATAATCTTCCTGAGCATCTACGCACCTGTATTCTTTTACCCCAAGATTAAAGGCTTTTTTCTCCAGTTCTTTTTCCTCTTCTTTAGAAAAACCTCCGGTATTTACAGTGACTGCATATACTTCATATCCAAGTGTTTCACTCAAATATTTAGCACAGTAAGAGGTATCTAAACCTCCGCTAAACGCTAAGATTACTTTCTTGCTCATTTTTATATTGATTTTCGGGTTGACTATTTACAACCTCATTTACTTTATTATTATCAGGAACGAAAAGCATTGCTGTACAAAGACAGTTTTTACGTTCCTTTTTCATTAAAATTTCATAATTCACACAGTTCTTGCAACCGTTCCAAAATTCCTCATCTTGAGTCAATTCAGAATAAATTACTGGTTTGTACCCTAAATCACTGTTGATTTTCATCACAGCAAGACCTGTTGTCAAGCCAAATATTTTCGCATTGGGAAATCTCTCTCTCGACAAAGCAAACACTCTATCTTTGATTAAGGTTGCAATCCCTCCATGCCTGAATTTTGGAGAAACAATTAATCCTGAGTTAGCCACAAACTGACCATGCGACCATGTTTCGATGTAGCAGAAACCCACCCATTCCCCATTCTCAGTAGCCACAACTGCGTTACCTTCTGAAATCTTTTTACTTAAATATTCTATGGAACGTTTTGCGATTCCCGTCCCTCGTCGCTGTGCAGAATCATACATTTCCTGCTGTATTTCACTCACATACATCAAATGTTCGCATGAGGAAATTTCTATTTCCATTTATTTATCTGAATTTTTTGGCAAATTTAAAACATTACAACTTTAAAAACCAAATAAAAAAGATAATTTTATCGTTTAATTAATATTCACAGGTAAAATTATCTTTAATCAATTTTAAACATTTGCTAACTTGTTATATATTTGCTAAAATACTATATATGGAAACTCAATGTCCAAAATGTAAAAGTGATAAAGTCGTAAAAAGTGGAATCATTAATGAAAAGCAAAGATTTCACTGCAAGCATTGCAATTACTATTTCACTGTTAAAAAATTAGGTAAAAAAATTGATGATTATTATGTCACAAAAGCTCTTCAGCTTTACCTTGAAGGATTGAGTTTCCGTGAAATAGAGCGAATTATCGGAGTTTCTCATGTAACAGTAAGTTCTTGGATAAAGAAATATAATATTACAAGACCTCCTCATTCAGATTTTCATCCGGTTTATAAAATTTTGAAACAAAATGAATTGATTGAATATATTGCCAAAGAAGAAAACATCAAAGATTCAGGTTTAATTATTACCCAATTTGCAGATAAATACATGCTGATTAAATGGGAACGGTTTAAGAAATAATTTTTTAGAGTTATAAGTTATTAATTATGAATTATGAGTTTTTAAAGTTTTGAAAAATATAATTAAATACTTAATAATCATATAATTAAACTTAATTTTATTTCAAAATTTAATTAAAAGACAGGATCGTTTTTACCTCATAATTCATAAATAATAATTAATAACTATACTATGACCATAAATATATATTAAATTTTTATAACTAAATTATTAATTACAATTTGGCTTTCACAAAATAACAGCCAAAAAATTAATAATTTATGAAGAAAATATTAAGTTTTATTGGATTAGCTTTAATTAGCAGTTCTGTATACGCTCAAGGTTCTCCTGATTATGGAAATGGTTTAAAAATAAATTTAAATCCTGAAGGAGATAAGTATGTGCGATTTATTTTATGGGATCAGTTCTGGATCAGGAACACAGACATGAATCCCGGAAGTATGGTTGGAAATGAACCTACTGATAATACCTGGAATTTAGGAAACCGAAGAGCCCGTATTTTGGCTTACGCACAAGTAACCAAGCGTTATATGATTTTATTGCATTTCGGAATGAATAATCAGACATTCATTAATGGCGGTGCAACCGGAACAACCGGAACAGGTGGCTACGGAAATGGTAAAAAACCTCAACTTTTCTTTCACGATGCATGGAACGAATATGCAGTCGTAATGCCCGGTGAAGCAGGAAAATTCAGTTTAACTTTGGGTGGCGGGCTTCATTATTACATGGGACTTTCCCGTATGACAATGGCTTCAACATTAAACTTCCTTACGGTAGATTCTCCTATTTTCAGTTGGCCTTTAATTGATAATTCAGACCAGTTTGCAAGACAAATGGGAGTTTTCGCAAAAGGTAAATATGGAAAATTTGAATACCGAATGAGTTTAAACAAGCCATTCGCAACAGATCTAACTCCTCCAAATACTTTAATTCCCGGAAATGAAGTCGCAGTTGACAACAATGGTAACCCAAACTGGTCTAAAGCAGGTTATTTTGAATACCAATTTTTAGATACAGAATCCAATCTTCTTCCTTTCAAAGTAGGTTCTTACTTAGGAACCAAAAAAGTTTTCAACGTCGGTGCAGGTTTTTATCATCAAGCCGAAGGAACCAGAACCTCAGTCAATTCAAACATTGAAAAACATGACATCACTCTACTTTCTGTAGATGCTTTTGCCGATATTCCTTTGGGTGAAGCAAAAAATAAAATGGCCGTTTCGGCTTACGCAGGATATTTCAACTATAATTTCGGACCCAATTACGTTAGAAATTTAGGAACAATGAATATCGCAGCGAACGACCCAAATTTTGTCGGACAAAGAGCTTTGGCTGGTTCCGGAAATCTTCAACCAATGATAGGAACAGGTAATGTAGTTTATGCTCAGGCAGGTTTATTATTACCTAATCAGGCAGAAAAACCGAAAATTAGAATTCAGCCTTTTGCAGCCTATACTTACAAAGATTTTGAAGCATTCGACAAACCATCTTCACAGTTTGATGTGGGAGCCAACTGGTTTTTAGATGGCCATCATGCGAAAATTACAACGCAATATTCAACGAGACCTGTTTACACAAGTCCGACAGAGAACCCGAAATCTAAAGGAGAGTTTATCTTACAACTTCAGATTTATCTATAAAAATTAATTTCCATTATAATTATTTAAACAAAAAAATCTAGTGATATGAGCGAACAACACCACGATGCTTACGAAAATATGACAGATAAGCAGAAAAACCGCACCATTTGGAGCGTTATCACTGCATCATCTCTCGGTACTTTGATAGAATGGTATGATTTCTATATTTTTGGAAGCTTAGCTGTCGTTTTGGCAACCAAATTCTTCCCGGCAGATAATCCTACCGCAGCATTTTTATCTACATTGGCAACTTTTGCAGCAGGATTTGTAGTAAGACCTTTTGGAGCTTTATTTTTCGGAAGATTGGGAGACATTATCGGAAGAAAATACACTTTTCTCGTTACTTTATTAATCATGGGATTCTCCACATTTCTAATTGGATGTATTCCGGGATATGAAACCATAGGATATTTGGCGCCGGTTTTAGTTTTAATTTTAAGACTTTTACAAGGTTTGGCTTTAGGAGGAGAATATGGTGGTGCAGCAACCTATGTTGCGGAATATTCACAGCCACACAGAAGAGGCTATTGGACTTCTTGGATTCAAACTACTGCAACTGCAGGACTTTTCATTTCTTTAATCGTTATTTTAATTACAAAAAATACACTTTCTGCTGAAGACTTTGATTCTTGGGGATGGAGAGTTCCGTTTTGGATTTCTATTTTAATGGTTGGAGTTTCTTATTTCATCAGAAAAAACATGAAGGAGTCTCCACTTTTTGCTAAGGCTAAAAGCGAAGGAAAAACTTCAAAAAACCCTTTAAAAGAAAGTTTCGGAAATAAGTTCAACTTCAAATTTGTTTTATTGGCATTATTCGGAGCTGCAATGGGACAAGGAGTAATCTGGTACACCGGACAATTCTATGCAATGAGTTTCCTACAAAAAGTAATGAATATCAGTTCGATGCAGGTCGATTATCTAATGGCAACAGCATTATTGATGGGAACACCTTTCTTTGTATTTTTCGGTTGGCTTTCAGATAAAATTGGTCGAAAAGCAATTATGATGACCGGAATGTTGGTGGCGATTTTAGCGTATAGACCAATCTACGACGCCATGTATAAAAGTGTAAACATTGAAGCAAAAACTGTTGCAAGTGATGGTATTAAAGAAACAAGAGTCGCAGCGATTCATAAAAATATTGCATCAGACAGCGTAATTACTTTCCACAAAGAAACCGCTTTCACGGACGGAACTTTAATCAAAAAAGACAGTATTGTTCATTGGTCTGCAGCAGGTCCGGTAATAAAAGATGGAAAAGCTGAAGAACCGAAAGTTTCCACAGCAATTACTTTGAACGACGACACAAGGTGGTATTTGGTATTCTTGGTGTTTATTCAGGTAATTTTTGTGACAATGGTTTATGGTCCGATTGCAGCATTTTTAGTTGAAATGTTCCCTGTTAGAATTCGTTACACATCGATGTCTTTACCATATCACATTGGTAACGGGGTTTTTGGAGGATTGCTTCCCGCAGTTGCCACATATCTTGTAACTTCCGGAAAAGATGCAGGACACGTAACGTGGTATCTTGAAGGACTTTGGTATCCAATCGGAGTTGCCGCAGTCTGTTTAGTCATCGGATTGATTTATCTTAAAAATAAGAACAACAATATCCACGATTAATAGGGATAATCACTTAAAAATTTATTAATTTTAAATCTACTAAAATGAACGGATTAAAAAAAATATTAGGCATTGTTTGGATTTTGATTGCCTTAATCGTTGCCTACTTTGGAATAACGGTGATGGGCATCCCAAAAATCGCATCAGGAAAACAGGAAGACCTTGTATTCGGAATCATCATACTTTTTGTGTTGGTACCGATTGTCACAGGCGGAATGGCAATCTTCGGATATTATTCCTTGATAGGAGAATATTCTGACGAGAAGTAAATTATAAATAATATTTGATAATTGATGAATGATTCCGGTCTATTCATCAATTATCGTTTTTTAATAAAAATTGACTAAAATTATATACCCCGACCCTAAAGGGAGTAATTTAGTCAATTCTAAATAGAGGTTTTTCTCCCTTTAGGGCTTGGGAAAAGAAAACTTTTATTTAAATCTCATTCGAAATCAATAATATTAAAAGATTCGAATCAATCAATTATCATTCATCAATTATGAAAAAGCGGCACGAACAAAAACTGATTATTCTGAGCGTAGGTTTACTTATCGCTTTCAGCATTCCTGTTTCATTGCTTTTTAACAGCGAAAGGGAAATTTTCGGTTACCCAATGATTCTTGTTTACCTGTTCGCAGTCTGGATGATTTCCATCATTATTTCTTTTGTAATCGTAAAAAAATATGATGAGTAGTTTCGCATTATTTATCGTTGTCCTTATTTACCTCGCACTTTTGTTCTTAGTTGCTCATTTGGCAGAAAAGAAGAAGAGCAAAGTTTGGATTAATAATCCTTACATCTATGCATTATCTCTTGCCGTGTATTGCACAGCCTGGACGTATTACGGAAGTATTGGTGTAGCAGCGACAAGCGGTCTCAATTACTTACCAATTTACATCGGTCCAATCATGGTTATTCCGGCCTGGATTTATATCAACACTCGAATTGTAAGAATCTCAAGAGTTAATAAAATAAGCAGCTTAGCAGATTTTATATCATTACGTTATGGAAACAGCAGAAGCTTCAGTGCAATCATTACTTTAGTCTGTCTTTTTGCCATCATTCCTTACATCGGATTGCAGATAAAAGCAATTTCTGAAACGTTTCACTTAGTGACAGAAACAGCAATCTCTAAAAATATTTTGACAGACAGCGGAACTTTTGTGGTTGTACTAATCGCCGTATTTTCATCCTATTACGGAACAAAATATGTTGATGCTTCCGAAAAACGTTTAGGAATAATTTCCGCAATCGCTTTGGAAAGCTTTCTTAAATTATTTTTCATCATTATCTTAGGATTATTTGTGATTTATTATGCGTTTGATGGATTTTCAGACCTGTATCAAAAGGCAAGTAAATTCTCGGATTTTAAAGCTAAAAATACGTTTAACGGAATTGAAGGCGCCATGAATTGGATGGTTTTATGCATGATTTCCGGAACAGCAATTTGTATTTTACCCAGACAATTTCACACTGCAATTGTCGAAAACAGACAGGAAAAACATATTAAAACCGCAATTTGGTTTTTTCCTTTATATCTTTTGATATTTACTATCTTTATTTTTCCGATTGCTTGGGGCGGAAGATTGATTTTTCAAGGTCAAAACGTAAATCCCGAGTTCTACTCTATTCTTATTCCTCAACATTTTGACAATACTTTAATTACGGTTTTGGTATTTTTAGGTGGTTTAAGTTCATGCATTTCAATGATTATAATTTCAGCCATCACTTTGTCGATTATGCTTTCCAACAACCTGATTATTCCTTACGGTTTATTAGGAAAATTTAAAGCTGAAAATGAAACTCAAAACACTCGAAACATTACCAATGTCCGTAAATTTTCGATTTTTGGTTTGATCATTGTTGCTTTTGCTTTTTATAAATATTTCATTCTAAAAACTTCGTTAGATTCAGTTGGTTTAATTTCATTTGTCATTATTGCACAACTGGCGCCTGCATTTTTTGGAGCAATATTCTGGCGAAGAGGAAGCTACAAAGGTGCGATAACTGGGCTTTTTGCCGGATTAATCATCTGTTATTTCGGATTGATTATTCCACAATATTACTTTTCTTATAATTCAGAAATAAAAGGAGTTTTACGCGACATGTATGATGTTTTCGACTTCTTCAGCATTCCCTATTTAAGTAGAATCCCGGAAATTTTCTTTTGGTCTATTTTAGTCAATACAGGTTTATTTACAATACTTTCTGTAAGCATGAAAGGAAATTATCGAGAGCGAAATTTTGCTGAATTATATGTTGACATTGATAAATATATTCAAAATCACGAAAATGCATTCATTTGGAGAGGAACCGCTTATGTTTCTGATATCAAAAATATTCTGGAACGTTTTTTAGGCAAAAAGAAAACCGAACAAGCAATGCGGATTTTCAACATTAAATACAATATCGATTCACAAACCGAAACCGCCGATTCAAGATTCATTAAATTCTCTGAAAACCTTTTGGCAGGCAGAATCGGTACAGCATCTGCGAAAATTTTAATTGAAGGAGTAACAAAAGAAGATAAAATATCTCTAAAGGAAGTTCTAAATATTTTAGAAGAATCAAAAGAGAATATTTCATTAAATAAAAAACTGACTGAAAAATCTGAAGAACTAAAACAACTTTCAAACGACCTGAGCGCAGCTAATGAAAATCTAATTGTAAAAGACCGTCAGAAAGATGATTTTCTAGATTCAGTCGCACATGAATTGAGAACGCCAATTACAGCCATTCGTTCGGCAGGAGAAATTTTAGCAGACGACGATGATATTCCTTTAGAGATTAAAAAAGAATTTTTAAACAATATCATCACAGAATCTGACCGTTTAAGCGAAATTATCAATGATATTCTTTATCTAGACAAACTTCAGCACGGAGAAATTGCTTTACATATTCAGGAAAATAATATTATTGATACTTACAAAAAAGCTTTAAACCCGATTTTACATTTAATTCAGCAGAAATTTATTCATGTAAGCGAGGTTGATTTATTAAAGAACTATCTTTTTAAATATGATGAACCAAGATTCATCCAACTGTTTCAGAATATCTTAGGAAATGCTTTGAAATTTACTGATGAACAGGGCACTATTCAAACTAAATTTTCAGAAAAAGATCATTTTTTAACTATCAAAATATTTAATACCGGAAAAAATATTCCGGAAGAAGATTTGGAGGTCATTTTCGATAAATTTTACCAGTCTAAAAATCAGAACATTATAAAACCAACCGGAAGCGGGCTCGGATTAGCAATATCAAAAAGAATTGTTGAAGCTCACAATGGAACTATAAAAGCAGAAAACAGCGGATTGGGGGTGACTTTTACCATTACCCTTCCGAAAAACAATATAAAAAACAATGAAGTTGAACCTTAACGAAGTACAAAAATGAAAAAAATATTGATTGCAGATGACGAACACAAAATATTAATGTCTTTGGAATACAGTTTCCGGAAAATTGGTTACGAAGTATTTATCGCCAGAGACGGAACTGAGGTTTTAGAATTCCTGAAAACACTTGTTCCTGACGTTATTTTATTGGATATCATGATGCCGAATCTTGACGGCTACAGCACTTTGGAAGAAATTAAAAAAAATGAAGCTTTACACAATACAAAAGTTCTTTTTCTAAGTGCAAAAAACAATCCGAAAGATATTGAAAAAGGTCTGGAAATGGGAGCTGATGCGTATGTAACAAAACCGTATTCTATTAAAAAATTGATTCAGCAGATTGAGGAAATGTTTGAATAGATTTTAGATGAAAGCACAAAGATGAAAGACTAAAAAATTACGCAAAATTGTCATTCTGAATGAAATGGAATTGAGTAGACGAATCTAAATTAAACACTTAAAAATTTTAACCATTAAGATCGATTTAAGAAGTTAAGATGATTAAGAGATTGCTTCGTCGCTTCGCTTCCCGCTAACAGATGAAGCAATGATCTAAAATACAAAAATTAATATGGATACTGATAGACTTTTTAAACAAAGCATAGAAAATAAAGAGCAGTTTTGGAAAGAACAGGCGCAGGAAATTTCATGGTTTGAGTTTCCGAATCAAATTATTTCTAAAGACGAAAACAATTACACTCAATGGTTTGCAGATGGAAAACTCAACATGTCTTATCTCTGTATTGACAAGCATATTGACGATGGTTTCGGAGACGAAATTGCGATTATTTATGATTCTCCGGTGACTAATCAAAAGAAAAAATATACTTTCAATCAGGCTAAAGAAGAAATTTCAAAATTAGCAGGCGGATTAGTTTCTTTAGGTTTAAAAAAAGGTGACACGGCAGTAATTTACATGCCGATGATTCCGCAGACGCTTTTTGCAATGTTGGCTTGTGCGAGAATCGGAGTGATTCACAATGTTGTTTTCGGAGGTTTTGCGCCGCACGAATTGGTTGTAAGAATTGATGATTGTAAACCAAAAGCCTTAATTACCGCAACCGCCGGAATTGAAATTGCCAAAAGAATTCCTTATTTACCTTTAGTAGAAAAAGCGATCGAATTGGCACAGGATAAAGTCGAAAACATCATCGTTTTCAACAGAAAATTAGTCGACAATAATGATGAAATGTTCGAAGGGATTATTGATTATGAAGAATTAGTTTCAAAATCAGAACCTGCGGATTGTGTTTCTGTAGAATCCAATCATCCTTTGTATTTATTATACACTTCAGGAACCACCGGAAAGCCAAAAGGAATCACAAGAGACACCGGAGGTTATGCAACCGCTTTAAAGTTTTCAATGAAATATATTTATGGAATTGAATATGGTGAAACATTTTGGGCAGCTTCCGATTTTGGTTGGGCAGTTGGTCACAGTTACAGTGTTTACGGACCTTTAATCAATCGAAATACAACGATTATTTTTGAAGGAAAACCAATTATGACTCCCGATGCGGGAACTTTTTGGAGGATTATTTCAGAATATAAAGTTTCTGCGATGTTTACAGCTCCAACCGCAATTCGAGCTATTAAAAAAGAAGATCCGAACGGCGAATTCGTTAAAAAGTATGATTTAAGCCATTTCAAAAAACAGTTTTTAGCAGGTGAAAGATGCGATGTTGCCACTTTAGACTGGTTCGAAAAACATATCGGAGTTCCCGCAATCGATCATTGGTGGCAAACTGAATCTGGCTGGCCGATGTTAGGTTTAATGACTTTTAATGATGATTATAAAATTAAAAGAGCATCTGCTGGAAAACCAATTCCCGGATATGATATTAAAATTTTTGATGAAAACGGTTATGAACTGGATGAGCATAAAGAAGGTTATTTAGTCATCAAACTTCCGCTTCCTCCAGGTGCCATGCTTGGAATATGGAATGATTATGAGCGTTTTGAAAAAAGCTATTTATCACAATATAAAGGTTTTTATTTCTCAGGAGACGGTGCGATACAAGATGAAGACGGTTATATTTTCATCACAGGACGTGTAGATGATGTCATCAATGTGGCAGGACACCGACTTTCCACTTCCGAAATGGAGGAAATTGTTTCCTCTCATCCCGATGTTGCTGAATGCGCCGTTGTAGGAATTGATGATGATCTGCGTGGACAAGTTCCTTTCGCAACGGTGGTTTTAAAAAACGGCTCAGAAATTTCAGAAGAAAATGTAGAAAAAGAAATCATCCTGAAAGTAAGAGAAAAAATAGGCGCTGTTGCTTTTTTAAAAAGCGTGATGGTCGTAAAAAGACTTCCTAAAACAAGATCCGGAAAAATTTTAAGAAAATTGATCCGAACGATTATTGATGGAAAAGAATTTCAGATTCCATCGACGATTGATGATGAAAAGATTATTGATGAGTTGATCGAGAAAATTCAGCAATATAGAGGTTAGTCAAAATGAAATGTGATGATAGAAATTACTAAAGCAAATACAAATGACTACAGAGTTTTAACTGATATTACAAAAAAGTCGAAGGCATATTGGGGATATTCTGATGAACAGATGAGAAAGTGGTCAGATTTGCTAACAATCACTGAGGAATATATCCAAAATAATGAAGTGTATAAATTAATTATCAACCAATCAATCGTTGCTTATTATTCTTATTTTGAAATTGAAAAAAATAGCGTGAGATTAGATAATCTGTTTGTGTCACCTGAAAATATAGGAAAAGGTTATGGAAAATTATTAATGAATGATTTCATTTTAAAAATAAAAAAAAGTGAAGCCCAAAGAATACTTCTGGACGCCGATCCGAATGCACAGAAATTTTATGAAAGCTTCGGGTTTGTAAAAATCGGAGAAATTAGAACATCAATTAAAGACAGGTTTCTACCCATTATGGAACTGAAATTATGATTTTTTAAATCGACAATTGCTGAGCAAAACACGTTGAGAACGAAAAGATTTTTTTAAACAAAACCTTTGCGAACCTTTCGTAAAAATAAAAAATATAAATTCAAACAAAAAAATTAAATAAATAATTTCTAAAAATAAAAACTATGAGAAATTACGTGATAGAAGATTTACCGCACTATTTTGAAGAGTACAAAAAGTCTATAAAAAACCCGAAAAAATTCTGGGATAAAGTAGCTGACAAAAATTTTGTGTGGTACCAAAGATGGAGCAAAGTGGTAAAATATGATATGAATGAAGCAAAAATCACATGGTTTAAAGATGCTAAATTAAATATCACCAAAAATTGCCTCGACAGACATTTATCGGTAAGGGGAGAGAAAACCGCTATCATTTGGGAGCCGAATGATCCAAAAGAAGAGGCACAACATATTTCTTACAACGACTTGTATACAAGAGTCAACAAAACAGCCAATATTCTTCGTGAAATGGGCATTGAGAAAGGAGACAGGGTTTGCATTTACCTTCCAATGATTCCTGAATTGGCAGTTACGATGTTGGCCTGCGCAAAATTAGGAGCAGTTCATTCTGTAATTTTTGCAGGATTTTCGGCATCTGCAGTGGTTTCAAGAGTGAATGACTGTGGCGCAAAAATGTTGATTACTTCGGATGGAAGCTACAGAGGAAGCAAAGTTTTAGATTTAAAATCAATTATTGACGAAGCTTTAGAAAAATGCCCGACTGTGGAAAAAACTTTGGTCGTAAAAAGAACCCACAACGAAATTAAAATGAAAGAAGGCAGAGACTTCTGGATGGACGATTTGTATGAAAAATCCTCTGCAGATTTCGTGACGGTAATTATGGATGCAGAAGATCCTTTATTTATCTTATACACTTCCGGTTCTACAGGAAAACCGAAAGGGATGCTTCATACTTCCGCAGGTTACATGGTGTATTCGGCTTATACTTTCAAAAATGTTTTCAATTATCAGGAAAATGATATTTACTGGTGTACTGCAGATATTGGCTGGATTACGGGTCACTCTTATATCCTTTACGGACCATTATTGAATGGTGCCACAACCGTTATTTTTGAAGGAGTTCCAACGTATCCCGAGCCGGATAGATTCTGGGATGTGATTGAAAAACATAAAGTAACTCAGTTTTACACCGCTCCCACTGCCATTCGTTCTTTAGCAAAAGAAAGCACAGAATGGGTTGACAAACATAATTTAAGCTCATTACGGGTAATCGGATCTGTTGGAGAGCCTATTAATGACGAAGCTTGGCATTGGTTTAACGATCATGTCGGAAGAAAAAAATGTCCTATTGTCGATACTTGGTGGCAAACTGAAACCGGAGGAATCATGATCTCACCTATCCCGTTCGTTACGCCAACAAAACCGACTTATGCAACACTTCCATTACCGGGAATTCAACCTGTTTTGATGGATGATAAACGCAATGAGATTACGGGAAATCAGGTGACAGGAAATCTTTGCATCCGTTTTCCATGGCCGGGAATTGCAAGAACAATCTGGGGTGATCATCAAAGATACAAAGAGACCTATTTCTCAGCTTTTCCGGGCAAATATTTCACTGGTGACGGCGCTTTGAGGGATGAAGTAGGATATTACAGAATTACGGGTCGTGTAGATGATGTGGTGATTGTTTCCGGACATAATTTAGGGACTGCACCGATTGAAGACAGCATTAATGAACATCCTGCTGTTGCAGAATCTGCAATTGTTGGCTTTCCACATGATATCAAAGGAAGCGCTTTGTATGGTTTTGTGATTTTAAAAGATTCAGGATCAGACAGAAAGCAGGAAAATTTGGTTAAAGAAATCAATCAATTAATTTCTGATCAAATTGGTCCGATTGCAAAACTGGATAAAATTCAGTTTGTTTCAGGGCTTCCAAAAACACGTTCTGGCAAAATTATGCGTAGAATTTTGAGAAAAATTGCAGAAGGAGATTTCAGTAATTTCGGAGATACTTCTACTCTATTAAATCCTGAAATTGTTGAAGAGATTAAAAATGAAAGAATTTAGATTAAAAATTTCTCATAAACGTATTAAACTCTGTATTTACTACAGAGTTTTTTGCTGTATAATAATGAAATAAACACTGAAGCAACAATCATTATTAAAATAGATAATTTATTAATTTATATTAAAATATTATAGATAAAATAAAAAATAGTAAATTTTATTATATTTTCACTAACAATACCAAAAATATTGCTATCTTTAGATAACCAATACTAAACAATATTACTATGTCAAGCATCTTAGCAGGATTATTTGGGACACAGAGCGATTACAAAAAACTCGAGCTAGAAGTTGAGGATTTAGGATTCTTAGATTCTGAGTACATTGTGTACCTTAGTGATGATCATCATAACTCCCAATACTTGGCGAGTGTCGAAATAAAAAATAAAGATCTAACCGACAAAGTGAGGCAAATCTTTAATGAAAATCACGCACACAAAATCTATTTATTTGAAAATATGAGCATTGATCAGGCATCATATATTCATCTTAAAAGATTGATTGATGCACGAAGCAAGGCAGAAATTCACAGCAGTCCCGATGTAAGAATAAAAGTACAGCATGACGGAATGAATTCTGAAGTGAAAGCTTAAAATTTAAACTAAAAACTTATAACCCAATCCGTGGAATTTATTTCTGCGGATTTTTGGTTTTATACATTGACTAATCATAATATTTTTCGTATTTTCGTCTAAATAAAGCCTTTTACACAGATGAGTTACGACTTGGAACAAGAAAATAAAGAAATCTCAGCGAGGTATAAAGACCTGATTTCTAACACATATAGAACTTTGGATGAAGAAAATAACAAACTCATCCGAAAGGCTTTTGATATTGCTCTTGATGCACACAAAGACCAAAGAAGAAAATCTGGCGAACCCTACATTTATCATCCTATTGCTGTTGCCAAAATTGTTGCTACAGAAATTGGTTTAGGTGCTTCATCAATTGCCTGTGCGCTTTTACATGACGTTATAGAAGATTCCGAATACACTTATGAAGATCTGAAGAAGATTTTCGGTGAAAGAATCGCGGGAGTGGTTAATGGGCTGACGAAGATTTCGATCATGAATCATCAGAATATTTCTGTACAGTCTGAAAACTACAGAAAATTACTCTTGACCCTTTCTGAAGATTTCCGTGTAATTCTTATAAAAATTGCAGACCGGCTACACAATATGCGAACGCTGGAAAGCATGGCGCCCGATAAGCAGAAAAAAATTGCTTCCGAAACGGTCTATATCTATGCCCCAATGGCTCACAGATTGGGATTATACAACATCAAATCTGAACTTGAAGATTTGTCGTTAAAGTATAATAATCCTGATATTTTCAATGAAATTACCGAAAAATTGGAGTTGGCAAAAGAAAGCCGAATTCGCTATATCGACGAGTTTACAAAGGAAGTTTCTGAGAGATTAAAGGATGAAGGTCTAAATGTAAGTATAAAAGGCCGCGCAAAAGCCATTTCTTCCATTTACAGGAAAATGCTTAAACAAGGCGTTTCTTTTGAAGAAGTTTTCGACAATTACGCCATCAGAATTATTTATAAATCTGATGCTAAGAATGAAAAATTCCTTGCCTGGAAAATATATTCTATAGTAACAGATGTTTATCACAGTAATCCCTCCAGAATGCGTGACTGGATTACTCAACCAAGATCTACAGGCTATGAAAGTTTACATTTAACCGTTCTTGGACCCGATAAAAAGTGGATTGAAGTACAAATCCGTTCCGAAAGAATGGATGATATTGCCGAAAAAGGTGTTGCTGCCCATTACAAATATAAAGAAGGTTACAAACAAAGCAATGATGACAGAAATTTTGAAAAGTGGGTTACCGAAATACGTGATGTACTCGAACAGCAGCAGAATCTTACGACTTCTGAGCTTTTAGATAACATCAAACTTAATTTATATTCTAAAGAAGTCTTTGTATTTACTCCAAAAGGTGAAATTAAAATTCTTCCGACCAATGCCACCGCTTTAGATTTTGCTTTTTCGGTACATTCGGATTTGGGAATGAAATGTTTAGGTGCAAAAATCAACGGAAAGCTGGTTCCCATTTCCTACGTTCTTCAAAACGGCGATCAGGTAGATATTCTTTCATCTCAAAATCAAAAACCGAAGTTTGACTGGCTTGAGTTTGTAGTAACATCAAAAGCTAAGTCGAAAATAAAAAGTTTCCTTAATTCTGAGAAAAACTCATTCGTAGAAGAAGGAAAAGAAATTTTGCAGAGAAAACTTCGTCATGCAAAAATTAATTTTAATGATGAGGAAATCAACAAGCTTCAAAAGTTTTTCAACCTAAAGACTTCTCAGGAACTGTTCTTAAAATTCCAGACAAATGAACTTGATGCGAGCAGCTTAAGAAAATATATTGAAAGTAAAAACGTTTTCAATAATCTTCTTTCGAGATTTAAAAGAAATACCAATAAAAACCAGCATTACGAAGAGCCGAAAGAAATCAATCTCGATATGATTGTTTTCGGGAAAGATGAAGAAAAGCTCAATTACAGCTACGCAAAGTGCTGTACAGTAATTCCTGGAGATAAAATCTTCGGTTTCATTACGATCTCAGACGGAATAAAAGTTCACAGTGACAATTGCCCGAATGCGATAAATCTCCGCGCGCAGTACGACTACAGAGTAATTCCTGCAAAATGGGTAAATGAAGAAAGCTTCAAAAACCGTATTAAAATTGAGATCGAAGGCCTCGACAGAATGGGAATGATCAACGATATTACCACCGTAATAAGCGGTGCAATGGGAATGGATATGAAAAGTATGTCTATTGAATCTAATAATGGTATTTTTACAGGAAATATCAATTTAGAAGTAAAACACAAAGGTCAACTTGAAGAAACATTTAAAAAATTAAAAGCAATCGACGGTATCTCAAGAATTAGACGTATTTAAAAATAGAAAATGAAGCTGAACCAATACTTTAACAAATTTTTTCAAAGCAATCAATCATCAGGAGTTTTACTGATATTCTGTGTTTTTTTTGCATTAATCATCGCAAACTCATCATTTGGTGCCGGGTTTCAACAAATTCTAGATTATCAGTTAGGTTTTGAAAATTTAGATCTGAAATATCCTTTAAGTATCTGGATTAATGATGGCTTGATGGCTGTTTTTTTTCTTTTGGTAGGATTAGAAATTAAAAGAGAGCTTGTAGAAGGCGAGCTTTCATCTTTTAAAAACGCTTCACTTCCTATTTTTGCTGCAGTTGGCGGAATGGTAGTCCCTGCGGTTATTTACAGCATCTTCAATTCCGGGACAGAGTACAGCAACGGATGGGGAATTCCTATGGCAACAGATATTGCTTTTTCTTTGGCAATTATTTCGATGTTGGGGAAAAAAGTTCCGGCTTCGCTAAAGATTTTTCTTACAGCATTAGCTATTGTTGATGATTTGGGTGCCATTTTAGTAATTGCCATCTTTTATACAGAACAAATTCATTGGATCTACCTTTTGCTATCTGTAGGGATCGTCGCTGTTTTATTCATCTTAAATTTTCTAAAGGTTACAAAACTGATTTTCTATATCATTCCCGGCATATTTTTGTGGTATTTCCTGCATCATTCGGGAATTCATGCTACGATTGCAGGCGTTTTACTTGCTTTAAGCATCCCGACTAATGTCTCGAAAATAAAAATATCACCTTTGGAGAAGCTGGAGCATACCCTGCACTTTCCGGTAAGCTTTATCATCATGCCTATTTTTGCATTGACCAATACTAATATTACGTTTAACAGCGGTATGGTTGACGGGTTATTCAACAGTTTAGGATTAGGAATAATTGGCGGACTTGTTTTAGGAAAATTAATAGGAATTAATCTTTTTTCACTGATTGCAGTAAAGCTAAAAATCAGCGCACTTCCACAACGCTCATCATGGAGCCAGATGCTCGGCGTCGGTCTTTTAGCAGGAATTGGATTCACGATGTCGATATTTATCGCCTTGCTATCCTTTAAACATGAAGTAGATTTTCAGGATGAAGCCAAATTTGCTATTTTGATTGCTTCGTTTATTGCAGCAATTTCCGGATATGTGATCTTAAATTTAAGTTCCAAGAAAAGAAGAAAAAGAAAGCCAAGAAGTACAAGAAGAATTAGTTCTTTTTAACACTCCAATTTCCTTTTAGATTACCCATTTCCCAGGTTCCCAACTGCGAATTGAGATTTCCGATCAGCATAAAACCCGACGGTGCTCTGTTGGTGGTATTAAAAGATGCATTTATAAAGCCAGTAATATAAGTTTCGCTTGAGGTAAGGGTAATTCTTGTTATTTCAATGGTTCCTTTTTCACTTACATTAATAATTAAATCTCCGCTCGCATTTCCTGTGTACGTTCCGGTATACTTGCCCTGATAAGGTGAGAAAGTATTTTGCTCCTGTTTATTTTCATAAATCTGGTCAACTATATCTGTACACGACTGTAAAGTTACAAGAGATACAATCATCAACACTTTTGCAATATTTTTTTTCATTCTAGTTTTCTTTTTTATCATTATAAGGTCTTTTGTGTTCGTCATCACTTTCAAGATTGGGCTCAGAATTTTCAGAATGATAATTTTTTGTTTCTCTTTTGATCTCGTCTGAAAGCAACTTTTCTATTCTTAATTTTCTTAATGCCATATTCAGCTCATTACCGAAAAGGAGTAAATAAACATTTACATTCACCCAAACCATCAGTAATATCATACTTCCGATGGAACCGTAAAGTACGTTGTACCGGGCAATATTCTTAACATAAAGAGCAAAGAAATACGTTGTCACAACAAACAGAACAGTGGTAAGAATTGCTCCCGGAACCGCCTGTCTGAATCTGATAATCTTTACTGTTCCCAACCAATAAAACATCGCCAGAAGTATAAAGTAAAATATAGGAAATGACACAAAACCGATGATCTTTGATAAGTTTCTCTCAAGCCAGGAGACGTCATAAGACGGCGTAAAGAGTTTGAGTACAACTTCCACATAATACACGCCAAAAAGTGATAAAAAGATAATACTTACAAAGCCTATTGTGATAAAAAAAGAAAGAATAAATTCTTTTACATCCGTCAGTTTTTCTTCAGAATTTTCATTAAACCCGTTAATCAAAGAAAAAGTACCGTTCGTCGCAAAAACAAGCGCAATAAGAATTGTTAAATTACTGATTCCTTTCATATTGGGAATAATGCTGTCTTCAATATAACCTCGTACATCACCCTCAATATTGGATGGAAAAATATTATGCATCAAAACTTCAAAAATGTAGAACTGAAGCTTATCATAATGCGGCATATACGGGATTACCGAAAGCAAGAAAAGTAAAAAAGGAAATAAACTTAACGTAAAACTCCATGAAATACTGGCAGCTTTTCGCCCTATATTACCTTTGAAAATTCCAGAAATATAGATCTGAAACATCTGCCAAAGCGATATTCCGAGTACAGGAAGATGGATGTCGTCTAGAAACTCTTGAAATCTTACGATAAATTTAGGAATTTTTATAGCCATAAAGTATATTTGTGCTCAGCAAATATAAGAAATGCGAATCAGTTTAGTTTGTATTGGGAAAACAGATGACAAAGAAATTACATCTTTGATCAGTTATTACCTTACCCGGCTCCCAAAACATTGGAATTTTGAGATTATAGAAATCCCGGATGTGAAAAATGCCAAAAATCTTTCTTCCGATCTTCTCAAAAAAGAAGAATCCAAATTATTTTTAAATCAAATTGATAAAAATGATCTTGTTATTCTTCTGGACGAAAAGGGAAAACAGTTCACAAGCCGTGAATTTTCACAGAAAATAGATTCCTGGATGAATTCTTCTGTGAAAAAAGTTCATATCCTGATTGGAGGAGCCTATGGTTTTTCTGAGGAAATTTACAGCAGAGCCAACGAAAAAATGTCATTATCTAAAATGACATTTACACACCAGATGATCCGGCTTTTTATTGTAGAACAGCTTTACAGAGCTGATCAGATTTTACAGGGCAAACCTTATCACAACGATTAACTATTTTGTAGTAACCGAAATAATTTCTTTGATCCCTTTTTGTCTGAATTTTTTCTTTACAGAATCATCTAAAAGTACTTTTACGCCTTTTACATGATCTCCTTTAAGTTCTTTGAGGTCCTCAAGTGAGCTTTCATTTTTGTCAATTAAAATCAAAGTAGTTGCTTTTAATTCAGGAGAAGCTTCATGCCTTTTAACTGTATTTCCTAATAATGAATTGGTATGGATGGCAAGTTCATTTTTAGTTTCCTGAGCAAAAGCAGTATTTGAAATTGCTAAAGCCATTACAAAAGCTGTTGATAAAACAAGTCTGGAAAGTGTTGTCATAATTTAAATAAATCTTTATTAAGTGATATTTTTCAAATATACAAAGACTTTTAATTAAATTCAAATTTCATTACTTTTTTTAAAGACAAATGAGAGCTCTTACAACTCAATATTATTATCAGATCGTTCTTTCTCAACAAATTTTAAAAAGGAATACCTAATACTTTAAAACTATTTTTTTAAGGTAATCTGTCTTTTCGCCTCTCCTACTACAAATGCGACAGAATTTGCGATATTAAAACTTCGAATCAATTTAGACATCGGAATGGTCAAATGATTTTCAAAACGGTCTAAAACATCTTTGCTCAGTCCTACACTTTCTTTTCCGAAAACCAGCCAGTCGCCATCCTGAAAATCGATTTCCAGATAAGATTTCTCAGCATGTGAACTCATCAGAAAGACACGAGACAGATCGGGAATATTTTTTATCCATTCATCAACATTTTCGTATTCTGTTACATCAAGATGCACCCAATAATCTAAACCGGAACGTTTCAGGTTTTTATCATCAATCAAAAATCCAAACGGACGTACCAGATGCAATCTGCTTTCAGTTCCTACGCACAATCTACCGATATTGCCGGTATTATTTGGTATTTCAGGTTCTACAAGAACAATATTTAACATGAATTTTTTTAATTTAATTGAATCTTAATTTTTAACGCAAAGCTCACAAAGTTTTTTTTTAATTGTAAGCGTTTATAAATTCGCAAAGGCATTTCACTTAGCTAAGAAATAAAAAGTTATATTTATTTAAAAATGTTTTAATTGGTCTATTATTTTTTACACTTTCCTGCAAACTCTGTTAATAAACCTTTTTCGTGTCCTAAAGCAACAGCTTTATCTAAATTGGAACACGCTTCTTTATCTTTTGCTGAATCGAATAAAATTATTGCTTTTGTGACGTAAGACTGAGAAAATTTAGGATCGATAGAAATCGCTTTATTGATGTCTGCCAAAGCTTCTTTTGATTTTTTCATTTTCAGATAGATATCGGCTCTTCCGTTATACAATAAAGACTCTGGCTTCTCATTGAGTAATTGGTTGTATTCTTTTAAAGCACCTTCAAGATCTCCTTTATTTTTTTTAAGATTTGCCAAACCTATTCTTGCAAAAATATTATCCGGAGCAAAAGTGAGAATGTGTTTTAAATCTTCCATCGCCAGATCTTTTTTGCCTAAATTATTGTAAATCTTAGATCGAATTAAATACATTTCAGCGTTTTCAGGTTCGAGCATTATTCCTGTATTGGCATATTCTAAAGCTTTGTTGCGGTTTCCTTTTTGATTGTGTAAAGAAGCAAGATTTTCGTAAACAGCTATAGATTTAGGATTTGATTTTAAAGCAGATTCATAGGATTTAAAAGCCAAAGTTGTTTTACCTAATCTTCTCTGTGCAGTTCCTAAATTAACGTAATATTCTGATTGATATTTCTGAATATGTTCTGAAAGCACCAACTTCGAATATTGCTCTTCAGCGCATTGGTAATCGGCTTTTTTAAAACATTCTTCAGCTATTTTTTTATCCTGAGCAGACAAAAAACTAAAAGACGTTACGAGTAAGGTGAGAATGAGTAAATGTTTTTTCATGGTTTTATAGTTTGTTTGTTTATCACTTTTTTTGCGAGCATAGCAAAAAGCCCTCCCAATAAAGTTCCAACAAACGCCCCTACCAAAATATCTATTGGGAAATGTACTCCTAAATATATACGGCTGTAAGCTACTACTGCAGCCCAGATAAATATAGCATAAGGAAACCATTTAATCTTATTTTTCAATAAAAAACTTAAATAGCTTGCTAAAAAGAAAGTATTTGAAGCATGTGCAGAGTAAAAACCGTACTGTCCGCCACATTTTACAATGCGCATCGCATTTTGAATCGAAGGATCATGACAAGGTCTTAATCTGGCAACACCATATTTGAAAATCCCTGAAACCTGATCTGAAACGGTGACTCCAATTGCAATGAAAAGGAGAATATAAAGCAGAGATTTTAATTTGAAATTTTTGTAGAGAAGATAGCAAAGTATTACATACAACGGAACCCAAATCCAGGTTGCAGAAATCATCATCCAAAACTGATCAAACGGGGTATCGCCCAAATTGTTTAGATAAAGGAAAAGATTTTTATCTTCCTGAATAATTTCTTCCATATTTTAACGGCTTACTGGTCCTTCGTAAGTTTCGTCATCCGCAGGTTTTACTTTTGGTAATTCCGTTGCGGGAGATTGTTCGTTTAAAATATTTTCTTCGATATTCTTCATCGGATTAAAATCTTTTGCAGCATCTTTCACCTTCTCGATCTCACGTTTTATCTCAGAAACAGGATTATCTGTTTCTTTCATGATCTCAGTTTTGATGTCTTCTACTGCGCCACGCATTTTTCTCACTCCAGATCCTAGATCGCGAGCAATTTGAGGTAGTTTATCCGGACCAAACAAAACTACAATTGCAATGGCAATAAGTGCCATTTCTCCAATGCTTAATTCCATGGTGCTAAATTACAAAAGATTATATATATAAAATATGATATATTTAATTTTAAACAAATTTTAAGATTTATTTTTCTGAAAAGCATAATAAGTAATTACAACACTTACAGACATGAGTATAAATGCTAAAAAGAAAGGTGCCCCTGAAAATTTAAACGGTGCCTCTTCATGTGTGAAAAAATAGAATAAATTGGTCATCACCGGCGGCCCGATAATAGATGTTGCGCTCATCAAACTCGTTAAAGCTCCCTGTAATTCTCCCTGCTCATTTGAAGGAACCGATTTTGTAATCACAGACTGCAATGCCGGGCCACAAATTCCGCCCAGACAATAAGGAATTAAAAACACAAACATCATCCAACCTTCGGATGCAAATGAAAATAACAACAATCCTATTGCGTATAAAATCAATCCGTAATAAATACTTTTTTGTTCGCCGAGCTTTGGGGTTGTCCATCGGATTAAAACTCCCTGAACCAAGCCCACCAGAAGACCAACGACACCTAAAGAAATCCCGACCATTCTTTCCGTCCAGTCAAATTCGTACATGGTAAAGAAGCTCCAGTTACTTTGTACGGCATGACCTGCAATGTAAATTAAAATTAAAGCAAAGATTAGCCCAGAAATTTCAGGATGTTTTCCTAAAAATTTGAATGAGCCAACGGGATTTGCACGTTTCCAACTAAAATCGCGTCTTTTGTCTTTGTCTAAGCTTTCAGGAAGAATGAAGTAACCATAAAGGAAATTTAAAAGACATAAACCTGCGGCTGCATAAAAAGGAACTCTTGCTCCGTAATGTCCTAAAACACCACCTAAAACCGGACCTATAATAAAACCCAGACCAAAGGCAGCACCAATTAATCCGAAATTTTTAGCTCTGTCTTTATCTGTAGAAATATCTGCAATATATGCACTCGCTGTTGTAACACTCGCACCGGTAATTCCTGCAATAACTCTTCCTATAAACAGCCATAAAATCGTAGGAGCCAAAGCAAGCAAAATATAATCAATGGCAAAACCAAAAAGTGAAATCAAAATAATAGGTCTTCGCCCAAATTTATCACTAAGATTTCCTACAACCGGAGAAAAAACAAACTGAACGAAAGCGTACGCAAAACCAAGCCAGCCACCGTATTTTGCAGCTTCACTGATATCAGCATGAATCAGTTCTTTAATCAATTGCGGAACTACAGGAATGATGATTCCCCACCCCGTTATATCTATCAGCAAGGTGATAAATATAAAGCTCATTGCTGCTTTCTTTTTTGAATTTTCCATTACTGTGCAAAAATAAGGAAATCGGGAAAAATATTCGTTCTAAATTGTTGAATTATTGTTGTTGATAATTGATCGTTTTTGGTTGATGGAATAACTGTTTTAATTTTAGTTTTAATTAAATTTAATTTAAAAGTTATAAAAAAAAAGAGCCTTTCGTGTGAAAGGCTCTTTAATATTTAATGTAGTTGATATTACTTTGTAGCAAGTAATTCTTTATCTGTAGAAGATTTACCGTGTACATCTTCTTCTTTTCCTGATTTAAGGAAATCATATGCAATTGCCGATGCGATAAAGATGGATGAGTATGCACCAAAACCGATACCGATTAATAATGCAAACATAAATCCTCTCAAGTTGTCTCCACCAAAGATGAAGATCGCAAGAATTACAAGTAATGTAGTGAATGTCGTGTTGAACGTTCTACCTAAAGTACTTGAAATAGCATCATCAAACAATCCTGATAAAGTAAGCGCTTTTTTCTCTCTCAAGTATTCTCTAATTCTATCGAAGATAATTACGGTATCATTGATTGAGTAACCCAATACTGTAAGAATTGCAGCGATAAAATCCTGGTTAACCTCCATATTGAAAGGCATTACAGAATGGAATAACGAGAACGCACCCAAGATAATGATCGCATCATGTAATAGTGCCGCAACAGCACCCAATGAAAACTGCCATTTTCTAAATCTCACCAAAATATATAGGAAAATACCTGCCAAAGCAGCAACAACTGCAAGAGTACCGTGTGTCTGAATATCATCAGCAACAGAAGGTCCCACTTTTTCAGAAGAGATAATACCTGCGTGATCTGTATCTGCAGATTTAAATTCTTCTAAAGTCATTTTTGCAGGAAGATTCGGTTTTAAACCTTCAAATAATTTTTGCTCAATAGTCTGGTCAGCTTTCAATGATTCGTCATTGATAAGATAATCTGTAGAGATTTTCAGCTGATTGTTGTTTCCAAAAGTTTTAGCTTCAACAGAAGAATTTTTACCATCCTGAGTTGTGAAAACTTTAACTAAACCATTTTCAATATCTTCTGCATTTACTTCTTTGTCAAATCTTACAACGTAGTTTCTACCACCCGTAAAATCGATACCAAATTTAAATCCATTAACGAAAATTGATCCTAAAGAAATTACCGTTAAAATTGCAGAAAGGATATATGAATATTTTCTTTTTCCAATAAAATCGATCCAGGTATTTCTGAATAAGTTTTTCGTTGGAGGCGTCCAAACTGAAAGACTTTTACCTTTATTTAATCTATGGAAAATCATTACTCTCGAAAGTAAGATTGATGTAAACAATGTCATTACAGCACCAATCAACAACGTCAATGCAAATCCTTTGATAGGACCTGTTCCGAAGAAGAACAATACTACCGCCGTCAAAATCATCGTTAAGTGACCATCAATAATTGCATTCAATGCATGTTTGAAACCATCTTTGTAAGCTTCAAGAATGTTTTTTCCTGCAAATAATTCTTCTTTCGTCCTTTCGTAAATAATTACGTTGGTATCTACCGCCATCGCCATTGAAAGTACAATACCCGCAATACCAGGAAGCGTTAAAGTAAAGTCGCCGGAATCCATAATTCCGAAAATATAGAATAAGTTGATGATCATTGCAATTACTGCATAAACACCCGCTAAACCGTAGTAGAAAATGATGTATGCAATAATAATTAAGAACGCAATAGAGAATGATAAAACTCCCGCATCAATAGACTCCTGCCCTAAAGACGGTCCTACTTGTGTAGCTTGTACTACTTTTGCACCTGCAGGTAATTTACCAGCTCCTAAAACGTCTACCAATTCTTTAGCTTCTTCCTGAGAGAAGTTACCCGATATCTGTGTTCTACCGTTAGGAATTGCACCCTGTACATTTGGTGCAGTATATACTCTGTTATCTAAAGTTACAGCAACTGGTTTTCCTACGTTTTTCTCGGTAAGTGTTTTCCAGTCTTTTGCACCTTTAGAGTCCATTTGCATATCTACCACTACTCTGCTCAACTCATCGTAACCGATGCTTGCAGTTTCTACAGCTCCATCTACCGGAGCTTTTTGGTTGATATTACCTCTTATAGCATATAGGACTAAGCTTTTTTCATCCGTAGATTCCGGCTTGTAACCCCACATAAACTGGGTATATTTTATATTTGCAGGACGTAAAGACTGTGCAATTTTACTGTTTAATATCTTGTTTACTTTTGCAGTATCTGTCAATTTCACACTTCCTACAGAGCTCATGGTTCCTGATTTCCCTCCTTGCATTAAGTTTAAGAAGTTCACATTTTTAGCAACTCCCATAGAGTCACCTTTTGCAGCAACTGTAGCACTTAAAGTCTGGAAATAAGGTGCAACCTCAGCAAACTGCTGTATTTCCCAAAACTGAAGTTTTGCAGAAGTCTGAAGCATCTTTTTTACCTTATCGATATCTTTCATACCCGGCATTTCTACAGAGATTCTTGCCGTTCCCGGAACTCTCTGTACGTTTGGCTGGATAGCTCCTAATTTATCAATTCTGGTTCTGATTACTTCAAAAGCTGTACCTACAGAAAGATCAATTCTTTTTTTAACAATGCTTTTTACCTGATCATCAGTGGTGTTGAATTTAATCTCAGAAAGATTAGTATTTCCGAAGATTTCAGGATCTGCAAGTTTAAGGTTTGCGCCTTTTGCTTTGTTTACGGCATCAAACTCAACAAAGAAATTGTCGATATAAGATTTTGTAGAGTTTTTCTGAGCTTCATCTGTTCTGTTTAGAGCCTCAATAAGAATAGGATTGGTAGAATAATTAGTTAAATCATTCACCAGATCTCTCTGATTGATTTCCAAAAGAACGTTGATCCCCCCTTTCAGGTCAAGACCCAGCTTCATTTCTTTGTCTTTTGCCTTAGCATAAGAAAGTTCTGTAAACCCAAGATTTAAAGTTTCATCCTTTAATCTCTGAATTTCTTTCTCGTTTCCGTTCGCAGCTTCGATTTGCGATTCAATTTTGCCGGCGTACCAGGTTGGTAATAGCTCATTTAAGCAAATTAACCCTAGTACAATAGCAACAATTGTAATAAGTCCTTTTCCTTGCATTTTGTTATAACTACGTTAAATTAAGTCGGCAAATATAATGATTTTATTGATATTTTATGAACTTTTGGCAACAGAAATGGTTTATTTTCAGATATATCGGCAATCTTATTTTAATGATATTTTATGGCTGAATTTATTAAATATTAAAAACAGGTAATGGTACGAAATTTTCATTTCAACAATACAACACCCTAAATTTCAAAATATTATGAAAAGACCATTACTTTTATTAGCATTATTATCTTCCTTAATCGTACAATCTCAAAGTTTTGTACTCGAAGAATTCGCAAGTGGGCTTACGAGTCCTGTAGAGATCACCAACGCAAATGACAGCCGTCTTTTCGTAGTACAACAGAATGGAATTATTAAGATTATACAACCCAACGGAACCGTGAATGCTGCAGACTTTCTTAATATAAGCAGCAAAATCACATTCAATGGAGAAAGAGGACTTTTAGGTCTGGCTTTTCACCCACAATATCTAACCAACGGATATTTTTTCGTGTATTACAACAACACAGAAGGAAATATCATCGTAGCAAGATATTCTGTGAATTCTACCAATCCGAATACTGCTGATCCTAATTCAGAAAAAATCATTTTAAATATTCCAAAACCTTTCGATAACCATAATGGTGGAAGTATTCATTTTGCTCCTGACGGAAATTTGTGGATTGTAACGGGAGACGGCGGAAGTAGCGGCGATCCCAATAATAATGCTCAAAACAAAAATTCATTGTTAGGAAAGCTGTTAAGATTGGATATTAATTCTACGGGACCATACAATATTCCCGCAGGAAATCCTTTTGTAGGAATTGATGGCGCAGATGAAATCTGGTCTTATGGACTAAGAAATGCATGGAAATTTTCTTTTGACTTACCTACCGGAAATGCAATGATAGCTGATGTAGGACAAGGTCTTTTTGAGGAAATCAACCGTATGCCAATCACGCAGGCAGGAATCAATTACGGATGGAGATGTTACGAAGGAAATAACACTTATAACGCAACCGGATGTGCCGCTTCTTCTACAATGACATTCCCTGTTGCTGTTTATGATCATTCCGGAAACAAATGTTCGATTACCGGAGGATATGTTTATCGGGGAACACAAAACCCAGGTCTGCAAGGAAAATATTTTTTTGCAGATTACTGTTCTTCACAAATCGGTATGATGGATGCAAACAACTCAATTTCCTGGACTACCCCCTTTACCGGCAATAATTTTTCAACTTTCGGACAAAACAATCTTAACGAACTTTATGTAGCGGCTGTAAATAACGGTAAGATTTATAAGATTACCACAACAACTTTGGGAGTACAGGATGCTACATTCAGCCAGATCAGAGTTTACCCAAATCCTGCATCAGAAAGAATTTTTGTCGAAGGCTTAAAAGATAAGAATAGCGTTGCCGAAATTTTCAGTACTGAAGGAAGAAAAGTTTTGGACGAAACAAAATTTGATTTTGAAAACAGTATCAACATTACAGGAATTCCTGCAGGAGTTTATTACATCAACATTAAATCGGGAGATTTGAAATCTTACAGCCAGAAAATAATTATTAAATAGGTTTAGGTTTAGGTTTAGGTTTAGGCAAAGAAAAGCGATTCATTTCTGAATCGCTTTTTGTTATATTGTCATTGAAAAAATTCTGGTTTCAGGTTTGTTTCTCAACATTCTGAGATCGAAAACCATGGCTACATTTCTTGTAAAAGCCCTTCCTTTTTCTGTTATTTTTATTTGATTATGATTAATTTCAACCAATTCATCGTGCTCCATTTCCTGAAGCATATCAAAAGCATTTTCAAGCTCCGGAATGGCATCTTTATTTTCAAAAGTGGTTTCCAATTGGCACATTAAATTTAAAATATGTCTTCTGATCGATAAATCTTCCTCATTTAAAACATGACCTTTTACCACAGGAATTTCGCCTTCCTCAACAATTTTCTGATATTCTTCAACAGTTTTTACATTTTGAGCAAAAGCATACCAAGAATCTGAAATAGAACTCATCCCTAAACCTATCATCAATTGAGTTTTGCTTGAAGAGTACCCCATGAAATTACGATGAATATCTCCTGAAATCATAGATTTGTACAGCTCATCTTCTTCAAGAGAAAAATGATCCATCCCGACTTCTTTATAGCCTAATTCTTCTAATAATTTTTTGCCGTCTTCATACAGTCTTCTTTTCTCTTCGCCGCTTGGCAAGTCGTTTTCATCAAAACCTCTTTGCCCCACTCCTTTTATCCATGGCACATGAGCATACGAATAATAAGCAAGACGATCCGGTTTCAGCTCTAAAGTTTTATGAATGGTAAGAGCCATACTTTCCCAGTTAGAATGCGGCAAACCATACACTAAATCGTGAGAAATACTTGTATACCCAATCTCTCTCGCCCATTCTGTAACATTTTTTACGTTTTCAAAAGGCTGAATTCTATTGATCGCTTTCTGAACTTTAGGATCATAATCCTGCACCCCAAAACTGGCTCTGCGAAAACCTAAATCGTATAAAGTCTGAAGATGTTCTCTTGTTGTATTATTCGGGTGACCTTCAAAAGAAAATTCAGGATGTTCTGCGATTTCAACGGTATCAAAAATTCCCTGCAATAAGGTTTTTAGATTTTGCGGAGAAAAAAATGTAGGTGTTCCGCCCCCTAAATGCAGTTCTTTTAACTTTGGCTTTTCATTAAATAATTGAAGGTAAAGCATCCATTCTTTTAAGACACTTTCAAGATAAGGAACTTCTACACTGTGCTGCTTTGTAATACGTTTGTGACAAGCGCAAAAAGTACACAATGCTTCACAGAAAGGAAGGTGAATGTATATTGAAATTCCTTCTGCCGAATTGCTTTCATTAAAAGATTTGCTGACACTAGATTTCCACTTTTCCGGAGAAAAAGTAGATTCGTCCCAATATGGAACAGTGGGATAAGACGTATAACGCGGGCCTGGAATATTATATTTATCGATTAACGAATTCATTTGAAACTTTATATTTTTTCTTAACTGATGAAATTGATACATTTCATTCTGCAAAATTAACCATTACTTCTGAATTAGAGATCATGAATTATATTAGTCTTTCTTTTCGAAATTTATAATGAGTCTAAATACCTCGTCTGCAAAATTCTTTCCCAAATCAATGTAACCTGCGCTGTCATAATGCCATGGATCGTTTCCGTAATTGTATTTTTGAGTTGAGCGAACAATCGCAGCATTTTTATCATTGCGTACAAATTTCTCCTGAGCATACTGTACCAACTCTCCCATTGGCCAGACTTTTCCTTTTTCATTCTTTCCTGAATCTGAAATTTTTCCAATAACAACCGGTAAATCATCGGTGCGTAAGGCAGCTCGCATGTGATTCATCAAAGTTTTTAGATGAGTGTAATAATTATTGGCAATTTCTTCGTTGTAGCTTGCGTCTCCTTCCCCTTGCATCCACAAAATTCCAGATATTTGCAACTCGTCTGCTTTTCCGTTTCCGTCAATATCTTTTTCGCTTAAAGCATTTTTTACCGTATTTAGGAAATAATCATATTGATTCAATCCATTTTTTCCGTGATAATCTGAATCCCAGCACCCGAAGCTTCCTGTCGCAAGACTGTCTATTGAAGTTCCCTCTCTTGCATATTTGATTAACGCAATTTTATCGTTTGGGAAGAGTTCTTTCATTCTTTTGGCAAAAGTCATTTCCAAACCAAATCGGTCTGAAAGTGTATTGGTTTTTCCATCAGTTTTAAAACCGGTTCCGTTTCCGGCTTTCAAAACATCCCATTTTCCTGTTCCACCATTTTTTTCTCCATCAGGAACAGAATTTCCCTGAAAAATATAAACATCTTTAACTGTTTTTAAATCATTGGGAAGATCTTTATTATACCCAAAGCCATTCATATTCGATTGACCCGCCAAAACAAAAACCCTTATTTTCTGAGTATAAAAAACCGCAGGAATTAATAATAGAAATATTTTTAAATTTTTCATGCGAAAATTTTATCAAAGGTAATTTTATGAAATTTCAAATCTGCTTCAATTGAAAAGATATGTTCTATCTAAAAGATTTAAAATTTTAATTTCATAAGCGAAATTTTATCTTTTCCTGCAAAAACAACCGTATTTCCATCAACCCATTTGCAAACATAAAACCCTTTTTCATCAGAAATTTTCTTCCACGTTTTTCCAAAATCTGAAGAATAACTGATGTGTTGATCTCCAACCGAAATCATTTCCTTTCCTTTAGAATTAGGTTTTATTTTTACACAGGTTGTATATCCAGCATTTTTTCCTGATGCCTGAATTTGCCAGGTTTTTCCTCCGTCATTTGTGGTTGCAATATTATTGACATTGGCTTCCTGTTTTGTGTAATCACCACCAACTGCAACTCCGAATTTTTCGTTATAAAAATCTATTGAATACATTCCCTGAGCCGATTCTCCCTGAATAAAAGGTGTTTTATAAACATTTGATTTCAAAGTAGTATAATCTATCTTAATAATTCTTGAGCTTTTACCTCCTGTTGCAATCCAGATATTATTTCCCTGATGAGCAATATTGGTATTACTTGCTGCAAAAGCCGCTTCACCTTCATTCAACTTTATAGTATTAAAGCCTTCTCTTTTGGTGAGTGTATTGAAATCCAAAACAGCATTCAATTTTGGCATTATAAAAGATAATTTCAGATTCAAATCTTTTGAGGGATCACTGAAAGTAACCGCATGCTCGTCATTTACAAAAATTAATGCATCGTAAAATGCTGTTTTCAAGGTATCTGTATAAGTATTTATAACTGAAAGATCTTTTTTATCTATTCTAAAAAAATGAGCCGGACTTTCAATATTAATGGCATAAAAAGCGTCTTTATTTTGTGCTAATGTTCTAAACTGTAATTTCTTTTCAGACAGTTTGATCTGTTTTTGAGTTTTATTATTTTTTAAATCAACGAAACCGAATTTAGAATCCGTTCCACTGTACCAGACTTTGTTATCGTACAATTCGATTGCTCTGATGCTTATATTATCATTTAAAATAGTTTCAAAACTTTCGATCTTTTGAGAAAACATCAATAAACCAACCGTAGAAAATAACAAAGTGAAGATCTTTTTCATAATAACAAAAATAAAAAAATCCGCAGAAGATTAGTCTGCGGATTGTAAAGTATATATTTAAAATTTATTTTTCGATAAATTCATCATAGCCACCTTTGTTAAGAACACTGTTTCGTCTACCGTACAAGAAGTAAATTAGAAGTCCTAAAGCCAACCAGCCAATTGCCATGTAGATTGCGCTAGGCTCTAAGTTGATGATCAAATAAATATTGATTAAAATACCTAATGATGCCACAACAGGAAGCATAGGGGTTTTGAAACCTCTTTTTAATTCCGGTTTTTTTACTCTCAAAAGCCAAACTGCAAAACAAACCATTGTAAATGCAAATAAAGTCCCGAAACTACACATGTGTACCAAAGTACTGATTGGTGTAAGTGCTGCAACTGTAGCTACAATTAAACCTAAAAGAATAGTGTTTTTATAAGGAGTTTTTCTTACCGGGTGAATTTCTTTAAACATTTTCGGAAGAAGACCGTCTTTTGCCATTCCTAAGAAAATTCTAGACTGTCCCAACATCATTACCAACAAAACAGAGATTAATCCAATAGTTGCTGCAACGGTGATCAAGATTACTGCCCAATTCATTCCGGTAGCCTTCTCAAAAGCGACAGCAACAGGTGCAGTTAATGCATCAGGAACCGATCCGAAATCTTTATAACTCATCATTCCCGTAAGAACTAATGACATTAAGATATATAAAGCTGTACAAACCAACAACGAAGTAATAATTGCAAAAGGGATATCTTTTCTAGGATTTTTTGCTTCTGCTGCCTGCGTCGAAACGGCATCAAAACCAATATATGCAAAGAAAACAGCAGCTGCACCGGCAATAATACCGTTAAAGCCATACGCTGCTCCCATTTTTCCATCTGACTGAAGAATCATTTTTTCGTCCGGAATAAATGGTGTAAGATTATCCATATTGATAAATAAAGCTCCAACAACGATTACAAAAACAACAACTGAAGTTTTTAAAATCACAATCATATTGTTTGCCCCTGCAGCTTCTTTTGTCCCTTTTACCAAAATTGAAGTAACAATCAAAACAATGATAAATGCCGGTAAATTAAATGCAAAGTTAGGTTCTGTTAAACCATGAGCTACTGCATATTGTTTTGCTGTAGCAAAATCATTGGTGAGATAATAAGGAAGTTCAACATTAATGATTTTCAAAAATTTATTGAAATATCCCGACCAGGAAACTGCTACCGTCATAGAGCCCATCGCGTATTCCAGCACCAATCCCCAACCGATAAGCCAAGCGAATACCTCGCCTACCGTTCCGTACGCATAAGCATAAGCCGAACCTTCAACAGGTAATAAAGCAGCAAATTCTGCATAGCAGAGTGCGGCAAATATACAGGCAATACCTGCAACGACGAATGATAAAGCTAAAGCAGGACCCGCGTGATAATAAGCTCCGGTACCTGTAAGTACAAAAATTCCACCTCCGATAATTGCTCCGATACCAATGGCGGTAAGGCTCCATTTCCCCAGAACTCTTTTGAGCTCACTCTTTTTCATATCAGCCTCATAGGCTCCGAGCGGTTTTGTTTTCCAAATATTTGACATATTGTTTTCTTTGTTTTAAAGATTTACGAAAATATAAAAAATTTGGAGACCTTAACATTTATTAATAAACTTTCGTCAATTTATTTTCATTTTAAGTTGTACAAAATTGATTTTCACCTTCTTTAATGTATTTTAAAATACTGTAATTTTTGCTTATTTTTGAAACCATGAATATGTACGATCTTTTCATAAAACCCTACGAATCATATACTGACGCACAAATTTTTCTTGAAACTTTTGCCACTGTCTTAGGAATTATGAGTGTATTTTTTTCAATTAAAAAGAACATCTGGGTCTATCCTACAGGAATTATTTCTACCGTCATCTACGTTTACCTTCTTTTTATCGCCGGCTTGCTTGGAGATTGTATGATAAATGTATATTATTCAATAATGAGTGTTTATGGATGGATTTTGTGGAACAAAAATTCTGAAGACCAGATTCACGTAGAAGTTTCCTGGGCAAAAAAGAAAGAATGGATGATGGCGGCAATGCTTTTTATCTTAAGCATATTTTTAGTGATGATTATTTATTACTATAAACCTTATATCGATAATCATTTTTCATCACAGAATATAGAATTTGGCTTTTACCATCTGGATTGGGCAAATTGGCTTGATGTTTTTACAACTTCTGTATTTTTGGTCGGAATGTGGCTGATGGCGAAAAGACGCATTGAGAATTGGGTTTTCTGGATTTTGGGCGATCTAATTTCTATTCCTATGTATATTTATAAAGGATACGGAATAACTTCGGTTCAATATTTGGTATTTACCATAATGGCAATCATAGGATATGTCAACTGGAAAAAAAGTTTTAAAGAAAAAAATACAGTACAGTTATGAAAAATATATTAAAAATAACAGCGGGTCTTCTACTTGGTTTTAGCTTGGCATCTTGTGCTGCTTACGGTGGCAACTACGGTGCTTATGGAGATCCTTATTATGATAACGGATATTATTACGCTCCTTCAGGATATTATGGTTCCGGTGGTTATTATGGTAACGACGGATATTATTACAGAGACGATATGCGATATTATTACGACAACGGTGTACCTTATTACTACGGAGATAATAGAAATAAAGTCTACATACAACGTAATTCGGGAGCTGTAGGAAACGTTACAACAAGTCAAAGACCTAATAACGGTGTAGGAAACGGGAATAACTCTTACCGATACAATAACAGCCAGAGAACGTACAATAATAATCCGCCTAGAAGTAACTCGAATAACGGTGTGAGAAGCCAAAGTAACTCAAGCACTCGGAATCAGAGTCAAAGAAACAGTGGGATGAGAAATCAGCAGCAACCTACACAGAACAATAGCGGAAACTATAGAAACAACACGCAGACAACGCCTCAAAACAACAATAATTCGGATAACAATCCTCAAAGAAGCGGATCAAGAAGATAATGATTCTAAATAATAAAACGGACAGCAATCGCTGTTCGTTTTTTCGTTTTAATTACATTAATTTTGCAGGCTAATTTTAGAGAGAACAGAAGTATGGAATTTTATAAATATCAGGGAACTGGAAACGACTTTGTAATGGTAGACAACCGCTCCGGAGAGTGGGATGACCTTTCAATTGCGGATATTCAAAAATTGTGCGACCGCCGATTCGGAATTGGCGCAGACGGATTGATTAAAATAAACGCAGCCGAAAATGTAGATTTTGAAGTTGATTACTATAATTCTGATGGCTCAAAAAGCTTCTGCGGAAACGGTGCCCGTTGTTCGGTGGCTTTTGCTCACTTCCTTTCGATTTTTAAAAATAATAAAACTGTTTTTACGGCGATTGACGGACTTCATGAAGCCGAAATTAACGGAAATATTGTTAAGTTAAAAATGGGTGATGTTACAACGATTACCTATGACGGCGAAGATTCTGTTTTAGATACAGGCTCGCCTCACTACATTAAATATGTTGAAGATATTGCCAATTTCAACGTTTTCGCAGAGGGAAACAGCATCAGAAATTCTGAAAATTATAAAGAAAAAGGCATCAATGTCAATTTTGTTGAAAATATTTCTAATGACGAAATTTTCGTAAGAACCTATGAACGAGGCGTTGAGGACGAAACTTACAGTTGTGGAACAGGAGTTACAGCTTCTGCTTTAACTTTTTTGAAAAAAAGCAATCTAACCTCCATAAAAGTTAAAACGTTGGGCGGCGACCTGAAAGTTTATGCTGAAAAAGATGGAGAAACATTCCGTCAGATTTGGCTTGAAGGTCCTGCTACGCAAGTGTTTACAGGAAAAGTAGATCTTCTTTAGAAAAACATTAAAACTTTTAATCTATTAATTATAATGAAAAAAGCTATTCTCATTATTGTACTCCTTATTCTTGCGGTAGCAGGATTTTTTGGTTTAAAATTCTACAGTAAGTATTACGGAAGCAACGTCTCAAAAGACGGATATGTTTTAATTCCGCATGGGGCAAATTTTAATCAGGTTTTAGATTCCATCAGTCCATATGTTGATAATAAAGAATCATTTGTCGAAGTGGCAAAGGATAAAAACATGGATAAATACTTCAAACCGGGTCGTTATCATTTTGCTAAAGGTGCCAACAATACGAGTTTGGTGAATATGATAAAAGCCGGAAATCAAACTGAAAACTCGTTCAGAATTGGTGATTTCGGAGATATTTATCAGATGGTAGGAAAAGTGAGTAAAAAAACTGAGCTTGATTCATTAAAATTCGTCAACGATCTCGATAAAATAGCTTCTGAAAAAGGATATAAAAATGCTGAAGATTTAAAAAAATATTTCTTCATCGATACTTATAATTTTTTCTGGACCGTTACTCCAAAAGAATTTTTCAAAAAATTTGAAGATCAGTACAACGAATTTTGGACTGCCGAAAGAAAAGCTAAAGAACAACAATCTGGTTTAACAAGAGATCAAATTTATGCTTTAGCATCTATTGTTTACAAAGAATCGGGAGGAAAACCTGACGAAATGAAAACCATTGCCGGCTTATATTTAAACAGATATAAAAAAGGAATGAAACTACAATCTGACCCAACCGTTATTTACGCAATAAACAAGCAGACCAACTTTAAAGAATCTATCAAAAGAGTTTTTTATAAACACCTTTCCACTCCATCACCTTATAACACATATGCTAATGCAGGAATTCCTCCGGGACCTATTTGTGTGGTAGATAAAAATTCTGTGGATGCGGTTTTAAGCCCTGAAAAACACGATTATATTTTCATGTGTGCAGATCCTGAAAGATTTGGATTCCACAAATTTACGGCAAGCGCAGAGCAACACGTCATCAATGCAAAAGCGTATCAGGATTGGTTAAATTCAAAAAATATCAAATAAGAAATATATTTAACTTTATTTTAACAAATTAATAATTAACATTTAGCTCTTAAAGACGACCTATCTATTAAAAATAATAAACGAATCGTGAAATTCTAATTTTAAAAGGTTTAATGAATTAATAAAATTAAAGCCTTTTTGATTACAATTTTATCTAAAGAATACCTTATGAATCAGACGGAAATAATCAGTATTTTCACAAAGAAAACCCTAGGACTTACTTTTGTATTATCTGCAGCAGCTTTTGCTTTTGCTCAGGATAAAGTAGGAGTTTCGGGTACTGTAGTTGATAAAAGCAACCAACCTGTTGCTTATGCTTCTGTAACTTTTAGCAATAAAGCGACTAAACTGTTGAGCGATGCGACGCTTACCGACGAAAAAGGAAACTACAAACTAGATCTTACGCCCGGTAATTACGATGTTATCGTCGAAGCAATCGATTACAAAAAAAGCGTTATCAATAAACAGATTACAACCGGTGGGAGTATTGGTGCACTTTCTATAGAGCCTGAGGCAACAAATACCAATCTAAAAACGCAGGATATTCAGGGTGTTGTGATTACAGCAACGGCAAAACCATATAAAGTTGAGCTGGATAAAAGAACGTATGACCCATCTCAGGATATTGTGAGTAAAGGTGGTAACCTTCAGGATGTTTTATCAAATGTACCATCAGTTTCTGTAGATACAGACGGAACAGTTTCGATGAGAGGAAGCTCAAACGTTCGTTTTTTAATTAACGGAAAACCTTCTGCTCTTCTTGGGATCGATGACGGAGCCAATGCATTACAAAGTATTCCTGCCGATCAGATTGAGAGAATTGAAGTGATTACCAACCCTTCTTCAAAATTTGAAGCAAGCGGAACTGCAGGTATTTTAAATATTATTTTAAAGAAGAATAAAAAGACAGGTTTCAACGGTAGTGTTACCGGAACTTTAGGATATTTACCTCAAACCAATTTAAACACAAATCTGAGCTGGAGAAAAGGTAATCTTACCTGGTTTTTGAATGGTGGCGGTGGTTACCGTGAATCTAAAAATACGAATAGAACTGATAATTATTTTACTAATGTAACTAAAATCGGAAGTACTGTTCAAAGCAACCAAGATAACATTAGTGAGAGCCAAAATAAAAATTATAATGCTTCGGGAGGAATTGTTTATGATTTTTCTGATAAAACTTCTTTTAACTTATCGGGAACTGTAAGAACATTTGATAGCGAAAATTCTGGTAACGTTACATATAATAACCAACTTTTTAGCGCTCCTGATACTTTTAGAAATAGATTAACCAACAGTGTTAATAATAACCTCGCATTTCAAGGTGACATAGGACTAGACCATAAATTTGACGATAAAGGTCAGAATATTGCTTTATCATTGAGTTTACAGAGCAACAGATCCTACAACGATACCAACATTGATGAGACCAATAATGGTAACTTCGAACTACAAAATATTATCAATCAAACTACCAAAAATAAAACATTAATCGGTAAAGCGGATTATGAACTTCCTATTGGAGAGAATTCTAGGATTGAAGCAGGGTACAGAATTGATATTAATCAAAATGATTATGATAATGATGTAAGAGAAAGTACTGTGAATGTTCCTTTATTGAATTTCTTAGGAACATATACGTATGAAGCCAGATATAAAGAAATGTTTAATGCGGGATATTTACAATTTAAAAGTAAAATCGGAAAATTAGGTTATCAAGTTGGAGTAAGAAATGAATATTCAAATATAGACATTGATTATGCAAATCTAAATCCTGCAGATGAGGATATTAGAAGCAGAAAAAGTTACAATAATCTTTTTCCAAGTGTTTATTTGAGTTATGAATTAGCAAAAGACAGTCAGTTCTTATTAAATTACACAAGAAGAATAGACAGACCAAGATCTTTCTTTTTGATACCTAATCCCAACTATAATGACAACCAAAATATATTTGATGGGAATATCGATTTGAATCCTTCTTACGTTGATTCATATGAATTTGGTTATAGTATTTCTAAAAAGAAATTCACAATAAACCCAACTATCTATTACAGACATCAGACAGATGATACAAAAATGTTGGTCTATAATGAGAAAGAAACGTTTATTAATAGCCTTGGTCAGCCAGAAGACCGAATTGTTTTCCATACAAAACCTATCAATTTGGGATCTGATGACCGTTTCGGTTTAGATTTAAATTTTAACTGGGATGCAACAAGTTGGTTAAAATTTTTAGGTAATGTTGATTTGTTCGGGTACAAAACAAAAGGTAGTGTACTTTATAACACATTGGATAATGATGGAAACCCGATCATAGCAACAGCAGATTTTAACGGTAGTGGTTTTTCTACAAGAGCAAGATTGACTTCCACATTTAAAATTGACAAAACATTTAGCTTCCAGTTGCAAGGCTTCTACAGAGGAGGACAAAAAACTGCTTATCAGGATAGAAAAGATATGTATGCTTTAAATTTAGGAGCATCAAAAACAATTTGGAATGGTAACGGAACATTGTCATTTAATGTACAAGATATTTTCAATACAAGAGCAATGAGATCTACTACTTATGGTGAGAACTTTACTCGAGAATCTTACATGCAATGGCAGCCAAGACAGTTTGCAGTATCTTTAACCTACAGATTCAAGCAAGGTGAAAAGATTGAGCAGCCGAAGAGAAAGAAAGACGTAAATTCTAATGCTACAGGCGACGACCAACAAGGCGGACCAATGTAATTCATTTACAATCAATCATAAAAAAGTCCCGAAAAATTAATTTCGGGACTTTTTTTATTTTAATTTTTGCATTTCAGCTTCATATATTCTTTTCCTTAAATCACTGGAAGAAAAACGGTGATCTCTTTTATTATAAAAAATCTCAATACCTTTTTCCTCACAATATTTTTTACCTGTGAAGTCACGATCGAAATAATCATCTCCTATAATTCTTACATCAATCACAAAAGACTTTAAAATATCTTCTAAATCTTGTTCTGTATAATAAGGAATAATTTCATCCACTGCATTTACAGCTTTGAGCTGGATATATCGCTCAACAATGGTTTGAGTGGGTTTATTCTTTGTGGGACGATCATGTGACGGATCAATCTGTAAGCCAACAATCAGGTAATCACAAACCGTTTTGGCTTCTTCCAACATTTTGATATGTCCTGCATGAAGCAAATCAAATGAGGAAAATGTAATACCTATTCTTTCCGTTTTCATATTATTTATACTATTATTTGTAATTTTAATTTTTTCGCGTCACCAAATATTTCTGCCATTCCCATACCGTTTTCAAAGCTTCTTCCAATGAAGCTTCAGATTTCCAATTAAGCTCTTTTTCAGCTTTATCAGCATTAGCATAAGCAACAATAACATCACCTTCTCTTCTGTCGCAAATCTGATAAGGTACAGCAACTTCATTTGCAGATTCAAATGCCTGTACTACTTCTAAAACTGATGAACCTCTCCCTGTGCCCAGATTATAAATATCAATTACGGTTTCTTCAGAATTTTTATTCATTAAACTTTTTAATGCAGCAACGTGAGCTTTCGCCAGGTCTACAACATAAATATAGTCACGAATTGCAGTTCCGTCTTCCGTAGGATAATCATTACCCCAAATATTTAGTTTCTCACGGATTCCTGCAGCTGTCTGCATCAAATAAGGTACCAAATTATTCGGAATTCCGATCGGTAATTCTCCCAATAAAGCTGACGGATGTGCTCCAATAGGGTTAAAATATCTCAGAAGGCAGATTTTGCTATGATAAGCTTTGGCAAAATCTTTTAAGATCTCTTCACCCATCTGCTTGGTTTTCCCGTACACACTTTCCGGCATTTTTAGCGGGGTCTCTTCATTAATTGGCATTTCATCAGCTTGTCCGTAAACCGTACAAGATGAACTGAAAATAAAATTTGAAATTTTTCTGGCTTTAAATTCCTGAAGAATATTGATTAGCGAAAACAGATTATTTTCATAATAATCAACTGGTTTTTCCTGACTTTCGCCAACTGCTTTAAAAGCTGCAAAATTAATGCAACCCTCAATCTCATGTGCATCAAAAACCTGATTAAGAAGTTCTTTTCTTTTCAGATCAAAAGGATAAAATATAGGTCGTTTACCTGTAATTTCCTCAATATTATGTAAAATAAATTTTTCTGAATTAGATAAATCATCAACAATGATTACTTCAAAGTTATTATTGATTAACTCTACAACGGTGTGAGAACCGATGTATCCAAGTCCGCCTGTGACTAGTATTGCCATTGTTTATTTATGTTTTTTTTAATCTTCTTTTTTACCTATTCTGTCTATCTCACTACCAAAATCGACATCTTGTATTTTATACAAATTTATAATTGTTGAAATTATTATAATTATAATGAAAAATTGAAATGTTTTTGACTGGAACGAAATACCTGTAAAAAATAGTTTCAATCCAAGAAAAAAAGCAAATACACCTAAATTAATATTTAAATAAAAAACAGCTTTATTATACTTCTCAATTAAATTTACAAATGAAAATAGGCTTATTATCAATGTAAATAATGTGATCAATAATTTGAAAAAATTAGAATCCGTAAATAATGAAATAAATGCAAATAATGATATTAACATTAATATGATTGTGGTACTAATTGCTAGATAGTATACAGCTTTATATTTAAAGACTTTTCTTTTCATTATCCCATAAACTCCAACACAGCATCCGTAATATACTTCAACTGTTCTTCATCCAATTCTGTATGCATTGGAAGAGAAATTACCTGATCCAAAAGCTTATCTGTATTCACAAAATCTGCATCATTACTTTCCTGGTAATACGCTTTTTGTTTTCTTAAAGCCACAGGATAATAGATCATAGCCGGAATTTCTTTTTCTGTAAGGAATTTCTGTAATTCATTACGTTTCCCGTTTACAATTCTTAAAGTATATTGATGAAATACGTGAGTTGAGTTTTCTGCTCTTTTCGGAGTCAGAATATTTGCATTACCCGCAAAAGCTTCATCATAATAATCAGCTGCTTTTCTTCTTGCATCGTTATAAGAATCAAGATTCGGAAGTTTTTTTCTTAAAATTGCAGCCTGAATACTGTCTAGTCTTGAGTTTACCCCTACTTCGTCATGGTAATATCTTTCGTACATTCCGTGGTTTACAATTCCTCTTAAACGGTGAGCCAGCTCATCATTATTGGTGAAAATTGCCCCACCATCACCGTAGCAACCTAAATTTTTAGATGGAAAAAAAGAAGTCGTTCCAACTGTAGACATAGTTCCTGCATGTCTTACGCTTCCATCTGAAAAAGTATATTGAGAACCGATTGCCTGTGCGTTGTCTTCGATTACAAATAAATTATGTTCTTCAGCAATTTTTAAAATCTCTTCCATATTGGCACATTGTCCGAAGATATGAACCGGAATAATTGCTTTTGTTTGAGGAGTAATTGCCTTTTTTATTGCATCTGTAGAAATAGTAAAAGTATCGTAATCTACATCTACCAAGACAGATTTTAGTTTTAATAAATGAATAACTTCAACCGTGGCTGCAAAAGTAAAATCAGCGGTGATTACTTCGTCTCCTTCCTGTAGATCTAAACCCATTAAAGCAATTTGCAAAGCATCGGTTCCGTTAGCACAAGGAATTACGTGTTTTACATCCAGGTAAGTTTCCATTTCATTTTGGAAAGATTTTACTTCAGGTCCGTTAATAAAAGCAGCAGAATCCATTACATTTAAAACCGCATTGTCTACATCATTTTTAATTTTGTAATACTGACTTTGCAAGTCAACCATCTGTATCTTTTTCATATGTAAATTTTATTTTTTAAGTTTTGTTTAATTGCTTTTGTGTTTTAATTCTTTTTTCCATCAATAAAGCAATTTCTCAAACGAATATTTTCGTAAAAATAAGGATTTTAAAGTGCTATCAAAAATTTTATTGATTTTGTTTTATCTTTATCAAAAATTATTAGATGAAAAAACTTTTACTGTTTTGTTTTTTAGCAGGTTACTTCACTGTTTCCGCTCAAACCGAACTTGTTTTTGTTTATTTTACCGGCAAACCCAACAAAGCGGCGTTTTATGCTAATCCTCTTACCGAACTTAGCCAAAAGTCGCTTGACAGGCGTACCGCTTTAGGGATTGCACTCAATGATCAAGATGCTCCCATTGAGCAATCATATATTCAAAACTTACAAAATTTGGGATTCGCCATCACTGATTATTCAAAATGGCTGAATGGTGTTGCCGTAAATGCGAATCAAGCTCAGGTAAACTTAATTAAAACACAGCCTTTTGTACAGTCGGTGGAAAGTTTTGCTAAAAATTCTTCTTTAGTTTTAAAAACTCAAAATACCAATAAATGGTCAGAATTTGAATCGACACAGAAAAACCAAACTGTATTCGATTATGGTTCAGGATCTGAGCAGATTGATCAAATCAATTTAAGACCGCTCCATCTTGCAGGATTTACCGGAACCGGAGTAACAATCGCCGTAATTGATACCGGATTTCCTTCCGTAAATACGGGTTCGGCATTTTCAAGATTATGGACGAATAATAAAATAAAAGGCGGCTACGATTTTGTTTCTAAAGGCACAGACATCTACAATACTTCGCTAAACAACCACGGAACGGTAGTTTTAGGAGCAATTGGCGGTTATATTGCCAATACATTTGTAGGTTCTGCACCCGATGCAGATTTTTATCTTTACCGCAGCGAAAATTCGACAGTTGAAGTTCCTGAAGAAGAATTATACTGGATTGAAGCTGCAGAAGAAGCCGACAGAAAAGGCGTTGATATTATCACAACTTCTTTAGGTTACAATAATTTTGATGACCCGAAATACAGTTACAGTTATACCGATATGAACGGTACAAAATCTTTTATCGGAAGAGCCAGTGAAATTGCTGTAAACAAAGGGATTTTTGTGTTAATTGCAGCGGGAAATTCTGGTGAAGTTCCCTGGCATTATATTACAACTCCTGCGGATAATGTGAAAGTTTTTAGTATTGGTTCGGTAGATGTTGCTGGAAATGCTTCTGCATTTTCATCTTATGGTCCCAATTCTTTAGGAATGATAAAACCGGATGCAAGCACAAGAGGAACTTCATCTGCAACAGTAGACAATAACACAATGATCTCAGTTTCGGGAACTTCGATTGCAACGCCTATCGCAGCAGGTGGAGTTGCCTGTTTAATTCAGGCTTTCCCGACAATGAACAGGGATGTAATGAGAACTAACCTAAGACAGAGTGCTTCATTATTTCCGGCTCATAATGATCAAATGGGATATGGAATTCTGAATTTTGGAAGTTTTTACAACTCTACATTAAATACTTCAGAACTCGTTAAAAAGAAAACCATAGCAATCTTCCCAAATCCCGTAAAAAACATCCTCAATATTGCGACTGAAGCACAAATTATTTCAACGGAGGTTTACGATAATCTGGGAAGAATGATTTTAAAATCTGCTCAAAGATCTATCAAAGTAGAAGATTTCACAAAAGGAACTTATTATTTAAAAATTCAAACCAAGGATAAAGTGTATTATGAAAAGTTTCTGAAACAATAAACTGATTATTTTTTCAAAAATTCTAAAATATCCTGATTAAGCTGATCTGCATTTTCGAAAGGAATCATGTGAGTGGCGTCTTTATAGATTCTCAGTTCTGAGTTAGGGATTTGTTTAGCTAAAAACTCGGTATGACTTTGTTTAATGACATCTTTTTCCCCGGCAATGACTAATACTTTACTCTGAATTTTGTTGAGTTGTTTTTCACTGATATTCGGTTCTTTCAGCATCAGTTTCAACAGTCTTCTTTCATTCAGTTTTTCAGGATTATTTTGCAGCTGGAAAACTTTATATTTAATATTAAAATTATTGATTAATTCCTGATCAACACCATCCGGAAAAGCATTTGCACCAATTGTGATCAATCGATTTAAATTTTGTGGATATTTTAAAGCAAATTCCAATCCTGTATTTCCACCGTCACTCCATCCTGCAATATTGATTTTTTGTAACCCCAAATGATCAGCCAAAGCTTTTACATCATCTGCAAAAATCTTATAATTAAAATCATTTTTAGTTTTATCGATACTTTTTCCCTGCGCTCTTGTATCTATCACAATCACTTTATATTGCTTTGAAAGTACCGGGATTTGCTGGTAAAAATCTTTAATACTTCCCGAATTTCCGTGAAGTAAAAAAAGCGGTTCTCCTTCACCATAAACTTCATAATAAAGGTCTGCGTTTTTCAGCTTCAACACCTTTCCAACCTCTAAATTTTTCCCGAAAACACTTTCTTCAGATGCAGCCTGATAACTTCCTACATCCGGAAAAAGAGAAGCAATACTTTCTTCACTCAATTCTTCGTGCTTATTTTCATCTTTTGCATTTTTATCCACTTTTACATCAATATTTATGGCCGGAGCAGCAATAGTCATTTTCTTCCATTCATCATAAAACTTTCTGATATATCCCGTTCTGAAAAGCGCAGCACTGATATTTAACCTGCCTTCAAACTCTCTCAAAAACTGAATTCCCACAAAAAATTTTCCCTGAACCCAAATATTTTTGTCATTCACATCCAAAGTAAAAGTTCCGTCAACAATTTTATCTTTTGTTAATTCAACCGTAATTTCTTCATCCAAAATACTTTCATTTGGCAAACCATTCTTTTCATTATAAATCGTATATCGCATAATTACAGGTCGATCTGCCGTAATACTTGCAATATTCAGATTGATATTTTTAATTTTTGATTTTTTACTCGCTTTAAATTCCAATGCAGTTTCTCCTAAAAAATCTTCTTTTCTGAATGCCGGATTTACCGAATACATCACACTTTTAGTCTTCGTATTCACTCCCCAATTTTTATCGACTAATTTTTTAGTTTTTAATACAACTTCCTGAATATTTTTCACTTTTTCTTTCAAATAAATCTTCTGTTGATCTTGCTTAATAAAATTGGCAACAGTTTCACTAAAAGGCTCGTACCCCGCAACTTCGACTTTAATCTTATTTGAAGTGTTTGCTTTAGAAAGATCGATTGTAAAATTCCCGTTTTCATCGGTAATGACGCCAATATTTTCTTTATCTACACCAATTTTGGCATAAGAAACCGGTTGGTTTTCATTTTTAGAAATTACAGTTCCGGAAATGGTTTGTGAATAATAAATACTGGTGGTCAACAGCAATGGTAAAAGATTGATTTTTTTCATGATAATAATTTGAAGCAAAAATCTCAAATTCGTCTACAAATCACTCATAAAATCCTATTAAATTTAAATTCTGATTAGTTAAAAATAATATAAATAATCACATAAAAGTGAACAGATTTCTTAATTTATTTAAAAGGTTTTCTCTGAATCCATTCTTTTTTTGGATTTAATGATGTGAAAATCTTTTCCATAAAAGGATTGATGGCTTTGTTGTTATGTTTTATCAGTCCGAAAATCTCTACAGGTTCGGCACCAACCGTAGATTTTATTTCGAGAGCTGTTCTACCAAAAACAATACGTTTAAATTGATTAGAAATTCCAAATTCGGTCATATCAAAAAGCATATTCAGGTAAATCTTTTTTTCTTTTTGAATCTCTTTATCATAGCCTAAAAAATACGTATCAATATCGTTATTATTAAGAATTAAAGTATAAAAGCCAATCAGTTTTTCATTAAAAAAATATCCGAAAACCTTGAAATTATCCTTCAGATTTTGTTTCATACTTTCAAAATGATTTTCTGTGAGAAAAAAAGTATTGAAAGGAGCATTTTCTGCAACGTTTTGATATAAAATATTCATTTCATTCTGATACTTTTTAATTGACTTAATATCCAATTCAATCTTTTGAATTCCGTCAATCTTTTTCTTTGCAGATTTTAATCTGGCTCGGTATTTTTTAGACAAATCATTAGAATAATCCTCAAAGCTTTTCCAATCCGGTTTTATATTTAAAATCATATTAGGCTGAACTGAAAACCTATAAAATGACTTAAATTTTTCTTTATCAAAATTCTTCAAGAACGATTTCTGATAATCTTTATAAATGACTAAAGATGTCTTGCCTAGTACATTCGATACACCTTTGGAAGCCTCCTTCAATAAAGTGATCGCTTTTTCGGTTGAAATTTTTGATGTATTGAAATAAAAACCGTTTTGTCCGGTCAGCATATTATTTCCCAAGATCATTACATCTTTACTCAACTGTTTAGCCAAAAAATTTCGTATGCTGCACAACATCTCCCCTTTCTGAAAGCTTTTATGCTCGATGAAATTTAAATATTGGAATAACGTTCCGCCAATCAGATCCTCATCAGAAAAGAAACCAACAAAAGAATATTTCATATTTGTCGGTTTTGATTCTTCCAAAACATGAAAATACTCTTCAGACAACATAATATTGTGTTGCCCGATTATGGAGTTCCATTCTTCAGGAAGTTCATTAGTTGAATTAAAAATCTTAAAGTTATAATACATTAAAAAGACAAAACATTCAGTTTTGATATAGAATCTGTTTCATAAATCTACATTAAAATAATTACAAAAAATTCAGAATAGATTTTGAATAATCTTAAAACTTTCAGAAATTCTTTCCGGATTGGTTATATAATAGTAAACAACATAAGGAATACCGGGCAATATTTCTAAAATGATCGCAAATAAAGGCAACAGCAGATAAAGAAATATGGGAAATTTTCTTTTCATCGAAATTTTCTTGATCATTGCATTCCAGATGATTTTTATCCGGTCTCTATCATTCCATAAAATTAAAAGGCATAAGATAAAATAAAATATAAAGCGTCTTGCAAAAGCCTGCCCCATTCCGGCATCCATAAAACTCAAATCCATTAAAACAATGTTTGCAGCAATAGGAATAAAAAATACAACACCCAAAATCGCTGTTGATTCAAACAGAAGTAAGATTCCTGTAATAATTTGAAGTATTCCTACCGTTGTTTTTAAAGGTTCATGATCAAATAAAAACCACATTACTTTAAACAAAGGCAAATCTTTCAACGGAACCTGCAAAACACTGGATGAAACTCCAAACTGACCATCCACAAGTTTACTGTAGCCGTACTTTATAAAAGTAAAAGCAAGTAAAAATCTTGCGACTAAAATGAAATAATCCCAATATCTTTTTTTAGGAACCAAACGTAATTTTGCAAACATATTTTTAAGGTTTAATTTTTGTATTTTTGCCGCTCAATTGAAATTTCAAATAAAATCTTCATAATATAATGAATTACGTTTCTGTCGAAAACCTTACCAAATCATATGGCATCAAAACTTTGTTTAAAAATATATCATTTCACGTAAATGAAGGTGACAAAATTGCCATTGTTGCCAAAAATGGTAGCGGAAAATCTACACTTTTGAAAATCTTAATGGGAAAAGAGATTGCAGACAGCGGTTCGGTAGTCATTAGTAAAGATATTCAGGTGGTTTTGTTTGATCAGGAAATCGATTTTGATTCTGATTTGACGATTGAAGAATTTATGATGACTTTAGATTCGGCCCCAATCAGAGCGTTAAAAAATTATCACAAATCATTATTGTCTGACGACCATGATTTTATGGAAAAAGCTTTGGCTGAAATGGAAATCCACAAAGCCTGGGATCTTGAGAATGAAATGACACAAATTCTTTCTCAGTTAAAAATTACAGATCTTGAAGCGAAAATGGGAATGCTTTCGGGTGGACAGATTAAGCGTGTTGCTTTGGCAAAACTTTTAACAGAAACCAGAGCCGAGCACCGCCATACCTTATTAATTATGGATGAGCCGACCAACCACTTGGATGTGGAAATGGTAGAATGGCTTGAAAATTATTTGAATAAAGCAAAAATCACATTAATTCTTGTTACTCACGACCGTTATTTCCTTGATGCTGTTTGCGGAATTATCTGGGAAATGGAAGATCAGAATATGTATTTCCATAATGGTTCTTATGCGACGTATTTGGAGAACAAAATGATTCGTGAGGATAACATGAATTCTACCATCGATAAAGCGCAAAACCTTTACAGAAAAGAATTGGAATGGATGCGGAGACAGCCTAAAGCGAGAACTACAAAATCAAAATCCAGGCAAGATGATTTTTACGAAACTGAAAAAGTAGCTAAAACAGACACCAGAAAAGAGTCTTTGGAACTAGATTTTGAAATGAAAAGATTGGGTAACAAGATTCTGGAACTTAAAGATATTTCTAAAAGTTATGGTGATAAATTATTGTTGAAAGATTTCAGTTATTCTTTTCAAAGAGGCGAAAAAGTAGGAATTGTAGGAAAAAACGGAGCCGGAAAATCTACTTTACTCAATATCATTCAAGGTTTTGAGCCAAAAGATTCTGGAGAAATTGAAACCGGAGAAACCATTAAGTTCGGATATTTTTCACAGAAAGGCCTCAAATATAAAGAGGAAGAAAGGGTGATTGATTTCATCAAAGAAATTTCGGAAAACTTTCCTTTGGCCAACGGAAGAACCATTACTGCATCGCAGTTTTTGAGATTATTCTTATTTGACGATCAAACGCAATATTCACCGATTTCTAAACTTTCGGGAGGTGAAAAAAGAAGACTGCATTTGATGTATATTCTTTATCAAAACCCAAACTTTTTGATTTTTGATGAGCCCACGAATGATCTTGACCTTCCGACTTTGACGGTTTTGGAAAATTTCCTTTTAAATTTCCAGGGAAGTTTGATTATCGTTTCCCACGACAGATATTTTATGGATCGTATTGTTGATCATATTTTAGCGTTTGAAGGCGAAGGAAAAATCAAAGATTTCATCGGAAACTTTTCAGAATACCGAGAAAATAAAAAACTCGAAGACGGAAACCAAAAAAATGAAGATAAAAAAGCAAAAACTGTCGTTGAAAAAGTAATTGAAAAACCGGTTGTTGCCGAGGTTCCAAAGACTCAAGCTCCAAAAAAGAAATTATCTTTCAAAGAACAGCGCGAATTGGAAACCATTGAAAAAGAGATTCCGGAATTTGAAGGTAAAAGAGCCGCCATTTTGGAACAACTGAATAATGAAACTGATTACGAAAAAATATCAAAGCTTTCTGCCGAACTGGAAAGCCTTGCCGAAAAGCTGGAAAACCACGAAATGAGATGGCTTGAGCTTCAGGATTAAATAAAATTAAAAATAGCTATTCAGTGATTGAATAGCTATTTTTTTTATGATTTTAAATTACTTTTTCCTGATCATTGTAAAAATACTGTAAAAAAGAAACGCCGTTCCCAAAACAAGAAAACCGTATCGTAAGTAGATATTATCCTCTACTAAAGTCATGGCAATCCCTACAAACAGCAACCCGATTATTGTAAAACTTGAGCTTCTTTTTTGCATTAATTTAGTTTTTGAAATGTATGTTTATTTCAGTTCGATAATTTTACCTTTTTTTGAGCTTTCAAGTGAAGCTTCTATGATTTTCATGTTTTGTACAACCTCATTTCCCAGAGATGGCAAAGCATATCCAAAAACAATATGTTCGTAGATTTGCTGATAATAATTCATATAATTCCCGAACTCACTTGAAGTCAAAACTCTTTTTGTTTCAGAATTTTCGTTTAAATAAGTAAGGATTCCGTCAGATTCTTTTAGAGGTTCCATCCATTCTTTTCCATATGCAGGAATCGTTCCTGCCGTCAATTCATTTTCCTGATTATCGGTACGCTCCTGTAAAAAACTTCCTTTATCGCCATGAATTTTATAAGCAAAATGTTCTTCTTTGGTAAAAACTGAAGATTTCAATCTTACCCGTAAGTCATTTTTATAGTATAAAAGAATTTCAAAATAATCGTTAGCATAAGCTTCTCCTTTCATTGAAAAAATATCCGCAAAAACTTTTTCAGGAAAACCAAAGAACTGCGTTGCCTGATCTACTAAATGCGAACCCAAATCGTGTACAGATCCGGAGCCGTTTTGCTCAGGATTTTCTTTATGCTCTTTTCCGCTTGGTTCTGTTCTGAATCTGTCAAAACGGATTTCGCTTTCTCTTACGTTTCCTAATTTTCCTTCCGCTAAAACCTTCTGCACCTGAAGATAATCGCGATCGAATCTCCTATTTTGATAAACGCTTAAAAAGAGATTTTTATTTTCGGCTAGATTCACCAATTCTTCTGCTTCTGAAACAGTAACGGTAAACGGTTTTTCTACAATTACATTTTTCCCTGCATCCAAAGCCATTTTCACATATTCAAAATGAGTCTGAACCGGCGTATTTACAACAATAACCTCAATATCTGCATTTTCTAACATCTCTTCTACCGAACGGTAAATTTCTGCATCCGGATATTTTTCTTTAGAATCTTCCTTCGATCTTTCAACCACAGCAGACATAAAAAAACCGGGATGCTCTTTTAAAAACGGAGCATGAAAAACTTTACCGCTCATTCCAAATGCACACAGACCTACTTTTACCAATTGCATAGACTTATTTTTTAACAAAGATATTTAAAATTACAACATTAGAAAGGGAGAATAATCCTCTAAAAATAACATGACAAAAATCAGAAATTTATTTTTAACTATTCTAAATAACAATGATACATTTGCACAATATTTAAATCCACTCTACATATTCCAATGAAAAAACAAATTATCTCTTTAGGCTTTTTGATTATCACTATATCAGTAAGTGCTCAACTTAAAAATACAGAAGCTGATACAATCAGAATCGGAACCATTGAAGATGTAAATATTCGTAAGACAGGAAATCCCAACAAGGCGACCCCAATGTCTACAAAATCGAATCTTACGGTAATGGAAACTCCACAACCCATTGCAATCATTACTCATGATATCATTGAGCAACAGCAAGCAAAACAACTCAGCGATGTTTTGCAAAATGTAAACGGAATGTATGTTACCTCCTCAAGAGGAAATTCCCAGGATAGCTTCGGAGGGCGTGGTTTTGCTCTCGGTAATGACAATATATTTAAAAACGGATCAAGAGTTAACAGTGGTGTTTTCCCTGAAGTTAGCGGATTAGAGAGAGTTGAGGTTTTGAAAGGAGCCAATGCAATGCTTTATGGAAATACTGCTGCAGGTGGCGTTATCAACATGATTACAAAAAAACCTAGGTTTGATTTTGGCGGAAGTGTTGGTTTGAATGCTGGTAGCTGGAATTCTTACAAACCAACCGTTGATATTTATGGTCCGCTGACAAAGAATATTGCATTCCGAGTAAATGGTGCTTACGAATATGCTGAAAGTTTCAGAGATGTTGTACAGTCTGAAAAGTATTATTTCAATCCTTCATTTTTGTTTAATCTGAGCCCGAAATCTCAATTAATTGTTGAAGCTGATTATCTTAAAAATGATTTTACTCCGGATTTTGGAATTGGCGCTATTGAAAATAAAGATAAGAGCTATTCTTTGAATACAGGCTTAGACAGAAGTGCATTTCTAGGAACAGATTGGCAGTATCAAAATGTAGAGCAGGTTTCTACCAACGTTACTTTTAATCATAAGTTTAGTGAAAATTGGTCGTTAAATTCTACGGCATCTTATCAGAATTATACTAAAGATTATTTTTCTACAGAAAGAGTTCAATGGGCTTATGTAGCAGCAACTCCTAACCGACTTTCGTGGAACAGACCATTGAACAGAACGTATAACGAACAAAACTATACGTCTGCACAAATAAACCTGAATGGAGAATTCTATACAGGAAAAATCAATCATAAAGTTTTGATCGGTACCGATGCTGATTATGGTGTCGCTGATTCTTATGCTTATTATAATCCTGATAATAACAAAGCTTTTGGTACAAGTTATTATTTTGGTACAAATGGTGCTTCAGGTATCAATGGGCAGCCTGGAACTATTTATCTTGATGATCAGTCTACTTGGGCTCCCGGAGCAATGCCAAACTCTGCAGCATTGAGTAAAACAAGAATCAATACCAGAAGAATTGGTGTTTATGCTCAAGACTTTATTAGCTTAACAAAACAGTTTAAAGTAATTGCAGGTTTACGTTGGTCGTATATTGAAAATATGCCTACCATAAAAACTGACTTTAAACTAGCAAAAAATAATATCGTTAATCCAAATTCTACAACTGGTAAAGGATTAGTAGATAACTCAGCATCTTCAGATCAGGCAATATCTCCAAAAGCTGGTTTAGTTTATACACCAAATGAAAATCTTTCGGTATTTGCAACGTATACCAATTCATTTGTTGCAAACGTAGGTAAAGAAAGAAACGGAGAAGCATTAACACCTACCAATATTGATCAGTATGAAGTTGGTGTAAAAAAGAATCTTTGGAATAATGCACTTGCGGTAAACTTGACAGTGTACCAAATTTTATACAAAAATTACTACCAAAATGCTTTAGATAACAATGGAAATGCTGTAGATCCCACAGGTTTAACAAAAGACTTTGCAGGGCAAATGAGAAGTCGCGGTGTTGAACTTGATATTACGGGAAATCCTACCGAAAACCTATCAATTATTGGAGGAGTTTCTTACAATAATTCTGTTTATCTGGATACCCCCGAAATGTTTGGATATGTAGAAGATCAAAGATTGGTAAGAACACCTGCAACTACGGCAAATGGGTCTGTTTTCTATAAATTTACAAAATTTGTTCCCGGACTTAAAGTGGGAGCAAGTGTATATTATATCGGTAATAGATTAGCTGGCTGGAATGATACAAAAACCGGAGCAAACAGCTTAGTAGTAAGAAATGGAGTGAGCAGAGTTTTTGAAGTGAAAGACTACACAACAGTTGCTCTATCTGCAGGATATGAATGGAAAAAATTCATGATTCAGGCAAAAGTTGGAAACCTGTTTGATGTAGAGAATTATAATGTTCACGAAAACTATTCTGTAAACCCTATTACACCAAGAAACTTTTATCTTACGCTTACGTATAAGCTTTAAATAATTTTGTTAATACTTCTATTAAAGTGGAAATTGCAAGATGCAGTTTCCACTTTAATTTTTGCAATGTAATTTATAATGAGCAGAAAGTTATATTATGAAAATTTATTGCTTCAAATTATAGAAAGTAATATAAAAAGAAAGAAAATAGCTTGAAAGAATTTTAACAATTTCTGCAGCTTTATTTCCCAACGAAACTTGGCAATCACAATTCAGGCACCTTTAATTTAGCTTTACTCTTATAATAAAATCTTAAAAAAATCAAAAAAAAGTCTTTAACATTAACGTATTGGCACATTAATTGAATTTTAACTTTTATAAATAATAAACGTTAATATTAAAATAATAAATATGAAAAAATTAATTTTTACAGGAATTTTAGCTATCGCAGGTTTAGCTACAACTGCAAATGCTCAAATTCAAAAAGGTAACTGGATGGTAGGAAGCAGCTTACTTTCAAGCAACTTCGGACTAAACACTGGTGGAGGTTACAGTATTGCACTACAGCCTAAAGGAGCATATTTTGTAGAAGACAATGTTGCTGTCGGTGGTTATGTAAACTTAGGAATTTCTAAAGTAACAAACGGAAGCCCTACAAGGTTTGATTATGGAGTTGGAGCTTTAGGTCGTTATTTCCTTTCACCAGGAGAAAAAGGAGTTGACAATTTATTAAATCACGGTAGATGGTTTTTTGAAGGTAACGTAGGTATTGGTGGATCTTCTGTTGAAAGTGGTAACTCGACAACTGGTTTAGATTTCGGAGTTGGTCCTGGTTATTCATATTTTATCACTCCAAACATTGGACTTGAAGGATTAGTAAAATATCAAGGACAAGCAGGATTTGGTAATGAAGGTTTAAACTCAAACATTACATTTAATGTTGGTTTCAGTATTTATTTACCAAGTTCAAAAGCTAAGCAAGTTGCAAATGATGTAAGATAATTTAATTACAACTTATATAAAATAAAGCGGCTCGGAAAATTTCCGAGCCGCTTTTTCAAATTAAAACTAAACTATATATAATAAATAAAAAATCTAAGCCTATTTATTGGGTTGCGGTGTGTATCGTAAATATGGTTTTATTTCTGTGACACCTTTAGGAAAAATATTTTTTGCATCTTCTGTAGAAATTGCGGGCGGAATAATGACATCATCACCGTCATTCCAGTTTACAGGGGTCGCAACTTTATGAGAATCTACCAGCTGTAGAGAATCTAAGACTCTATTGATTTCATTAAAATTCCTTCCTGTAGAAGCAGGATACGTAATAATCAATCTCACCTTCTTATCCGGATCTATAATTAACAAGGAACGAACTGTTGCGGTTGCAGAAGCATTGGGATGAATAAAATCATATTGTTCTGAAACTTTTCTATCTTTATCTGCAATGATCGGAAATTTTACTTCCGTATTTTGCGTTTCATTAATATCATCAATCCATTTTTTGTGATCTTCTACTCCATCCACACTTAAGGCAATCACCTTAGTATTTTTTTTCTCAAAATCAGACTGCAGTTTTGATGTAAAACCTAGTTCTGTTGTACAAACCGGAGTAAAATCTGCAGGATGCGAAAACAAAATCCCCCAGGAATCTCCTAAGTATTCGTAAAAATCAATATTGCCTAACGACGACTCTGCCTGAAAGTTGGGTGCGGTATCTCCTAGTTTGATCGACATAATATTTTGTTTTATTAGTCTACAAATTTAATAGACTTTTTGTAACTGGCAAAATTTTTGCTTAAAAATTATATTAAAAATTAAAAGATTATTATGGAATATGGCTTAAGCTACGTAGATACAGTATATAAAGTTTTACAAAATTGGTATATCGCATTTGCAAAACTCACTCCAAAACTTGTTGTTGGAATTCTGGTTTTTTCACTCTTTCTTCTTACCAGTAAATATCTTAGTAAGCTTGCCGTAAAAATAATGCATAAGGTTTTTCCTCAAAGTAAAAACGAAGGATCTGTAATCACTATCATTGGAATTTTCCGATTCATTATTATGTTGATGGGAACGTTCATTGCCCTTGAAATCATGGGATTCAGCGGTTTCTTATGGAAGTTTATAGGAAGTTTAGGAGTTGCCGGTGTTATTGCGGGTGTTGCGCTGAAAGATCTGGTATCGAGTATATTCTCCGGAATGCTGATCGGGATTGATAAAGCTTTCAAGGTGGGAGATTATATCACAATAGGAAATCACTCGGGAACTGTACAGGACATTGGTTTTTTAACGACAAAATTGATTACAGATGACGGAAAAAAAGCATACATTCCGAATCAGGTGATCTTTAATGCACCCTTTTACAATATTACTGCTTCACCGCAAAGAAGAATTATTTTAGATTTTGAAATTCCTGCCGACGAAGATATAAGCAAAGCGCAGCAAGGTATTTTAGAGGTTATAAAACATTTACAAAACATCGATAAGCTTGAAACTGCTGAGGTTAATTTCACAAATCTCAAACAAGGGATTTTCACTCTTCAGGCAAAATTCTGGATCACAACCGGAGCCAATATGCAACACGTAAAAAGCGAAGCTTTAGAAAAGATAAAAAAGCAGTTAGATGCAGACCATATTCCTCTGGTTACGCCAACAAGTATCAATTTGATTAATCAGGTAAGTGAACCGACAAATCCTAATGACAAATTAGGTTTATAAAAAAGAGACTGTCTTTATGGCAGTCTCTTTTAATTTTATATTTAAAAATTCTTAAGCCGAATTTCTACTGGCATTAATATTTCCAAATAAAGAACGTGTTACCAATTTCTCGTAAGCTTCTTTATTACCCTCTCCTTTCTGGATTTTCATTAAAGCATATTGCTGAATACTCAATAATGGAAGCACAATTCTCTCTCGAATTTTAACAGATTTTCTTGATAACGGATCTTCTTGCTGAAGCTGTTTAAATCCTGTCAATTCAAGCATAATGTTTTTAGAAAGATTAAATTCATCAAAAAGAACATTCCAGAACTCGCCAAATTTGGGATTGTTTTTAATGTAATACGTTAATGGGAAATAAGATTTGTTCATACTCATCATCGAGTTTAAAACTAAAGTTTTAAAGAAGTCTGAACCTTTGTAAAGATCAATCACTTCTTCAAATCTACCCTGCTCTTTCATCTGCTGCATCGCAAAACCAAATCCGAAGAATCCTGGAACATTTTGCTTCAATTGCGACCAAGATCCCACAAAAGGAATCGCTCTTAAATCTTCAAATCTAAGCTCGCTGTCGCCACCCCGTTTTGACGGGCGGCTTCCGATGTTGGTTTTACCGTAATATTCCAGCGTACTCATTTCCTGCAAATACGGAACAAACATTGGATGTGCCTTCAAATCTGAATATTTCTGATAACTGATATCTGCCAATTCAATAATTAAAGCTCTTTCTTTTTCAGTTAAATCTTTTTTAGAATTTTTGAAGACATCATTCTCAACTCCCGCTGTTAGAAGCTGTTCAAAATTGTATTTTGCCTGTTCTTTATTCCCGAAAATACTAGTAATCGTCTGCCCCTGAATTGTTAATTCAATTTTATTATTGGCAATTGTTTTTCCTTGTGAAGCGTAGAAATCGTGGGTTTTACCGCCACCTCTTGCAGGCGGGCCGCCTCTGCCGTCGAAGAATACGACTTTAATTCCGTTTTCTTCAGAAAGTTTCGTAAGAACTTCTTTTGCTTTATAAATTTCCCAGTTGGCTTTCAAATAACCTCCATCTTTGGTTCCGTCTGAAAAACCAAGCATAATGGTTTGTTGATTTCCTTGCTTTAAAAGATGCTTTTTGTAAACTGGGTTCTGATACAATTCATTCATAACATTTTCAGCATTCGCAAGACCTTCCATGGTTTCAAAAAGCGGAACAATATCCATATTGATGTCTTCATCTTTATAACCTGAAATTTTGAAAAATGCATATACATTCATCACGTCTTTCACTGCATCAGAATTTGAAATAATATATCGATTCATTCCCCTCAAACCATTCAATTCCTGAATTTCTGATACCTGAGAAACCGTCAATAACGTATCTTTCACAATATCTTCAAAATCATCAGGATTAACCTTATCTGAAATTTGAATTAATTGATTGAATTTATCTTCATTGCTCGCCTCATTATTTCCAAAAACATTGGCAAAAACGGTGTCAATTACCTGCTGATGAATTCTGCTGTCCTGTCGAACATCCAACGTTGCAAAATGAGTTCCGAAAATCTTCACACGATCTTTGAAATTGACCAACAGATCAAGGAATAGCGAATTATGCTGTTCAACTAAGATCTTTTCAGCCTCTTCTAATCTTTTAATGATATCTTCTGCAGTGATCTTTTCATTTCTAAAAATGGCAGAATACAATTCATTACTCAGTTTTGTCAATACATCAGAAACTCCTCGGAAACTTAATCTTCTTCTTACAGATTTAAGGTTATTGTAATAAGCTTTTAAAATGGCTGAATGCAGTTCTTCCGCTACTCTTTTCGTAACATCTGCAGTAACAAAAGGATTTCCGTCGCGGTCACCTCCAGGCCAAAAACCTAGTTGAATAAGGTCTTCATGCAAATGAAAATGCTCGTTCCCAAATGTTGATTTTATCTTTGTGAAAAGTTCACCAATCGTATCATAATACACATATCTCAGATAATAAATGATGCTCAAGGCTTCATCAATCGGAGTCGGTTTTTCTTTATTAACAAAAGGGGTTTTTCCCAATTGTTGCAGTAACATATCAATACTGGTGATAGAATCTGTCGTAATCGCATTTCGAAGATCATGAAGAATTCTCTGCACCGAATTCGGATAAAACTGTGTCGGGTGAGCCGTAAAAACAATTTTTACAGCAAAATCTTTCAGTTTTTCACGAATTTTATCGAGTTTGTGATCCTGTAATGATCGTTCGTACATATTGGTCACTGTTCCGTTATCACTTTCGGAGTGAATGTTAGGAAAGGCAGCATCTTCAATACTATCAAACAAAACAACTTGTCTTTCAATATATTGTATAATTTTAAAAAGGAGTTCGGTTTTCTGCTCTTCGGTATGTAAATCGGTATGATTTTTAAAGAATTCTTCAACGATTTCTTCAGGTGTTTTTCCTGCTTCGTAACCGATCTTGCTTTCTTCACAAAGAAACGGAAGCAACATCCCAATATTCGTCATTTTATCATAAGGCAGGCTCATAAATAATGAATTGTAGATCTGAAACTTATTTTCAACGATCTGCCTGAATTTTTCTGCGCGCTGGTCGTGTATCATATAACAAATGTAGGAGATTTTAAATTTAATTTCGAGTAAATCAATTTAAAATAATATGAAATTTTTTTAGCAAACCTCTCTAAATAGTGTTTTAAATGTATCTTAGCTAAAATCTTTAAAAATCATCTTAAATTAAATACAAAGTTTAACAATCAATATGAGATTGACTAAATAATACACTATGAAATTCGGAATTATTTTTTATACCATACTTGGCATTTTAGCTTTTACACTAGGAATTTATTTTCTTCAGTATAATTTTATTATTTCGATTATATTTTTTATTGGCGCATTCATCAATGGAGTTTTTATTCAAAAAGAATACAATACTCATAAGCATGATAAAATTGAATATGAAGAAGATACAGTTTCAGATGAAGTAGTCATTAAATATTCACGTTCTGGCAGAATTATAGCAATTTCTACGTACAGTATTTTTGTGATGATAGGAATTCTCTTTCTTTTATCAATCGTCATTAAACTGAATTTCGCGGCAATATTTGTATTGATTTTATCAATAGGATTTACAGGTTATTTCATTCTAAAAATAGTTTTAGAAATTAAGAAAATATCTAAAATTATGATTTCTATAAATAGAAAAGGAATTCAGATAAAAGACAACCCAAGATACTTTTGGAATGAAATTCAGCTTGAAAAAATTACATCAAAACATTTAGTAAGCCGAGAATCTAAACATGATTACAAGCCTGAAATTAATTATTTATATTTTTTCCATAATAATGAGAAAATTGAAATTAAGATTGATGATTTTGATATTAGCAATTATCAGTTTGCGCAGGTGTTAAAAATATTCAGATCTCGAAGTAATCATTCAGATTTATAATTTTAAATGAAAATATTTGCTGATTAGTTCTTAATTTTACCGAACCAATCTATATTTAATGAAAAAAATATTCCTATTCCTTGTAATGGCTTTTCTTTTCACAGCCTGCGCTGAAGATTGCTATAATGCGCCACTACCCGTTGTTTTTGAGTTTGTTAATTCAAACGATGAAAATCTTATTGCCAATGGAACACTTACCGTATATTCAATTCAAGACGAGAATAATGTTAGCCTGCAATTGACTAAAACCGATGATAATAAGGTTATTTTAGAAAATGTGGGTGCTTATAATGGAACAAAAAATTATACCTTCTACTCTAGTTTCAAAGTTTTCGATTTTTCAATACAGTCTTCAGAATTTAAGGGAGGTTGTGATGGTTATCAAATCAATAAATTAACGTTTACAGGTGTTGATATTGATGTTACTGACGAAAATGGATATTATAAAATTGTGTTAGAATAATCTTGATCTCATTTACCAATTATATGAATTCCGGAAGTGATTAAAGATTGGAAAACAAGAACTCTACAGAATTATAATAAGCATTTTAACACTTATTTTTTTCAACATCAAGGGAATTTTAATAAAAATTCCTTTATTTTTTTGTACTTTCGTGATATTCAAATCTAAAATATTTTTATTGTGATCAAAAAAATCATGTTATTGTTATGTTTTGCCTTTTTTACAATCTCCTGTAAAAAAGACTGTTATACCGCTCCTGAAAAAGTAGTTTTTGAATTTGTTAATTCAGCCGGAGAAAATTTAATTGAAAATGGAAATATGACTACTTACAGCATTATGAGAAAAACAGGACAAGGCGGTTATACAAGTGTAGAACTTACAGAGACTGAAGATCATAAGGTTGTACTAAAAAATGTTGGTACATATAACGGAATTCAAGAATACAGATTTACTTCAGCGCCCAATATTTTCTTTTTTTCTATCAGATCATCTGATGTTCCGACGGATTGTGATGGCTATCAAATTGATGAGATTAACTTTCAAAACGTATTGGCAACAAAAGAAAATGGATATTATAAAATTGTATTAGATTAAAATTCATGAGAGCAAATAAATGATTTTAAATGCTAAAATAGGATTCGGACTTGTAATATTCATTGCGTGTTGTTCTCTTTTTTATTTTGTGATAACGTCTAAAAATTTTGCTTTAATTGCTTCTGCAATCGGTATCTTAATGTCATTCATTCCTAGTTTTATCAATATCGGTCAATTAAATGCTGAGATAAAATCACGAAAATCTAAATATTTATAATTAAAATTCTACTAAACCGTGAAAAAGGCTTTATTTGTTCTCATATTTACTTCGCTTAGCGTTTCGTTATTTGCTCAATATCAAAAAGTGTATGCTTATGGGGACTATCAAAAAAATTGGGCTTTAGTAAAAACCGCATCGAGAACTTATGGTTTTATTGATCAAAATAAAAAGCAGATTGTAACACCAATCTATTCTAAAATCGAAAAATTCGGAAATGTGCATCCTGACTTTGCTGTCGTAAAAGCAATTACGGATACTTATGGGCTCATCGACAAAAACGGAAAAGAAATTGTACCGACAATTTATCAAAAAATTGGAAAATTTGACGAACTAAAAAAAGGTTTCGCTTTGGTAGAGACAGTCAACAACAAATTCGGATTTATAGATTCAAGCGGAAAAGAAGCAATTTCAGCAATTTACAGTTTAGATGAAATAAATGCAAAATTGCAATAGTTTACATAAAATATAATCATACAAACTTTAAAACTTTCTTAACTCAGATTTCGTGTTTCTATGCTTACATTTGATGTAAATAATAAGAACAATGCTTAATTTCGAGTTTAAAAATCCCACAAAAATACTTTTCGGAAAAGGTGAAATTGCAAAAATTTCAAATGAAATTCCTAAAGACGCCAAAATATTAATGATTTATGGTGGCGGAAGCATCAAAAACAATGGTGTTTATGATCAGGTGAAAACAGCTTTAAAAGATCATGACTTGCACGAATTTGGTGGTGTGCCTGCCAATCCGGAATATGAAGTCTTGGTCAATGCTTTAAGCTTTATCAAAGAAAAAAACATCAATTATCTTCTTGCTGTTGGTGGCGGATCTGTAATTGACGGCGTTAAATTTCTTTCTGCCGCTGCTAATTACGAAGGCGAGCCTTGGGAAATCCTTAAAAAGCCGGTGCGTACTTTTGAAGGTGAAGGAATGCCTTTCGGAACCATTTTAACTTTACCGGCGACGGGATCTGAAATGAATTCCGGCTATGTAATCTCAAGAAGGGAAACCAACGAAAAACTGTCTTCAGGCGGACCTGGATTATTTCCTCAGTTTTCAGTTTTAGATCCTGAAGTGATCAGATCAATTCCTAAAAATCAGATTGCAAACGGAATTGCAGATGCTTACACCCATGTTTTAGAACAATATATGACCTCGCCTTCTTCAGCAGATCTTCAGGAAAGAATTGCTGAAAGCATTTTGATAAGCCTTCAGAATGCCGCTCCCAAAGTGATGTCTGATGATTTTGATTATGATGCTGCAGGAAATTTTATGTGGTGTTGCACGATGGCTCTAAATGGTTTAATTCAAAAAGGAGTGATTACAGATTGGGCTGTTCACGCAATGGGACACGAATTGACCGCTTATTACGGGATTGATCATGCAAGAACTTTGGCAGTAGTTGCGCCTTCGCATTATCGCTATAATTTTGATGCAAAAAAAGGAAAACTGGCACAATATGCAGAAAGAGTTTGGGGAATTACAGAAGGCAACACTGAAGAAAAAGCTGAACTGGCTATCGTAAAACTGGAAGAGTTTTTCCACAGTCTTCAAATTAAGACAAAACTGTCAGATTACACGCAGGATTTTGCAGGAACTGCGGAAAGAGTTGAAAAAGCTTTTACTGAGAGAAACTGGTTGGGTCTAGGTGAAAATAAAAATCTCACTCCTCAAGATGCATATAAAATCGTTGAGATGAGTTACTAAAATTAGGTAATAGATATTAGGGTTTAGGATTTAGTTAAAAAATTATGCTAATATATTTTCAGACAAATGAGAAATTATGATACTTCAGAGATTTTTCTAAAACCTAAAACCTAATATCTAGATTATATTTTTTACAAACATTTGTTTAAAAAACCTCGATTTCATTATATATATTACAAATTTATTTATATTTTAGCATATTCTTAAATTTGTGAAAATGAAAAAACACTTACTCTTATTTGCCTTTTCTGCATTAGCATTGACATCATGTGAAGATGATGACGTTCAGGGTTATGAAATGGACATGCTGAAAGGCGAATGGAAAACTGTAAAAACTGAAGTAATATCAGGAAAAGATAATACGACTGCGCTACAAACATTTACTCCTACAGGATGCGAAACTAAAAGTATAACAGAATTCAGGACCGATTATTACGCTTCCTATACAGGTTTCTCAGGTGTTGGTGCGTCGTGTACAAGTGCAAAAACTGAAGGGACTTACACATACTCCAATGAGGATAAATTATTGGTTATAAAATACGATAATGACAGCGAAAGAGCGTACAAGGTTATTATTCTAAGCAATAGTGAGCTTAGACTTGTGCAAATGTTTGATAATGTTGATGTAAATGGTGATTTAGTAATAGACACTACGTACATTACTTATAAAAGATAGAAACAAAATATACGATACAGGCTCCCGTTTTTTACGGGAGTTTTTTTTATATTTACTTTCGTTAAAATTTAGAAACAATGAAGAAGATTTTCTCAGTAGTAATGCTACTAATTTTCGCCCTGACTTTCGCTCAGGAAAAACAACCGATGTTCTGGCAGGACATTCAGAATTTCAAAAAACTAGATCAGGAAAATGCTCCGCCAAAAAACTCTATCCTTTTAGTCGGAAGCTCATCATTCACAAAATGGCAGGATGTTTCAGATTATTTTCCGGGTAAAACAATTATCAACAGAGGTTTTGGGGGATCAAGACTAACAGATTTAAATTATTTTTCTGAAGATTTATTAACTCCTTATCAACCAAAACAGATCATTATTTATTGCGGAGAAAATGATTTTGCCGATGATGCACAATTAAAAGCCGATGTTGTGGTTGACCGATACAAAACGTTCTACAAAAAGATTCGTGAGAAATTCCCGACTATTCAGGTTGATTATATTTCAATAAAATATTCGCCAAGCCGTGAAAATCTATGGCCTCAAATGAAAGAAGCCAATAAAAAAATTAAGAAGTTTATGAAAAAAGAAAAAAACGCTGATTTCATAGATATTACCAAGGTGATGAATGATGCTAACGGAAATATAAGAAAAGATCTTTTTGTAGAAGATATGCTTCATATGACACCTGAAGGTTACAGACTTTGGACGAACGTGATGAATCCTTATATGAAATAATAGGATTATAAACCTTAAAAAACATTCGATTTTTCGAAAAAACAAGAGCGATTTCAGTTGAAATCGCTTTTTTTACATTATTCCATTGTTAGTGGTTAAAAAAAACATATTTTTGTGAAAATAAACACAACAACATCGATGAAAAAAATCTCTCTACTGGCATTTGCCATCCTACTTCTATTGACTTCCTGTGGCAACGATGACAACGAAAATAGTCAAGACGAAATAAATCCAATTGTAGGAAATTGGAAAATGAGTAAAACAATGATTATCTCAGGCTCTAATAAAGCAATTTTGCAGTCAAGTCCTGTTACAGGCTGCGAAGCTTTAAACACTTTCGAGTTCGTTCAAAATCAAGGTTTCAGTATAAAATATTACACTAAAAATAATACAGAATGCATTGCTGACGGATTTGACACTGGAACGTATCAATATAGTGAAAATACAAAAATGCTGACCTTTACATATTCAGATTCGATGGTAGAATCGAGCGTCGTTCATTCGCTGAATAGTACTGAAATGATGACTGTAGATCACATTGAAGATTACAATGGTGATGGCGTAAATGATACGTCAGTTATTTTATTTAAAAAACAACCATAATAAAAGATGCGTCTCAAGTGAGGCGCATCTTTTTTATTTTATTTCTTTCTTTTAGACTTAGAAATTGCTTTCTGTTGTGCTCTATTCGCACCGAATTTCTTAGGAGTTTTTCTTTTGGAAGGTCCGCCCCAGTTTTCTTTTTTATTCTTATCTTTTTTCTCGTGGAAAGCTCCGCCGCCATCAAAAAGTTTCGCTTGAGCAGGGTTTTTCATTACAATCTGATCTTCTTCAGATGCAATTTTCTTAGGATTGATTTTTACCGTTTCAGGGAAATCGATGTATCTCAATTCTTTATCCATCAATAATTCGATATCTAAAGCAGATTCTTCTTCCTTCTTCGCCACAAAAGTTATTGCAATACCGTCTTTATCGGCTCTACCTGTTCTACCGATTCTGTGAATATACTGTTCCGGAACTTCAGGAGTTTCAAAATTGATAACGTGTGTAATATTTGAAATATCAAGACCTCTAGCCATTACGTCTGTCGTAATTAAACCTCTGATTTCTTCATTTTCAAAGCGCTTCATTGCTTTAAGTCTGTAGTTCTGAGATTTGTTGGAGTGGATCACATCAAATTGCTCTGGAAAAAGCTCATTAATTTGTGTAAAAAGCAGATCAGAGTGTTTTTTGTTATTGGCAAAAATCAACACCTTAGACATATCTTCGTTGTTTTTCAACAAATGCTCCAGTAAATTGATCTTTGTATTAAAGTTTTCAACTTTATAAGCGGTCTGTTCGATTTTCTCAAGCGGAGTTCCTGATTTTGCTAGTGAAATTTCAATAGGACCTGCAAAATACTGATCCAACATTTCATCTACAGCTTCTGTCATGGTAGCCGAAAAAAGAATATTCTGTCTCTTTTCGCGCATCATTTCGAAAATGTGGGTTAACTGTGGTCTGAAACCTAAATTCAGCATTTCGTCAAATTCATCGATGATCAGTTTCTGAACTTCTCTTAATGAAATTGCGTTATCTATCGCCAAATCCATGATTCTACCGGGAGTTCCTACCAAAATGTCACAACCATTATTGAACAATAATTTCTGTGTATTGATGTTTTTACCACCATAAATTCCAATTACTCTTGCAGTAAGATTTTCTGTCAGTTTTTCAACAATTTCTGTTACCTGAACCACCAATTCTCTTGTAGGAACCAAAACAACGACAGTAGGATTTCCGTTTTTATTATATTTCCAGTTCTTTAAAACCGGTAATAAATACGCCAAAGTTTTTCCTGTTCCTGTCTGTGCAATTCCCATCACATCTCTCCCCGAAAGAATCGGGCCGATACTTTTTTCCTGAATTGGAGTGGGCTCAAATAAATTTAAATCTGCTAAAACATCAAGAACTTTAACCGGAAGGTCAAAGTCTGCAAAAGTGAGTTTTTCCATTTTGCAAAGATAGGCAATTAATTTGGTTGTAAATCTATACTGAAAGAAGTGAAACTAATGTTCTGTTTTTAGATTAATTATTAGGTTTACGAAATATCTAAATCCGTTTAAATCTCATCAAATAAATTTAATTAATTTTCACGCTTTTGCTCATAATTTTAATATCATCATCTTTCCAGACACTTGTTGTAATAATGACATATCCTTTCTTTTTCGGATCTTTTTTAATCGGAAATTTCTCATCTTCCCATTGCGAACAATGTGTAGAAATTGGAGACACCAAAGGTTTCCAAACACTTTTCCCATAAGCATAAACATAAAACGGGTGCCAACAACTCGTACACCAATCAGGATAGAAACCTATTTCGTCTTTTCCGTCGCTATTTAAATCTTTTAGATTGTATAAAGTTCCATTTCTCGAAGGAGCAATTATGAAAGGTTTGATATTTTTATCACTAAAATAAATGATTGTCTCACACTTTCCGTCGCAGTCGTCGTTACAATCATTTATCTTTGTGTACGCATATTCTTGAATTCCGTTTCCGTCAAAATCACCTAAAACACCTTCCGTTTCCTGAGCATAAAGTGATAAACCAAAGAACATGAAAGTAAATAAGACTAATATTTTCATTTTAGTTTAATATATTTATTGAATTAAATTTCTCATTTCCTTGTAATTCTCAGCAAAAGAATAATTACCAACAATACTGAAAACAAAAATCCAAGAACAGCCACCAAAGACATTTCCCCAATTCGCGGACCGGATTCTGAAACAAAAACAATGGCTGTTGCAATAATATTTGCTCCTAAAATCATCGCTAAAATAAGATTGATAATGCTCGATTTTATTAACTGATTCGTTTTGTCAATATTTTTAATTTCACTCGAAATTGTAAAACTGTTATCATCCAATTTTTGTAATACAGAACGTAGTTCTTTAGGAATTTCGTCTACATTATCGGTGAAAGTCATTATCTTTTCAATTCCTGTTTTCAGGAGTTTTTTGGGACTTATTTTGTTACTTAATATTTTTTTTGTGTACGGATGAAGACTTTTCACAATATCCAAATCAGGATTGATCGTTCGGCCGACACCTTCTATCAAGCCAATTCCTTTAAATAAAAGATAAAAATAATCAGGCATATACAACCTGTTATCTTTCAGAACATCTTTCATTTTATTGATAATAATATTAGGATCGATGTCTTTCAATGAAGTGCTATGCACGAAATTTAAAACTTCATCAACATCATTTTCAAACCTTCTCTCATCAGGAATTTCATAGCTCACCGCCATTTTTTTCAGATAACGGACGATTTTATGAGAATTTTTAGCGACAAAAGCAACAATTAAACTTTCTAAAATTTCCTTGTCATTTGGCTGTATTTTCCCGACTGCACCAAAATCTATAAATACGACTCTTCCATCTCTTTTTACCAAAATATTGCCGGCATGCGGATCTGCATGGAAAAATCCGTAATCTAAAATCTGCGAGACAAAAAGCCTTAAACCAACTTCTGAAACCACAACCGGGTTGATATTATGCTTTAATAATTCCTCTTTATCGGTTACTTTTATTCCGTCGATGAATTCCATGCACAATATATTATTGTTGGAAAATTCATCATAGACTTTCGGAACGTAAGTTTCTTTATTATTTTTAAAATTTACAGCAAACTGCTGAATATTATTTCTTTCATTCACCAAAGAAACTTCTTCGAGCAACGATTTTTCAAAAGTTAAAATTGCCTGCTTCAGATTCAATTTAGCACCGATTTCAGAATACGTGGAAATGAGTTTTACCAAATCTTTTATCAACAGTAAATCGTCTTCAATAACCGATAAAACATCTGGCTTTTTGATTTTCAGAATAACTTCTTCCCTAGAAATTAAAGTCGCTTTGTAAACTTGTGCAATAGATGCCGTTGCCAAAGGTTTTGCAATAATTTCTGAAAAATGTTCTTTGGGAATAATATTAAATTCACTTTCGAGAATTTCCTCCACATTCATTTCTACCACTTCTACTCTGTCCTGAAGTTTTTGAAGCTCCTGAATAAGCTCGGGTGGAAGCAGATCTTCACGGTTACTGAAAGTCTGGCCGAGTTTCACAAAAGTGGGACCCAACTCTTCCAAAACCAGACGAATGCGTTCGTAAACAGTTCCTTTTGAGATAATTTCGTCAGATTGAGCAATACTCTCTTCCGGTTTTTTGCCCATTCTGGCAATCATATCTTTGAATCCGTATTTACTTAAAACGGAAATCAGTTTTGCCGATCTTTTTAGTTTTCTTTGCTGCTTATCAAACATATTGTAGTGAGAGTAAATTGAATTGCAAGTTACGTTCAAAAATTATTACTTTTAAAAGTTTTAATTTAAATTCTAAAAAAAGATTTATACTTTTGATTTATGGTGAAAAAATTTATCTTAGTCATAATTCTTAGTCTTATTACGAGTTGTATATCAAGAGAAAAAACACAATATATTTTACATGGTAATTATGTTTTAACAAAAGCAAAATTCTTTAAAATAGAAACAAAAAACGGAATTCATATTTTTCATTTTAAAAATGATTCGATTGAAGGCGTTTTCACCAAAGCTATCGACAACAGTTTTGCGAATAAAAGTTACCAAAAAATTAAATTGAATAAAAAGTATACTTTATTTCTTCAAAAACAAATGTACGCTAACGTAAGAACCGAAGTTCAAGATACACAAATCATAGAAAATAATATTGTAATTTGGAAAAACGGAATGAAATCCCAGCATTTTGTCGATTGTGAAAATATTACAGGAAATCAAATAAATCCAAGATTTACACTGTTAAAATATATCGATCCAAATCCTGTAAAATATTAATTATGTCCAGATATATTTCTCTCATTATAGTTCTAATGCTTGTTTCATGTAAAGCTTACAAAATAAAAAACGTCTACTTTAAATCTGAAACACTCAAAGTTAATTCAAAAATTGTCAGGATAGATTCTACAGAAAATGATTATGTTTATTTTTTGAAAAATGATACAATGCAAGCTTATTTCACTAACACTAAATCATGCTTAAAAACTTTTGAAACACTAATTGATACAACAAAAAATTATCAAATTACCGTTGAAATTGATGCTAATTATAACTATTTATCAAAAACATCCAGTGAAGTTTATTATCATGAAGGTATTGATACAACTTTTAATTATAGAGACTATCACTTAATTCTTTTAAATAGTCCAACTATTTGTGGTAAGACCGTTGATTGCAAGGAAAATTTGGAGTTTAAAAAGAGTTTTTTTGGATCAATACAATTCATTGATACATTGATTTATTCAATTCAAGGAAAAAAATTTCATGATGCTTTAAAATTCATTTCAAAATACACTCATGTTTCATCCGAAAGTATGCTCAATTATGCAAGAATATATCCTGGTGGTGTTTACGAAAAAGACAGAAAAATTTGGATCGATTGGTATGAAAAAAACAAGTGTACAAACATTCAGTTTAAAGAATAATTTAAATAACCTTAAAAACGGTCAACAACAAAATCAAAGCCTGCCAACCCAAAATAAGATAGAAAAACAGTCTACTTGGTTGTGAAATATCTTTAAGTTTGTCGACAGTTTTAATTTTTAAAATCTCAGTAAAGCTCACATTTTCATTTTTAAAATCTATTTCGTCAAGTTGAACTTTTTTGAAACCATAAATAATGATTTTCTTGAACCATTTATTTTCTTTAGAATCTCTTATTTCCTGTAATATCTTCAACTGGAGCTTGGCTTTATCCGTTCCTTTTTGAAATAATTGTGGCTGATTATCTTTTGCTTTATTTAAAATTCTGTCAATTATCGGGAAAAGTAATTGTTCACCTTTATCAGCAATCAATCTGTTGATCGTACGAAACATCACATATTTATTTCCTAAAGTAAATAACAGAATCGGAGCTCCAAAAATACTGAGTATCGTCAATCCGAAAGAAATCGGTCTTGCTGCAAATAATACTAAAATCGCAGCTTGTCCGTTGGTATGAACAGGTCCGCCACCATTATTAAATGTCTGACTCACAATTACAATAATGGTAATAATACAAAGAATTGCAATAGAAATCTGCCCGATAAGATTGATTTTCAGGAAGCTTAATGTGGCACGACTCAGAAGTTTGGCTACATATTTAAATTCATCATTAATATTGCTTTTAGATTTTAATTTATCTATCATCTGTGATAATTTTGGAAATGTAAATTACAGATTTTTCAGCAATTATCTTTAGAAATGCAAGCTAAAATTATTCTTCAAAAATATATTCATTATAATGTCCCAAAAATTTCACTTTAGTACCTAATGCAATAATCTCGTCAATAGCATTTTGGGACAAAACATTGTGCCATTCACTTGCTACATTGATGAAGAAAAAATAATTTCCCAAACCTGTTTTTAAAGTTCTGCTTTCAATTTTCGAAAGGTTCATTTTTCGCCATGCAAAAACAGAAAGCACCTGATGAAGACCTCCTGCATGATCTTCGGGAAGTGTTATGATTAAAGAAGTTTTTTCTGATGTTCTCGGTAACGGAATATCTAATGCAGATTTTGTTTTTGAAATCACAATAAACTTGGTGTGATTCTGTTCAAAATCCTGAATGTTTTCATGAATAATTTTTAAGCCATACAGTTTTGCTGAATATCTATTGGCCACTGCCGCCCATTTTTCCTGAGGATTTTCAGAAACCAATTTAGCTGAAGCCGCTGTAGAACTATAATCCTGCGAAGAAATGTCTTTAAAATGATCATACCTGAAATGAAAAGTCTGCGCCAAAGCTTGCGGATGTGAAATGACTTTCTCAAAAGTTTCGTTATCGGGATGAATCATCAAATGATGCGCAATCGGCATCACCAATTCGGTTTCGATAAAAACTTCAAAATCGTAGAGATAATCGAGGGTCATAGAAACTGTTCCTTCAATAGAATTTTCTAATGGAACTACGGCTTTATCTACTTCATTATTTTTCACCGCATTAAAGCAATCTAAAATACTCGACTGAGGAACCAATTCTTCGCTCGGGAAAATCTGAGACGCTGCTAACTGGGTAAAACTGGCCTGTGGACCGAGGTATGCTATTTTCATAGGACAAATGTAGAAAATATTTATATTTTAAATACAATCAAAAAAAATCCTGCAAAGGGCAGGATTGATTATAAAATTTATTTTAACGGCTATAATCAGATAAGGATATTTCTGAGATATTGCTCTGTTCTACGGAATCTTTTGCGGTGTTAAACCTCATATACATGGTTCTACATTTACTTTTCATTGCCTCTTCTTTCGTAGCAAAGTTCTTTTTTATGGTAAAATGTTTTTTCATCGCATCAAAATTTTTATAATCCAGTTTAAAAACACTTTTCATTTTATCAGAAACCAGAAACTCATAATTTTTATAGGTGAAATAACCATATTTACTATTTTTAATCTCATCATTATATCTTGCTGTATTTTCGGTAATGATAGCTGGTTTTTGATTTGTAAAAAGAATATCTATTTTCTGTTTCTGTGAGTCATGAAATCCGGAAACTACCATAAATTTTTCTTTATTTTTTTTTGTCTGAATCTTCTATAAACCGGTCAATTTCAGCAATTATCTTTTTATTCTCTACAACTTCAGTAATTTCAGGATTCTTATTACAAGATGAGAGTACAACTATAAAAATTGTTATTAGAATATTTTTCATATTAAAAGTTTATTCAAAAATAAAACAAAAAATCCCGCCGAAGGCAGGATTTATATTTAAAATTCAAGTCAAAATTACTCCCACTCGATTGTTGCAGGTGGTTTGCTTGAAATATCATAAGCTACTCTGTTGATTCCTCTTACTTCGTTGATGATTCTGCTCGATACAGTGTCTAAAAACTCGTAAGGAAGTCTGCTCCACGTTGCCGTCATAAAGTCGATCGTGTTTGCTGAACGAACAACTGCTGTATATTCATACGTTCTTTCGTCACCCATTACTCCTACAGATTTTACAGGAAGAAGTACTACGAAAGCTTGAGAAACTTTATCGTACAAATCATTTTTATACAATTCTTCGATAAAAATATCATCCGCTTCCTGAAGGATTTTCACTTTTTCAGCATCTACAGCGCCCAAAATTCTGATTCCCAAACCAGGACCAGGGAAAGGATGTCTGTGTACCAAATGATGAGGAATACCCAATTCTTCACCTACTTTTCTTACTTCGTCTTTAAATAATTCTCTTAAAGGCTCCAATAATTCAAACTCCATTTCTTCAGGAAGTCCGCCAACATTGTGGTGCGATTTGATCACTGCAGAAGGACCGTTTACTGACTGACTTTCGATCACATCAGGGTAAATTGTTCCCTGAGCTAAGAATTTAGCGCCTTCAATTTTATGAGATTCTTCGTCGAAAACGTGAATAAATTCATTTCCGATGATTTTTCTTTTAGATTCAGGATCATCAACTCCGGCTAATTTTGATAAGAATCTTTCTTTAGCATCAACAAGCTTAATGTTCATATGGAAATGTTCTCCATAGTTTTCCATTACTTTTACATCTTCATCTTTTCTCAACAATCCTGTGTCTACGAAGATACATTGCAATTGATCCCCAATCGCTTTGTGAATTAAAACGGCTGCAACAGAAGAATCTACACCTCCTGAAAGACCAAGAATCACTTTCTGATCTCCTACTCTTTCTTTGATTTCTTCAACTGTTTTTTCGATATAGTTTGTAAGTTTCCAGTTTTTCTCTGCATTACAAATTGGGAATACGAAATTCTCCAACATTTTGCCACCTTCTTCTGTGTGAGAAACTTCCGGGTGGAACTGTACGCAATATATTTTTTTGTCTTCGTTAGAAATTGAAGCGATTACACCAGATTTTGCATTTAACTCGAAACCTGCAGGTAATTCTCCAACTTCGTCAAAATGGCTCATCCAAACAATAGAATCGTTGGTAACATCCTTTAATAATGAAGATTCTTTTACGATTTCTAAGTGTGCTTTACCGTATTCACCTTTTACTCCTTTATGTACTTTTCCACCTAAAAGATGTGCTGTAAGTTGCATTCCGTAGCAAATTCCTAAAACAGGAATTCCCTGTTCGTACAATTCTTTTTCAACCAAATGCGCATTTTCTGCGTTTACAGAACTTGGTCCACCGGAAAGGATGATCCCTTTCGGCTGCTTTTCTAAAATTGTTTCTAATGGTGTATTGAAAGGTAAAATTTCGGAATAAACACCCATCTCACGGATTCTTCTTCCGATAAGCTGGTTGTACTGAGATCCGAAATCTAAAATGATAATACCGTTGTTCATTTTTATAATTGATAAATGATGATTGATAACTAATTTTTGTTGAAATACCGAAAACCCTAGCCCCGATTGCAGCGACATCCTTTTTTGTTATTGCGATTGTAAACCAGTTCAGCATATTGCTTTACTTTGTTCGCAATGACAAAAAAGATATAGCGAAAAGCGGGAAATAGCTTCTAATAAAAAAAGCCCCGACAAATCAGGGCTTTATATTAAAACTTTCCGATGTCTTCTCTGTAGAAGCCGTAATCGAAATGTACATGACTAGCGTCTTCGTATACTTTTTTGCTGGCCTCTTCATAAGTAGCGCCTGTTGCAACGATATTCAAAACTCTACCGCCGTTGGAAACCACTTTATCTCCTTTTTTGATTGCTCCTGCATATAAAAGCTGACTGTGTCTTACTTTTTCTTCACCAGTGATTTCAAAACCAGTCTCGATGTTTCTAGGATAACCACCTGAACACATCACCAAACACACTGCTTTTTCGTCTCTAAATTTAAGCTCGATTTCTTTACCGCTCATACAGTCGTTGATTACATCTAACAGATTATTTTCCATTAATGCCATCAAAACCTGAGTTTCAGGATCACCGAATCTCATGTTGTATTCTAATAAGTAAGTCCCGTTTTTGGTAATCATCAATCCAAAGAAAATCATTCCTTTGAAAGTGAAACCTTCAGCTTTAAGACCTTTTACAGTTGGATTCAGAATATTATTTTCAAAATCAACATAATGTACTTCTGTGAATTCAGGGCTTGGAGCTACTGAACCCATTCCACCCGTATTTGGACCTGTATCGCCGTTTCCTACTTTTTTGTAATCTTTAGCTGCAATACATGGGAATATTTTTTCACCATTTGAGAATGCAATTATTGATGCTTCAAAACCTTCTAAATATTCTTCGATAACCAAACGAATTCCTGCATCGCCGTAGATTCTTCTGATCATGAAATCGTGAATCGTAGCTTCTGCTTCTTCCAAGGTTTCGCAGATTACAACTCCTTTTCCACCAGCAAGACCACTTGCTTTTACAACTAAAGGATATTCTTGGTTCTGAACATATTCTTTAGCTTCAGGATAAGAATCAAATACCACAGCTTTTGCTGTTTTAATATCATAGGTCTGCATAAATTTCTTAGAGAAAGCTTTACTTCCTTCAAGACTTGCCACTTTCTGATTCGGACCGAAAACTTTAAGACCATGTTTCTTAAATTCATCCTTCAAACCAGCTACCAAAGGAGCTTCCGGACCTACAATCGTAAGATCTACTTTTTCTTTGATTGCAAAATCTCTAAGTTCTTTAATCTCTGATAAATGAACATTTTTTCCTATCGCACCAGTAGTTGCATTTCCGTTGGCGAAAAACATGTGACTCACTCTAGAATCCTTCTGAAGTTTTGCTGCCAAAGCAGATTCTCTACCACCTTCACCTATGATTAATATTCTCATACTTTATTTATTATCTAGTCTATTGTACAAATATATAATTTTGAATGCTATAAATACAATCTCAAATTATTTTTTAATTCTATTTTAATTAATGGAAAAAATGTCTAACACCAGTAAACATCATCGGGATTTTGTGCTCATTTGCCGCTTCGATGCTATCTTGGTCTTTTACACTTCCACCCGGCTGTATAATTGCCGTAATACCTTCCTGAGCGGAGAAATCTACCACATCACGGAAAGGGAAAAATGCATCAGAAGCCAAAACAAGATCTCCTGTGAATTTTTCTTTAGCTCTTTCAATTGCTTGTTGAGTTGCCCAGATTCTGTTTACTTGTCCGCCTCCGATTCCGAAAGCCTGAATTCCGTTAGAAACTACAATCGCATTAGATTTCACATACTTTACCACTCTCTGAGAGAATAATAATGCTTTTTTCTGCGCTTCTGTCGGTTGTGTTTCTGTAACCACTTTAATATCATCAGAAAAGATACTGTCGTTATCCTGAACTAAAATTCCTCCGTCAACTTTTACCCAAGTTTGCTTGTCAGAAACTGGATTAACGATTTTTATAATTCTTAAATTTTTCTTTTTTCTTAAAACTTCCAAAGCTTCCTCATCAAAATCAGGAGCCATTACAATCTCAAGGAAAGTTTTGTTTAATTCTTCAGCTGTTGCTGCGTCGATTTTGTAGTTCATTGCAACAATTCCGCCAAAGATAGAAACAGGATCACATTCGAAAGTTTTTTGGTAAGTCTCCAAAGCTGAAGTTCCGATAGCCACTCCACAAGGTGTAGAATGCTTTACCGCACAACAAGCCATTTCTTCTTTAAATTCTGTAACCACTTTCCAGCAAAGATCCATATCGCGAAGGTTATTGAAAGACAATTCTTTACCTCCCAACTGTTCGAAATCTTTCATCGCACCGTTTTCGAAAGTAGAAACATAATATGCTGCTGTCTGATGTGGGTTTTCACCATATCTAAGGTCTGAAACTTTTTTGTAAGAAGCACTTAAATACGTTGGATAATCTTCTTCTAAAAGCATTCTTGAGATCGCCGCATCATAGGCTGAAGTAAGATTAAATACTTTTCCGGCTAATCTTTTACGAGTTTCGATGTACGTGTCACCGTTTTGCTCCATTTCGATTTTTACTTTCGTATAATCTTCAACATCGGTAATTACGGTTACAGAATCGAAATTTTTAGCTGCTGAACGAAGCATTGATGGTCCACCGATATCGATAAATTCAACCTTTTCATGTAAAGAAATATCTTTATTTACATTTTCAAAGAAAGGATAAAGATTTACGATTACCATGTCGATTAAGCCAATTCCGTGCTCCTGAACCGTTTTCATGTGTTCTTCGTTTGAACGAACCGCCAATAAACCACCGTGAACTTTTGGGTGTAAAGTTTTCACTCTACCATCCAACATTTCAGGGAAATCTGTTACTTCGTCGATCTGAATTGGATTTAAACCAGCCTCTTTCAAATGTTTGAACGTCCCGCCTGTAGAAATCAATTCATAATTTTGGGATTCCAAAAACTGTGCGAATTCTGTTAATCCGCTTTTGTCAGAAACACTGATCAAAACTCTCTTGCTCATAGATTTTTCATTTTTTTAAGCGAAAACCGCAATACTGCGATTTTCACTCATTTTTACTTTCATTTTCAGCATAGGATTTCATCCCTACACTTGGTTAAATCGTCCTTTTGGGACTTTCAATTTTTACTTTTTACAGTTATTTCAAACTGTAGACCGGTTCTTTCACCTCCGATCTTACTTTTACTTAGATTTTTTACTTTTTCGAAATCTTTTTTTATCTAAGTGTGTCTTTATTTTATTAATGTAACAATGTATTAGTGTAACAATGTACCAATTTGAGTAATTGGTAAACTGATACATTGTTACATTGGTACATTATTGAGTACTTTATTTATTGCTATCGGAAAAATTTCATATTCAATTTTGTGAACTTTTTCTGCAACAGTTTCGGGAGTATCATTTTCTGTAACCTCGAATGATTTTTGAAGAATTGCTTCTCCTTCATCAATTCCTGAGGTAACAAAATGAACGGTTGCTCCGCTTTCTTTTTCTTTAGCTTCAATCACCGCATGATGAACATGATGTCCCCACATTCCTTTTCCTCCAAATTTTGGAAGTAAAGCAGGATGAATATTGATTATTTTCCCGCCCCAGTTTTCACAAAATTCAGGTTTTAAGATTGATAAAAAACCAGCTAGAACGATAAGATCAGTATTTTCAGGAATAATTTTACTCAATTCACTGCTGAAATTTTTTCCTCTAGGAATCAGAACGTTTTCTATATTATGATTTTTTGCTCTTTCCAACCCGAAACATTCTCTATCCGCAACCACTAAAGATACTTTTGCATTTTGGATCTCTCCATTATCAATGGTATCAATAATTCTCTGAAGATTGGTTCCTGAACCTGAAACGAGTATAACTAAGTTTTTCATTAATTAGAAGTTAGAAATTAGAAATTAGAAATTAGTTTAAACCTAATCTCTAATACTAAATTCTATTTTTAAAATTTTAAATCTATTTTTTCAGCTCCTTCTGTGATTTCTCCGATTTCGTACGCATCATCCAAAAGGTGTAATACTTTTTCTGAATGTTCTGCATCAACTACAACGATCATCCCAACCCCCATGTTGAAGGTTCCGAACATTTCTTCGTGAGCCACACCTCCTCTTTTTTCCAGTTCTACCATAATACTAGGAATGTGAATTTTTGAAGCATCAATAGAAGCACACAAACCATCACCAATAATTCTTGGAATGTTTTCGTACAAACCACCGCCAGTAATGTGAGCGATACCTGCAACTTTTACTTCTTCAATTACCTTGTGAATATCTTTATAATATAATCTTGTAGGAACCAAAAGTGTTTCGTACAAAGGTTTTCCTTCAAATTCTTCATTAAAATCAGGAAACACTTTTCTTACCAAAGAGAATCCGTTTGAGTGGAAACCTGAACTTGGTAAAGCGATGATCTTATCTCCAGGTTTGATTTTTGATCCGTCAATAATCTGATCTTTTTCAACAATTCCAACGCAGAAACCAGCAACGTCGTAGTCCCCCGGTTTGTACATTCCCGGCATTTCAGCAGTTTCACCACCGATAAGCGCACAGTTGTTGTCTTTACAAGCCGCTACCATTCCTAAAACGATTTCTGCAGCGATTTCGGAATCTAATTTTCCGCAAGCTAAATAATCAAGGAAAAACAATGGTTTTGCACCATGACAAAGAATATCGTTTGCACACATTGCAAAACAATCAACCCCGATAGAATCGTATTTTTTTGAGTCTAAAGCTACTTTCAGCTTCGTTCCCACTCCATCTGTTCCTGAAACCAACACTGGATTTTTGTAACCTCCAATCTCGTAGAAAGCTCCAAAACTTCCCAAATGATTCAAAACATTGGAATTGTGAGTTTCGCCCACCGCTTTTTTGATCTTGTCAACGGTTTTGTAACCTTCTTCTTTGTCTACTCCTGCAGATTTGTACGTGTTGCTCATGCTTAATAATTTAGCAATGTATCAATGTAATAATGTAACAATGGTTTAAAATTGGTAAACTGTTACATTGATAAATTGGTACATTTTATTTTTATTTTTTATTCAAGTTTAGAAAACAAAAAAGCCGACAATCTTAGTAGATTATCGGCCGTTATTTTATCTGAGAATTTCAGAGTCCACAATATTCCCTTTTTTGGAGAAACATTCTTTAAAAGTGGTCTGAATTTTCATTACTTTTTCTTTTTGCAAAGATATTAATTTTATATTAATTTTCAAATGCTATTTTTCTAAGATTATTTCAACTGCAGCAATCTTTGCTACTTTTTCTTTTAACTCACTGTTTTTCTCTGCATTAGAAATCACATTTGCTTCTTTATCAAAGTTGTCATTAAAAAATGGAAGCGTAAAAGTATCAATAATATTCCCTCCATGTAACGGGAAACGCTTTTCTGCAGCTTCCAAAACTCCCAAACCACCTCTTCCACCGGGAGCTGTAGCCATTAACAACATTGGTTTTTCGTTCCAAACAGCTCTTTGCTTGATTCGTGAAGTCCAGTCGAAAACATTTTTAAATGCTGTAGAATACGTTCCGTTATGCTCTGACAAAGAAACTAAAAGAATGTCCGCAGCATCGATTTTTTCTGCCAAGTTTTTTGCTTCCTGCGGAACTCCGCTTTCTACTTCGCGCTGATGTTTGTAGATTGGCATTTCAAAATCGTTCATGTCAACGATCTCTACTTCTGCATTTTCAATTAATGAAGCGGCGTAAGAAACTAATAATTTATTGATTGATGTTTCGGAATTACTTCCTGCTACTGCTAAAATTTTCATTGTATAATTTAAATTTGTCTAAGTTTTAATGTATTATTGTTGAAGTAGTACTTAAACCACCCCGTCAAAAATTCTTTCGAATTTTCGCCACCCCTCCGAGGGAGGGGAATTTTTATTCGGCAAAAATATTTTAATTATTTTAAATAAGAAGGTAATTCCATAGGAACTTCCATTAAAAGGATTTCGGTATCTTCTGTTGCTTCGATGTTGAAACTTTGGGTATCCCAAATTCCTAACCCATCTCTTTCACTTATCACTCTGTCGCCCACTTTGGCACTTCCTTTTAAAACAAAAGCATAAACACCGTTTCCTTTTTTATTGATCATATAGTTTTTACCGTTTCCTTTGGTGAATTTAGCCAAATTAAACCATGCATCCTGATGAATCCAAACTCCGGCATCGTTTTTATCGGGTGATAAAATCTGTTGGAATCCGTTATTTTTTTCACCGTCTGCAATACTTTTCTGATCATATCTTGGTTCAACACCTGTTTCTCTTGGAAAAACCCAGATCTGCAAGAATTTTACGGCTTCGTCTTTATTTTTATTGTATTCACTGTGCATCACACCAGTTCCGGCGCTCATTACCTGAATTTCTCCTTTTCTGATAACAGCAGTTGTACCCATTGAATCTTTGTGTTCTAAATCACCTTCCAACGGAATTGAAATAATTTCCATGTCTTTGTGTGGATGAGTTCCAAAACCCATTCCCTGAGAAACGGTATCGTCATTTAATACTCTCAAAACTCCGAAATGTGATCTTTCAGGATTTTGATAACCTGCGAAACTGAAGGTGTGATAAGAATTTAACCAACCATGATTGGCATGACCTCTTGTATCTGCTTTGTGATAAACTGTTTTCATATTATAGATATTTTTTTGATTATTTATAGTACAAATATACGGTGTCGATAGTAGAGAAATGTTGATGTAAGGTAAGAAAGGATCTTGGTGAATGGTGAATGGTAAATTGTGAATTTTCTTCGAAGTGAATTTTTATGCTAAATATTATGTATACCTGTCTTTATTAATAATCCTTAATTTAACGCAAAAGGCAAACAAAGAATATCAAAATTTGACCATTTTAAAGTTATACAGAGACGTAAACTTAGCGAAGAAATACAAAAAGCTATTAAAAAAGCGGACTAAAGTCCGCTCCTATCGATATATCATGGTGATTATGTTGAATGTTATCAAAAATAATTTCTAATTTCTAATTTCTAATTTCTAATTTCTAATTTCTAATTTCTAATTAAACTAAAAATGTACCTGCTGTATTTCTTCTTCAATTTCTTTTGGATTTGAATCGTCAGTTTTAATAAAAATTAAGGTAAGAATTGCCGCCAAAAGCATACAGATTCCACCAACAGCAACATAACCCATTGCATAATTTCCGAAAGCACCTTTTACAATTAGTCCTCCAAAAAGTCCGTTGATGATTTGAGGAATCACAATAAAGAAGTTGAAAATTCCCATAAAAACTCCCATCTTTTTTTGTGGAATTGCATCGATGAGCATTGCATAAGGCATTGCCAAAATACTTGCCCAAGCAAAACCGAGCCCGATCATTGAGATCCAAAGCAGTGACGTATCTTTGATAAAATACATTGAAATTAATCCTAAGCCTCCACAAAAAAGTGCTAAAGCATGGGTTTGTTTTTTTCCAATCAACTTAGCAATCGGCGTTAATAAAAAAGCAAAAGGAATTGCCCAAAGATTGTACATTCCAAATAATTTTCCGGTAAGATCACCTGCTTTATTGAAAGCGACAGAATGCGTGTCTTCCGGAGAAAGTCCGAATTGATGAGTTGCTAAAGCACTCGTCGTGAAAACCCACATCGTAAATAAAGCAAACCAAGAGAAAAACTGAACAATACCCAGTTTTTTCATTAAGGTCGGAATTTTAGCAAAATCACTAAAAATGTCTTTAAATTTAGACGGTTCTTCTACAATTTCTTTTCCGCCCTCAAATTCTGCAAATTCCTGTGGTGAATATTCTTTTGTAGTAACAATTGTATAAATGATCGTCAATAAAAGAATTCCGGCTCCGCAATAAAATGCATAAATCACATTATCAGCGACAAATCCGGCAGGAGCAACATTAGAAATTCCTAATTTTGTTAACCAATCCGGCAGATAAGATCCGATAACTGCACCAATACCAATTAAAATTGTCTGAACTGAAAAGCCTAAAGTTCCCTGATGTTTTGGAAGCATATCGCCCACCAACGCACGGAAAGGTTCCATAGCAATGTTGATGGATGCATCCATCATAGCAAGAAAAATCACGGCTAAAAGCAAAACATTGGCAGTCATCATCTGGGTTGCAGAAGCTGCATTCGGAAGCAAAACCAAACCAATGGCGCAGAGAATTGCACCGATTAAAAAATAAGGTTTTCTACGACCCAAAGGACTCCATGTGTTGTCGCCCATATGACCAATGATTGGCTGAACGATCAAACCAGTGATTGGCGCAACCAGCCAAAACCATGAAAGCTCATGCACATCTGCACCGAAGTTCCCCAGAATACGGCTTGCATTTCCGTTTTGAAGCCCAAAAGCCATCTGAATTCCCAAAAAACCCATGCTCATGTTGATGATCTGAGCCATAGACAAATTTGGCTTTATTTTATTTACCATTTTTTACTTTGCTTTTAATTTGTCGATGAGCGCATCTTCTATTACCCTTTTTTCGTCAACTACTCTATCAACAATCTCATTGGGAACCGTCATCGAAAGCACATATTGTTTTACTTTCCATACGCCGTTTATTTTTTCTAAAACTCCGGAACCACGGCAGATTTTCATTTGAGTATCCAATAATTCATCAAACCAAGCCAATTTTCCATCTTTTGCAAAGTGAATATTTCTTTTTAATGAAGTAAAATCCCACGTTTTCTTTTTATCAAAATGTGGTTTTGCCCAGACCATAAACTCCTTTTTGTCCCAGACTTCTGTTGCATCGGTTCCGATGAAAGTAGATTCTTCAGCAAAAAAATCAAAATAAGTTTTGTAATCTGCTTTTGCAGCTGCAATATTGAAATCATCGAGCATTTTATTGATCGCTGTTTTCTCTTTATCAAATCCTGTTTGAGCAGAAACTGCTGTAAAACTCAAAACAAATAAAGCAAGTGTTAAGAATATTGTTGTCTTTTTCATATTTAATCTTTTTTATTTTTAAGTCAAATATTTAGTTAAGTTCAATAATCATTGAGGTTTTTGCAGGAACTATTAAATTATTCTGCAGAGAAATTTCTTTTCCTGAAATAATATCTTTCCCTTTTATTGACGATTTGATAGTCTCCGAAAAACGTTTCAAATCTAGATTTTCATCTTTATCATTATTATTTACCACAATCATTACCGTTTCTTTTTCGTTGTATCTAAAGTACACAAAAACATTATTCTGAGGAACGAAATTTTTAGTTTTTCCGGTATGAATAACTTCTTTTCCTTTTCTCCAGTTCAGTAATTTTTGAGTAAAATCATAAAATTCTTTTTGTTGTGGAGTTTGGGTTGAAGGATTTAGGGCATTCTGTTTATCAGATTTCCAGCCACCGGGAAAATCTCTTCGTATATCTGCATCGCCGCCTTTGTTTTTGTCGCCACGCATTCCAATTTCTGAACCGTAATAAATCTGAGGAATTCCGCGTACGGTTGAGAGTAATGTTAAACCTAATTTATAGGCTTTTGGATCATTGTTGAAAATCTCATTCCATCTTTCGGTGTCGTGGTTCTCAAAGAAAACCATCACGTTGTTGATATCAGGATAAAGAAAATCACTTGTAAAGCTGTTGTAGAGTCTGTTCATCCCATTATTCCAGCCATCTTTTTCTTTGATAGCTTTCGGAAGCTCATCATACAGCATAAAATCCATCACTGAAGGCAAATTTGAATTATAATTCGCCGCTTCTCCCGTTTTTGAATCTTTTTGCCAAGCTGAAATATGACCTGCTGTATTTAACCAGGTTTCACCAACAATATTGAATTTCGGATATTCATCTGTGATCGCTTTTGCCCATTTTGCCATCGCTTCTTTATCGTTGTAAGGATACGTATCAACCCGGAATCCTCTTAATTCGGCGTATTCTATCCACCAAATTGCATTTTGTGTTAAATATTTTAAAACCAAAAGATTTTTCTGGTTTATATCGGGCATTGTGGTATCAAACCAGCCGTCAAGAGCTACTCTTTTATCAGCTTCAGAAGCGTTTGTATCAAATTGTGTCGTTGTTTTGTAATTGGAACGTTTAAAACCATTTTTTTCATCGCTAAATAAGTGAATCCAATCTTTTGTAGGCAAATCTTTGATCATCCAATGAGAAATTCCCCAATGATTGGTGACGTAATCCATCACCAGTTTCATGTTTCTTTTGTTTAATTTTTGGGAAAGTTCGCGGTATTCTTCGTTAGTTCCATAGCGGCCGTCGATTTTATACAAATCGGTTTGAGCGTACCCATGATAGGAATAGACTTTTTCGTTGTCTTCGTTTACAGGTGTTAACCAAATAGATGTTGCACCTAAATTTTGGATATAATCAAGATTGTTAATAATTCCACGCAAATCTCCGCCGTGACGACCGTTTGGTAAAGTTCGGTTTGCTTTTTCGGTCAAATTCGGCATTGAATCGTTATTTCCATCACCATTTGCAAAACGGTCGGGCATTATCAAATACATTACATCTTTTGAAGTAAATGATTCTCTATTGGCAGAATTGGGATTTCTCTTTTTTAATTCATAGTTGTAAGAATCAACATTTTTCTTGCCTTTTTTAATATTAATTTTAAAGTTTGAACCCTTAACTTCGTCGGTATTGACGGTAACAAAAAGATAATTCGGATTTTCAACTTTTTGAATATCTACTGCTTTTATTCCATCTGAAAGCTCAATTTCGTTATTAGCGATGTCTTTTCCATACACAAGAATCTGGATTTCGGGATTTTTCATTCCCTTCCACCAAAACGCAGGTTCTACTTTCTGAATCTGAGCAAAAGCGACAGCGGATGCCGACAAAGCAAAAATGGCATATATTTTTTTCATAAATAGTTATTAAGATTTGGTATAGCCGATACAAAAGAGCGTTTCTCCTTTATTCACAGGCGGTGTACCGACTTTGTATAAAATAATTCCGTTGGTTTCTGAGATAATGTCTTGTTTCTTTTTTCCAAATTCATCAGTAATGTATCCTAAAATCTGGTTTTTGCGTACGCTATCCCCACTTTTTAAATGGCTGTAGAAAATTCCGTTTTCAGGAACACGGATGTAGTCCTGATTGTCGAGTTGTATAGTTTTTGCCTGTACTTTATTTTTAAATGGCGAAGAATACATGTTAGAATACTCCAACATTCTGTAAACAGCTGTTTTGATCATCTGAACATTTTCATTCTGAACAGTTCCCAATTTTCCGGCTTCGATACTTAAGGCCGTAATTCCCTGCTTTGCTGCCTGTTTGAAAGCATATTTTGCAGGTTCTGTTTGGGCTAAATTATAAGGATATGAAACAACATACTTCATTCCGGATTGCCAGGATAAAGATTTTGCGGCATTTGTTTTTTCGGGAGTATCTTTTCTGTCGTAATAGCAAACGAAGGGTAAAAGATCTTCATTGGCATCACCACCGTGAATATCTAAAAATATATCTGAATTTGAAATAATTTCTTGAGTTATTAAATGGGCAATCTGATCGGTCGGACTTCCAATTGGTGAACCGGGGAAAGCGTTATTTAAATTTTTCTGATCGAGAGGATTTACAAACGGTGTTCTCTTCTGAAAAGATTCTACATTGGCAATCGGAACAATAATTAAAGTGCCTTTGAGATTTTCAGGTTTTACTTCGTTCAACAATTCCTGAATGGCAATGATGGGCGGATATTCGTAGCCGTGAATTCCTGCGACAATACTGAAAACGGGGCCTTTCTGCTTGCCTTTTATAACCGTTACGGGAAAATATGTTGCTTTTGTATCTGCTTTAATGGAAAATATAGTGTCTTTTCTGAACGATTCTTTCTTATTCAGAATTTTGCGAACAGATTGTGCATTCATCATTGAAATAAGCGAAAGTGCAGACAGAGAAGTGATTTTTTTGAGCAAATTCATAGATTTAAAGATAATTAAATAATTTCTTGTACCTCAACAACGGCAGAGTTTTTTGCAATATAACTTGCCAGCCAACTGACATAGAAAAGCTGGAAACTGTGATAAATCATTACCGGCAACAAAAAGAGAACTTTCTGATCATTGGGAATACCTAAAACAAGGAGAAATAAACTGCCGTGAACCAATGATTTTTTGGAACCACAGAATGTTGCAGTGATGATATCTTTAGGTTTAAATTTAAGTTTTGTCGCAATCAATTTTAAAATAAAGTAGGTTGTAAAAAATAAAAATATAACGCTGAATGCTAAGACGACAAAGACTAATGCAGGCACCGAAACAAAGACATTTTCTAAAAATGCTGTCGAAAAACTTTCATATACAATCAGCAAAATAATGAGGCGGTCGAATTCTGAAATAATGTTTGCGTATTTGGTCACCCATTTTTTGAAGAACGGATTCAGCAGAATTCCTAAAATAATGGGCAGAAGGACTTTGAGTAGAAGTTGCTCAATAATTTCGGTCTGATTACCACCTTCACTGTTTGCTGTGAGAAAGAAACTCATCAGCAATGGTGTCATTATAATTCCGATAATTCCGGAGATAGAGGCGTTGAAGATCGCGGAAGTTACATTTCCTTTTGCAATAGAAACCATCACGACGGATGAAGAAACTGTTGACGGAAGACTTGCCAGAAAAAACACCGAAAGCCAAAGATTAAAATACTCCGAATCTTTTACAAACGGATAAAATATCAGCGCCAGTAAAGGAAAAATGATAAAGGTACCCGACTGAATCAGCAGGTGTAATTTCCAGTTGGATACGTCTTTTACAACTTCTTTCAGATTTAGTTTTAAACCATACAAAAGAAATATTACAGCAATTCCCCAATCTATGAAACCTGCGAGATTGAAATATTGATTATAAGATTCGTGAAACGGGATCAGCTTTGCCAGTAAGACCATTACGATCAACAAGAGAAGAAATACATTCTGCCTGCTGAATATCGTTGCCATCAACTTCATCGGTAAGAATTTTAAGATCTCAATTTACAAAAAAAACTTTGTCGAGGGCTTTTAAACCTCAACAAAGTTTGAATTTATGGAGCTTCTTTTAGCCCCGATCGCAACGGCATCCTTTTTTGTTTTTGGGCAAAAGCCGGGAAACAAAAAAGATACAGTGAAGAGCGGGAAACAGCTTCTAAAAATAAAATTGCGTATAAAATTACCCTGTCTTTCCCGCTGCGCTCAAAATATACTCCTTCAGAGAAGGATTTTTATTTCACCGGTTTGATAGAGATTGCAAAACCTCCGCTTCTTACCATTTTGAAAGGAATTTTAGACTTGCTCGTGATCTGCTTTTTGTAGATATTGTAGCTTTGAGGATTGTCGATGTAATCTGCATCTTTTCCGTCCTCATAAATTACTGCCTCATATTTTTTACCTTTATCCAGGAAAGAAAAATCTACTGTATAGTCACGCTTGTTTTCGTCGGTAATTCCACCTACAAACCAGTTTTCTGTACCTTTTGCTTTTCTTGCCGTGATTACATAATCCCCAGGCTCAGCTGATAAGATTTTGGTGTCATCCCAATCTGCAGCAACATCTTTGATAAACTGAAAAGCGTCCATGTGCTTTTTGTAGTTTTCAGGTAAATCGGCAGCCATCTGAAGCGGCATATACATCGTGACATACAATGCCAACTGCTTTGCCAGTGTTGTTTTTACAAAACGGGTATCTCCAGGGAAGTAATAATCTAATTTGGTCTGGAAAATTCCCGGCGTGTAATCCATAGAGCCTCCCATCCATCTTGTAAACGGAAGAATCGTCTGATGGTCGGGATTATTTCCTCCGAATGCCTCATACTCTGTTCCACGAGCTGCCTCAGCAGAAATATAGTTCGGGTACGTACGGCTTTCTCCTGTAGGACGAACCGACTCGTGAGAATTGATCATGATTTTATACTCGTTTGCTTTTTCTGCAATTCTGTAATAATGATTGATCATCCACTGAGAATAATGATGCTCACCTCTTGGAATAATATCTCCTACATATCCTGTTTTCACAGCATCATAGCCATATTTATTCATCAACTGAAATGCTTTATCAGACCATCTTTCATAGTTCGTTGCAGAACCTGAAGTTTCGTGGTGCATGATCAGCTTAATTCCTTTTGAATGTGCATATTCGTTTAACATTTTGATATCGAAATCCGGGTATGGCGTAATGAAATCAAAAACATATTCTTTTGAACGCCCGAACCAGTCTTCCCAACCCACATTCCAGCCTTCAACTAAAAGTCCCTGAAAACCGTTTTCAGCTGCAAAATCGATATATTCTTTTACTTTTGTATTGTTCGCGCCATGTTTTCCATTAGGTGTAAGTTTGGTAAAATCGGTCTCCCCTAAACGTACATTTGATTCCGGCTGACCGTATGCCCACTGAGATTTCCCGATAATCATTTCCCACCAAACACCCATATATTTTGTAGGATGAATGTAAGAGGTATCGGTGTATTTTGTGGGCTCGTTCAGATTAAAAATCATTTTAGAATCCATCACATCTTCTGCTTTCGGAGCAACGATAATGGTTCTCCAAGGCGTTACCATCGGAGTCTGCATATAACCTTTTGCTCCCTGTCTGTCTGCCGTAAGATGAGTTTTGAGCTTAAAATCCTGAGCATCTACTTCCAAATGAGAAGCCGGATAATCTAAAACTGCTGCCTCGGCAACGTTGATATACAAAGGTTCTTTCCCTTCTTTTTTCAGCATTAAAGGAGACTGAACCGCATTTTTAATTAAGGTCTGAGAAGCATTGGCATCAGCAGCTTTTGGCCATCGTGCAGGAATTTCTGAAACTTTTGTTTCCTGATATTGATATTCCTGAGAATCGTAATCTGCAACCATCCACCAGGCTTTCATATCTGAAGGGAAATCGATCTCTGAATCTTCTTCACGAATCACAAAATAATTCAGATTTTTCTGCTGGGGGAACTCATATCTGAAACCTAACCCATCATTGAACAATCTGAATTTAACAATGATATTTCTGTCTGTACTCGCCTGATTGAGTGTAACTGCCAATTCATTATAATTGTTGATATAGTTTTTCTTTTCACCTAAAACAGGCTGCCAGGTTTCGTTTTTCGAATCTCTTTTTTCGTCAGTTTTTGCGAAACCGCTATTTAAATCGAATTTTGCATCTTCAGGTTTTGCAATTTCGGAAGCAAATTTTATTGAAGAATCTTTAAAAATTCTCAATCCTAATTTTGAATCTTCAACTACCGTTTTACCGTTATATTTAAGATTGTAATAAGGAACGCCTTGTTTCAACTGGAAATCCATTTCAAATTTTCCATCCGGCGATTTTAAAGATTGTGCATTGGCACCTCCAAACATCATTGAGAGCAAAAATGCTCCGATTGTCATTTTCTTCATATTGATTATTATAAACTTTAAAAATAAAAAAACTGCTGCTTTACAGCAACAGTTTGCTATGTAAATTCAGATTAATTGATATTATAAAGGCTGAATTTTATAACTTCCTAATTTGATATCTACAGAAATTTTGTAATTCCCCCCTGTTCCATCAAATTTAATATTTCCATTGCTACCTTTTGGACCAAGATATCCTGTATTTCCATCAGCTGAAATGTTACCCCAGTCTAAATCTCCCCAACTTTGCTGGCCTAAGAATTTAAATTCGGAAGCTGCAGGCAATGCAACAGTGTATTCAAATTTTCCACTCCCTAAACTAGTCATTGGAATTGCTGTAGCTGAATTCCAACCATTAACAGTACCTACTAAATATAAATTTGCAGGGTTCCAAGTAGCAACCGGAGAAGCAGAAACAGCGATGGTTTTTTGTGTCGCATCAGCGTCAATAAGTATTTTATACATTCCTGACACTCCATTAAACTGAATGTTTTCAGGAGTTGCCGGCAGTAAATTGGTAGACCAAGTTTTAAAATATTTATTTCCAGCATTCATGCCTGTAACATCTAGGCTGTAATTAACTCCTGTCCAAGCTTGTTGTCCTAAAAATCTGAAATTTTTCCCATTTTCCAAATAGGTGTATATAGTAGAAAGATTATCTTTTTTATAGAGCATCTTTGCAGTCGCTGCATCCCAGCCCACTACAGAGGCATCTCCTACAATATAGAATGAAGGAAATTCTGTTAAGTAAGGAGTAACAGTTATCTTCACCACATTGGAATACAAGGTCGTTGTACCCACAGAAGACTTCATTCTCACGTCAATCTGAGTCGCAACTCCCGGGATAAAACCTGCATCAAGCATTAATTTATTAAAATCTGCAACATTATAAGTTACTGATAAATTCTTCGCTGTAATATCTGTAGATTTTGCTCCTTGAAAATTTGTTCCTGTTTTTGCAAATTCTAAAGCATTACTAAGAGCAACTTCAGTTTGAAAAACAGGATTTGCCCAATCAAATTTTATTGCTTTATTAGCTTCATTATCTTTGAGCAACACCAGTGTTGTAGCATCACCTGCCAAAGTCGGGCTTGTACCATCTCCCAAAATCGCCTGATCCTCATCTTTTTCACATGAAACTAGAAGGAAACTTATGATAGCAATTGCTACTATTCTAAATATATTTTTCATTTCGAAAATGTTTTAAAAATTAATATCCAGGATTTTGTATTAAATTAGGATTTGCATTTAAATCACTTGCAGGGATAGGATACAGTTTTCTGAAATCTTCTACAGCTTTACCATCCTTCACCCCACCTTTAAATGGCCATAAATAACTTCCTGAAGTAAATTTCCCAAATCTTATTAAATCTGTTCTTCTAACCGCTTCCCAAGATAATTCTCGGGCTCTTTCATCTAAGATAAAATCTAAGTTGATTGAAGACACATTGCCCGAATTATTTCCGTATGCTCTTTGTCTTAGTAAATTAATGTATTGAAGAGCTGTAGCATTACTACCACCGCCTCCACGTAAAACAGCTTCAGCATATATTAAGTACGCTTCAGCAAGTCTGAACATAGGGAAATCTGTATCAACAAAATCCCCAGCAATATCTGAGCCTGGTTGTCCGTTACGTTTAACATTTTTAAACTTAACAATAGGATACCCATCAGTAAATGTTGCAACGTTATTGATTTCTAAGTTTTGCCCTGCTGTATGGAAATTCCCTCTCTTATCTATAGAGCCATCTGTAGCAGGAAATAGTGAAGCGATATTTTTTGTGCTTCTTAAGCCGCCCCATCCACTATTAATTCCTAAACTCGCAGGATTCATAGAACCTCCTGTACTTGCGTGAATAATATAAGTAGTACCACCAAATGTTCTAGTATGTGTACCATCATAATTTATAGAAAATATAGTTTCATTATTATCCAAATTATTATCTGCTAAAAATAGCTCTCCATAATTTGCTTTTAATGAATATCCCCCGCTAATTACTTTTTCTGCATAAATTCTTGCATCAGAATATCTTGCTTGCCCAGTATAAACCTCCGCATTTAAATAAAGTTTTGACAATAACATCCATACTGCAGCTTTATCAGCACGTCCGTATTCGTTAGTTCTTGGTTCTTTTAATAGTCCTTCTAAACTTTTTAATTCTGATTCCAAATAATTAAAAAGTTCTTTACGTTCCATTCTTGGAGGAGGTGTTGTTCCCACTTCACTTAGTTCAGTCGCAAACGGACCGTTTCCAAAAAGATCAATTGCATGAGAATAACTAAGAGCCCTCATAAAGCGAGCTTCATTTCTGTACATTCTTGCCTCATCGGCATTTGCTCCAGAAATATTTCTTGATGCTAGTTTTTCGTCCGTTGTTTCTCTGATAAATTCATTCGCAAGACCTACCTGATAATAAATTCTATAATAAAGTGCTGCAATAAACTCGTTACTTGCAGACCAAGTCATGCTATGAAGATCTGGTAAAGAACCATCACCCCATGCAATTACTGCCTCATCTGTTGTTAATTCTTGTAACTGAAAGTACTGTCTGATATAATTAGAAGTTCCCCCATCTATACCACTGATATCCGGATCACCGTCTCCTCCATTCTGACCACTCATTGCCAATCCGGAATATATCTTAGCAAGAACTCCTTTATAATTATTAAAGTCTGAATAAACGGACGCTGAAGTCACTTCAGTTTCCGGCATTCTATCGAGATCATTTTCACATGATGTTAGAAACACTACTGCCGTAAGACTTGCAGCAAATATTGTTTTGTTGAAATATTTAAATGTCATGATTTGTTAATTAAAATTGAAAATTAAATCCTAATGAATATACTCTGGGTCTTTGATACAAATTGTTATCTATACCATTGAAAACTTCAGGATCTAAACCGCTGTATTTTGTGATAATAAATGCATTTTGAACAGAGCCAAAAATTCTTAATTTAGATTCTTTTATAAATTTTGGAAAATTATAACCAAGATTTATATTATCCATTCTTACAAAAGATGCATTTTCAACATAATAGTCTGATAAAAGCTGTGTACGCTTAAATCCTGTATCGAAATAACTTGTGTGAATATTTTGCAAATAATTATTAAGCCCCACTGCTTGCTCAGTACCATACTGAGATGCAACATTATTATATACATAATTTCCAAAACTTGCTCTCATTGTAAATCCTAAATCCCAGTTTTTGTAATTGAATTTAGATGAGAAACCCAAGAGAACGTCTGGCGCAGGAGATTTATATCTGTATAGATCATCTGTATTTACTAGCCCATCCCCGTTTCGATCTACATAAACACCTTCGATTGGTTTTCCGTTATTATCATAAACTTGCTGATAAACGTAGAAAGAATTCGGCTGATAACCTTCTGTATGTACCTGAATTGTTGTTCCGGTAGCTCCCCCGATAGAATTTATAAGTAATTGGTTAGAGTTAAGATTAGTCACTTCAGATCTGAAATGAGTTGCATTAACATTAAACTCCCATTTGAAAAATTCTCTTTCTACCGCTTTTACATTTACATTTGCTTCGATCCCGCGATTTCTCATATTTCCAACATTGGTAAGCAGGTAGTTAGTAAGGTTAGATAGAGCGGGCACTGGAACAAAACTGATCAAATCTTTTGATTCCTTCTCGTAAACATCAAGAGTTCCACTAATTTTATCATTTAGGAAACCAAAATCAAGACCTAAATTTTTTGTTGAGGTAGTTTCCCATTTAATATTTTTATCATATCCTTGGGCTCTTAAAGTATTATAAAAATTATCTCCCAATTGGTACTGTGCACCACTATTAGACAAAATATAACGCGCTAAGTAGGGATAATCGTTGTTACTGATTTCTTGTTGTCCGGTTTCTCCCCATCCTGCTCTTAATTTTAAAGTGGAAATAGTTTTAGAATCTTTTAAGAAATTCTCTTGATCAATTCTCCAAGCCAAAGCAACAGAAGGAAAATAGCCAACTCTATTTTCTTCACTAAATCTAGAAGAAGCATCTCTTCTTAACGAAGCTGTCAATAAATATTTATTATTAAATGTATAGTTTAGCCTTCCAAAATAAGAAATGATAGTATTCTGTGTAAAAAAATCATTTCCTGTGGCGGGATCCAAAGTGCCATCACCTCTATAGGTAGGAGCAAATGGTTCAGACCTTTGCCAATCTTGGTAAGAATAGCCTGCAGTAAGGTCAACTGTTGATTTTATCGATTCAAAAGTTTTTAAATAATTTAAGTAAAAATCTAATAATTTATTTTTCTTCTCCTGAGAGTAGCTTCTGTATGTACCTTTGTTATAGTAAGCAATTGCTGCACTTGGTAAAACAGTGGTGTTTCCATTAGAATCACTATAATCGTAGCCTAGGTTTAAATTCGCACGAAGATCTGGTAAAAAATGGAATTTATAATCAAACTGTACATTTCCTAGCAATCTTTTTACATAAGATAAATCACGCTTTTGATTGAGCATCGAAACTGGATTCTTTGTTCCATTGGTATTAGGATCGCCATTGGTCTGCAACCATTCCCAATAGCCACCATACTGACTAAAGGCAGGTTCATAAACTGATTGAGTTGGGTCAAATACTACCGCAGAACCAATTGCTCCATCGTCTTTAAATCTATTTTCAACATATGTTCCTTTTAAATTAAAACTTACATCCAAATGCTTATCAAAGAATTTAGGATTTAAATTAAGAGATCCTGTTGTTCTTTCAATAGTATTAGTTCTAATGATACCTTCCTGATTCAGATAACCTAAAGATAGACGATATGGAAGTCCTTTAATTCCTCCTGACAAAGCTACAGTATTGTCAACACCGACAGCAGTTTGATAAATCTGATTTTGCCAATTTGTGTCAGAATTCCCTAGCAAAGATTGATAAGGTGCTGTAGCTTTTTCTCTTACAACTTTACGAAAATCTTCTGCCGACAACATATCTATATTGCCCATTTTTTCATAAATTGACGTTGTAGTGGTATAGGCTGCTTTAAATTTTCCAGAACTTCCTCTTTTAGTTGTTATAATTACAACTCCGTTTGAGGCTCTACTTCCATAAATAGCAGATGCAGATGCATCTTTTAAGATACTGAAACTTTCAATATCATTAGGATTTACCAATGCTAAAGGATTTGCAGCACCGCTGATGCCATTTGTATCTACAGGAACACCATCAATAACAATTAAAGGGTCGTTCAAAGCATTTAAGGAAGCACCACCACGAATTCTAATTGTTGAGCCAGAACCTGGCGCACCACCGTTAGTAGTAATTTGAATTCCAGATGTTTTACCTTGTATTAGCTGCTCTGGAGAATTTATACTTCCCTCATTAAAATCCTTCGCAGAAATCGCAGTCACAGAACCTGTCAAATCAGTTTTTTTCTGCTTTCCATATCCAATCAAAACAACTTCCTCGATTGCCTTCTCCTTGGTTGTAGAGTCTTGTACCTGTGCATGAACCATGGAACTAGCCAATAAAAATGCAGGTGCAATTTTTAATACTGTCGTAAAATTTTTCACAAATTATATTTTTATATAGTTTCTTTTATTTAAAAACTGCCTTAGCAGTCTTGCAATTTAAAAAAAAATTATAATTATCTTAATTTTATATTAAGTTTAGTTAATATTTTGTAAATTTAACGAATTATTAAAGTTAAATTATTGATAATAAAGATATTATATAAAATTATTCACTACATAATATCTACTTAACAGAGAAAAATAATTAAACAAGCGTTTAACTACTATTGATTCATTTTGATAAAATAGCCTTTCTTTTTTGTAGAAGTTTTATAAATAGGCATTGCCAAATTATCTTTATCTTTGCAGACTTAAAACTATACTATAAATGTCAAACAGAAAGATGATTACGGCGGCTTTGCCATATGCAAACGGACCGGTTCATATTGGGCATTTGGCTGGAGTTTATATTCCTGCAGATGTTTATGCGAGATTTCAAAGAAGATCAGGAAAAGATGTTGCTTTTATCTGTGGATCAGATGAGCACGGAATTCCTATTACCATAAGAGCTAAAAAAGAAGGGGTTACACCACAGGATATTGTCGACAAATACCACGAAATCATCAAAAAATCTTTTTCAGATTTAGGAATTTCTTTTGATGAATATTCTAGAACAACATCGGCTAATCATCGTGAAACAAGTCAGGATTTCTTTAAAGTTCTTTATGAAAAAGGGAAATTTTCGGAAGAAATGTCTGAGCAATACTTCGATGAGCAAGCTAATGAATTTTTGGCTGACCGATATATCGTTGGAACTTGTCCGAATTGTGGAAATGAAAATGCGTACGGAGATCAATGTGAGAAATGCGGCTCTACCCTTTCGCCATCAGAATTGATCAATCCAAAATCGATGTTGAGTGGAAACGTTCCGATTTTAAAAGAGACTAAAAACTGGTATTTACCTTTAAATGAATATGAAGATTTCTTAAACGAATGGATTATTGAAGGTCACAAAGATGATTGGAAACCCAACGTTTATGGGCAAGTAAAATCTTGGTTAAATGATGGTCTAAAACCTCGTGCAATGACCAGAGATTTGAACTGGGGCGTTCCTGTTCCACTTCCAGGAGCAGACGGAAAAGTTTTGTATGTATGGTTTGATGCACCGATTGGTTACATTTCTTTCACCAAAGAATGGGCAGCAAAAAATGGAAAAAACTGGAAAGATTACTGGCAAAGTGAAGAAAGCGACTTAGTTCACTTTATCGGAAAAGATAATATTGTATTCCACTGTATTATTTTCCCTGCGATGATGAAGGCTCATGGAGATTACAAAATGCCAAAAAATGTTCCTGCTTTTGAATTTTTGAATCTTGAAAACGATAAAATTTCAACTTCCAGAAACTGGGCAGTCTGGGCACACGAATATGTAGAAGAATTTCCGGGACAGCAGGATGTTTTGCGTTATGCATTGCTTTCTTCAGCTCCTGAAACAAAGGATAATAACTTTACGTGGAAAGATTTCCAGACTAAAAATAATTCTGAATTGGTAAATAAATTTGGAAACTTTATTAATAGAGTAATTTCTTTCACTAATAAAAATTTTGAAGGAAAAGTTCCAAATGGTACTTTAGATGAAGAAAGCAAAACAGCTATAAAAACTGGAATAGAAAAAGTTAGCTATCATTTAGAGAAATATGAATTCAGAAATGCTTTGAATTCATTTATGGAACTTGTTGATTATGGTAACTTATATCTTCAAAATGCTGAACCTTGGAAAACAATAAAAAATGATCCAAATGAAGCCGGACAGTCAATGTTTGTTGGAGCACAAATTGCAGCTGTTGTAGCACAATTATGTGAACCGTTTATGCCATTCACTGCAGAGAAGTTATTTGGGTATTTTAATATCGAGAAAAAGAATTGGGAAGAATTACAAAATTCTGAAATTCAGATTGAAGCTGGACATAAAATTGAGGAAGCTCCTTTATTATTTACCAAAATTGAAGACGATGTTATTGAGGCTCAGATTCAGAAATTAGAAAATACAAAACAAAGCAATAAAAAAACAAATCCTAACGCCAACCCAATGAAAGAGGAAATACAGTTTGATGATTTTACAAAAATCGACTTGAGAACAGCAACGATTATTGAAGCTGAAAAAGTAGAAAAAGCAGATAAATTATTAAAACTAACTGTTGATACAGGAGTTGATGTAAGAACTGTAGTTTCAGGGATTGCAGAAAGTTTCACCGCAGAAGAAGTGATTGGAAAGCAGGTAATGATTTTATTAAACCTTGCTCCAAGAAAAATCAGAGGAATCGAATCTCAGGGAATGTTGCTATTAACAACAAAACCAGACGGGAAATTATCTTTCGTAACGCCGGACGACAGCAATGTTGAGAACGGTATCGAGATCGGATAATCCATCTTTAAAATAATTTAAAATAGCTCCTTGAATTTACAAGGAGCTATTTTTTTATTCGAATTTAAAACTTTAAGGTATAAAAATTAATAAATATTTATATAAGTAAAGATTGTTCCGCCGGATGTCATCGTAAACCACTCGGTTTCAGATACTGTCCCGACACCATTCGAAGGATAATTACCCGCACATGGCGCAACTCCTATATCGTAGTGATCATAAACCGTATTGATACTTGCAGGATCTCTTACATCGAATGAAAAGAAAGACCAATCTGTTGTAGGAGAAATGGTAAAGATATTCGGATGATTATACGGGATAACAGACGCTGGTGTGGTATTTGACATTCTTACAAGAAAATCATTTACAGGTATTGGTGCCACGTTCGCGGTATAATACTTTGGATAATCTGTCGTTGTGCCTGCCGGAATGGTAAAATTACCACTACCCAATGTATTCCCCATATAAAGCTCGGGAACACAATTTGTAATATCTGCAGCACGAAGTCTACCCGTAACCGTAAAAGCCGAATAGTTATTGATGACCAATGTACTTATCTGTGAAAATGCAATCGTGCTTAAAGATAAGCTTAAGAGCAAAAGTATTTTTTTCATAACAAGGGTTTAAAAAATTTGGATATAGGTATATTGTGTACCACCTGATGAAATCGTAAACCATTCAGCATCTCCGTATAAAGTAGAAATATAAGATGGGCCAGAGAAACAACTATTGGTTCCATCTCCAAGATTTGCATTAAAATATGTTTCAGGTACACTTGTTCCGCCTGATGATACCGGTGTATTGGTGCCTGCAAAATACATCTGGAATTTGGTATGTCTCCAGTTGGTGTTAGTTGAAATGACTCCTGTAGGTGATAAAGTTACATGCCCAGGGACTCTTGGAACTGCAGGATTAGCTCCGGAAGTCTGCACCAGAAAAGTAGCAATACCGTTAGCTGCTCCATCGGCATAAAACGGAAGTTTGTAGTCGGATAACGCCGGTACAATAAGCTGTTCAGGAACTGCAGGATATCCTATACTTACCATCGGATAACATGTTCCCAGCGGTGTTGCCATCAATTGACCGTGATAATCATATGATGAATAATTATTGATAATAAGCGTACTTTGCTGTGCTGAAATCATTCCTCCTAACGCACAACAAATCATTAAAAATTGCTTTTTCATAATAATTATAGTTTTGCGTTGTTTCTTATCTGTGCCACTTTTTCCTGGTTGATCTGAATTGCCCACACCAAAATTGCAGAAACGTCTCCATTTGTTTTTTGCTGAATCTGGTTGTCTGTAACACCTGTTGACTTAATAAGATCCATTGCAGATGGAAGAAGAACCTTTTTTCTTCTGTCACTTAGTTCTGTACTTCCGCTCCTTCTTTCTTCTTCGGTTGGTTTGTTGGCAGGATCACCTAAACTTCTCATTGCTTTATCAAACTTTTCCATTTCGGGAGTTTTCATAGATTCTACTGTGTTCACCGCCACGCTTTCATTAGAGCATGAACTTAGCAGCAAAGTTGAAAAGCTAAGTGTAAAAAGAATTTTTCTCATAGTAAATAAGTTTTTTGTTGTTAAAAATCTGTTGTTATATTATAATTTGATTATCGATTTAATTTGTACAAACTGAAAATTATATCCCTCAAAAATGAATAAATATTTTAAAATTTAAATATTCACAATTCAATGACATAATTTTAATTATTCAGCCTATTGTCCGATTATATAGTTGGCAAGGCTAATTTTATTTCAAAAATTAATGATTTAAAAACTTCAGCAAGTTAAAAATAAAAACAAATGCATTATATATTCTAAAATTATTATTTAAATTTAATGGGAATTATTTATAAATTTACACCAATTAAAACATATAACTTATTAATAATCAATTATTTTTAAACACAACAAAAACACAAATTTGACTTAATAACTAAAATTATCATAATAGAGTGAAATCATTAATTACAATCGTTCATAATGAATGCAATGCATAAAATATTTTCAGGTAAAACATTTAAAAAAATACTGTAAAGACGGTAATCGAGACCTATTTCCTAAAGTACTAATTCATAAATCATTACAGCAACTGTTTGCACATCAGGTTTTCTATGATTAGTTTGGCTAAAAATTAAATAACTCATACGAAAATGAAAAACTCAATCTCATGTCTGCTATTGGTAGCACTGACAATCTTTGGTTCATGCTCTTCTGAAAATGCTGTAGTAACGAATCCGGAAACTCTTAAATCACCGGAAATGGAAGCTTTTGCAAAAGCATTTAAAAATTTAAATAATCCTGAAAACAAACTCACTGACGACGAAAGGAGAAGCGGAAGTACTGAACTAAGTGACAGACGAAAGAAAACACTTATTCCTGCATCATTAGAATTAATAAAGTCTACAGGCGCTACAGATCAGGAAATAGAGCGAAAAACAAGAGGCGACATGAGCGCAATTATTGTATGGGCGATCCAGATCAACAACAGTAAAAACAGCGAGATCAAAAACAAAGTACAGTCTGAGAACTAACTTTTTTATCCTTTAAAAAACTAATACTAAATAGATTATGAAAAAAAACATCTTAACATTATTCGCATTGCTGTTATTTGGAATATCTGCCAATGCGCAGCAGTCAATATTAATGATTTATAATTATTCGCCATATTTTTTGGAAGCAAGAATAGAGGCAAATGGTCTTAACGGAAGCTGTTATCCCAGAATTTCAAGCAATGATTACAGTAGTTTTAACATCACTTTTCCGCCTGCAAGTGGAGGCTCTCCTTTTGTTGCTAAATATCCAAGATACAATCAGGGGCCCTCTTCTAATCCATTAATTAACCAATGGCTCGTACAAAGCTCTGCAACGAACCCTTCAATATGGAGAGTTGCCGGTCATCCTGTATTTTATGATACAAGTATTTTTACAACCGACACAGACTGGACAGACTGTTTAATGGTTACCAGAGATGCAAACTTCGTCTACGGAGCCGAACTCGAATTGGGAGATCCTGCCTATAATTCATGTAATGGTCCTTCAGAAACCTATCAAGATAGATATCTTGTAGAAGGAGAATGGTTTACTATCACTTCAGGCTTACAGAAATTCACCTATGTGCAGGTATTTTAATCTAAAAGAATAGAGGCTAACGATTTTGTTAGCCTCTATTTTATTTTTAAATACAAAAGAATATTACTTCACTTTCTTCGCCATATAATCGCTTTCATTTCCTAAACGGTCAATGGCTTTTATTGCAATTGCATTTAAACTTTTACCATCTTTAAACTTAGGAATTTCTTTTGAAAGGTTATCTAAAGTAAGTATTTCTGATTCCCAAACTCCGTTATATTGTGTAAAAAGCACCCAGTGAAAAACATTCCCTATATTTTTTGTGCTCCAGCTTGCCTGTACAGAACTTCCGTTATCATTGATAAATAACGTTGGTTTTTCTAAAGGAGCCATTTTTATCCAAGGACTTTTCGGAGTCAGCGCTTTCTCTTTATATGGTCCGTTTTTTAAGGTTGGAAGCATATTTGAACTTTTCGTTAAACCCGCAATACTCCAATGTATTTCTCCTGCATCATCCTTTAAAATCTGCCTTGACAATTCCACCTGATTTTTAATTTCACCCGGTCTGTCAGAAACTTTCACTTCAACTGTATTTAAGCCCGGCCAAAGATGACGGTTCATTGTATTTTCAGATTTCCACCAATTTAACAGAGAAGCAAACGCTTGTCCTTTTGAATCGATCGGCCAATACAGCTGTGGAGAGAAATAATCGACCCATCCATTATTTAACCATAATTTAGCATCAGCAAATAATTCATCATATTGCGAAGAACCAACAACTCCTTCCGGATAACCCGGTTTCCAGATCCCAAACGGGCTGATTCCGAATTTTACATAATTTTTTTCAGCGTGGATTTCTTTATAAATTCTTTCTACAAATTTATTGACCTGATCTCTTCTCCAATCTGGTCTCGAAAGTGTTCCACCTGAACTTTGATAGATTCTCCAGCTTTCGTGATCCGGAAAATCTGCACCTCTATTATAGGTTGCATACGGATAAAAATAATCATCAAAATGTATGGCATCCAAATCATATCTTTTCACCAAATCTTTTACAACATTCGAAACATGTCCCTGAGTTTTAGGATTGGCGGGATCAAACCAATACATTCCGTTTTTCAGTTTAATGGTAATATCCGAAAGTTTATTGACCATCGATTGGTTAGAAACCGTTCCTCCATTAGAATGATGCGCCCTGTAAGGATTCAGCCAAACATGCAGCTCCATTCCTCTTTTATGGGCTTCTTCAATCCAAAACTGCAACGGATCATAATTTGGATATGGAGGTTCGCCTGTTTTTCCGGTCAAAAAATAAGACCAAGGTTCCAATTCGCTTGTGTATAAAGCATCTGCAGACGGACGTGCCTGAAAAATCACTGCATTAAAATTATTTTCCTGAAGCATATTCAACATACTGATCGCTTCCGCTTTTTGCTGATCTACAGAGAGATTATTTCTTGATGGCCAGTTGATATTGGCAACACTCGCAATCCATACGCCACGAAATTCTCTTTTGATCGCTGGAAGATTGGCTTTAAACTCCTCATTCACAGGAATCGCTGCGATTGGCGGAACTAATTTGGGATTCGGAGTTTTAGTAGTATTATTCGAGACTTTATTTTTTACTTTCGGAGTATTTTCTCTTACAGCGCACGAAGTACTGAAAGAAGCAAACATACCCAATATGCAGACTAATTTTATTTTAGAGATTTTCATATATGATTCCAACAAAGGATTTCTGAATGGTTAAAAACACAAAACTAATGATATAAAGATAAATTGAGAAATATGTTACTGTAAAATTTAGTTAAAACGAAAAAAGCCCCGAAAATCGAGACTTTTAGATTATTAAAGAATAGTTTAATGCATTATTTCATTCTATGCAATATATCTTTTGCACCGTGATGAATTAAAAGAATATGAATTTCATTTTGAGATATGATAAATTATTCTGTAATTTCCTTCAAAAATCTCTCTTACATTATTATCGTCTATTTCCGAAACTCGTTTTCCGAAAATCATTCCGGTTTTTAAAATTTCTGTTTTATTTTGAATTTTTTCAATTTGGAATCTCGCATATCTTTTAGAATCTAGGCTTATAAAATCATAGATTTCTTTTAAATCTATTTTAGCTGATCTTAGCCATTTTATTCGAACCATTGTCCCATTTCCTTTTTGAGATCTTCTTCTGAAATGGTATCATTTTCATCTGATTCTTTCATTCTAGTTTCCAGCTTTTCTATCATGATTAGTCTTTCAATTACTTCATCAATACTTATTTCATCCGGAAATTTATCGATCTGTTGATGTAATTTTCTTTAGTAATTGTCATACTATTAATATTTTAGTATTGCTAAATTAGTAAAATAAAACAAAAAAAGCCCCGAAAATCGAGGCTTTAAATATATCTGAGAATTTAGGATTATGCTTTCGCTCCTCTTTCCATTCTTTTTCTTTCTTCTTCAGAAAGGATTTTCTTTCTCATACGGATGAAGTTTGGAGTTACCTCGATTGCCTCATCAGCCTGAATATATTCCATACATTCTTCAAGAGAGAATAAGATTTTTGGAGCAACTCCTGTATCTTTATCTTTTCCAGAAGCACGCATGTTATTCAATTGTTTTGCTTCCACGATGTTTACCACTAAGTCACCCGGCTTGTTTTGCTCACCGATAACCATACCTGCATAGATCTCCTCGCCCGGATCAACATAGAACTTACCTCTATCCTGTAATTTAGCAATAGAATATTCTGTAGCCGGACCTTGAGTTTTAGAAATCAATACACCGTTACTTCTTCCAGGAATCGCACCTTTGAAAGGCTTGTATTCTGTGAAACGGTGTGCCATAATAGCTTCACCTGCAGTAGCTGTCAACATCTGAGAACGTAATCCGATCAAACCTCTAGAAGGAATTTCGAATTCCATGTGCTGCATTTCACCTTTAGTTTCCATAATGTGAAGGTCACCTTTTCTCTGAGTAGCCAAGTCGATTACTCTTGAAGCATATTCTTCAGGAACGTCAACAACCAAAGATTCGTAAGGCTCACATTTTTCTCCGTCGATTTCTCTCAAGATAACCTGTGGCTGACCGATAGTCATTTCATACCCTTCTCTTCTCATTGTTTCAATTAAAACTGATAAGTGAAGAATACCTCTACCGAATACCAAGAATGTATTTGCATCATCAGTCTGCTGAACTCTTAATGCAAGGTTTTTCTCTAATTCTTTAGTTAATCTTTCTTTCAGGTGATTTGAAGTTACAAATTTACCGTCTTTACCGAAGAAAGGTGAATTGTTGATCGAGAACGTCATGTTCAACGTAGGCTCGTCAATTGCAGTTCTTGGCAATGGCTCAGGATTTTCAAGATCTACGAAAGAATCTCCAATCTGGAAAGCATCAAAACCTACTACAGCACAGATATCTCCAGCTTTTACTTCAGTTACTTTTTTCTTTCCAAGACCTTCAAAAACGTATAGTTCTTTTACTTTTCCTTTTAAAACTTTTCCGTCAGCTTGCGCAAGACCGATCCATTGAGATTCTTTAATTTCACCTCTAATCACTTTCCCGATTGCAATTCTTCCTAAGAAAGAAGAGAAATCAAGTGAAACGATTTGCATTTGTAGGTTACCTTCCTCAACTTTAGGCTCAGGAACATACTCTAAAATACCATCTAATAATGGGAAAATATTGTCAGTTTGCTCTAATGAAGTGTTGAACCATCCTTGTTTTGAAGAACCGTAGAACGTTGGGAAATCCAACTGCTCTTCTGTAGCTTCAAGATTAAAGAACAAATCAAATACCTGATCGTGAACCTCTTCAGGACGACAGTTTGGTTTGTCGACTTTATTGATAACCACTAATGGTCTAAGACCCAATTCTAATGCTTTCTGCAAAACGAATCTAGTCTGAGGCATAGGTCCTTCGAATGCATCTACCAATAAGATAACACCATCTGCCATTTTTAAAACTCTCTCTACCTCACCACCAAAATCGGCGTGACCAGGAGTATCGATAACGTTGATTTTAACGTCTTTATAAGTAACAGAAATATTTTTTGATAAAATGGTAATTCCTCTTTCTCTTTCAAGATCGTTGTTATCCATTATTAATTCTCCACTTTCCTGATTTTCTCTGAAAATGTTTGTAGCATGAATAATCTTATCAACCAAAGTAGTCTTACCGTGGTCAACGTGTGCGATAATCGCAATATTTCTAATGTTTTGCATGAATGATTTTTACGGGTGCGAAATTAGTGATTTTTAATTAATTAACCACTATCAATATTCATTTATTAACAAATTCATAATGAGAAGATTGGTGAAAGATGATGAAAAACACTTTATAAATCGTGCATTTTCAATGATTGAGATTTAAAAATTCTAATCCTGTGTTTGGTACGAATAATGATAAAAATTAAAATTTAAGCTTAATCTTTATGAAAATCAATATTATATAAAAAGAAGACTTGAATGCAGTATTCAAGTCTTCCATACTCCTAAATAAAACGTCTTATAAATTCTGATCTTCGTGTTTACCTTCATTGATTTCTTCAACCAATTTAGCATTAAACGCCGGCAAATCTTCCGGAGTACGGCTTGTCACCAAACCATTATCTACCACTACTTCACTGTCTTCCCAAACGGCGCCAGCGTTTTTCAAATCTTTACTGATAGAATTTACGGATGTCAATTTTCTGCCTTTTACTGCTTCAGCATTAATAAGAATCTGTGGGCCATGGCAAATTGCTGCAACCGGTTTATGCTGAGTAAAAAAGTCTTTTACAAAATTAAGTGCTTCATCATTAGTTCTCAATTGATCGGGATTGATTACTCCTCCAGGCAGAACCAATGCATCATAATCTGATGCGCTCGCTTCACCAATCGTTTTATCAACATTGTATTCTTTTCCCCAATCTTTTTCTGCCCATGCTTTTATGGTACCAGATTCTGGACTAATAATATGAGCCGTCCAACCCTGTTGTTCCAAATGTTCTTTTGGAGATTTCAATTCACTTTCCTCAAATCCGTTTGTAGCAAGAATTGCAATTTTCTTTGACATAATAATATTTTTTGGGTGTTAAAATAGATATGTAAGAAAATATAATGCCTACTCCGATGATTGTGGTATTAAAAAATGTTAAAATTTATTTTAGAATTCTTCATTATTCCAAATATAATTAGCTGAACAAAAATTACGATAAGAAGTTTAAGAATAAAAGATTTTTTTGATGTTTTATGTCTAAAAATCATCATCGCTAACAATGCTCCCAAAGTACCTCCTAAAAAAGTCAAACTCAGAAGAAATAGTTCTGAAACTCTTCTTTTGCTTTTTTTGGCATACCATTTATCTGCTCCGAAAACTATAAAAGTCAAAATATTTGACACCACCAGAAAGTAAATCATTCGCAAAAATAGGAATATCTTTTATGAATATTTTTTGGGATGTGATATTATTTCGTTTCTTTTATTTTGAGTATCTTTGAGATATAACACAACAAATTACTCTACCTTTTTGTGTACTTAATGGTTGTGAATTGCTTTCATTTTTGAGTATCTTTGAGATATAACACAACTGCAGCCAATAATGAAACAACCGGAATTGCGTTGTGAATTGCTTTCATTTTTGAGTATCTTTGAGATATAACACAACTTTCTATTTCTAATAAGAGCGTATCGCCATGTTGTGAATTGCTTTCATTTTTGAGTATCTTTGAGATATAACACAACCTGCATTGCCTCAATCATTGATGAAGATGTGTTGTGAATTGCTTTCATTTTTGAGTATCTTTGAGATATAACACAACAAGGACTTTTGTCAAATATTGTTTTCTATGGTTGTGAATTGCTTTCATTTTTGAGTATCTTTGAGATATAACACAACAATATCTATTATAATTGGAAGCGATGCAGTGTTGTGAATTGCTTTCATTTTTGAGTATCTTTGAGATATAACACAACTCTTGCTTGGCATCATAAACTATTCTGTTAGTTGTGAATTGCTTTCATTTTTGAGTATCTTTGAGATATAACACAACAAATTTTATTTATTGAATAGGGTAAAGTCTGTTGTGAATTGCTTTCATTTTTGAGTATCTTTGAGATATAACACAACAAATATACAATTCAAGATCATGAGTTTAGAGTTGTGAATTGCTTTCATTTTTGAGTATCTTTGAGATATAACACAACATGACAAAAATAACACTGTATATGTTAAAAGTTGTGAATTGCTTTCATTTTTGAGTATCTTTGAGATATAACACAACAAGATATCCTGTGTATGATACTTCAACATCGTTGTGAATTGCTTTCATTTTTGAGTATCTTTGAGATATAACACAACTTAGAAGCATTTTATTCTGAAGCAAGAACAGTTGTGAATTGCTTTCATTTTTGAGTATCTTTGAGATATAACACAACGAATATGATAAACAACATACTAAAGAGCTCGTTGTGAATTGCTTTCATTTTTGAGTATCTTTGAGATATAACACAACCACAAACGCCTTTTAATGGCTTCGTTGTTAGTTGTGAATTGCTTTCATTTTTGAGTATCTTTGAGATATAACACAACAATCATCTTCTGTAATATCGAAAGAATCTAGTTGTGAATTGCTTTCATTTTTGAGTATCTTTGAGATATAACACAACGCGCTATGTTTTTATCATTGTACAAATCTCGTTGTGAATTGCTTTCATTTTTGAGTATCTTTGAGATATAACACAACAATCAAACGAATCTTCAGGTTCATAATCCAGTTGTGAATTGCTTTCATTTTTGAGTATCTTTGAGATATAACACAACTTATGAGCCGTGTCCCGAGATACAAAGTACGTTGTGAATTGCTTTCATTTTTGAGTATCTTTGAGATATAACACAACCTCAAAATTTAACCCATTGTTAATCAATGGGTTTTGTTGTTTTTTAGGATTTAAAATTTAGAATAATTCGAGTTGTTGGAAGGTGGGCGGAGGTTCTTCTTTATTTCTGGCAAAGAATATTTCAATGTCGCCAAATTGCTTATCGGTAATACACATGATGGCTACTTTTCCTGCTTTTGGAAGATTAAACTTCGTGCGTTTAATGTGCACCTCAGCATTTTCGCGACTTGGGCAATGGCGAACATACATTGAAAATTGAAATAATGTAAAGCCATCATCAATTAGACCTTTACGAAAGCGGTTGGCATCTTTCATATTGGCTTTGGTTTCCGTTGGTAAGTCGTATAATACTAAAACCCACATAATTCGGTAAGCGTTAAACCTTTCGGCATTCATTTTTCATGGTTTTATTTTTCGGTATAATGGTTGTGCAGCCCGACTTGAGCGGAAATCCTTTTTTGCTTGCTCTCAAATACTATTTTATGTGAAATCGTCTGCAAAAAAGATTGGGAGCGGAAGGCGGAAAAGCTGCCCATAAAAAAATTACTGTAATTCTGGATAGGAAATCATTCTTTTTTCGCCGGTGTAGCATTTATAAAGCGAGGTTGCAGTTGTTTTTACAGAAATTAATAAAGGTCTTGTTTTATCATCAATCCGAACATCTTTTGTGGCAATTTGGAGGATATGAGCTTTGAACTCTTTGGTTAATTCTTCGGTTTCGGGATGTATTTCAAGCCATTTCATGACTAGCAAATCTACAAATGGGCGGTAAGGCTCCATCAAATCATCAGCAAGACAATAAGGATTGTATTTATTTTTATGGAAAATTCCCAGAACCGGAAGCAATCCTGTTTCAACTATTGCTCTTGCGACAATACTTCTTAGAACGGCATAACCGAAATTGAAAAACTGATTGGGTGAATCTCCAAAACGCTGTCTCAGGAAATCTAAACTGATGAGATATTTCCAGTAATGTTGTGCGGCGATGCCTTCCATATTGGTAATATCACCGCTTTTAACATTGTTTTGATACTCAAGCATTGGTTCGTAATAGTTTCCTAATCGTCTGAGAACTTCTTTTTGGTTCTCAATTTTACATTCGATAGTTTGTTTCCAGAGTTGCTTTTTGAGCGGTTCACTCGCTTCTAATTGGTCTTTTACCCTATCCGAATGTTCTGAATGTCCATACAATGGAAGCATAATTCCGTGTGGCAAATGATGGGAATCGCAACTTACTACTACAACATTATTTCCCATCATTTTCTGAATCAGTTGATGGGAAATCGTAATCTGGAAATGGTCTAACATCAATAATCCCAAATCTTCCACCGACACACTCCCCTTTTCGATTTTAGTTTCCGGACAAAGGATTTTCATCTGATTGTCTTTGAGTTTCAGATAGGTGGGATTGCCGATGTAGATGGAACGGGTTATCATAGATTTATGTTTTTGAAATATTTCCTAAACGGTCAACATTTAGTTTTAAACAATGCTCTTTAACCATAGAACCATCAATTGCACGTTCCATTTTGTTTAAAGTTGAAAACTCTGCTTTATTAACAACTGATGTAGAAACATCTTGTCTCACAAAAAATATTTGACTACCCGAAAAACTTACAACTTTATAAATTCTTTCATTTTTTTCTTTTGTGAAATTTTTAAAATCAATGTTATTTACGTTTTCAAGCTCGTCTTCCGAAGGAATATAAACTAAATCATTTGGACACAGATAGAAATCATTTACTCCTTTTAAGTCGACAACAGACAATCCTTGTTTTTGCCTTTCAATAACAATATTCAAAGGAATTGTTTCATAACTTCTTTTTCCATTTTTATCTTCATAAACTGCAAAAAACAAATTTGTTCCTTTGGCAGCTTCCACGTATTTATCTTTTTTATTGCCAGTTTGCCCAACTTGAAATTTACTTCCTAATTCAAAAACTCTCACTTTATTGATAGGTTGATGAAGTTTTCCATCATTATATTTCTCGATATTTTTATTCATATCTTCAATTCCTTCAGGCGAAAATGCAGCTTCAGCACTGCCTTTAAATTCCAAATAATTTCTAAGAATTTTTTGGATTCCGGTATCTGTGATTGAATTAATCGATTTCAAATCAAAAGATGTATCAAGACTTTTTCTTGTTGCGGTTAATATTTTCCCTTTTGGAACTTTTACCCAAGGCAAATCAATTTTTCCGGAAACAGTTTCTTTATGCATTGGTTTTCTAATCGCCCAATTTGTTCCGGTCTGTTGTATTTTTTCTTTAGTTTTGACGCCATCTTTCTCTACATATTTTTCATAATAATTGGTAGCTTTATTAATGACTCTTAAGTTTTGCTTAAAGCTTACTATGATTTTATCTAAATTATTTTTAGCATCAATTGTAAAGCTTTCCCAAGGTTTTAAAAATTGCTTCGGAACATCTCTTTCTATTCTTACGCTAGTTTGTGGATGCTTGTAAACCGCTTTCTCAAACTTCATCAGTTTCTTTTTCAAGTCGTAACGTTTAGTATCCGATTTTGCCGATTGATTATTTAATAAATTCACGTGTTCTTTCGTTGCACAAGCAATGACCAAAGCATCTAAAGAGTGATGGCGATGGTCTATTCTTTTCTTTGAAAATCCTTTTGAAAACTCAATCGGAACAGTTGGTAAATACTTTTGATGATTTTCGTTCCAAGCAGTGAAATCTGTTGAATTGGTAAGTTGATTCATCCTTTCAAAACGTGGAAGAATCAAATCATTCCAAACATCATTTAATCCCCAATCTTGCTTAAGTTGTGTCGTAATTTTTCCATTTCCCGGAACAATATTTTTAGAATTTACACCTTCATCGCTTCCATCTTCTACACGAACAATGTTGGAAAGAACACCTGAAATATATTTGCTGATATGACGAGTATCGTTCAGTTGTCGCTCAATCATTTTCTCAGGAATCTCTTCCAAAAGAAGTTTATTTCTTTTGCCTCGATTGTTGGCGTAATGTTTTTTAACAAAATCTTCATATTCATCAACTTCAAAAACTTTTACATTTTTCCCTAAACCACATTCAACAATAGTTCCACCAAATTGCTTAATAAATCCTAGTCCGATATAATTATCTTTCAATTTATTCACCGCAGATTCGCAAATAATTTTATTGCTAAAACTGTCATCAAAATATCGGCTTTGCGGAATGATGTGTTCAATTTCATATTCTGGGGTAAATAATTTATTTAATGGAATAGTTTGTCCTGTATAAGGTGATTTATACCTCTGTTCCAGCCAAAGTTTGTATCTTTTTAAATCTGATGAAGAAGGTTGCGCTGTTTTGCTGATTTTTAGAATATCATCATCAATTTCAATATCTGATTTTAAAATTCCATCTTCATAGATTTTTAAAATTTCCTGTTGCATTGGAGAATATGGACGAACATTTTCAACCGAATTATCAGTCATCATTTCAGCCAATAACGCTTTGATACGAAGATTGGTATTTTCGTTTTCAGAAATTTGCCTTGTCAGTTGCTCTCTTTCGTCGGCAGGAAGTTTCATTTCTCGCCCAAGTTCAATATGAATTTCATTGAAGAAACCTTTTGCTCCATTTCCATATTTTATCCAAATATCTTTTACAACACGAAGCGTTTCCGTAATCACCTGTTCTACAATTGGATTTCGAAGGGAATGTTGCTTAAATTCTTTTAAAAACTCTTCCAAATCATCTGTAGAGTTCCATTTCCCAATTATTGAAGCTTCTGAATGCCTTCCGTAAACTACATATTGAGCCAGCCACAATTGCAGACCTTGGAAATCATTTTCAGATGTGAGATGAATCGCCTTTTCTCTTACTTTATCTTTAATATTCTCATCATATTCACCAGTAATAATTTTCTGGATTCTTTCTTTTGAATCATCGTTGATATTTTCGTAATTCCAATATTTTCCCAATCGCATCAAAGGCAACAATTTCTTAATCGCTTTTTCGGAAAAAGAGCCGTATTCACTTTTGAATGGCGTGAATTTTTTAAATGCTTCAAAGAAGGAATTTTCATCTAAATTATTTTTTCTGGCAAAAGATTTTAAAGCTTTTTCATATTCCATTTTATCGTTTACAGAATAGATAATATGCCAAATCTTCTGCTCAGTCTCTCTTGTGAAGAAATCATCAGAAATATTTTCAACTTTATCCAAACGTGACGAAATCATTGTTTTGGTTTCGTTGCAAGGATATTTTTTATCTTCTACAAAATTCCAGCGATACGTTTTTTCATTTAATTTAAAATGTTTCAACAATGCTTTTTGGTCAACTTCTTTTCTGTTATTTAGAAATTCAAACAGATTTTCGAAGTTTTCGGTTGTATTTAAAAATTCTTTGGTAACGTTCGCATCATCATCTTTTTTGTAAATATTAAGATTAAAAATCCATTGCCAGATGCGAAATTCCTGATAATACGGATTCGATTTTGGAATGGTTTTTAAAAATTGAATATGCTCTACTCCATTTTCATCTTTGTATTTTCGAGATTCTAAACTGCAGTTTGAAATGGACGATTTCTGACTTCTTAAAGGTCTTTGATAAAAAATTATATCCTCCATCAAAAGATGTACGAATTCTTTTTTACTCAAAGTCAATTGGTGCGCTTCATTATTTCGGTACAATTCACGAACGCAGTCGTTGTATAAATCATCATTTTTTAACTCTTGATGAAATTCTTTCTGCTTTTCTAAAATCTGTTTAAGTTCATCTTTATAAAATTTTCGCTCAATCGTACGAACCAATTTTCCTTTAATTTTTTGCTTTGGATTTTGAAGAAGCGCTTCATAAATATAGACACCGACGGTTTTATGAGATTTATCAATTTCCTGTTCAGTTTTCTTTTTAACTAAAGTCCAATCTGTTTCCGCAGGAGCTCTGAAACTTCTTTTTTCATTTCCATCTTTATCTGTTTTAATACTTCCATCATCATTCAGGTCAGTAGTAACAATAAAGTCTCTAGTTTTATCTTTCCAATCAAATAAAGGCCTTTTACTCGCACGTCTATAAACCCAGCCGTTTTCTAAAACTAAAGAATACCAGATATCAGATTTTCCCTTTTGCGGTTCATCCGCTACAACATCTACAATTTTCAAAGAATAAAATTCTACCAACTTGTTGGGATTCTCTTCTTCTTCCTCACCACGCAACTGATAATAACCGCGTTTCTGATTAAAATTCAAAAGAATCCAAGCCAGTTCTTCTTTTTCTATTTTTTGAGAAAGCGCTTTTTTACGGAGATAATAAATCGTCCAGTCGTAGGGGATTTTTTTGTCGTTTTCTAAAAGTTGGGGTTGACTATTTTTAAAATCAGCAAGCATTTCTTCAAAAGAATTTTTCAAAACAAAACCATCTTTATTATAAGCCAATTTTGGCTCAGTTTCTTCTTTAAACTTTCCAAATCTTTTTTCAAAATCAATTTGAGAAGCATAATGTTCTGGTAAATAATTAATGATATTCAAAACCCTGTGGAGTCTTTCTCTTCTTAACAAAAATCTTTCACGTAATCTTCTCACGCCTCGATAACCTGTTCTTGCAGCAGTTTGGGAAACGGAATTTCCTTTTCCAAAATCGCCCAAAATATCTTGAGACATAGGGATTATTCTGCTTCCCATTCCAAGAATTTCGCCTTGTTTGTTTTCAAAGTCTTGATTGATTAACGCCCAACCAATTGAGTTGGTTCCTAAGTCTAATCCAAGTATATTTTTTGCCATCACTGTTTAGTATAATTGAGTTTCTTAAAAGTAGTAAGAAAATAGTTCATGTAAATGTGGAAAACCGTAAACTGATTAAAAATATTATCTTTAGATTTGTATCCGAAAGCAATTCACAATAAGGATTATTCCGTTGTGAAAACATTTAGCGCCTCGCCTATCTGCGGGGCATTTTTATTTAAATAACAGCACTATTTATCTCTCTTTCAATAGAAAAAAATGTATTTTTGAAATATATTAAAACACGAACCCATACAATGAATATCTGTTTGTTTCAAAAGCCATTGATTGCATTATCACTAATTGTTGCTCCATTTTATTTTTCTCAGAACAAAGCAGAAGAAGCACTTAAAAAATTTGAGGAGAATTATCCACAGGAAAAAATACACCTTCTTCTTAGTAAAAAGAATTATGTTGCCGGTGAAAATCTTTGGTTCACCTCTTTTGTATTTGACGGATACAGCCCTTCAACGATTTCTACCAATGTTTTTGTTGAATTGTATGATCAAAATAAAAAACAAATCAGCAAAAAAATCTATCCTCTGATTAACGGTAAAGGTAGTGGAAGCATCAGTTTACCTGCTGATTTGAAAGAAGATGTCTATTATATCAGAGCCTATACCACATGGATGGGAAATTTCAGTGATGACTTTAATGAGATCTTGCCGATTACGATATACAATCCTTCATCGTCTGAAAAGTTGGTGAAAAACACTTCTGCCCCATGGTCTGCTGCTGTATTTCCGGAAAGTGGAACTTTTATTGATGGAATCAATACTAAATTTTCGGTAAGACTGCAATCAAAAGGGGAAACACCTACAAACTGGACTGGTTTTATAACAGAAATGCAAAACCCGCAGACAAAACTGGTTACTTTTAAAGGGTTTGATCAAAATACAGGATCTTTTAGTTTTACACCAGTTGGCGGGAAAAAGTATCAGCTTACAGTAGAAGATGAAAAAGGAATCAAGCAAACTATAAATTTGCCAGATGTAGCTGCTTCAGGAATAAATTTACAGGTTAAAAGTGAATCTGATGCTATAAAGTTTGTCTTTAAAAGTAAAAATATTGATCCAAATGCTAAATATAAAATTTTAGGAACCATTAATAATCAAATGGTTTACAAAGCCAATGTCTCTCAAATTTCAGATAAGGTTTATACAATTCCGACCAGCCAATTGGTGAATGGAATTCTTAATCTTACCGTTTTTGATGAATCTGAAAATATTGTTGCCCAACGACTTTGTTTTGTACAACCTCAAGTTCTTAAACTTAAACAGCCGTCTTTAAAAGGGACTTCTCTTAGTTTAACACCTCGAGACAGCAATTCTTTCAATATAGAAAATAATCCGTCTATCTCAAACTATCTTGTAAGTGTAACCGATAATGAAAGTGAAAATCCTGAGAACGACAATAGTTTACCAAGCACACTTTGGCTTACGGGAGATCTTACTTCAAAAATATATTATCCTGCCCAATATTTCGATGAAAACAGAAACACAGACGCACTGGATGCTTTATTGATTTCAGAAAAATGGTCTAGATTTAATTGGCAGACCATTATGTCTGGAACTTTTCCGGTTATCAAATATAAGCCTGAAAGCTATCTTTCATACAAAGGAAAAGCAACTAAATTGGGGAAACCTGCTTCAGAAGAAGAGATTAATTTAATTTTTAAAATGCCGGATCAGGGAATTAAATATAATCTGATTAAAACGGACAAAGAGGGAATGTTCACCTTAAGTGGGTTGGTTTTTGAAGATTCAATGGCATTTTCTTATCAGCTCAATCACGAGAAAGCTAATAAAAATTCGGTACAGGTCTATTTTCAGCCTGATTTTTCATTCTTACCTTTGCGAGGCAATCTTCCTTCTACCAATTATACACTTACAAAACGTCAGTCGACTGATCAAATTCCTCGTGAAATAGAACGTGCAGTATCAAATAAAAGTTCACAGACTGACTTAAGGGAAAAAGAAACGCTTATTGAAGAAGTTAAAATTAAAGCGCAAAAGAAAGATTTAACAAAAAAACTTAATAATGAACTTAGCAGCCCACTTTTTAGAAATGGAAACGAAACTGTTTTTGATTTTGTGAACGAGAATCAGAATGCGCAAGCTTCCATGAATATTCTGCAGTATCTACAAGGCAGAGTTGCCGGTCTTCAGATTCAAATGCAAAACGGCACTTACACCGCTACTAATCGCGGTGGCGCTGTAGAGTTTTTTTTAGACGAAATGAGAATTGATGCAAGCCAGATTTCTACTATTCCTGTATCAACTATTGCAATGGTGAAAGTAATTAAAGGAAATTTTGCGGGAAGCTTCGGAGGAGGAAATGGAGCTATTGCCATATACACCAGACGTGGCGGAATTACTGGCTCTGCCGCGATCGATACTACTTTACCGTCTAACCTTAAAGAAGTAAAACTAAATGGCTATGATAAAGAAATACCTTTTAACAATGGCATCTACGATGAGCAAAGTGCCAAATCTATTTCTGAAGATAAAAGAAGTATTTTGTATTGGAACCCGTATCTGGAAAGCAAATCAGGAGAACCCACTATTGTACAATGGTATAATAATGATGATGCAAAAAATTTCCGCGTCATGATCATTGGTTTTGACGAAAATAATGACTTGCTGTATTACAATGAAGTTTTAAAGTAGCACATCTTTCTTTTATAAAACAAAATAAGCTCTCAATTATGAGAGCTTATTGTTTATATGGAAATTAAAAACAGTTATTCTTCTTTAATGAATTTTTTCTGTACATTTCCTTTTTTATCGTCAATATCAATAATGTAAACTCCACTAATAAGTGCGCTGACATCAATTTTATTGTTAACGATCAATCCACTAGATATTAATCTTCCGGCAGCACTATAGATTTTATAATTTGCTTTCTCACTAATATTTTTAACATTCAATATTGATTTTACCGGATTTGGATAAATCAAAATATCTGTCTGATTAAGCGAATTTACAGTTGGCAGTTTTGATATTCTTACGGTGTAATCCTCCACTTCTCCATCATCAAAGCTGATGCAATTTACAGGGATGGCACCTTTAGCCATAGCAACTCTCATCACAACATATTTAGAATTGGTCATACTGATGAACGCATCAGATGGAACACTAAATGTAGCACTTGCTGCCGGATTTGAATTAGGTCCGTCTGCAATAATTCTTTCATTAAGATCAAAAGTTCCGCTTCTGTCGAAATCAATCCATACCGCAACTCCAGAATCTGCTCCTTGAGTTTTATCAATAGTAATTTGATTTCCCGTTGATCCTTGAATCAATTCAATAAATTTTTTAGGATCTCCTGTATAATCAGAATAAGTAGCTCCCGTCGAAACATTGATCATTTCAGGTTTACCATTTGGTTTAGCAGTAACTTTTGAAATATATTCTGACGCAAAGTTAGTTGACTGCATCTGACAATAAATCACTGTAGGTGTAATAAAATAGTACAAAGGTGTAAAATTACCTGCTGCCCCTGTACAGACATTAGCGACCTGCATTTCATATTTAGTTAATTCTAATAATCCTGTTATCGTGTAGGTAGTATTACTTACATTAACAGTCGTCCAACTAGGTATTCCTACTTTTCTGTATCGCAATATATAATTATTGGTAGCTCCAGTCCCCGTATACGCATCCCAAACCACTTCCGCAGTTGTAGGCGTCAATTGAGTAATGGTAAATCCTGGCGGCGGCACTTCACAAACTCTTATTGTTGTAAATATCTGTGTAATTGACCATGGGTTCGGATCGGTTTCTCCATTACAAATACTTGCTACCTGCACTTCATAAGTCTTATAAGATTCAAGATTTGGTATTGTATAAGTGTTTATTGGTGGCGGTGGCAATGTTGGAGTATTCCAAACGGTACTTCCTACCTCTCTCCATCTTAAGACGTAAGTAGCATTCGGGACAAGCGGGTTCCAGGTTACCATTGCTGAATTTGATGTAATATTAGATATTACAACATTCGGAGGTTCAGGATCGCATCTTGTTGTAAATGTCTGTACTGGAGTATAAGAACCTGCTCCACCGCTTCCGCAAACTGCTGCAACTCTTACTTCATATTGTGTTGCAGGAGTTAATCCGGTAATAGTCACCGGTGGATTTCCTCCTAAAACAGAAAGATTCAGCGTTGTCCATGCAGAAGCTGGGTTGGTAACCGCTCTGTATTCTAACACAAATGCATTATTATTGGCAGCTGGAGTCCAGTTAATAATAACCGAATTATGGGTTATTGTTGTAAAAGCAGGAGTTCCTGGAGTAGCATTATTACAAGGTCTTAATTTTACCGCATAATCTTCTACCTCTCCATTCGCTGCATCCTGACACATCACCGGTGCACTTCCACGTTTTAGGACAACTCTCATTGTTGTAGTGTTCGTTCCAGTATAAACTCCCGTTGCAGGAACATCAAATGTAGAACTAACAGGTGTTGTGGTATTGGAAGGAGTAGTCATGATTTTCTCACTATCTGTGAAAATCCCGTCTCTGTTCCAGTCAATCCAAGCATGTACAGAATCTCCATAATTAGTTCCAGCCCAAGCCTTTGATACTGCAATCTGGTTATCTACAGAACCTATCTCCAGATTAATTAATGTTGCTGGTGTCGTATAGCTGGTATAGTTGGTTTGAAGTGAAATATTTTCCATCATCGGAAAATTTACAGGCGTCACTTTCACAGTAGAAATATAATCATTTACTCCTGTTCCATTCATATTACAATAAGTAACCGGTGGTGTTATAAAATCAAGCAATGGTGAGAAAGCTCCCTGATTTCCGCCACATATGGTAGCAACCTGTACCTGATAAGCAGTTTGCTCTGTTAAACCCGTAATTGTGTGAAAGCTCTGTCCGACAGGAAGTGTTAATCCAGCTGCACTTGGCAACCATGGTCCTGTAGTTCCCTGTCTCCATCTTATGACATATGTTGCATTTGCTGCCGGCAGCCATGATACATACGCTGAAATATGAGTAAGGTTACCTACAGCAATATTTGTAGGAGGAGCTGTTGTACACGGTTGAAGATCAATAAATTTAATATAATAATCTTCTACTTCCCCATTGCTTGTAAGGTTGGAGCAAGCATCTGCCGGAGTAAGGAAATATACAATAACACGCATTTTGATTTTGCTGGTACCAACATACGCATTGGCGGGTACATCAAAATTAGCAGTTACAGGAGTTGTACTAGAATATCCCAGATTCATAATTCTTTCTCCTCCAGGTGTACCTACAGGATTATTATTAAAAATTCCGTCACCGTTAAAATCTATCCAAGCGTATGTGGAATAAGTTCCAGAAGCAATAGCTCTTCCAACCGATAATGTATTATTAACCGAATTTCTTAATAAAGTAATAGTCTTTGAAGGATCATTAGAATAGTCTGTAAAAGTACTTGGTCCTGAATTATTAGTTGTTGTTGGAACATTGGTTCCTATCATGGTAATGTTATTGATATATCCGTTGGTCACAGTTGCCGTACCCGAGCTACAGTAAGTGAGAGCCGGAGTAGTAAATGGAACTGGTGTTGAGAAAGCACCCTGAGTTCCACAAATCGTTGCGATCTGCACTTCATACTGAGTTTGCTCAATAAGCCCCGGAAGTATCACATTATTTGTAAATGGTGTTGTAACGTTAATCGTTTGCCACGCCCCAGATGGTAAAGCTCTGTACCTTACAACATAGGTTGCATTCTGAGTGGCAGTCCAGGATACCGAGGCAGAAGTTGCCGTGATATTGTTTACTGCAATATTTGACGGTGGTACATTTGTACAAGAAGGCAAAACAGTACCTGTAAGCTGCAGTCTCGGCAAAACAGCATATCTGCTAGTGCCCGCAGGCGGATTTAGCGGATCAGGATTAGTTGTACTATTATAATAAATCATTCCTCTGTTGGTTCCTGCAGAATAACTTCCCCAGTTGGCTGTACAAGATGTTCCTGTAACATTTTCATCTACTGCAACTACCACATTGCTCGTTCCGTCCCAAAGGAATGGGGTTGCAAGAGGAATATTGATCCAAGTTCCGGCAGTCATTGCAGGGAGTGTTCCGGTGTAAACCTGGGTCATCGTTCCTGCAGGAATCCAACTTGTAGTTGTAGCAAAATCATTTTGAGTTGTATTTCCCATGTAAATGACCCACTGGTTATAATTTGCCTGATTAGCTGCTGTAGTCGATACAAAAAACTTAACTGATGTAATCATATTATTCGTCCCAACAGCACTTGCAATTTCCGTAGGGGTATAAATCTGCTGAGAATAATTAAATCCTGAACAAGAATATACCGGCAAAAATGCATGAGTTGCCGTACCGCCTCCAATCTGTCCCGGAGTAAAAGGATCACCCTGTACCCATAAAGATTTATCTGAAGCTGAACATACTGAACGAACCCACCAATAATAGGTACTTCCACCAACCAAAGGAGTGATATTAACTACAAAACCGGGAACAATAGTTCCTACTGTTCCTGCTGTTGGAGGTGTATTTGTAGTACTGTAATAATATTCATATCCTCCTGCAGGTGCGGGAGCCGGCGCTAACGGAGCAGCCCAGTTCAAAGTTGCAGAATTCGGAGCTATATTTGTTGCTGTTCCGACAACAGGCTCAAAACATGTTGGCGCCTGTATTACCTGAACTTCATCCAAAAGTACATCATCATAAAAATATCCGTTACCGGCAACATCTTTATCAACTGTAAATTTAAGCTGAATCGTCGCTCCTACGTAAGTCGCTGCAAGAGGAACCCCTACCGTTCGCCATTCTGCGGCATTACTGTTATCAGACCATATCTCAACCCAGCCGCTTCCGTTATTTACTTCAAGCTTCATTTTGTTATGCTCGTAAGGAGGAACGGTTCCTGTTGCTGAAGTAAGATGATTTTTAAACCATTCAAACTTCACATAAGGATTCGTAAGTCCGGTTAGATTGATTTGCGGGCTGATAAGCTCAACCGTGTGTTCATTGGTATAAGGCGAGCTTGCATCAACCCATGCAAAGGTTCCCGCAGGTTTGCCTCCGTTTCCTGTTGCACCATAACCTGCAGATGTGCTAAACCTCCATTTAACGTATATGCTGGTGGATGAACTGGTTGGGTTTTGACTCGTCCAGCAAGTAGGCAAAGCCCCTGTGCTGAAAGACTGTAAAAATGGGACGGGCAGCGCCGTACATTGTGCGGAGACTTTGAGCTGAAAGCACAGCAAAATCCCCAGGATCATTAAAAATCTGTTCATAATAGTAGAATATGGTTAGTAAATGAATAAGATGTTTTCCGGATTAAAGAAACATCTGAATTTGTAAATACAAAAAAAATAGAAAAAGTAGAAATTTCTGTCATAGGCATACATTTTGTGATAATCCACAAATATAGTATTTTTACGCAAATCATAACATAATTATTTAAAACAATTATATAACCTTTTAAAAATACAGATTATGTAATTTTAAAAACAAATAAATGCTTTTAATGCATTTTCACATTTATTGAATTTACGAAAAGACTTAATTAAACAAAGCTTAAATTCAAGTTCACAATTGGCTTAATACTCTGAAAAAGTCACTATTTTAGCCGTTCTAAAAAAGCCGAATGACTGTAACAGAATTCATAAAAAAAACACTTAGTATATCTGATAAAAGCATTAATGCTACTTTAAAACTATTATCTGAAGATTGCACTATTCCATTTATTTCTCGTTATCGAAAAGATGCTACAGGAAATTTGGATGAAATTCAAATAGAGCAAATTTTTAAACTTAATAAACAGTTTGAAGACATCGTAAAACGTAAAGAAAGTATTTTAAAATCTATAGAAGAACAAGATGCTTTATCTCCAGAATTAAAAACAAGAATCGATGAAAGCTTTGATATTCAGGAGTTGGAAGACCTCTATTTACCTTTCAAAAAACGCAGAAAAACAAAAGCAGATGCGGCAAAAGAAAAAGGTCTCGAACCTTTAGCCAAAATCATAATGAGCCAAAAAGCTCAGGATATTCAGTTTTTAGCTTCAAAATATCTGAATGATCAGGTTTCTTCTGAGGAAGAAGCTTTACAGGGAGCAAGAGACATCATGGCAGAATGGATTAATGAAAATATGTACGTCCGTAAAAATCTTCGCCGATTATTTCAAAGAAAAGCCACTGTTACTTCTAAAGTTGTGAAAGCTAAAAAAGATGACGAAGGAGCTCAAAAATTTTCGCAGTATTTTGAATGGGAAGAAAGTCTGAACCGAACACCTTCTCATCGACTTTTAGCAATGCTGAGAGCAGAAACTGAAGGCTACGTAAAAATAAATATCGGAATCGATAAAGATGAAGCGCTTGATTTTATTGAAAATGCAATTATCAAATCTAAAAATGAAAGTTCAGAGCAAATCGCTTTAGCCGTCAAAGATTCTTATAAAAGACTTTTAGAACCTGCAATTTCCAACGAAACGCTTCAGGAAGCCAAAGAAAAAGCAGATAAAAAAGCCATCGAAATCTTTTCTGAAAATTTAAGTCAGCTTCTACTCGCTCCGCCTTTGGGAGAGAAGAGAATTTTAGCAATCGATCCCGGTTTTAAAAGTGGTTGTAAAGTGGTTTGTTTAGATGAAAAAGGAGATCTACTACATAATGAAACGATTTATCCCCATGCTCCGCAAAACGAAAGCGGAATGGCAATGAAGAAAATTCGCTCGATGGTCAATGCTTATCATATTCAGGCAATTTCTATCGGAAACGGAACCGCAAGCCGTGAGACTGAATTTTTCATTAAAAAAATAGCTTTTGATAAGCCTTTGCAGGTTTTTGTCGTTTCGGAAGCCGGAGCTTCTGTGTATTCCGCAAGTAAAATTGCAAGAGATGAATTTCCGAGTTTTGATGTGACGGTTCGTGGTGCAGTTTCTATCGGGCGAAGACTTTCCGATCCGCTCGCTGAATTGGTGAAAATTGATGCTAAATCGATCGGTGTCGGTCAATATCAACATGATGTAGACCAGACTCAGCTAAAAAACGAACTCGATTCTACGGTAATGAAATGTGTAAATTCGATTGGAATTAATTTGAATACGGCAAGCAAATCACTGTTAAGCTACGTTTCCGGAATTGGCGAAAAGATGGCAGAAAATATTGTCAATTACCGTGCTGAAAACGGGGCTTTTGCAAACAGAAAACAATTGAAAAAAGTTCCAAGATTGGGCGAAAAAGCTTTCCAACAAGCTGCAGCTTTCATTAGAATTACAAATGGCGAAAATCCTTTAGATAATTCGGCAGTTCATCCCGAAGCGTATGGAATTATCGAAAAAATGGCAAAAGATTTAGGCATTAAAACCAATGAATTAGTTGCCAATAAAGAGAAAATCAATTTAATTCAACCTGAAAAATATATAACGGAAGACATCGGAATTTTAGGAATAAAAGATATTTTGAAAGAACTGGAAAAACCAGGATTAGATCCTAGAAAAGCGGCAAAAGTTTTTGAATTTGATCCGAATGTAAAAAAGATTACCGATTTAAAAACCGGAATGATCCTTCCGGGGATTGTCAACAATATCACTGCTTTTGGATGTTTTGTAGACTTAGGAATTAAAGAAAGCGGATTGGTTCATATTTCTCAATTGAAAGACGGTTTCGTTTCTGATGTAAATGAAGTGGTGAAGCTGCATCAACACGTTCAGGTAAGAGTGACGGAAGTGGATGAAGCGAGGAAAAGAATTCAGCTGAGTATGATTTTGTAATTTTATTACCGCTTCAGACTGCTATGTCAATTAAAATGAAAAGAATATCAGAACTTAAAGAAAGAAAAATAACTCGAAGAGCAACCCGAAATTTTGATTCGGAAGGCAGACGTATTTATGATGAGTTTGAATATGATTTCCCATATAATCCGATACACAAAGGAAATGAAAGAGAACGTTTATATGCAAAAGTTATCGATTTGATTCCATTCTTCCTGATATTTCATTATGGTTTTAACAAGATTATTATTGTCTCTTTATTCTTTTCAATTTCATGCGTTCTTATTTATGGAGCTGTATCTGAATCTATATTCGGAACAACATTGGGAAAGAAGTTATGTAAATTAAAAGTTATTGATGATTTTGGGAATTATCCAAAGATTTTAAAATCGATGTTTAGAAATATATTATCGTTTGCTAATTTCTTTCCTGTATTTGAAGATGTAGCTTCAGGTCCAAATAGCAGTTATGAAGCTTCTAAAACTACTATGCATTTCAGTATGCACATGAACAATAAATTATGTAAAACATATATTGTAAATGAAAGTCAAATACCAGAAATAAGAAAACTACTTAATTATAAAATACTAAATTAATGAAATATCTATACATCCTCTTTTTTGCAATGATTATCAGCTGCAAGCCGTCATCCAAAACAAATGACGGTCAAGATTTTATCGGTCTTTGGAAAACTAATGATTCACTGAACATAAAATTAGAAATAAAACAGAAAACACATGAAAATAGGATAATTGAAGACAGATATACTGTTACAATTTCAGAACCTCAAAAAATGCAACGAGAACGTGAAATTAGTAATAAACAGTTCAATTATAAATTTGTAGAATCTGATGAATACAATATATTTCCTTTTAAAGAATTTCTATATGAGAATACAACTTTAAATAAGAATTTTATAGGTTTTAAAAACCAAGATACGCTCATCAGAACGTATCCTGATTTTGATGATCAGGTCTTCGTTCGTGTAAAATAAAGTTTTTTTTCATTTTAAATAAATAAAAACGGGTTAAGATATGGTCTCAACCCGTTTTTTTTCAGAAATAATTTACTATTTAAATTATATCTATTATTTTCCTTTCGTTGTAATTATTTATAATCTTTAGAATCCCTTCTTGGCTCTTTTACTTCTGGCCATTTTGCGATTTCTCCTTTATCATTTTCAGGCATTGTTCTGCGCTCTCTGCTTGTAAATTCAGGATCTTCGGACGCCATATACGCTAAAGTTGCAGTAAGAATCACATTATTTTTCACTTCATCAAAAACAATTTTATCATAAGTATCTTTCGTAGTGTGCCATGTATAACCGAAATATCCCCAGTTTAGAGAACCTAAAGAAAACCCGGGAACTCCGGCTGCAACAAATGAAGCATGATCAGATCCTCCTCCACCAGGCATTCCTGGGAAATCTGTTTTGATGTGATCTCTCACATTTTTTGGAACTGCATTTAGCCATTTCCCGATATAATCATATGATTTTAAAAAACCCTGACCTGCAATATTTACAACTCTTCCGGTTCCGTTATCCTGATTGAAAACAGCCTGCGTTCCTTTGATGATTTCAGGATTATCAGCCACAAAACCTCTTGATCCATTTAAACCCTGCTCCTCACTTCCCCAAAGTCCGACAACAATGGTTCTTTTAGGATTAGGATAATATTTTTTAAGAATTCTCATGGTTTCAAGCATCGTTAAAACACCTGTTCCGTTATCTGTAGCACCTTGCGCACCGTCCCAAGAATCTAAATGGGCAGAAAGAATTACATATTCATTCGGTTTTTCAGAACCTTTGATCATCCCAACGGTGTTGAAAGTTTTTGCATCAGGAAGAATTTTTGATTGCGCCTCAACTTTAATTCTTGGTTTGCTTCCTTTTTCAGCCATTCTGTACAACATTCCATAATCTTCTACGTCGATATCAATCATTGGGATTTTAGAAGTTTTCGCTCCGAAAATACGGTTGGCTCCCATAATTCCTGTCCAGTTTGAAATCGCAATTCCGGCTGCACCTGCTTTTTCTAAAGCTTCGGGAAGTGTATTGTTATCATATCCGATATTTTTTACATAATCGCGGAAGTCTTTTGAAGCCTGCTCTTTTTCAGCTTTCAGTTTTTCGTACAATTCAGGAGTTGCAAATTCTTTGATCTGCTCATCCGAACGACCAATTTTTTGATACTGAGCCATCAAAACTATTTTTCCTTTTGCGGAAGGAAGCCATTGATCGAATTCTGCTTTTGAAGAAACTTTAGGAAGAACTATCACTTCCGCTTCAACTGCTTTTTTCGTTGAAGGGCTCCATGCTAATTGTGTCGCAGAAAGAGATTTTACACGTGGATACACCATATCTACATGCGTAGTTCCTCTTTGCCAGCCTTTCCAGGTTCCGAATTGCTGTAAAGTAGCATCAATACCCCAGGATTTTAATTTATTAGCTGTCCATTCATTAGATTTTTGCATTTCCGGAGTTCCGACCAAACGCGGACCGATACCGTCTAATAACTCGAACGCCATATCTTCTAACTGAGAATGATTATTTGTTTCGTTTACAAAACTTTCAACAATGGGATTTAACTTCTGAGTGGTTGATTGTGCATTGACAAACTGACTCGCCAAAACTACTGCAGGAACTGCAAAAAAGGTGTTTATCTTCATACTTTTATTGATTGGCATAAAGATAAAGTTATTTAATGAAAATTAAAATTCTTAAAACCTTCTATTAAAAATAAAAATCTATGCAAACATGTATGATCAGCGGAAAATGAATTTTACTTTCTCCCACGGATTACACAAATTTGCACAGATCTAAAATTATAAGTTACTTTATTAGAATTTAAGGCAAACTTTTTACTTTTTACTTTTTACTTTTTACTTTTATAATGAATATTTTATCGCCTTATCCAATTCTATCGGATTATTATATTTCCTGATTCTCTCCTTTAATCTTTCATTGACTTCACGGGAATTGTTTTGTCCGACCTTAGTTCCATCGTTTAGAAAAAACTCTTCATTTGAACGGGTTTGTTGTGTTGCATTTCTTAAATAATTGACGGGAGAATCGTAATATTTCAATTTAGAATCTTTATATTTTGTATCATCTACGGCAACACTGCTTTTCACCATATAATCGATATACATATTCCCTTTAGGATTGGCAATTTTTTGAGTTTTTACCAATTCAAATTTATAATTGTTTTTATCATCATACAATTCTGTAATCAAACCGGGAAGTCCGTGAAATTTGTACGGACCTTCCTGAAAAGGAATATCAGTTGTAAACCACGCTGTCCAATTTCTTCCACCCCAATTCGTCGTCGCTTTTTGCATATTCAAATCTTTCACTTTCTTTTTTTCGTTGGTAAGCTTCCAGTTTTGGGTATTTTTAGATGAAAGTTTTAAAACAACATTTTCCAAAACATCATAATAATTGTAATCTGCCGAACCCAATTGATGAGTGATAATATGAGACGTATTAAATTTCGACCCGTCCGTAATCGGAAGATTGTTCGTCACTAAAGAATCACCAATATAAAAATCGCGTGGATAATATTTTACGACTTTAGATTCAATATCGAGATGATAATTTTCTTTAGTAATGCTGTTTTGAGTAGAATCTTTCTTGTATTCTACATCATAAATGAAACGGTGCGTTTGCGCTTTAGATAAGAAACCTGACAAGATAAAAGCTGATAAAAGTATATTTTTCATAGTATATTATTTTTGATTGATAAATTCCTGTTCTTCTTTTGAAAGTAAAATAGTCGCCTCTTTATCTTCTTTCACCGGAATATTTTCCCAGATACTTTTATTGAAATCTACTTTCGGGTCTAATCCTTTTTTATCAGATTTTGTAAACTTGTTGTAGACTATTTCTGTAGTAAAACTTCTCTCATCCTTTTTACCATCGTAGCTTACAAAGAACTTTTCGCCAGTAATTTTTTTTGACGCAGGAATATAGCTTCCGTCCTTTTTATAAAAATCAAAAAGTACTCTTGCATTTCCAAGCTGATAATCAAATTCTACCCCATCTTTATTGGTTCTTTTATAAACAGGAAAATTTTCCTGCTGATAATTTAAATCATATAACGTTATTACTTTATCTATTTTATTATAAGTAATTTCACCCGATACATCTATTCCTCTTTCAGATTGTACTTTTACATAAATAACCTGATTATCATTATCTTCTGAAATCAGTCGACCGGTAATTTTTGAATTTTTAATATTCATATTTGCTAACAACCGATATATTTCAAAACTAAAAAAATAATCGCCCATACTTGCGTGTTCAAACTCATTTGTTTTGACATTAAAAACACCTTTCGAGCTATTTTTTTTATATTTTACATTATTAAGTTGTATCTGTAATATTTCGTCATAATTCTTCTTAAATCCATCTCTAAAATTGTAAGAATTGCTTTTAGTCCACAATTTAGCTTCTGCAATTACCATAAAAAACAGGCTATCATTATTAAAACTTTTAGATTTAAAAGTAATATCATAGAGTGATGGCTTGTCAAAATATCGTTTATTATAATTCTTATGCAAATCTTCAATAATCTTCTTGATGTCTACATTAATGATTTTCACTTCTTCAATATTTTTAAAAACAGGTTCAAGTTTAATGACAGAACTGAAATTTTTAAAATTCTCTTTCTTAAAGCCCGACGCAGAAACTTCAAAATCTCTAGAATTCTCATCGACAGGCGCAAAACCATCTTCGTTGGTATAAAGCAATTGGTCGGTTAAAATAATTCGTGCATTAGCAATTGGTTTTCCGTTTTCAGCATCTACAACCTGTAATTTTTGTGCTGAGAAAAGTGCAGAAAATAAAACAAATAAAAAGGAAATATGTTTCATAATAAAAGTTCCGCTATTGGTTATTAGCGGAACAAATATAAATTCAAAAAAGAATAGAATTCTACAATGATTGATTTATTTAATATTATTTGTGAATATTTAAATTTCTTTAACGGTTTTAAGTTATTCAACTTCAAAAATAGCCTGAATTTCTACAGAAGAATTTACAGGAACCGAAGAAGCACCAAACGTGGCTCTTGCATGCTTTCCCTTTTCAGCAAAAACTTCTACAGCAAGGTCTGAAGCAACATTCATCAAATCAGCATGTTTGGTATAATCATCTTTCGTATTGAAGATTCCGGTGAGCTGCACCACTTTTTTCACTTTATCTAAATCTCCATTCACAGCGTCTTTCAATACAGCCAACACATTCAGCATTGTTTGCTTAGTCGCTTCTTTCACCTGATTTTCATCCACCGAAACTCCTAATTTTCCGGGATATAAAATTTTTCCGTCTTTCAGCGCAACCTGATTGATGAAAACCAGATTTCCCGATCTTACAAAAGGCTGATAATTTCCTGCAGGTTTCGGGACATTTGGAAGAATAATCTTTTTTTCTTCTAAAACCTTATCGATGTTTTTGTTTTGTGAAATTTTAATTTCAGAATTTTTGTGAAAAGTCCCTTTCAAAGCAAACACAACTTTTGCGAAATTCTTTCCCTGCTCAAAAGCTATTTCTTTTTCAGCGGAACTTGGTCTTTCTACATTTTTAACCGAAGCCAGACTTGTGACTCCTAAAACCGTATTTCCCTGCGGAATATTTTTATCTATTTTTTCAACACCACGAATTCCGTTTGAAACCAAAACCATTCCGTGAACAGAAAGCGTGTTCCAAAAAGCCTGAACGGCCAATTCATTTCCTGCTCCACTTCCTGCAGACATAAAGACTGTTGCAGGCATTCCTTCCAATGCGTGATTCGTCCACAAATTCACAGTTTTCGAAAGAAACTCACTCATTCCTGTACTGATGTTTCCAAAATAAACGGGTGAGCCAAAAGCGATTCCGTCATAAGAACTTAATTCTTCCACTGAAGCCACCGGAATATCTTTTAAAATTGTATTATTTGATGATTTTACCTGTTTGATAATAGGTTGCACATTTCCATTGCTTTCAATTCCTTTTGAAATCTGCTTTGCCAATTCGTACGTACCGCCATTATCAGAATGGATGAGCACCAATACTTTTGCTTTATTATTTTGAGCCGTCATCGTATTTGAAATTATCGTTAAAATGAAAATTACTAAAAATCTATTGAATGTCTTCATGTAAATTAATTATGATTATGCAAATTTAGTGCTGTCATTTTTATTAATTTTGCCAAAAACTTTATGCAAAGCGCCAAATCAAAATGCAGTCTTATCGAAAAGGAAAATGGATTTTTTGATGATTCATTAGTAAAAGACGCTTACATCTGGTATGAAGAAAATTGGCAACATGATGATTACGAACATCTTCATCAGCGGGCACAGCTCACCTTTGTGAAAGAAGGTTACCAATATTTTCACATCAATGACAAAATTTATCTCGTTCCGCAGAATCATGTTATTTGGGTTCCGTCATTGCAAAAACATAAGATAACTTCCGAAGCAAAAACTGTAAAATTGATGGTAAGTCTTTTTAAAAATATTCCTGAAGATTATTTTTATAGTCAAATACATGTTTTCCCAGCGCCGCCGGTGTTGAAAGAGATGATTTTATATACCAAAAAATGGAATAAAGAAACTGCAGAAAATGATGAGCAGGAAGCTTTTATGAATGCACTACTGATTAGCCTTCCTCATTTTTGTGATGAAAATAATGCATTACAAATTCCGCTACCTTCAGATAAAAGATTACTTGAAGTCTGTCAGCTTATTAATCAAAATTATCAGCATAATCATAGTATTGAAGAACTCGCAGAGATTGCAAATCTTTCTACAAGAAGCCTTCAGCGCATCTTTAAACAGGAAACCGGAATAAGTGTAAAGAAATATGTACAACTGATCAAGATTCTTAAAAGTATAGAATTGATTGATGGTAATCAATTTACGTTAAGCGAAATTGCTTACAAAGTGGGATACAAAAGCCTTTCGGCATTTACATCATCTTACCAAGCCATTATGAATAAGAAGCCAAAAATCAGTAAGAAAAATATATTTTAAAAAAAATAAGCCGACTGAATCAGCCGGCTTACTTATTATTTTTTAGATTCTTCAACAGAAACTTTTCTGAAATCTTTGAACAATTTGCTTAGTTCAAGAGCTGATTTACGAGCTCTGGTTCCAGCTGCCTTGTTTCCTTTTTCAACTTGTTGGTTAGCTTCTGTTGTGAACGCTTCAAATTCTGCGTTGATTTTTTCGATAAGTTCTTTCATGTCTATAAAATTTAGGCTGCAAATATATGGTTTCAGACTATTCCAGCCTAATTGTAGAGGTTTTTTTTGACATATATAAATGAAAATATTTCATCAAAACATAAAAAATAAAAAATATCGTCATTAAAACTACATTTAATAGTTAATATCATAGAGACTTCCTCACTCCTTTAGATTTGTAACAGGAAAAATAATATATTTATTAACAAGAGAAAAGTGTTTAAGTAAACTAACAAACACTCCGAGTAAAACTCATAGTTCGATTAAGACTTAGACACTTTCTTATCAAA